>Ga0137377_10002515_pt1 | contig 13699 bp, 10 predicted proteins | sample SagtaG_22_FD_104815 | JGI IMG/M metagenome (GOLD analysis project Ga0137377, IMG submission 104815) | Vadose zone soil microbial communities from Sagehorn Ranch, Mendocino, California, USA - Sage2_L_40_16 metaG | ecosystem: Environmental > Terrestrial > Soil > Vadose zone | place: USA... | reverse complement strand
GGCTTCGTTCGCTTGAAGCAGAGTTACGACCCGATGTAAGTCCAGAAGCCGTGAGTTTCTGATGCGGGAGGTTGTGAGGTCCGCCGACACGTTGACGCTGTTCAGGACGTTGCCGACGTTGTGTAAAACGCTGGTCGCAATCTCGGCGCGCCCAGCCAGTCGCGAAGCATGAACGAGTTGCTTGTGTAGCGCCTCAAGCTCGGCCTGAGCCCGCTTGAGCTCGGTCACGTCCGTGATCGTACCGACAAATCCACTGACGCCCTGGGCGGTCACTGCAACGACGTGCTCCGCCATATGGCGGATCTCACCCGCGCTCGCCTGGGTACGATATTCAAAACGCACGGACGTTGCCCGACGGCGAAAGAACTCGGCCCACGCCGCTTCCATCCGAGGCCGATCGGTCGGATGCACGGCCTGTGCCCAATCATCCAGGCTCTGCCCGGGTATCAGTCCGAACATCGCACGATACTGGGGGTTTCCATAGGTGAGATGACCGGCGCCATCGGCATGGTAGATAGCGACCGGGGCGCTGTGGGCCAGAGCCCTGATCAGGTGTATGTCACTCAGGCGCTGCTCGCGTGACACGTCATCCGCAATCGTCGGGCCAGCGTCAGCGCAACCATCGGCTGCGGGCGTGTCGGGTCGCGAACTCTGTAGGGGCGTCATGTTTGCCGCGCAGCATCCATCCAGGATGGCAGGTCCACCCCTAAGTTCATCGGCCCGGACTAAGATATCTTGAACCGCGACGGCGCCCAGCGACCCAAGTAACTGCTTGTTTTCCCATAGTTTTCAGACGATCACCGCGTTGCCGGCTGGCCAAAGATCGTGGCTTCGAATCCTGCCGGGCGCGCCAATACAATGCGGCAAATCAAGGGCTTAGGGGGATTGCCATGGCCGGTACGAACCAGGACGCGTGCCAAGGGCGCGCACGAACGGATTGACTAAGCGGCACGTGGCCCCAGGCCGAAGCTCGGGTCCGTCGTTGCGAGGCGCGCTCGTCGGGAGTACGGCCCTCGCTCCGGAGGACCTGTTCGCGGGCGGCGGCGAGATGAGCGCGCTGATGCGCTCGACGGACTGGTCCAAGACAAAGCTCGGTCCGGTCGAAAACTGGCCGAGAAGTCTAAAAACAATGCTGGGTGTCGTGCTGGGCAGCCGGTTCCCCATGCTGCTTTGGTGGGGCCCTGAACTGCTGCATCTGTACAACGATGCGTATCGCCCAATCTTGAGGGATAAACACCCTGCGTCGCTCGCGGCTCCTGCCGCGCAAGTCTGGTCCGAGGTCTGGGACGTCGCCGGGCCTATGGCCAGGAGTGTCCAAGAGGGAGGGCCAGCCACATGGACCGAGGACCTGCAGCTGTTCATCAGCAGCGGTGGAATGGCCGAAGAGACGTACTTCACCTTCTCGTACAGTCCCGTGCCCGGGGACGACGGAGCGATCGGCGGCCTGCTGAATACCGTGCAGGAAACGACCGCCAAGGTCCAGAGCGAACGCCAGATCCGGATGCTGCACGATCTGTCCGCGCGCGCCGCGGAAGGGAAGACCGAAGAGGAGGCGTATCGCGTTGCCGCCGAGACTCTGTCTGCCAATGAGCTGGATCTCCCATTCGTCCTTTTCTATCTTCTCGACGAAAAAGGCGAGGATGCGCAGCTTGTCGCCGTGAGCGGATGGAAGGACTACCAGGGTCCCGCCAAGCCGGTGCATCTGCCGATTGCGCAGCACATGACCGCGGTTTCGTGGCCCCTGGCCGAGGTGGTCCGGACCCCTCGCGAGCTTGTGGTCGAGGATCTGGCCGCACGCTTCGGGCCGCTGCCGGCCGGCCGCTGGAACGCGCGGCCGAATCAAGCGATCGTCCTGCCGCTCTCCCGCGCGGGCCGCTCTACGCCGTACGCGCTGCTGGTCGCCGGCGTCAGCCCCCATCGCGCCCTCGACAACAGGTATCTGAGATTCTTTCGAGCCACCGCTGCTCAGGTCATGTCGGCCATTGCGACCGCTCGCGCGTATGAGGCGGAGACGAACCGTGCGGAAGCGCTCGCAGAGATCGACCGCGCGAAGACGACATTTTTCAGCAACGTCTCGCACGAATTCCGGACGCCGCTCACACTGCTGCTCGGGCCGCTGGAGATGCTTCTCGCCGAGGCGACGCTGGGCGGAGAGACCCGGGAACGGCTCGGCCAGATGCAGCGAAATGCACTGCGCCTGCTGCGGCTGGTGAACGCGCTACTCGACTTCTCGCGGATGGAGGCCGGGCGGCACTCAGCACGATTCGTTCCGACCGACCTTGCACGCTACACCGCGGATCTGGCGAGCGCCTTCCACTCCGCGTTCAACAAGGCGGGGCTTTCGTTCGCGGTCGATTGCCGGTCGCTGGCGGCGCCGATCTACGTCGACCGCGACATGTGGGAAAAAATCGTGATGAATCTTCTCTCGAATGCGCTCAAGTTTACGTTCGAGGGTGGAGTCAGCGTGCGACTCGCGCCGGCTGAGGGCGGCGCGCTGCTGATCGTGAAGGACACCGGCATCGGTATCGCCCGGGGTGAGCAATCCAAGCTGTTCCATCGGTTTCACCGGGTCGAAGGCGCGCGGTCGCGCTCGTACGAGGGGACCGGCATAGGTCTTGCGCTCGTGCACGAACTCGTGGCACTGCACGGGGGCACGATTCGCGTCGCCAGCGATGAAGGCAAGGGCACGGAATTTGCGGTCATGCTGCGCGCGGGGCGAGATCACCTGCCGCCCGAGCATGTGGCCGAAGCCTCCGACGCCTCGACGGCGCCCAGAAGCGCGGCCGCCTATCTGGATGAGGCGTTGCAGTGGTTGCCCTACGAATCGCGGGCGGTTGCCTCGCCTCCCGCCAAGTTGAGCGCTCGCGTGCTGGTGGCGGATGACAATAGCGACTTGCGGACGTTCTTAAGCAGCCTGCTCACACCACACTACGAGGTGCAGGCCGTGGTCGATGGGCGCCAGGCGCTTGCCGCCGTGCAGGCGAGAAAACCGGATCTCGTATTGAGCGACGTGATGATGCCCAACCTCGATGGGCTGGGCCTGGTACGCGCGTTGCGCGAGAATCCGGAAACGCGCACGCTGCCGGTGATCCTGCTGTCGGCGCGCGCCGGGCAGGAAGCTTCGCTGGAAGGCCTGGCCGCCGGCGCGGACGACTACCTGGCCAAGCCGTTCACGTCGCAGGAGCTTCTGGCGCGAGTGCGCACGCATCTGACGATGGCACGAGCACGCGATGAGCTGGTCACGAAACTCACGCAGGCCAACGAGGATCTAAGAGCTTTCAACTCCTCGGTGTCACACGACTTGCGAGCGCCGCTGCGGGCGCTGGATGGATTTGCCGGCATTCTCGAGGAAGATCATGCCGCTGAATTGAATGACGAGGCGAGACGCAAGATCAGAATTATTCGAGACTCCGTACAACGCATGGCAGACATTGTCGACGCTTTGCTCGCCCTTTCTCGAATAGGGTACCAGGTGGTCAAGAAGGAGCGATTCGATACCGGCGCTCTGGTGGCGCGGATCTGCACGGAATTGACCACGTCCGACACGGGCGCGGACGCGGATATTTCGATCGGTAGTTTGCCGCAGACCTTGGCCGACCAGACCTTGCTGCGCCAGGTCTGGGTGAACTTGATATCGAACGCACTGAAGTACAGTTCGACCAGGGTTCGCCCACGCGTGCAGATATCCGGATTCGACAAGGGCGAAGAAAGCGTCTTTTGCATCAAGGACAATGGCGTCGGCTTTGACATGTCCAATATCGACCGGCTGTTCGGCGTGTTCCAACGCTTGCACCGGAGCGAGGAATTTTCCGGCACGGGGATTGGTCTGGCCATCGTCAAGCGCATCGTGGAAAAGCATCTTGGCCGGGTCTGGGCCGAGAGCACATTGAATGAGGGCGCCGCGTTTTTCTTCAGTCTGCCGCGGCAGAACGAGTCGGAGCGTTAGATGGCATCGCTCAGGCCACGAACCTGCATTGCGACGCAGGCGTACGGGTGTCCATGTTCCGGCCGCGGTTCAGGTGGTCGTCGATTTCCGCGGCGCAGCCCAGCATGCGCGGGTACAGGAAGATCGTGAATGCGGCAGTTTCCAGCGCTTTCTCGCTGAAAGCCGTTGTATTCGCCCCGTTTCCGGAACAGCTCGCGTACGTAGACCCGGGGTCAGCCGCCCCTGACGGTCCGGACGCATGCGGATGGGATTGAGCTCGAGCGTGGTCATTCCGAAGTTGTGATAGAGCTCCCAGAGCTTGGGAAGCTGCTGCACCAGGGGCGAGATCAACTCTTTCGGAGCATCCAGCTGGGACAGCGCGTTGGCCACGACGAAAGCCTTCAGTCCGGTGAGTGGGTCGAAGGGGATTTCCGCGACCTGGCCCTTGTCGAGTTCTTCGATGTCCACGCCGCCGTGGTGGGTGAGCATCATGGTCGGGGCACGGAAATGCGTCGAGTCCGTGATCGAAAAATAGACCTCGTGCTTGGCGGGCACCGCACCTTCGAACGTGACGCCGTTGGCCTTCGCGATCTGATTGCCGTGGCGGTGCTCGACGAAGTAAAGCCTCTCTTTCTCCTTGAGCGCGGAGGGGCCGAGCACTTCGGAGGTCGGAAATCCGACGAACCGGAGCATCCGGGCGCCATACAGCATGCCGGTCACTTGCATCGGGAGCGCTCACTCGTGCGCGCGCACGAGACCTCGATACAGCAGCACCGTTGCCGCGAGCCCGCTCACGGCCGCGCACGACATCCAGTAGCCGGGTGCGGCTTTGTCGCCGGTCAGCTGGATCAGCCACGTCGAGACCGCCGGGGTGAAACCGCCAAAGATCGCGGTCGCGAGGCTGTATGCGAGCGAAAATCCGGCGGTCCGCACGCTGACGGGCATCACCTCGGTCAATGCAACGACCATTGCGCCGTTGTAACTGCCGTAAAGGAAGGACAGCCACAGCTCGGCCGCCAGCATCTTGGCGAACGTCGGCTCGGCCACGAGCCATGCCAGCACCGGGTAGGCCGTCAGCACGGTGAGGATCGTGAAGGCGACCAGAATCGGACGGCGTCCGATGCGGTCGGACAGCGAGCCCATCACCGGCAGCCAGAAGAAATTTGAGATACCGACGCAGAACGTCACGATCAGGCTGTCGGTGGTGGACAGCTTGAGCACGCTCCGGCCGAAGGTCGGCGTGTAGACGGTGATCAGATAGAACGACACGGTGGTCATGACGACCAGCATCATCCCGGCCAACACGACCCCCCAGTTGCGGATCATCGAGCGGTACACCTCGGCCACGCTCGGATGATGGGTCCGGGCCAGGAACTCGCCCGTCTCCTGCAGCGAACGCCGGATCACGAAGATGAACGGCACGATCAGGCTGCCGACCACGAACGGAATTCGCCAGCCCCATTCCGAAATCTCGTTCGGCGACAAGCTGACGTTCAGGCCGTAGCCGATCGCGGCGGCGACGATAATCGCGACCTGCTGGCTGGCCGACTGCCAGCTGACGTAGAAACCCTTGTGGCCCGGGGTCGCCATCTCGGACAGGTAGACGGAAACGCCGCCCAGTTCGACGCCGGCCGAGAAGCCCTGCAGCAACCGGCCAACCAGCACCAGCAGCGGCGCCGCGACGCCAAGCGTCGCGTAGGTCGGAACGAAGGCGATCATCAGGGTGCCACAGGCCATGATCGACAGCGTGACGATCAGACCCTTGCGCCGCCCGATACGATCGATGTACGAGCCCAGCACGATCGCTCCGAGCGGACGCATCAGGAAGCCGGCGCCGAACGTCACAAAAGTCAGCATCAGCGAGGCGTATTCGTTGCTGACCGGGAAAAAGGCCTTGGCGATGTACGTCGCGTAGAAGCCGTACAGGAAGAAGTCGAACATCTCCAGGAAGTTGCCGCTCGTGACGCGCAGCACCGTCGCAAGCTTGGAGCGTCTCGCGTCGTTCGTTGGAGGGGCGATCCCGACGGTCATCGCATTCATTCGAGTCTCCTCGGATTATTTGGGCGAATACGTGAGGACGGTGAAGGTGTCCGGGAAGTAGCGGTTCGGATAGAACGGTGCGACTGCCTTGTTGATCTTCTTCGCCGGATCAGCCGTGCCCTCGGCAGTGACCAGATAAAGCTTCTTTGTTTTCGGATCCAGAGCCATGGTGCGCGCGTACGGGCGCGTGGTGGTCGCCTCGGCGAGCTTGTAAGTGTCCGGCGCGACCTGGTCGTAGATGACCAGATTCGCGTCGACTCCGTTGGACGTATAGATCTTGCGCGTTGCGCCGTCGTAGATGACGCCATCGTTGCCGTGCCCGATCTCCAGCGTCGTGATCAGCTTGCCGGAATCGGAATCAAGCACCGCAAGGACAGGATTCTTACCGCGGCATCCGACGAAGATGCGTTTGTTGGCCTTGTCGAAGGCGACGGCGGTCGGCTCTTCGCAGGGCGCCGTGTTCCATTGGCCGGTCATCTTGCGTTGCGCGGCGTCGATCTTGACTACCAGATTGCGATCGCGGAGCGCCATGAACAGGTTGCCTTCGCCATCGGGCACGGTGCCGTCGAGTTTCTTGCTGTCCATCGGCAGCTCGCCGAGGATCTTCCCCGTCTTGGCGTCGACGAAGGCGATCTTCCTGCTGTCGCCCATGGTGAAGGCAAGTTGCTTGGTTGCCGGGTCATAGAACGCCGAATCCGCATCCTCGCCGATCTTGATGCGATCGATCGACTTCAGCGTGGAGAGCTGGAAGGCCGTGGTCGTGCCGTCGCCGTTGATCGTGTAGCCGCGGTCGAACTCGGGAACGAGCACGGCGGCGTTCGCATCCTCGGACTTGTCGATGTTACGGACGACCTTTTGCGCATTGACGTCGAAGACGGTCACGCCGTCGGCGCGGCGACCGATGAAAAGATAGCCCCGCGCCGGATCGAGCGTGACGTAGTCCCACTCCGGCGCGGCTCCAGTGAGCGTGACCGCGGAGTCCAGGTGATAGAACGGCTGCGCCTGGGCTGCAGCACCGAAGGCCGCCAGTCCGGCTAGAGCGCACACGACAAGTGGCTTCATGGCGTCTGCCGAACTCATAGTGGTGCAGCCACGATGTCGTAGCGAAGGATTGCGCCACCGGTATTGCCTTCGCCGGGCGAGACCGCGACATAGAGGCGCTTCAGTTCGGGCACCAGAATTCCCGTCTTGGCGCCCGCCGCCGACCTGACGCGCGCAAGCTCCACGTAGTGGTCGGGATCCTTTTGTTGAAAGACGCCGATGTAGCCTTCGCCGCCAAGCGCGTAGATCCGCCGGTTGGCGGCATCCCAGATCACCTGGTCGCAGCGTTCGGGGGCCTTGAAGCTCGCGACGGACGCGCCCGTGTCGGCATTCAGGACGATCAGCGTGCCAGGCTTGCGCGCAATGATGAACAGGCGCTTGCCGGGCTCGTCGAAGGCAAGCGGGGCGTTCTGCTCCGCTTCCTTGATGGGCCAGGTCGCGAGCACGGCGAGCGTTGCCTTGTCCACGACAGCCATGTAGTTCTTTCCGGTGACGTTGACATAGAGCCTGTTGCCCTTGCTCTCGATCGCCATTGCTTCGACCTTCTCGGAGTCGAACTTCAGGTCGCCGTGCCGTTCCAAGGTGACAGGATCCACGACGGAAACGTACGTTTCCCGCATCTTGGCATCGCGCCCTCCGTTGGCAACATACAGGCGCTGGCGGGTAGCGTCGTAGCCGAGCGAGTCCGCGCCTGGTGCCGCCAGCTTGATGGTGTTTGTCACCTTGTAACTGCTGGCGTCGATCACGCGGGTCAGCATGTCTCCGCCGCTATCGGTCACCACCAGACGGTTCTTTTCCGGCACATAGACGATGCCATGCGGAGTTGCCACGATTCCCTTGAGGCTCATTTGAGCCTTCAGGGTGTTCAGATCGAAGACATCGAGTGTTCCGTGGTCCTCGGCGGCAAGCCACAGCCGGTTGCCCTTCAGGTCGTATTCGAAGTGATCGAAGTCGCCGGTGTACCCGGGCAGGTCGTGGCGATCGGCAAGCCGCAGCGCCTCGTCCGCGGCGGGTGCAGCAACGCCGGTTGCGCAAAGCATTGCGCAGCCAATGATCGAAGCGATTTTCGAGTTCATCCGATTCTTTCTGGAAGTGGAAGCCAGTCGAGAACACCAGACTCAGGGGTCGAGCTCGACGAGGTTGTCGAGCGAGGGAATTTGCGTTTTCAGCTCGGCGCGGAGCTGTTCCGCCTTCGACAGGAACGCCTTTGCGTCGTCGCCGCTCTTGTAACGGAAGCCCACGCTCAGCGCGCCGATCGTCTGGCCCGCCGCGTTGTGCAGGGGAAGCTCGACACCGTAGCGTTTTCCTTCCCCGGACACCCCGACGATCGGCTGGCCGGAGCTGATCACCTTCATGTCGTCCGCGTCCGCTTTCTTTCCGATTCGGCCGAAGTTGGAGGCCAGAATGATGTTTTCCTTGGCCTTCGGCCGGGTCACGTGCATGGCGAGCGAGATGATCTCGGGGTGCTTCGAAAGCATTCCGTCGACGAGCTTTTGCGCGTGAGTCTTGGTCGTCGCAAGCGGCTCGTAGGGATGGAGTTCGACGAGGCTGGCGGAGTTCAGAATCCGCCTGGCCAGCCCGTCCCGGATGCCGATGGCCGTCTTCTCGAGCGCCTCCTTGTCGTCGCCGTTCTTGAACGGAAAGACAAGCCCAAGCGCACCGATATTCGTTCCGGCGACATCGCGCAGCACCAGCTCGACCTCGAAGCGGCCGCCACCATGAGCGACTTCGAGGTTGGTCTTTTCCGTCGTTATCACCCGCATGTCATCTTCGTCCGCGAGCTTGCCGATGCGGCCGATGTTCGATGCGACGATTGGATAGTTCGGAACGTTGGGCGGCGACGCGTGAAAGACGATCACGAGCAGTCCGGGGTATCTCGCGGTGACCTGGTCGACCAGCTCCTGGCCGTAGCTTTTTACAGGCAGCTGCGCGTGGAGCGGCAAGCCCACCATCGAAGCAAGCAGGAAAAGCGCGGCGCGCGTCATTGGCTAACCTCTTTCTGTCTTTGATGCGAGCAGCTTAGTTTCCCGGCCTGAAATCAATCTGACTGCATCGTGAATTCGCGTTCAGGGATCCGAAGCGAGTGCCCTCCAGGCCGACGACATGCTGAAATGCCGTTCAGGATCCCTTCAGGCTGATGTCAGGTTCGTCACGCACTGTCGATTCGAAGGTATTTGCTCCGAACGGGGGGAAGACGATGATCCGACGGGCCGTGATGACGCTGATCGTGGCCGCACTTGCGACGCCCTTGGTCCATGCGGCAGAGGCGGGCGAGGGGGACTCGGTCGAAGTGCAGGCAGCCCGCGAGAAGTGGGTCAAGAAGAAGGGCTACGAGGTTCACTATACGAAGAAGTTCGACCTGAGCGATCTGCCGCATTACAAGCCCGAGCAGAAGGCTTCCGGCACGATCCGCATGTGGGGATCGAATTACTTCACGGACAGCCCGCTCGCGGATTACTGGATCGAGGAGTTCCACAAGTACCAGCCCGACGTGAAGTTCGCGCTGCACCTTAAAACGACGTTGCACGCGATTCCGGGGTTGATCTTCGGCATGTCCGATATCGGGCCGATGGGGCGTCAAATCACATGGGACGAGCTGCTCTCCTATCAGCGCGAGCGCAATCATTTGCCGCTGGGCATCGTTGTGGTTACCGGAAGCTACGATGTGTCGGGCTGGAACCCGCCCATCGGCGTGTACCTGCACAAGGACAACCCGCTGTCGAAGCTGTCCCTTCAGCAGCTCGACGGCATTTTCGGCGCGCAGCGGTCAGCCGCCTGGCGGGAGCTCACCTGGGACAAGTCGCTCGCCCGGGGGCCGGAAAAGAACATCCGCACCTGGGGCCAGCTGGGTCTCACCGGCGAGTGGGCCGACAAGCCAATACACGTCTACGGCTACAACCTGCAGTTTCATTTTCCGCAGGAGATCGAATCGAGGGCGTTTGGCGGCGTATCGGGAAAGTGGAACGAGAACCTGGTCGAATACGACAACCTGCTGCAGCCCGACGGCAGTTTCAAGCTCGCAGGGCAGCTGATGCTGGAGGATCTGGCCAAGGATCCCTATGGGATCGCCTACTGCGCCGGAGGCAATGCATGGCTGACGCCGCAAATCAAGGCCATCGCTCTTTCGATCAAGGACGGCGGCCCGCATTACGAGCTGACGCTCGATAACGTGCGCAACCGCACCTATCCGATGTATGCGGATGTCTTCTTTTACATCGATCGCGATCCGAAGAAGCCCGTCGATCCCAAGGTGAAGGAGTTCCTGCGTTATGTCCTGAGCAGCGAGGGCCAGGCGCAGGTGATGCGCGACGGCAAGTATCTTCCCCTTACCGCCGAAGTCGTTCGCGCGCAGCTGAAACTGCTCGATTAGCGCGAGCGTTGGAGAGGCTGTCCGCCCGCCGCGAACCGCTCGCGGAACCATTGCGCCAGCATCCTCTTTTCGTAGACCAGCGGGTCGTGCTCGTTGTATTGCGTCTCGAGGGGCCGCAGATAGTCGGGGTCGCAGACCCGCTCGCGTCGCGATTGCAATACCTTGTTGCCGGCTTCGAGCGTGTAGCTGAGCTCGATGCACGGCATGTCGGCCTTTCCGGTGACGATTCGGATTTCCGTAGGCAGATTCATGTAGGGGCGGCCCGCACGGTCGAGGTCGAGCACCTCGATCTTCAGATCGCTCTGCTTTGGCAGGTAACGGTCGCCCAGTTCCTGCAGATATCGCTCGAGCGTCAGCATGACCTGGCGCGGATCGCTGTTGCGGTCGCCTGCATCCGTGAAACGGTCCGGATCCCCGTAGGAAACGGTGACCCCCGCATGAAGCGGCAGCGCCACGAGCAGCATGGCGCCTGCCGAAGCGAAGACCAGGCGGCTAGGCACGGGACAACTCCGACGGCTGCCTCTAGGCATTCTCGAATTGGCGGTTTACAGGAACACTACTCCAGTTTCTTCAGCTGTTCGCGCACCACGTCGGCAGTGAGCGGAAGGTATTTGCCGTCGCGCATCACGTCGGCCTGTCCCTCCTGGCTGAGGACGTAGCGCAGAAACTCCTTCGCCTTCGGGTCCATTGCCGTGCCGGGCTTGACGCTCGCATAGAAATACTGCTCGTTGTAGAGCGGATAGGTGCGGTTCTGGACAGTGTCGAGCGTGTGTTCGATGCAGGCCTTGCTTGCCCCGGCGGCGACCGCCAGGCGCTTTACCTTGGCGCGATTGCCCCTGAATCGGTTATAGGCGATGCCGTAGCGGTCCTTCCCCAGGTTGTCGGTGATCTGGTCTGCCTCGATGTAGCGCGAGCCGTCGGGGTTCACGATGTTGCCGTAGCCGTGGATGTTCTCGTTCCATTTGTCGCTCGATTTCAGCACTCGATCGGAGAAGTCGGTGGCCGTGTTGTAGCGCAGGCTGAATCCGTAGACGTTGATCGGCTTGTCCGCCCATTCTCCTGTCAGTCCCAGCTGGCCCCAGGTGCGGATGTTCTTCTCGGGACCACGCGCCCAATCGGACCGCCAGTTCGTTCCCGCCCAGCCGCCATCGCGCGCTGCGCCGAACACACCATCGAGCTGCTCCATGTTGATGCACTTGAGCGGATTGTCTTCGTTCACCAGAATCGTGAGGGAATTCTCCCAGCCGCCGACGTCGAATGATCCGGTGACCGCGGTGATTTCGACCGGATCGAAGTTCATCACCCGCTCATACGCCAGCAGATCGTAAAAGCCCGGTCTGTGGCCCATGACCAGATCGGCCTGGTTGTAGTAGAGCGCGGCAAAAGCCAGCGCCGACGTCGGGAGAAAGTACGAGATCCGGATGCCAGGCTGGTATTTTGCAAACCCCTGCTGCCACAGCTCGCCGAGCATTCCATCGCTGAGATAGTTGTTTCCGTGGAGGCGGATCCAGCCCGTGAGCTGCTGCTTTGGCACATAGTGCGGCATCCCGCTCAAGTCGAACTTCTGGGTATAGTGCGCCGCCCTTCCGCGCTCGTAGATAACCCTGGCCCGATCCGCCTGTGCACGCAGCGCCTTTTCGGTGTCTTCCGATTGCGATTGCTGAGCCAATGAAATGCCTGCGGTCAGCAACGCAGACAATTCAAGGATCACCGCGATGTAACGGATTGTTCGGTTCACTCTACTTCCTATGTCATTCGAGTTTCCTCAGCTCTTCTTGCACGACCTCGGGCTTCAGAGGAATGAACACCCGCTCGTCGGCGACCACCTGCTGGCCCTCTCTGCTCAGCACGAGCCTGAGAAACTCCTTGACCTTGGCCGGCAAGGGCTTGCCGGGTGCCTTGTTCACATAGATGTAGACGTAGCGGCTGAACGGATACCGGTGCGCATAGACGTTCTCGACGTTCGGCTCGTAGCATGTCCCGCCTTCCTTCCAGGACAGCTTGAGCACCTTCACGTTGGGCGTGACGTTCGCCAGCAGCGCGTAGGTGAGGCCGCCCGGGTGGGTCGCCATGTCCTGCGCGGCCACGGTGAACGCATGCGTGAAGCCCTTGCCCTTGACGAACTGGATGTCGTCCTTGTATTCGCCGCCATCCATCGCCACCATCTTGAAGTACTGCTCGATGCCGTTGACCGGCTTCAGGCCGTACAAATGGATCGGCCGGTTCGCCCACTCGCCTTTTGCGCCCAGGTCGCCCCAGGTGCCGACCTCCTTGTAGCCGAGCTTGCGTGTCTTCGAATAGATCGCGTCAAGCTGCGGCAGGCTCAGGCAGTCGATAGGGTTGTCCTTGTCCACCAGGATCACGCTCGATGCGGTCTTGCCCAGAGAGCCGACGCTGCCGGTCGCAACCTTGACCGCGAACGGCTTGTAACCGTACGTGTCGGCGAAGGATTTCTCTTCCGCCGGAAACATCTCGCGGCCGACGGGCGCCAGGTCGCCCTTGCCGGACACGAGCCCCGGAGCGCCTGCACCCGACGCACGCAGGTCCTCCGTGACGCTCAGCCGCGGGTACTGCTTCCGGTAGATCTTCACCCAGCCGAGCACGATCTCGTCCATGATGTCGGCACCGACGATGTTGAGCTCCTCCTCGGGTTCGCTCTTCACCTCCCCAGGCTGCCAGCTCGGAAGGGTCGGATCGGCCTTCAGATTATGTTCGGGCTGCGCGTACTTGAGCGCGAACGCGGGCGATGAGAAAGCGGCCGACAGGGCGGTCAGGCAGGCGGCAAGCTGAAGCCTTGGGTTCATTGGTCCTCCCCTTGTTTACTTGGCTGGATCGAACAGCGCCTTGTAGGTCGGAATCTGTTTGGCCAGGCTGTCGCGCAAAGCCGTGGCCTTGTCCAAATACCCCTTCTCCGCCGCACTGGTACTGGGATCCTTCGGGTTCTTGAACGCGTAGACGACCAGGCCGACATTCTCTCCGGAGTTGTTGCGCATCGGCATCAGTACAACGAACTTCTTGGTGGTGTCATTGGTCCGGTGCCAGCGCGGATCCAGAATGGTGATGCCTTTCTTGCTCACGTCGATATCGTCCGGGTCGTCCGGATTGCCGATGCGTTCGGGGTAGGAGCCGGCGAACATGGTGTACACGTTGTCCTGTCCAGGCGGGACGCCATGCAAGGTAATACTGAGCAATTCGGGGTGCTTTGCCATCGTCTCGTCCGAGAGCTTTTGCGCGTAGATCTTCTGCGCAGGCGCCGTCCAGTTCTTCTTCGGCGCATCGGCAGCCCAAGGGGCCGTGCTGGCTAGCACAGCGCAGGCGCCAAG
>Ga0137377_10002514_pt1 | contig 13700 bp, 12 predicted proteins | sample SagtaG_22_FD_104815 | JGI IMG/M metagenome (GOLD analysis project Ga0137377, IMG submission 104815) | Vadose zone soil microbial communities from Sagehorn Ranch, Mendocino, California, USA - Sage2_L_40_16 metaG | ecosystem: Environmental > Terrestrial > Soil > Vadose zone | place: USA... | reverse complement strand
TGCGAACGCTGCCCAGACGAACAATCTAGGCACCGGCGCCAGGAAGCCGCTGGCCAGAATCACGGCCGCGGACACGACTATGGCGATCACGTATCGCCCGGTGTTGAACGTCAAGCAAAACTTCCCGTGGATGTCAATTAGAACTGCCGGTTTGAGGCGACGGGCGGAGGTGGGGAGTAAGGGAGATGGTCAATGGAGAGGGATAGTCGTCGTAGTGGTTAACTCTTTGGAACGGGGGTTCCAGGGGGAGAACCTTTCTGTGGATGATTGGGGATTACTGGGGGATTGGGGATTGCGGCAGCACTGGTTGTATTCATGCTCACGACCGCGGCGGCCAGCGTGACACTCGGCAGGACGAGATACGACCAGCCCTGGAATCCAGAAGTCGGCAGCCAGCGCAGGGTCACGCCGAAGAGCAGGATCAGCATGATCCCCAGCCAGAAGTTCGGCAGCGACTGCCCGAGCACGGCGAGCACGGTGCCGGCGTAGTCGTAGCCGGTGCCGCGGCGCACCGCGGCCAGCACGCCGATCGACACGCCGACCAGCACCGTCAGCAGCATGGCGGCGAAAGCGAGCTGGATCGTCGCCGGCGCGCGCTCGACGACGACCCGCAGCGCCGGCGCGCGGTACTGAAACGACTGGCCGAAGTCGCCGCGCGCGACGGAGCGCAAGAAGATGCCGTACTGCACCCAGATCGGCTCGCGCAACCCGAGCTCGCGGTTGAGCGCGTCGACCGCCGACTGGGGCGCGCCCTCGGGCAGGAGCATCTTGGCCGGATCGCCCGGGATGACGCGCAGGATCACGAACACCAGGAGGGACACGCCGGCGAGCGTCAGCGCCGCCTGGCCGAGTCGCCGCAGCAGGTAGGATCGCACCGGCGCGTTACGCCGTCGGCGACGAGCTCAGGCGATGCCGACCTCGTGCAGGAGCACGTAGTAGTCGCGGCGCGCTTCGAAGTTGCTGAGCTTGTCGCTGATGGCGTAGATGGCCACGCTGTAGTACGGCCAGATCTCCGGCTCCTCGTCCCACAGGATCCGCTCGATCTCCGCGTACTTCTGCTGGCGCACCTTGGGATCGGGCACCCGACCCTCGGCGATGAGCTGCTCGACCCGCGGGTCGGAGAAGCGCGTGAGCTTCTCGGCGCCGGCCTTGGTGAACCACTGGCCGAAGTACCAGTCGGGGTCGTGCGGCATGTGGGCCCAGCCCGAGTAAAAGAGGTCGTAGTTCCCGGCCGTCCGCTGCTCGCGAGCCGTGGCGATTTCCAGGTTGCGGATGTTCACCTTGACCCCCACCTCGCCCAGCATCGCCGCCACCGCCTGGGCGATCTCCAGCTGCTTGGGATAGAGGTCCTTCATCAGGACGAAGTCGAGCGTCAGATTCGACTGTCCGGCCTCCTTGAGGAGCTGGCGCGCCTTCTGCGGGTCGTACGGCTTCTGACCGAGGTTCGTGTGTCCGATGAGCCCGGGCGGGATCGGGCTCACGACCGGCCGCGCGTAGCCCAGCAATAGGTCCTTGATGATGACGTCCCGGTTGATGGCCAGGGAGACGGCCTTGCGCATGCGCGGGTCCTTCACCGTCTCCCGGGCGAGCTGGAAATGCCAGCGCTGCGCCTCGAGCGCCGGCGTATCGAGCACCTTGACGCCGGGAGTCCCCTTGAGCGTCTGGACCATGTCGGGCCACACGCGGTCGATCACGTGGATCTCGCCGGCCCGCAGGGCGGCCGCGCGCGTCGAGAGCTCCGGGATGAAGCGGACCGTGACCTTCTCCACCCGCGGGACGCCCGGCTTCCAGTACCTCGTGTTGGCCGCCAACTCGACGCGATCGCCGTGGGTCCAGCTCACGAACCGGAACGGTCCCGTGCCCGCCGGCTTCTGAAAGAACGCTTCCTCGCCCGAGGCCGCGCTCGGCGGCAGCATGCCGAGCATCGTCAGGTGCGCGGGCAGCGAGCCGAAGGGCCGCTTCGTCGTCACCGTGACCGCGTAGTCGCCGTCCTTCTGGACGTCCTCGATGTCCTGATAGACGAACGACTTGATCAGCTTGCTGTTGTCCCGCACGCGCTTGAGCGTGAACACCACACTGTCGGCCGTGAATGGGCTGCCGTCGTGAAAGCTGACGCCCTTGCGCAGCGTGAATCGCCATGTGGTGGTGTTGAGTGGCCGCCAGCTCTCGGCGAGAGCGGGTACGAATTTGTCGTCGTTGGTGACGTCGAGCAACGGATCGTAGACGTGGCGAAGCACCGATGTCGCCGAGATCGAATAGTGGTTCGCGGGATCCAGCGTGAGCATCCGCTCGGATAGTCCGGCGATGATTTCCCCGCGCCGCCCTTGGGCCCGAGCCACCCCGGGCCTGACCATCGAACTGCTCAGCGCGGCGCCGCCAGCGAGAACGAATGTCCGGCGAGTCAGTGTCCGGCTCGGCATGTGCGGCATCGTCGCAACCACCGCAGCAGGAGTCAAGGACAGCGCATCAGCGGCTGATGACGGGTGGCGTGGCCCAGCCGCGCGCCGCCCGCAGCTCGGCGCGCCGCCGGGTCGTCGCGGCCTCGTCCACGACGGAGCCGGACGGATCGATCACGACACCGTAGTCGTCGCGCGCCGAGGCCAGGCTGACCAGCTCGTTGGCCACATCGCGCAGCACCCGAAGCGGGTCGCGCTCGAGCGGATCGCCCCAGCCACCAGGCCCTGGCTGGTCGTGGATGAAGACGTCGCCGCGACGCATCGGCGTCATCGTGACCTTGGCCGTGAGCTCGCGCTCGCGACCATCCGCGATCAGGCGGTTGCGCGACGGCTTGCCCGGCGTACCACCGTACAAGCCGTACGGACGAAACGTGTGGCGGTCGGCGCGTACTTGAAGCACGGCCTCGTCCTCCGTGAGCCGGTAGGCACGGCGGATCGACATCCCGCCGCGATGTCGGCCGGGCCCGCCCACGTCGGGGATCAGCTCACAGCACAGGATCTCGAGCGGCTGCTCAGCCTCGGTCACCTCCGCGGAGGGCAGCGACATGTTCGCGAAGAGGTTGGCGTTGCCGTCGAGTCCGTCGGCCCACGGCCGCCCGCCCCAGGCCGAGCAGATGAACTCCACGAAGATGAACGGCGTGCGGTCGGCGTGATAGCCGCCGATGCTGACGCCGGTGTTGCCCCCCTCGGAGGCCGCGATCACCCGATCGGGCAGCATCTGGGCGAGGGCGCCGAAGACGGTGTCGACCATGCGGAACCCGGTCAGCCCGCGGGCCGCGCAGGCAGCCGGCGGCACGGCGTTGGCGATCGTCCCCGGCGGCGCGATGACCTCGATGGCGCGGTAGAAGCCGGCGTTGCAGAGAATCTCGTGGGGAAGGACCGACTTGAGACAGGTGTAGGTAGCGGCGCGGGTGAACGACAGCGTGTTGTTGATGGCGCCCTTCACTTGGGGCGAGGTACCGGTCCAATCCGCCGTCATCTGGTCACCGTATTTCTTCAGGGCAACCGTGAGCGGGATCGGCGTGCCGAAGTCGATGCCGTCGTCGTCGATCCAGTCGGTGAAGCTCCACTCGCCGTCCGGCAGCTCGGCGATCGCCGCCCGCGCCAGTCGTTCGGTGTAGTCGAGGATCTCCTCCATGTACGCCGACAGCTGAACGACGCCGTGCTTGGCGATCAGCCGGGCGAACGCTTCCTCCGCGATGTGGCAGGCCGCGAGCTGCGCGCGCATGTCGCCGAACACGCGCACCGGCATGCGGACGTTCTTCTCGAGCATGCGAAAGAAGGTCTCGTTCGGCTCGCCGGCGTCGTACATCTTGACGGGCGGGATGCGAAGCCCTTCCTGGAAGATCTCGGTGGAGTCGGATGCGTTCGATCCGGCTACCCGACCGCCCATGTCGGTCTGGTGGCAGATCGTCGCCGCGAAGGCCACCCGTCGGCCCTCGTGGAAGATCGGCTTGAGGATGAACACGTCGGGCAGATGCATTCCGCCTTCGAACGGATCGTTCAGCGCGTAGACGTCGCCCGGCCGCATGCGGTCGCCGTAGCGCCGGATCGTGGCGGCAAGCGCATCGGGGAACGAGGACAGGTGGCCAGGCAGCGTCAGCCCCTGCGCCACCGTCCGACCCTCGGCGTCGCAGAAGGCCGTCGAGTAGTCCATGTTGTCCTTGAGCACGCCGGAGTACGCGGTGCGCAGGATGGTGAGGGCCATCTCGTCGGCGATGGACAGCAGGGTGTTCTTGAACAGCTCGAAGCCGATCGGATCGGAGAGCCGGGTCGCCACCGTTCAGAGCTCCATCACGATGTTGCCCGAGACGTCGAGCCCCGCTCTCGCGCCCGGCGGCACTACGCACGTCGCGTCGTACTCCTCGACGATCGCCGGACCCTCGCGCGGCGTCGCGAGATCGCCGCGCGCCAGGACTTGTGTCACGATCCAGCCGTCGCGCGGACCGAAGTAGACGCGGCGGGAGCCCGCGACCGTGCCCGCGCCCCGACCGATCTGGACGCGCTCGGGAACGCGTGGCCGCTCGCTCAGTCCCTGGCCGACGACACGCAGGCTCACGATCTCGACCGGCTCGTCGGCGCCCGCCCGGTGCCCGTACGTGCGCTCGTGCTCGCGCGCGAACGCTTCGTCAATCGTCACGCTCGCCGTCACGGGCACGGTCAGCTCGAACGACTGTCCCTGATAGCGGCAGTCGGCCGAGCGCGCAATGCGAACGGCCGCACCGGTGAATCCCTCGGCGGCGAGCTGGCCGCGCGCTTCATCCTCCAGGCGTCCGAACGCCTCGGCCAGCTCGGCGGTATCCAGGCCGCGCGCCGGCCGACGCCACGTGCGGACGTAGTGGTGCTCGACCTCGGAGTAGAGCAGACCGAAGGCCGAGAAGAGCCCGGGGGCGGGCGGGACGACGACGCGCGTCATCTCCAGCGCCCGGGCCATGCCTGCGGCGAAAACCGGCCCGTTGCCGCCGAAGGCGAAGAGCGCATACTCGCGCGGATCACGACCTCGCTCGCTCGAGACCGCACGGATCGCGCGCATCATGTTCGACGCCGCGATCAAGTGGGCGCCGTACGCCGCCTCGGCGAGCGGCAAGCCGAGTGGCGCGGCGACCCGCTCCTGGAAGATCTCGTGGGAGCGAGTCGCATTCAGTTTCACGGCGCCGCCGGCCAGCGCCGTCGGGTTCAGGTAGCCGAGCACGATATTGGCGTCCGTGACAGTCGGCTCGGTGCCGCCGAGGTCGTAGCAGAGCGGCCCGGGGGAAGCGCCAGCGCTGCGTGGGCCGACTTGCAGCGCGCCGCCGGCATCGCGCCAGACGATCGAGCCGCCGCCGGCGCCGACCTCGGCGAGGTCGATGGCGGGGACACGCAAAAGATAGCCGCTTCCAGTGAGTAGTCGCGAGCCGTGCATGATACCGCCGCCGACCTGGTACTCGGTGGCCCGGCTGACCGCGCCGTCCTCGACGATCGATGCCTTGGCGGTGGTGCCGCCCATGTCGAAGGTGATCAGCTTGTCGAACCCGATTCGCCGCGCCAGCGCCTGGGCCCCGACGACGCCCGCGGCCGGCCCCGACTCGATGATGTGCATCGGCCTCGCGGCCGCCGCCGCATCAGTCATCAACCCACCGTTGGACTGCATGATCAGTAGCGGCCCCCGCACGGCGATCCCATCGAGGCCGGCCCGCAGCGTGGCCAAGTAGCTGCGGACGATCGGCAGCACGTACGTGTTGATCACCGTGGTGGAGGTGCGCTCGTATTCCTTGATCTCGGGCAGCACCTCGCTGCTGATGCACAAGGGGAGGCCCGGGGCGCGCCGCTCGACGATCGACTTGATGCGCTCCTCGTGGACGGGGTTCGCCCACGCGTTGAGCAGGCACACGGAAAGCGCTTCGATGCCCTGAGCGAGCAGCCGGTCGAGCGCGCGCCCGACGTCGGCCTCGTCCAGCGGCTGCTGCACCGCGCCGCGAGCGTTGATCCGCTCGCTCACCTCCATCCGCAGACGGCGCTCGACCAGCGTGGGCGGCTTCTCCCAGGCGAGATCGTAGAGGCGCGGCATGCGCAGGCGCCGGATCTCGAGGACGTCGCGGAAGCCGCGCGTGGTGATGAGCCCCGTCCGGGCGCCGCGCAGCTCGAGCAGCGCGTTGGAGGCCACGGTGGTGCCATGCAGCACCTCGACCACATCGCGACCGCCGAGACCTGTCTCGTCGAACACCTCGCGGAGCCCGTCGACGATGGCGCGGGCGTAGTCCTCCACGCTAGAAGACACCTTCTTGATGTGCAGGCGTCCGTCGGCGTCGAGGAAGACGATGTCGGTGAAGGTGCCGCCGATATCGACCGCGACGCGGAAGCGGCTCACGCGTTCCGTTCCATCTCGAGGACCGCGGCGAACGTCTCCACGAGGCCCTCGAGCTCGGCGTCACCCATCGGCGTAGAGAGACACCCCAGCCCGGTTGTCGACATGAGCACGCCGTGCTCCATGAGTCGGCGCACCAGCAGGACGAGGCGCTCCGTCTCGGCGATCGTGGCCCGCGTGCTCCGATAGTCGCTCAGCTCGCGGTCCACCGGGTGAAGGCGGAACAGCGAGCCCAGCCCGGTGACGCGTCCAGAAACACCAGCCTGCTTGAAGCAGTCGTCGAGACTCGCGCGGAGCTTGGCGCCGAGGTCGGCGAGCCGGGCGTAGGCGTCGGGCGTCAGCAGCCGCATCGCGGCCAAGCCGGCGGCCATCGTCACGGGGTTAGCGTTGAACGTCCCGCCGTGTGGCGCAAGCGGCGGCCCACCCCGCGTGGGATCGAACACCGCCATGACGTCGGCTCGTCCTGCCACGGCGCCCACCGGCAAGCCGCCGCCGATGATCTTTCCGAGCGTGGTCATATCTGGCGTCACGCCCAGCGCGCCCTGGGCACCGTGGTAACCGACCCGGAACGAGATGACCTCGTCGAAGATCAGCACGATGCCGTGCGCCCGCGTCACGTCGCGGAGGGCCTGCAAGAATTCGGTCCGAGCGGGGACGAGGCCGACGCGATTGGGGACGGGATCCACCAGCACTGCCGCGAGGTGGCCAGCCTCGCGCTCGATGCGCGCGACGGCGTGCTCCGCGTGATTGAACGGCAGCACGACAACGTCCTCGAGCACCGCCGGTGGCGTCCCCCTCGAGTACGCGGTGCTCGCCGGCGCCGCCAGACTCCCCCAGATCTCCGGGGTCGATGCGAGGCTCACCTCGGCGTAGTCGTATGAGCCGTGGTACGCGCCCTCGAACTTCGCGATCTTCGGGCGGCCCGTAAAGGCTCGCGCGCCCTTGATCGCGATCATCACGGCCTCGCTGCCCGAGTTGGTGAACCGCACCCGCTCGGCCGAGGGCAGCCGCTCGCACAGGAGCGCCGCCAGGTCGATCTCCTCGGGGGTCGGCATCGGGAAGGACGCGCCCTGCGCGAGCCGGCGGGTCGCCGCCTCAACGATCGTCGGGTGGGCGTGGCCATGGATCAGCGCCGTGTAGTTGTTCAGGCAGTCCATGCGGCGGTCGCCCTCGACGTCGGTGATCCAGCAGCCTTCCCCGGCGGCGGCGTACGGCGGGTACGGCGCCATGTAGACGGTCGTGCGCGAGTTGCCGCCGGGCAGCACGCCCTGGGCGCGCGCGAAAAGCGCCGCCGATTTGGAGCCCGGGTCGGCCCACCGCGCGGTCCGCGCGAGTGCGCGGGGTGTCCTCACCTTCGAGATCGTCGCCATCGCCGCACCTCCTTCATCCATATGGCGGCTGCTGCTACGCGTGCCACGATGATACTCTCGTCTCGGAGGCTTGGACTTAGCACGCCGGTCCCCGTGAGAGTCATGATCGTGCCGGTGCGCAGCACCTCGACCTTGAACGGCGTGCGCGGCGCAGACTTTCCGCGCAATACCGTGCGATCCATCGACGCTCCCGTGTCCCGAGCACAATCTCGGCCGTGACCGACGCCGATTATATGGACCAAGCGCTGCGCGAGGCGGAGGATGCCTTTGCCCGGGGCGACTGGCCCGTGGGCTCGGTTCTCGTGCGCGATGGCGTCGTACTCGCGACGGGCCAAAATCGGCAAAACACCGAGCGTGACGTGACCTGGCACGCGGAGTTCGAGGCCCTGCGGCGCGCGACGCGCGAGCACGGTGTGGCGAGCCTAGCTGGAGCCACGGTGTACTCCACCATGGAGCCGTACCCGATGTGCGCGGGTGCCATGAAGCTCGCAGGCATTGCGCGCCTGGTCCTCGGCACCCGGCACGCCACCCTCCGGCGCACCGACCTCGGCACCTACTCGATCGAGACGTTCTGCCGGATGACCGGCTACGATCTCGCCCTCATCACCGGCGTACGCGAGCGTGAGTGCACCGCGCTCCGCCGCCGCTGGAGCAAAGATTCCGTTCGCGTATCCTAGCGCAAGTGACCTGATGAGCGAGACCACGCTCGGCACCGTCGTCGGCAACCTCGCGCACGCCGCTCCGCATCGCGCGGCGCTCACGTGCGGCACGGACACCGTCTCGCGGGCCGCGCTCGAGGCGCCCACGAACCGGCTCGCCCGCGCCTACCGCGAGCTCGGCGTCACGCCGGACTCGTTCGTCACCATCGGTCTGCCGAACGGCATCGAGTTCTTCGCGGCCGTGCTCGCGGTGTGGAAGCTCGGCGCGACGCCGCAGCCGATCTCGTCGCGGCTGCTGGCCGCCGAGCGGCGCGCGATCATTGACCTCGCGAACCCCTCGCTCATCGTCGGCGTCGAGCCGTCCGAAACGAGTCCCCGCTTCGGCACCAAACCTTCCCCAGCCGCAGATGAGCCTGACGCGCCCGCCCGGGCTCAGCCTGGCTTCCTGCTCGCGAGCTCATCACGTCCGTCGGTAGATCACGCGCCCGTCTCGCATCGTCATCCGCACCTTCGCAAAGGCGCGCACGTCCTGGGTCGGATCGCCGTCGAGCACGACGACGTCGGCGGTCATGCCCGGGCCGATTCGTCCCGTTCCGCCGGACGCGAAGCGGGCCGCGGGAGCCGTGGTGAGCATCGCCAGGATCTGCATCGCGCCGAGCCCGGCGCGCCGCAGGAAGATGAACTCGTCCGTCGGGTCGTAGTCGGTCATGTAGCCGACGTCGGTCCCGAACAGGAGCTCCCCGCCCAGGTCCGCGACGGCGCTCGTCTGCGCCATGGCAATGCGTAGGACGCGCTCGACGAGGTCGTTCGGCAGTCCGGCCTTCCTGAGCTCGTAGGGCCAGAGCTTGAGGGTGGGGATCAGCGCCATGCCGCGCTCCCTCATCATCGCGGGCAGTGCGCGATCCCACGGACTGCCGTCGAGCGAGGTCGGAAAGGTGTGCGCGAGCACGTCGACGCCGCCCTCGATCGCGACCCTTGCCCCCGGACTATTCGAGGGATGCGCGAACACGAGCTTGCCGCGGCGATGCCCGGCCTCGACGGCCGCCCGCACGATCTCGAGCGGCATCACGACGATCGAGCGCGGCGTGGCAAAGGAGCCGGTGAAGAGCTTGACGATGTCCGCGCCGCCCGCGAGCTCGGCCTCGACACGGGCAACATCTTCAGGGCGAGCGAGCTCGGGGAGTCTGGCCGGAAGAATATAGTAGGGGCTGCCTCCGGCCGGCACGAAGCCTCCGCCCGCGCTGAGAATCGAGGGTCCCGGCATCTCACCGCGATCGATGCGCCGTCGAAGCGCGAGTGTGTTGGCGAGCAGGGAGCCGGTGTCGACGACGTGGACGACACCGTAGGACGTCAGCATCGCGCGCAGCGCGCCGGCCAGAGCCTCGGCGCCCGCGGTCTCCGCCCCGCGAAACTGAGAGCCCGTGAAATGGACGTGGCTGTTCCAGAACCCCGAGGTGACCGTTCCGCCCGTGCAGTCGACGACCGTGGCGCCCTCTGGAGCGCGTACGGCCGCGCGGGGGCCGACGGCCGTGATGGTCGTTCCCTCGATGAGGACCACGCCGTCTGGAATCGCCGCCGCCTGTGGTGAGGGCAGCACGCGGCCCCCAACCAGCGCGGTCACGCGCGGTGTTGACGGCGGCGACGGGGCCGTGGAGCACGCGACCAGCACTGCGACCAAGGCCGGGACGAGCGCTCCGGTTTTCATTTGACGGCGGCGGCTAGGGCTTCAATCGCGGCATGAGCCGCACCGCGTTGTCGCGATCGATCGCCTGCAAATCGCTCGCGCTGAAGCCGTAGTCGCTCAGCCCCTTGACGTGATCGATCGCCGTGCGGTACGGGAAATCGGTCCCGAAGACGATCTGCGTGACCGGGATCAGCTTCGTCAGCGACGCGAGCGCGTACGGATGCGCGGCCTGCGCGGTGTCGTAGTAGAAGCGCTTGAGCTCGGCCTCGACCCCGTTCGGCACGCGGGCCGCCAGGCTCTTGTTGATCAGCGGCAAGCGCACGAAGCGCTCGGTCAGGAACGGCAAGGTCCCGCCGCCGTGAGAGAAGATCATCCGCACGTCCCGGAACCGCGCGGCGGCGCCGCTGAAGACCAGGCTGGCGATGGTGCGCGTGGTGTCGGTCCCCCACTCGATGATCGATTCCGGCACCTCGGGAATGAGGTTGCCGCAGCAATTGGCGGTGGTCGGATGGGTGTACACGACCGCTCGTCGGCGATTCAGCTCCTCCATCACGGGCGTGAATGTGGGGTCGCCCAGCCACTTGTCGCCGTAGCTCGTGAGCAGCGCGACGCCGTCGGCCTTGAGCGTGTCGAGCGCGTAGCCGATCTCGTTCAGCGTGCCCTCGACGTACGGCATGGGCATCACGGCGAACATGCCGAAGCGGCCCTTCCCGTCGGCGACCAGCCTGGCCGAGTAGTCGTTGCATTCCCGGGCCAGCTTGCGCGCGCTCGCGTCGTCGAGGAACCGCAGGGCGGGCGTCGTGATCGACGTGATGGACGTCGCCACGCCGGCCTTGTCCATGTCGGCGATCGACTTCTCCGGAGTCCAATCACGCACCGGACCCGAGACGTTCCGGGCCGTGATGGCGGCGACGTATGGCGGCGGCGTGTGGTGATGGTGGACGTCGATCCGGTGGGGCTTGGCTGTCGCCATCTGCGCCTCCGCTGGGTGTCGGGAAACGAGCCCGCTCGCGCCGAGGGCCGCGCACCCGGCCAGAAACTCACGTCGCGCGACGCCGTCGGCTCGGTCTACCACAAGTCCCTCGTATCGCCCTGGAAGGTTGGTCGCGTCGGGCTAGCGCGTCCTGCGATATTCGTAGTCTTCGCGCTCGCCGTTCCCGACACGAAGCTCCGGGAGTAGAGGCGGCCTCGTGCTGTTGAGCTTCGCGTGAGCGTCCAGAGCCGCCTGGTCGGCCCAGCGCTCGAGCAGGGTCAAGCGATCCGGGTTCACGACGCTTTGAAAGATCTCGAACTGCTCGCAGCCCGGCTCTTTCATCACCTGGGCGCAGCGGCCCTTGTAGGCTTCCGCCAGCTGCGACCCCTTGCCGGGCACGGCGGTGATCGTCACGACGAGTCGGATCGCCATCTCTCGGTCTCCTTGGAAGCAGCCGATTCGGCCACTGCCCTGATTCGATTCGAAGGGACTGTGCGCGGTGGCCAATAGGGCTGTCAAGGCTTCCGCGACAGCGAGACGGTGGCGCCGAGCCGAGCCGACCGCTCGGCCGCCTCGACGACCTCGAGGGCCCGAACGCCGGCCGAGGCGGGAACCGGATTGGACGTGCGGCCGGCGCACGCGTCGATGAACGCCTGGAGCTCGAGCCGCAGTGGCTCGTCGCCCCGCGTCGGCAGCTCTTCCTTCCCGGTCTCGACGGCCTCCCACGCGCCGGCGTGCCTTCTGTGCTCGGCCAGAAAGAGCGTGACGACCGAGGCCCCGTAGTCGGCGACGAGGGTCCCTCGCTCCCCGACGATCACGCAGTCCCGCCAGGTTCCCGGAACGAAGTAGTTGGCCTCCACGATCGCGGGCACGTCGCCGTAGTGGACGACCGTCACGGACAGATCGTCGAGGCCGCGGCCCAGGAAGTCGCGCTGCAGCCCGCCTACCTCAGTCGCCTCGCGGCCGAACAGATGCGCGAAGAGATCGAAGTAGTGGATCGCGTCCGTCTGCGTGACGCCCACGTCGACGCGCGGCCGCTTGAATCCCGAGAATCGGCCGGTGGCGTAGCGCACCCGACCGATCCGATCGACGCCGAGGGCCTCGCGCAATGTCGCCGTCACTGGGTGAAAGCGAAAGATGTGGCCGACCTGCACGATCCGACCGGCCGCCTCGGCGGCTGCTTCGAGCTCCCGCCCCTCGGCGACCGTCCGCGCGAGCGGCTTCTCCACGAAGCAGTGTCGGCCGGCCGCCAGACACGCGCGCGCGACCGGGTAGTGGCTGTCCGCGGAGGTGACGATGTCGACGGCGTCGACCTCGTGGAGCGCCACGCGGAAGTCGGCGATGGCGCGCTTGGGATCGACGCCGTGGCGGACCGCCCACGCCAGGCGCGCCGGCGACACGTCGGCGGCCCAGAGCGTGACGCCGAGCTCGCCGAGCACGCGCAGGTGCTTTTCGCCCCAGCGGCCGAGGCCGACCAGCAAGATGTTCACGCGTGGGACTCAGTCGCGGACGAGATCACCGCCCACGTCCTCGACGACCTCGTAGCGGAGGAGGCGGGCGTTCATCCAGCGGATCACCAGGAGGTCGGCAAAGGCCACCACGGCTCGATTCACGACGCCGTACTTCGACCGGCCGAACCGACGCGGCCGGTGGCCGACCGGCACCTCGATCACGCGGTAGCCGCGCATCTTCAGCAGCGTCGGAATGAACCGGTGGAAGCCGCGGTAGAGCACCAGCCCGCGCAAGCACTCCCGCCGAAAGGCGCGGAAGGTGCAGCCGCTGTCCTGGATCGTCTCGTCGGACACCCAGTTGCGGATGCGGTTCGCGACGCGCGACGATACGCGGCGCGCCAGGTTGTCGCCGGCGGCGCGATCGACCCGCCACCCCGTCACCGCGTCCCACTGGTCGAGGTGCGAGAGCAGCATCGGGATGTCGGCCGGATCGTTCTGCAGGTCGGCATCCATGACCACCACCCGTCGGCCCTGCGCCGCCTTGAATCCGGCGTCGGTCGCCGCCGTCTCACCGCCGTTCACCTTGAGTCGCACCAGACGCACCCGCCGGTCGGCCTCGCGAAACGCGCGAATGATCTCCGCGCTCCGGTCGCGGCTGCCGTCGTCGACGAACACGACCTCGAAGGCGAGCCCGAGGCGCTCGAGCACCTCGCGCAGCTCGGACCAGAGCGGGGGGAGGCTGGCTTCCTCGTTGTAGACCGGGATGACGACCGAGAGGTCAGTCACCCGGCTCCCCCGACGAGACGCGCCGGGCAGTACCCTGCCATTCAGCGACGAGCGTCTGCGGGAGATTGAGCCGGTCCAGCACCCGGGCGATCGTGTGATTCACGATGTCATCCAGGTCTTTGGGGTGATTGTAAAAGGCCGGCATCGGCGGCAGCAGCACCGCGCCCATCTCGGCGAGCGCGACCATGCACTTGAGATGTCCGAGGTGCAACGGCGTCTCGCGCAGCATGATGATGAGCGGCCGGCCTTCCTTCAAGGTCACGTCGGCCGCGCGCGCGATCAGCGAATCGGTGTGGCACGAAGCGATGGCGCCCGCGGTCTTGATCGAGCACGGCGCGATCACCATCCCGGCCGTCCGGAACGAGCCGGAGGCGATCGAGGCGCCGATATCACGGATGTCGTAGGTGTGCGCGGCGAGCGCCTCGACGTCACGCACTGTGTATGCGGTCTCCTCGACGATCGTGCGCTTGCCCGGCG
>Ga0137377_10002505_pt1 | contig 13715 bp, 17 predicted proteins | sample SagtaG_22_FD_104815 | JGI IMG/M metagenome (GOLD analysis project Ga0137377, IMG submission 104815) | Vadose zone soil microbial communities from Sagehorn Ranch, Mendocino, California, USA - Sage2_L_40_16 metaG | ecosystem: Environmental > Terrestrial > Soil > Vadose zone | place: USA... | reverse complement strand
CCAAGTGGCCTTGTTCGAGCGTCATCCTAAGACCTTGGTGAAACCTGCCCGGAAAAGTGCAGGCCCACGGCGTTTCACTGGAGATTTCACTCCCAACTTCGCCGGGGCGGAAAGGTAAGCGGCAGAAAGAACAGCCAAATGCACGGAACAAGGCAGGAGAACGGAGCGCGGGCAAAACACGATCAGAGGCGGGAGCGACCCCACCGTGCCGCAAAATTGCGGCCCCGGTCCCTGCGGGCTTCGGGGGTCACTCCCGCCTCTTGTTGCTGGGAATCGCAGCTCGTGTTTTGGCCCGCGCGCAAGAGTCGGAGCAAGCTGTTTGTAATGCAAGCTGTAATGCACCACCAATGACGAAAAGGAGGAAGAATACTTGGCACTTCTGAAAGCACCATCGAAACAACCAAAGACGACAACCCTTCAGGTCCGCCTGGAGGAAGACCTCAGACATACCCTGGACAGGTACGCCGAATTCATCGGTGCAAACGCATCCTACGTCGTAAGCGAAGCGCTCAGGCTCCTGTTCAGGAAGGACGAGGAGTTCAAGCGCTGGTCAGCCCAACACACCAACAATCACAACCAAGAACAAATCCAAGGAGACGCACTTACGAAGACTGCGTAGCAACAAATGAAGATCCGTCCAAGCCAATTCGGTATGCGTGAGAATACAGCGTCTCCAGGACAGCATGCCTCGCGCCTCGCAGTAAGCCACTCTCAATCGAAGTCTAATGGAGTGTCGAGAAATCCAAGGGGAGACGAGAGCTCTCCGCACACGCCCGCGGCTATCTCGGTGTGCAAGCCATCCGTCATCGAAGCCGCGAACGCGGCCACAGGGAGGACGAGAACAGATAAAGGACACCTTCTTAGCGTCCACGATGTAGCGGACCTTCTGCAGGTGCCAACCTCCTGGGTATACGGGCACACGCGCGACAGATGCCCAGACCGCATACCTGGATTCCGTCTAGGAAAGTATTGGCGTTTTGATGAGGCGGACGTGCTCGCGTGGATTCGACGTCGCCGGCTGGAAATGCGCCGAAATCCTGGCGTCCCAGAGTACAATGGCACCCGGTGAGGAAAAGGGCGCGCGAATCGGAAAGGAGTCCACGATTCGCACGCGTTTCCAAGAAGGGCATGTTTTTCTTCGACGCGGCAAGAGGCGAAAGGTCTGGGCCGCTCGCTGGAGAGAAGACGTGATCGCACCTAATGGCACCGTGAAGCGGGTTCTTCGCTTTGCAGTGCTAGGGACATCCAGCGAGATCAAGGGCAAGAAGGAAGCAAGGGACATCCTTCAAGCCAAACTCAGACCAATCAACCAAGGCCGTCAACGTCCACAATCAACCATGACGCTGGAGCAATTCGTTAACGAGATGTGGAAGCCAGGCATAATACCCACGCTTCGGTCAGGATCGTCTCGCTACTACGATGTACAGCTCCGGTGCCACATTCTCCCCGCATTCGGCGCAAGGAGACTTTGCGACATCACGCGGGTTGGTGTCCAACACTTCCTCGCCGACAAACGAAAGAACGGCTTCTCCGGGTCGAGCGCGCACGGGATGCGGACTGCGATTTCAAAGGTGATGCAGGCCGCCGTCGATTGGAATCTTCTCGAACAGAATCCTGCAAGAGGGATTCGCATTGGCGACCGTGCACCAAAGACAGAGCGGCTCTATCTCAATCCGAAGGAAGTAGGGCGATTGCTTGCTTCCCTGTCCGAACCTTGTCGCACCCTCGTGCTCGTTGCAGTTCTGACAGGCATGCGAATCGGCGAAATTCTTGCACTGCGATGGAAGGCCATTGATTTGAATCGTGGCGTCATCCAAGTGCGAGAGACAGTCTCGGAAGGTAAGTTCGGTTCGCCAAAGACAAAAAGCAGTAGACGAGATATTCCGATTAGCCAGCCCGTGTGTGACGCGTTTCAGACACAGTGTGGCGGCTGTCACCAAAAGGGTCCGGAGGATCTCGTCTTCACAACCCGCAAACAGACGCCTCTCAACCCGAAGAACCTACTTCGCCGCGTTCTGCGACCGGCATGCAAAGCCCTGGGGCTACCCTCGATCTCCTGGCACAGCTTCAGACACACGCATGCAACGCAGCTCGCCGAGGTGGGTGAATCACTCCGAACGGCCCAAGCACTTCTCGGCCATTCGGACCTTGAAACAACCCTCAATGTCTACACACACGCGATCCCTGACGCACAACGACGTGCGGTCGACAAAATCGCTGAGGTTTTGTTCACTAATGTTCACAAGATTTCAGCGGCTACAGAAAATCAAAAGGTCAACTAATTGATTCCGCGGGATTTGCAAGAACGGTGGAGCCGAGGGCGAGAGTTGAACTCGCGACCTGCCGATTACGAATCGGCTGCTCTACCACTGAGCTACCTCGGCACCGTGTTGAAACTAAAGGGGTTGGCCTGTGCGTGGCGTCCAGAAACCCCAAACCTTCATCGAACCTTCATCGTTCTGCGAAATGTTTCTCTACCTTGGCCATGGCCTCACGCAAATCGGTCGAATCCACGATGTTATACCGCTCGAAGGTCGACTCGGTGAGATGCCCCGAAATCTTCATGGCGATGTTTCGCGGAACGCCTGACCGGATCAGATTCCTGACCCCGCTCCGGCGAAGGTCATGGATCAGCAGGCCCTTGTACTGCCAAACCTTTGGGCCTGTCCTGACTCCCAATCCTACCTTAAGGCACGCGGCTTGGAAAGACTTCCGCAGATTCCTCCCGTTGAACACCCGGCCTTCGGGCGGCAGGCTCTTGACCACTTCGCTCAGTTCCACCGGAAGAGGAAGGAGAATCGGCTCTTCGTTCTTTACCTGATTCCGCTCCAGGCGAAGCAACGCTCTCCCGTCCTCGAACTCGATTTGTGACCGTCGGATGGAAAGCGCCGCTCCAACTCTGCACCCGGTGAAGTAGAGAAACGTGAGAAGCGGGCGAAGGTGTTCCGGCATTGTGTCGCGCAGCTTGATGAAGTCAGGGCGATTTACGAATCCCGTGCGGACATTATCTTCCTTCAGCATGGGGAAAAAGGGGATCGAGGCCAGCTTGCCGTCCCGCCTTGCGATGTTCATCGCCCGCTTCAGAAGCGCAAGACAGCGGTTGATGGTGGCGTTCGCAAGACCATCGGCTTGTTTCTTCTCGATGAATTTGTACAACGTATCCGTCTTGATGGTTCGAACGAGTCGGTTTCGGAAATAGTAATCGGTGTGATTCAGACCCCAAATGTAAGATTCACCGTTCTCGTCCTCTTCAAGGCTCTTGTTTCCCTTCGTTTTGTAATCGAGCAGGAGAGACTTCTTGATGTCCTCGTAGCGCAGCTTCCGCGCTTCTTCGACGGGCACTCCCTGATCTATTTCCTGGAGCCGCTGGCGCAACAAAGCCGCCGCGACTCGTTCCGACGTTGTCTTGCTATTCTCCTGAATCTGTCGCCCCGAGCCATCGTAGTACGCGATCCACAGGAAACGGCTCTCTCGTTTTTGGATGATGCTTCCCTCTCCCCGTATTCGTTTCATAATGCAGACCTCACCGGAACCGAGAGGGCGATTTCCGATGGAAGGCGAGTCGTTACACTCCAGCCTTTGCCGGCAACTTCCGCCGCCTGGACTCGGTGGTCACTTCTTTCTGTCCCTCACTCACACCGACGTGCGGCCTTCCATTGGAAGGCGAAGTTACGACAAGTTTGCTCGGCCTGCTTGCAGACGGGTGACTCAGGTCCCCGCTTCCTTCGCATCGTTTCTCCCGTTCCACTAACTCATCCAAATCCCGAACGTCCACTTGGAACCGCTTGCCGAATCGGGTGTAAGGAAGCTGGCCCTTCCAAATGAGTTCTCGGACGGACCACAACTTGCAGCCAAGATAGCGCGCGGCCTCGGGTAGAGTTAGCAGGCGTTGCGGGACGATCGCAGCATCGTTCGTTGTTCCGTTCGTGCTATGCATAAGGACTCCCCGTTCTATCCTCGCCCCTCAAGATCTGGTGAATCCGTTGCCGGATCTAGGGCGGTGAGACGAAGCAACGAACGCCATTCCAATGTTGCTGTCGTTGAGCTGGGTGCACTCTTCCCATGTATTTCGAGTGGGACTCTCGTCGCCTCAGACGTCTCGCGTCCGTACTTTAGGCTTGGCGACATAGCCCACGGCTTTCTGCGTCTGGAGCACCCGTGCTACGCGCCGACCGGATTCGTCCCGCAAATGTTCTCCGCACCGACCTTACAACCTGACCTCTATGGACGCATTTTCGAGGAGCGTCGCTCCCCCCACCTGAGAGTGACCTTCAATCTCACGGCGGTAAGCTAAAGCCAGTGGATACAATCAGGTGAGAACGTCCCACAGGACAGGGGACATTTTTTCGCTAGTCGCACAATTTCTGACTACCTTTCGTACGCCTCGACTGCCGGGTGCCCTTCTTGTCCGTCGGCTTTGACGCTTCGCTGGGCCCCCGTGACCTTATCGCCGCCGCCCTCCCTAATTGATGAACGACCTCGTCTCACACCCACGTACTCGGGCCCGCGCGCCGGGAAATGAGTAACAAAGATGCAGAGACACGTCGCCCGGAAGAACGACCCTCGCCCTATCGGGCTCTGGCCTTCTGGCGCGCGCGCCGACTCGATCCGACGAGGGACTTGCCCTTTGTAGTTCTCTTCTTGGCCGACAGCCCCGCTGTAACGATGGCAGTGATTTTTGATGCCTCTACGTTGTAGCGGACAGCGGTTCGCATGAGATTCGCTTCCTTGGAGAGCGTCTCCGCGGAACTGTAGCCTAGGCAATAAAGGTCCGGGACAAGCGCGCAGGTCACCATAAAACGGTTGAGGTCGGCCGCCGTCATCGCGCGGATTCGAGCTTCTGCCAGCTTTTCATGGTCCACAGTGTTCCCGCCCCAGGAGGTCTTTGTCTTCTTCTCCTCCCAGCCGTAGACCTGGAACAGCCGGTGATGATTGTCGTGGCCAAGCCGGCGGAAGTAATCCAGCGCGACCATCTCGAAGTCCGCACGCGCCCATGCAGCCGGAAGCTTCTCTCGAACAGCCCGCAGAATGCGCGAACGTGCTTCCTTCTGAACACGGACCGCGAGTGCAAGCTTTCGCCGTTGCTCTCTTTCCTGCGGCGAGACTTCGTAGTGAGAACATTGGCGGTGGGTCTTGCACTTTTCGTTCGTGCAAACGTGCATGACTGTCCCTGCTTTTCGGCCGTCGACTACGACAGCAACCTGGGTGTGCGCACATTCTCCTTCCCGTTGTGCACGGCGATATTGACCTTCATAGATTGTGTTGGGGGCCTTGGTGGGAACTTGCCAAGAGGGGTTCTCCGAAATCTGAACGGGCTTTTCCCCTTCTTTCACCAAGGGGGCGACACGCAACTGAACGAACGCTTGAACCTTCGCTTGGTGGCAGGTTGGGTCCATGCACAAGGACTTGTTCTTGATCTCCGGAAAGAGCAGCGGATTATTCCCGGTCCGTTTCGCGCATGTCGAACATGCGCCCGCCGCAAGCAGCAAATTCGCATCTTCCGTGTCGAATGGCGCATTCTTCAGGTCGAGGTGAATTTCGCGTTCGATCCACTCGCGGAGTTGCCGGACTGTCAGTGCCTCTGCCTTGCGATCCTTTAGGATCGAGCCGGTGCTCCGATGGCCCGGAAAACATTCCATGAGGGCACGCTCTTGATCTCGTGGTTGCAAACGCGCGATTTCCAGTGCGTGAGCAACGGTGACCCTGCCGTCGTAGAACGCGGTTTGTGCGGCCGGGATGAGCTCGGTGAGAGAAATGCGACCCTTCACATACGACGGGCTTTTAGCAACCTGCCCCGCCATCGTCTCCACCGTGTAGAAGTCCGGCCTCAGGGCCATCAACGACCGATAACCGATTCCCTCGTCCAACTCGTGGATATTTGTCCGCTGCAGATTTTCAATCAAACGGATTTCATGCGCTTGGGCATCCGTCAGATTTCGCACCGTTGCCGGGATCGTGTTCTTCCCGGCCAACTTCGACGCGCGAAAGCGGCGCGCGCCGGCCACCAGTTCGTATAAACCGTCCGCACCATCTGGCGACGGACGCACAAGAATTGCCTGTAAGACGCCGTGGGATTGGATATTCGACGCTAATTCCCGCAGCTGAGCTTCGTCAAAAACTCGCCGAGGGTTGTTCGTGGATTCGCGGATGTTTTCTAGTGGAATGTCCTGAACAGAAGACGCCACTGGAGGTACTGCTTTCGGCTCGCTTGCCACGATTGTTGTGCTCATTTCTTTTCCTTTTCTCAGAGTCTTTGGGTTTAGTATTCTCCGGGCGACAAGAGCGGCCCGATGCCGTGAGAATTCGCAGCTTGTCGCCTTCGTTAGCGGCTGGGCAACTGGTTTCATCTCTTGGCCTTCGCGCCTGCGCGGGGACCTGGGCGATCGGAACCAACTCTCACCTGACGCATCCAATGAATGGCAAGGAGGACCTCAATGCCACACATTACGGTTGGTAAAGAAAACTCCGGTGACATAGACCTCTACTATGAGGATCACGGCTCGGGTGACCCGGTAGTCTTGATCCACGGATATCCTCTAAGCGGTGCCTCCTGGGAGAAGCAGCTTCCGGTTCTACTGGAGGCGGGTCACCGCGTTATCACATATGACCGTCGAGGCTTCGGCAGATCCAGCCAGCCAACAACCGGCTACAACTACGACATTTTCGCCGAGGATCTGCACAAGCTCATCACCCGCCTCAAACTACATAATTTCTCGCTGGTCGGATTCTCGATGGGTGGCGGCGAAGTGGCGCGCTACATCGGGAAGTACGGATCGAAGGGCGTGAGCAAGGCCGTGATCGTCGGAGGGATCCCACCGTATTTGCTGAAAACAACCGACAACCCCGACGGCGTGGACGCGAGTGTGTTCGAGGGCATCCAGAAAGCCGTCGCCGCCGACCGCTACGCCTTCTTCATTGAATTCTTCAAGAATTTCTTCAATACGGATGTTTTTCTGGGTAAGCGCATCAGCGAACAGGCTGTCCAGGCCAGCTGGAACGTGGCCGCTGGCGCCTCGGCCACCGCAAGTCTTGCCTGCGTGCCAACGTGGCATGAGGACTTCCGCAATGACGTGGCTCGTATCGACGTACCCACTCTGGTCATTCACGGCGAAGCGGACCGCATTGTGCCCATCCAGGCTTCCGGAGCAAAAATCGCCAAGCTGGTCAAGGGCGCCCGGTTACTGGCAATAAAAGATGGGCCGCACGCCGTAAGCTGGACTCATGCGGACGAAGTGAACGCGGAACTGGTGAACTTCCTCGGGAGAGGTGCTGCAAAGCGAGCTGCCTCGACTTCGCAGCGATAAGCTCTGACCATCTCGATGCGAACATCTGCGTTCCGCAGGGCTGCAAGACTAAGATTTATCTTCGGAGGCTATCGTCATGAATGAAAAAGTGAAAGACACGACTGACCAGCCTGTTCTGGGCCATATCGAGAGACTTGTCGCAGAAGAGCACAAGCTCTACAACCAGGGGGCGCTCGTAGAGGAAGACCGTTCACGCTTGGCAAGAATCCAGGTGGAGCTCGATCAATGCTGGGATCTCCTGCGTCAGCGCCGGGCTCGGCGGGAATTTGGGCAAGACCCGAAGGGGGCACAAGTGCGCCCACCGGAAGTCGTTGAGCATTACGAGGGATGACACTGAGCTAGCAGGGAGGGACTCGGGCGCAGCAGCTGAATCACCTATGCGGCCTCGTCATCCGCGAGTACGACTGCGTCGCGAGGCGATTTGGCCTGGCGCACTTCTCTTCCCTTCAGCAACACGAGGTCTAGGAACCAGGTCTGGTCCACTTTGCCGAGATTGATTTCCTGTGGATGATTTCTGATGAAGTCCACGATGTCGTCCTCGCGGATACGGTGGATATCTTTCCCATTTCCGTTATGTCGCCGGGTTCCCTGAAGGCGGTCCTGCAACCAGCCATTCTTAATCCACCCCGAAATTTTGTGATGGTCCTCCCCGAGGCACAGCTCAAGTTCGCGCATCGTGTAACCATCTCGTACGCGCCGGGAGGTGCCCATACGCTTCAGCTTGTTTACGACCGAGCTCTCTGGGCGGCGCAATCGCTTTGCGATTGTCGCCGACGACACTCGGCCGACCATGATCTCCAAAAGCTCCAACTCGGTGCGGGTCCACGGCCTTCGATCGATATGCATCGTCAGACCTAGCCGTGCGGCCTGGCGCTTGATGTACCACCGCGGCAAGCCCGTCATGCGAATCATCCGGTCGAGAACGTGAAAGCGACGCTTGAGCCCACCAAAATACTGCGCCTTGAGATAAGCGCCGTATTCTGGTCGCCATGTGTACTTCAGTTTGGAACGCCGGCGGCGGTCAGCGCGGCACTTCAAGCAGTACTTCGCTTCCCGTGGGGGTTGGCTATGCCGACGCCCTTCTTCGATGCGTCGACCGCAAACGATGCAAGTCACTCCTGTACCCTCCAGTCCGGTACTTGTGCCGCACAAAATGTTTAAGGGGTGCTGCCCGATCAATGCCGGATTAGGGTTGTTGCTTGCAGGTTGCGAGCAGGTCGAATTTCAATCTAGGAACGACACGGGGGGTGTCGACAGACGCTCACTCTGAATTAATCGCTCCTCGACAAGCGTGGCTCTACACTTACGAGTTTCGGATTCGTTAGTCCGGGAGGAATTCGTCAAAGAGGGAAAGGAGGAAAGCCGCTATTTGTGGGCCGAGATCAGCCGGTCCGTGGTGCGCGCCTTTGACGTGTGGCTCCCGCCGAGGCCATTTTCTGTGCCATGTACAGAAGCAGCTTGCGATCTCCTTCTGCCGTCTTGGCTAACAGACGCCGAAGCTTACTGAGATAACGTGCGTCTTTTCCCGTGCTGCCCCAGGCGATGCTGTAAGACGACTTCCCCTTGGGAAGATTCGGCAGTTTGGGCGGCTCCTCGCCGTCATAGAAGAGCTGGTAAAGCGGAACTTCCAGTGCCCGAGCCATCTTCTCCAGCGTCTCGATGGCAGGGACCGTGTGCCCGTTTTCCACCCGGGAGATGTAGCAACGAAGCAATCCCGTCCGTTTCTCGATATCGCCTTGAGAAAGTTGTTTTGCTTCCCGTAAGGCCCGCAAGCGGTCCGCGATAATCACGTTGAATTACCTCCTGGTAGCGCTGTTCCCAAGCTTGAACAAAACTCCCTCTGTCCACTATCCGCGTTGCTGATAGAACAACGAGAATGCTCTCAACGACGCCAGCCACGCCGCCAACACGATGGCGTGACGCAGATAATTGAAATTCCGCCACCGTGTCGCGACGGCAACCGACTCCGGTGAATCCTTCGCCCTCATTAGTCCGACCATCGTCGGAATGAAATAGGAGAAAGTGAATGCTCGGTCTGCCAGGGCGGCAAATCCACTGGCAAGCCACCAGCCCCGAACTGTCCCAGAAGCTCGCCACGCTGCGAACACATTTGCCAATGTAAGCAGTGTGAGGGGCCCTGTTGTGACGAACGCCCAGAACCTCCGGCCGGTGTCATCCCGGCGAACGGCGTCGGCGTTCCAGTGCCTGCCGGATTCAGGCCAAGAACTGATCCACCTAGATACGACGATTCGGTGTTCGTACAGTCCCGCGCCGAATGCGACCCCAAGATTGATGACGAACAGCCACAGCAAAATAGTCGAGGTCATGCCTGACCTTCCTAAAAGCTGATTAAGAAAACTCTAGGCGCAAAGCCAAGCGCGCGCAAGGCCCGATTCCTCTGGTCCTCCTCCCACTGAGACTGGCCTCGCGGCCGATCAACTATCTTCCCGTCCAGGCGGAGACACACGGGCGTAGGAGGCAGTTTTACAACTGCCTTCTGTCCATCTCTCACAATTCCAGACCTTGTGCCCTCGTTGGATCGAGAGGACGACGCAATTAATTCGACCCCGCGGTCGCCCCTTCAAGGAATGACGCGAGCTTCGCCGTTGCCTTGAACTGCGGAATTGGGTCGAGTTCCTTGAACGCACTCGTGAACGCATTGGAGAGACTCCATGTCGTCCTTGGAGCGAATTCCTCGACCTGGGGATTGAAATACAGATCATGGACGCGGCGGGCCAGGTGCTTGGGAACGTCTAACTCGCCCTCCACAAAGGCCCGGTAGACGACCAGCTTCGCGGCCTGGTCCGGGAGCCGCGTTCCCTTCCACGCCTCGACTTGCTTCTTCATCGGCTCGAAGTTCCGCTGCATGCGGTCCACCCCGACCGAGAGGATGTCCACAAGGCTCAAGTGCTTAGTGTGCTTGGCGAGCACGGGCGTGAAATCTCCGTGAAACGCCATGTTGTCGCACACCAGCACGCGGTAGCCCACGGTGAGCGCAAGGCGCATGGATTTGTCGTTTGAGTTGCGGACGCCGACCGAAAATCGGCAGCCGTCGAAGGTGGTTTCAAGATCGAGGACACCGAACATCTTCATGCCGTCGCCCGAAACCGCGTATTCCTCCCGCACGACCGAGATCTGGCGGAAGCTCAGGGTTTCGGCCAGCGCCCCGACAATCTCGTAGTGCGGAACGGGTTGATGGGTTGGGCTCCCTGGCGGTGTCTGGATCACCTTCAATTTTTCCCGGGTGATCTTCGAACTCCCCCAGTGAGCCAAGAGTTGAGACTGCTCCATGTGTGTCATTCTCCTTTGTATTCAGTCCTTGAACTCCGAGATCCGCGAAGCGGGGCAACCGCCAAGACACGGACTTCGGATTTCGGTGTGAAAGTGAACAGGCTGTCCTCGGTTATGTCTCGCGGTGAGAATCGATCGGGAGAATGGGGCTCGAGTGGACACTGTACAGAGGACAGGCGCGTTGTCTGAGCGTGAAGCGAGACACACGCGTAAGGCGCTGGCTCTATTTTTGAAAGGCTATGACAGTTGGCGCCGCACCAGAGTTATCGAACAACATCCAACAATCACCGAAGGGGCGATCGTGAAGCAGAAAATTGAATTTCAGTCGTCGGTGCATCCTAAGCAAAGGACTGATCACCTTCTCAGTGCATGAATCGAGAGGGAAAGCACTTTCGCGTAGTTTGAAAAATCCGGGTCGGTCGTGAAGATGGCCCATTCACGCCTGATCGCGACTGCGCACAAGAGGATGTCCACAATCGAAACTACAACTCCTTTGGCCCTGCACCGGTTCCCATCCTTGGCCGCCTCCTCGTAATCCGCCGTGTCGATCACTTCGTCCGGAAAGGCCCGGAGGTAGATTCTCAGTTTTTCATACTGTTCCGTTGTTTTTATGCCGGAAAGCAGCTCTTGCCGAACCAGGCCGATTACTCGGGCTCGCCCCTCGCGGATGAGTTCGGACAACTCGGCAACCAGAGACTTCTCGTTTGTGCTGAGACTTTCTTTCTTCCGTCGAAGGGCGAGGGACCAGACGGAGGTGTCTATAAGGATATTCATATGCGCTTTGCCTTGCGTTCGCGTTTGTAATCATAGTTGCGCTCGTAGTCAATCCTCCCAAACAGGGAAAGGATTTCTTGCTGTTTGCGATGTTCGATGTACTCCTCTAGGGCAGCGGTCACGGTTTCGCGCTTTGTCCGGTGCCGACCCACCTTCTGAGCCTCCTGCAACAGTCGGTCGTCGATTGCGAGATTGGTAGGCATTATGACCTCCCATGTGTGATAGCTTACACATCTGAGTGTGTAGATTCAATGGGTGGTACTACGCCGCTTTGGTCGTGGATGGGGATTGGCATGAGAACCTATCTGCACCCGTCCGATTCTCTGCCTGAAGGAAAACTCGCGCCGAGCATAGATCTCAAGAGCGCGAGTTCGACGCTCGGCACCCACGGATAGACAAAGCGCACCTCATACCCCGACTCTTGAGACGGCGAATCATGCTCAGATAACTGCGGTCCGAAAGAGTTGTTTCGAAGCCGAGCCTCTCGCTGCGCTTTGGCCAGAGAGTGATCTCTTCAAGCATCTGCCGTCCGGCACGTAAGGCGACCGCTTCCGGCGAAACGGTGACGCGCCTTGTGCAATTAAATGTGCGTTGATGAAATCCCCGCGTCGGCGGAGCGACGCTTTGTGTTTGCAAGAGCCAAGCTAGAAACTGAGTGTAAACTCGCGATTACGCACAGTATTTGATTTCGAGGTGTAGGTGCTTCATTTCCGGCGTTAGTCAGTCAGTGCGCGCAGCCAAAAGCGAGGGAGCATCCTTACGATGATCCCATTTGCGGGAGGGTCGCTTGCGCCCGCAATTCATCGGGAGGAACTTCCACGACTCTGCCATCACGCCAGATATAGATTGGCAACCCTTCTCTGGCATGCTCCTCAATCACCTTTTTGACTGCCGCCTTGAGCGCCATCAGACCGCGTTCGGCCATTGATAATTCGAGGACATTTCGAGGTTCTTTAGTCATGGCTTTCCGTAGCGCCCGACTAAATCATTGTACAACGTTGTCTCGCCTAAAGGCCGACGCATCGATAATCATCGCGGCAACCCTTTCCCGTTGTAAAGCAGCTCCCCATGTTCAACAGACCGGTACGGTTCCTGCAGATGCGCGGCGCAATCCTTGCCGATCTTCACTAGCCGGTCGGCGAGGCTGGTTCCGTGCTCCCCGCGTACCCGGTCCAGACGTTCGCGAACTGCTCCGGTGATTGCGGCAGTCATGCTTTCACCAGTCAGCTTTGCCAACTCTTGGGCCAGTTTCTGCGTTTCTTCATTTTTGATGTTCAAAGCCATGTGATATACCCTTCAACCTCACGGTTTCTACCATTCTGGCAAATCTGGCCTAGATACGCTATTTCCTCTAAACAGCTGAAAACAGTTACATTTGCGCCCTGCTGGTCGAATCCGAGAATTGCTTGTTTCGACGGCCGAAATCCCGGATCTCGCTCAAAAGCCGTATCTTCGCCGAGCGTCGATCTACGAGCATCCGCTCGTACTCCCGCAATTCACGCACTTGTAGCAACTGCCGTTCGGCACCATCAGCATGCCGCAAGTCGAGCACGACGGCGCGTCTCCGGACACAGCTGACGGCGGGCGCGCCTGAGCGGATACGGCTTTTAGACTAACGACCTCCCAAGTACCATCTCCCCGTGTGACCACTTCTTCTTCGTTGAAAGCGCTCCTCGGCTTGAGATATTCCGGTGAGAGGAATTTGCCCCCGAGCCAGCGGGCAATGTAGTCGAGCACGGAACTCGCATAGCGAATGCTCGGGTTCTCCGTGAACCCAGCGGGCTCAAAGCGGGTGTTCATCAGTTTGTCCACCAGCGCTTGGAGCGGCACGCCGTACTGCAGGCCAATCGAGATGGAAAGCGCGAGTCCATCCATGAAGCCCGAGAGTGTGGAGCCTTCCTTCGCCATCTTAACGAAGATTTCTCCAGGCGTTCCGTCATCGTAGATACCTACCGTCAGATACCCCTCAGAGTAATTGATGATAACGCTAAGCATTTGGCTACATAAGTAAGTACAGTCCAGCGGCAGGTAAGGATGGGTCGATTGTCCGTAGGGGCAGCGAAGGCAGGCCGGGCAACAGAAACGAGTGAAGCTCTCAGTACCTTATTTAGGCCTTCAGCAGAAGGAGTTCTTTGGCTTTGTTTTGGAAGGCCCGGTCAAATGTAACGACTGTCAGTCGGGAGGCCAGCGCGAAAGCTGCTAGATAGGAATCTGCCCAATCCTTTGGGGCCGCGTGTGCTGACCGAGTCAGGCCGCGAAAATGTGCCTCAAGCCCACCAGGTTCGTCCAACAACTCGACCCGCTCGTCCTCGAGCCAGCGGTCGTAGGTTTTCCATGCCTCCTGCT
>Ga0137377_10002503_pt1 | contig 13718 bp, 9 predicted proteins | sample SagtaG_22_FD_104815 | JGI IMG/M metagenome (GOLD analysis project Ga0137377, IMG submission 104815) | Vadose zone soil microbial communities from Sagehorn Ranch, Mendocino, California, USA - Sage2_L_40_16 metaG | ecosystem: Environmental > Terrestrial > Soil > Vadose zone | place: USA... | reverse complement strand
CCGCCGCCGCCTGGCGGCTCGCGGACAAGGTGGCGACGCTCACCGCAGTCTCATTGAGCGCCATCACCGTGACCGGGATCGCGACGGCGCCCTGGCTGGTCGCGGCGCTCGCCCCCGGCTTCGATCCCGGCAAGGCCGCACTCACCGTGACCCTGACGCGCATCATGTACCCGTTCATCCTGCTGGTGTCGCTCGCGGCGCTGGTCATGGGCATGTTGAATGCGCGCAACGTGTTCGGCATGCCGGCGATGGCCTCGAGCTTCTTCAACCTGGGGTCGATCGTCTCCGGCGTGCTGCTCGGGTACTGGCTCGATCCCCACTTCGGAGCGCGGGCGATTCTCGGCCTCGCTATCGGCACGCTCGTCGGCGGCACGCTGCAGCTCGTGGTGCAGCTGCCGGCGCTGCGCCGCGCCGGCCACTCGTTTCATCCCGACTTCCACTGGCGCGATCCGGGTGTGCGCTCGATCCTGCGCCTCATGGGCCCGTCGGTGATCGCCGCGAGCACCACGCAGCTGAACGTGCTCGTCAACTCGGTGTTCGCCTCCCAGCTCGGCGACGGCCCGACCTTCTGGCTCACGGTGGCCTTCCGGTTGATGCAGCTGCCGCTCGGGATCTTCGGCGTGGCGCTCGGCACCGTGGCGCTGCCGCTGCTCGCGCGCATGGCGGCGACCGGCAACACCGAGGCCTTCCGCAGCGAGCTGGCACGCGGTATGCGGCTCACCTTTCTCATGACCATTCCGTCCAGCATCGGTCTCATGGTGCTCGCCGAGCCCATCATCTCGGTGCTCTACCAGCACGGCCGATTCGGCGCCCACGAGACGGCCGAGTCGGCCGCGGCGCTGCGCTTCTACGCCATCGGCCTGTGCGGTTACGCGGCGCTGAAGGTTCTCGTGAACGCCTTCTATGCTCTCGAGAGGCGCCGCACGCCGATGCTGGTGAGCTTCCTCGCGGTGGGCCTCAACCTGGCTCTCAACTGGACGCTGACGGTGCGGTTCAACTGGGGTCATCGGGGACTCGCGCTCTCCACCGCCTGCGTAGCCACCACCAACTTCCTCATTCTGTACGCGCTCATGCGCTCCCACCTGGGAAGGCTCGAATCGCGCGCGATGCTGGCGCTGCTCTCGAAGGTGGCGCTCGCCTCCGCCGTGCTGCTGCTGGCGTCGTGGGCGGGCGCGCATTTCCTGCTGGCGGACTGGGCGGTGCAGAGCTTCTGGCCGAAGTGCCTGAGCCTCGCCCTTGTCATCGTCCTCGCGGCTGCCGCGTTCTTCGTCTCTGCCAGCGCGCTCGGGATCGGCGAAGTCCACGAGATCGCCCGAGCCGTGCAGAGGAGGCTCCGGCGCGCGGGCTGATTCAGCCCCCATTCAGCAAAGGATCCGACGATGACATACGTCAAGTCGTACCCTCGCGTCCTCGCCTCGCTCGGGGTGTCCCCGGCGGTGGCGCTGCTGGCCTGCAGCGCGCCCGCATTGGCGCAGACATATCAATACCCGGCTCGCTACGCCGCGGCACGCCCCGTGCAGTGGTTCATCGACGGCGGCGCCAGCATCACGCAAGGGCCGACCGGCAACGATTTCGACAACGGCTGGACCTTCGGCACCGGCGTGATCCTCCGTCCCGATGCGCCCGGCCCGTTCGCGCTCAGGTTCGATCTGACCTACAGCCGCTCCGACGCCACCAGCCAGTTCCTCGCGCTCAACGAAGGCGCGACCGGGACCCCGATCGACTACGGCACGATGCAGACCGTGAGCGGCTTTGTCGACGGCGTACTGGAAGCGCCGTTCAATTCCTGGGTGCACTTCTACGGGACCGGCGGGGCAGGGCTCGCCTGGCGCCGCATCGAGCTCACCCAGAACGGCTTCTACTGCGACCCGTTCTTCTGCACACCCGGCTTCGGTGCCAACACGCTGGTGGCGAGCACCGACGACACGCGCTTCGCCTGGCACGCAGGGGCCGGAGTGAGCTTCTTGCTCCCCCGCGGCCAGTCGTGGTTCGTGGAGGCGCGCTACGAGCGCATCGAGACGCCGCAGCCCACCGAGTTCATTCCGATCCGCTTCGGGTTCCGGTTCTAGGCTTTCAGCTCCGACGCAAAGCCGATGCACGCCGTGAGGACTCGCTCCAGCACGGCGCGCATCGGCGCGGCGAAGACCTCGTCCCACGGGCAGGGCCAGTTGGCGGGGTCCACCTCGCCTTCCGGCTCGCGCAGATAGCCGCGACAGGCGAGCTCCATCTGCACGGCGTGCACGCCGTGCTGCGGCCGGCCGTAATGGCGCGTGGTGTAGCCGCCCTTGAAGCGGCCATTGGTCACGCGCGAGAAATCCCCGCCGTCGCAGAGCTGCTCGATGCGCCGTGTCAGCTGCGGCGCGCAGCTCGCGCCACCGAAGCTGCCGATGTTGAGGTTGGGGAGCGTGCCGCTGAAGAGTCGCGGAATGCGCGAGCGGATCGAGTGACAGTCATACACGACGATCGCCGGGTGCAGGGTGCGCAGTCGCGCGATCTCCTCCTCTAGCGCGCGCTGGTAGGGCTCGAAGAACGCCCGCCGCCGCGAGGCGATCCCGGCCGCATCCGGCGCGGTCCCGGCCCGGTAGAGCGGCTCGCCGTCGAAGCTCGTCGTCGGGCAGAGCTCGGTGGTCGCGAGTCCGGGATAGAGCGAGGCGCCCGACGGATCGCGATTGGTATCGATCACGGTGCGCGACAGCGCGGTGCGCACCACGCTCGCGCCGAGATTTCCGGCGAACGCGTAGAGCCGGTCGATCCACCAGTCGGTGTCCTTGCGACCGAGCCACGGAGAGACCAGGCCGGCCTCGATCGCCGCCGGTATGTCGGTTCCGGTGTGCGGCATGCACAGCAGCAGCGGCGCCGATCCGCGCCGCACCGTGAGCCACGGCGCCTCGGCTTCATAGCTCATCGTGCATCCGTCCTCTCAAGGCTGACGTCCCGGCGGCCAATCAGGAATAATGTACGCCATGGCGGGCCTGTGGTTTGACTCGGCGCTCCTGCCGTCGGGATGGGCGCGGCGCGTGCGGATCACCGCGGGCGGCGGATGCATCGAGAGCGTGACCACGGACACCGACGCGCAGCCGGGCGACGAGCGCCATGCGATCGCTCTGCCCGGGCTCCCCAACGTGCACAGCCACGCCTTCCAGCGGGGTCTGGCGGGACTCACCGAGCGGCGCGGGCCGGACAGCGACAGCTTCTGGAGCTGGCGCGAGCTCATGTACCGCTTCGTCGAGCGCATCGGCCCGGAAGAGCTCGAGGCGATCAGCGCGCTGTGCTTTGCGGAGATGCTCGAGGCGGGCTTCACGCACGCCGGCGAATTTCACTACCTGCACCACGACCGCGGCGGCGTGCCCTTCACCGACCCGGGAGAGCTGGCCGGGCGCGTCGCGGCCGCCGCCGCGCATACCGGCATCGGGCTGACGCTGCTGCCGGTGTTCTACGCGCACGGCGGTTGCGGCGGCGCCGCGCCCGAGACGCGCCAGCAACGCTTCGTCAGCGATCCGGACGGTTTCGCCCGGATCGTCGAGGCGTGCCGCCGGGCGGTCCGCCTGCTCGCCGGGGCGAGCGTCGGCATTGCGCCCCACAGCCTCAGGGCGGTGACGCCGGGGGAGCTTTCCGCAGTGGTGGGCCTCGCGCACGGCGGCCCCATCCACATGCACATCGCGGAACAGATCCGGGAGGTGGAGGAGTGCGTGGCGTGGAGCGGCCGCCGGCCGATCGAGTGGCTGCTCGAGAATGAGGTCCTCGGCGAGAGCTGGTGCCTGGTGCACGCAACGCATGCCACCGATGCGGAGCTCGTCGGGATCGCCGCTCGCCGGGTGGTCGTCGGTTTATGCCCGATCACTGAGTCGAGTCTCGGGGACGGGATCTTTCCCGCGGCACGGTTCCTCCGCGAGCGGGGCCGCATCGCGATCGGCAGCGATTCCAACATCCTGCTCGATGCCGCCGCGGAGCTGCGTACGCTCGAGTACTCCCAGCGCCTCGCGCAGCGCGCGCGCAATGTTCTGGCGGCGGGCGCCAACGCCTCGACCGGGCGGAGCCTCTTCGATGCGGCGCTCGCGGCCGGGCGGCAGGCCCTCCAGGGAGCGGACAGTGGGGCGAACCGTGCGCGTCCGCTGCCCGCTGCCGTTTCAACGGGTGCCGCGGGTGCGCTGCCCCCTGCAGGCGCCTCGCCCGCGGCGGGTGTCGCGGCCGAATCGTCGCTGGATGTCGTCACGCTTTCGCCCGCCCACCCGGCGCTCATCGAGCGCCGCGGAGACGAGATCCTCGACAGCTGGATTTTCGCCGCGGGACGTGAGGCGATCGACTGCGTATGGCGCGCGGGTGTGAAGGTCGTGAGCGGCGGGCGGCACCGCGACCGCGAAGTCCTGGTCAAGCGGTACGGCGAGGCGCTGCGCCGGCTGCGGGCCTGAGGCGGCTGCGGGCCTCAGCAGGCTGCGCCGATTGAGCAGGGGAGGAGGCGGCGTGATCAGAAAGGTTTCGGGCGTGGTGCTGGCGGCCGGCGCCGCGTTTGCGGTGGGCGGCATCGCGCTCGAGCGGCACGAGCCGATCAACGCGCTGTGGATCGTGACGGCCGCGATATGCGTCTATCTCCTCGGCTACCGCTTCTACGCCGCCTGGATCGCGGCCCGCGTGCTCTGCGTCGACGGCTCGCGGGCGACGCCCGCCGAGCGCCTGAGCAACGGTCGGGATTTCGTTCCCACGCACCGCTGGATCGCCTTCGGCCATCACTTCGCTGCGATCGCCGGACCCGGACCGCTCGTGGGCCCGACGCTCGCGGCGCAGTTCGGTTATCTGCCCGGAACGCTGTGGATCCTGGTGGGGGCGGTGCTCGGGGGGTGCGTGCAGGACATGACGATCCTGCTGCTTTCCACCCGGCGCGACGGGCGCAGCCTCGGCCAGATGGCGCGCGATGAGCTCGGACCCCTGGGAGGCTTTGCGGCTCTCACCGGCACGCTCGCCATCATGGTCATCCTGATCGCGGTGCTCGGGCTCGTCATCGTCAACGCGATGAAACACAGCCCGTGGGGCACTTCCACGGTGTTCGCGACCATCCCCGTCGCGATCCTGGTCGGCATCTACCTCCGCTTCCTGCGGCCGGGGCGGGTGCTCGAGGCCTCGCTCCTCGGGGTCGCCCTGGTGCTCCTCGCCGTGCTCGGCGGCGGGTGGGTGGATCACAGGGAAGGGATCCGCGACTGGTTCGACTATGGCGCCCTGCCGCTCGCCGGATTCGTCATCGTCTACGGCTGGACCGCCGCGATCCTCCCGGTGTGGCTGCTGCTCGCGCCGCGGGACTACCTGTCCACTTTCCTCAAGCTCGGCACGGTGATGTTGCTCGCGGTCGCCATCGTGCTGACGCATCCGCAGATCAGGATGCCCGCGATCACGCAGTTCATCGACGGCAGCGGGCCGCTCTTCGGCGGGAAGCTCTTTCCGTTCGTGTTCATCACCATCGCCTGCGGCGCGATCTCCGGCTTTCACTCTCTGGTCGCGAGCGGCACGACGCCGAAGCTCATCTCGAACGAGGCCGATGTGCGCCTCATCGGTTACGGCAGCATGGCGCTCGAGTCCTTCGTGGCCATCATGGCGATGATCGCCGCCACCTTGCTCGATCCGGGCGTGTACTTCGCCATCAACACCGCGGCCGGAGTCGTCGGCGCGACGCCCGAGGCGGCCGTGCAGACGATCAGCGGCTGGGGCTTCCCCGTCACGGCCGATCAGATGAATCGCCTCGCGCAGGCGATGGGCGAGCGCACGCTGTTTGCCCGCACCGGCGGTGCGCCGTCGCTCGCGGTTGGCATGGCGAGCATCTTCGGGAGCACCTTCGGACGGGGACTGCTGGCCGTGTGGTACCACTTCGCGATCATGTTCGAAGCGGTGTTCATCCTGACGACACTCGATGCGGGCACGCGCGTCGGCCGGTTCATGCTGCAGGACCTGCTCGGGCAGGCGTGGAAGCCGCTGGGACGCACCTCCTGGTACCCGTCGGCGCTCATCGCCAGCACGCTCGTCGTCGCGGCCTGGGGCTACTATCTGTACGTGGGCGTCATCGATCCCAACGGCGGGGTGAACATCCTCTGGCCGCTGTTCGGCATCTCGAATCAGATGCTCGCCGGGATCGCGCTGTCGGTGGCGACCGGCATCCTCGTCAAGTCGGGAAAGGTGCGCTACGCGCTGGTGACGCTGACTCCGCTCGCCTGGCTCGCCCTGATCACGACGACCGCCGCCTGGCAGAAGATCACCAGCCCCGACATCCGGATCGGCTTCTTCGCCGCCGCCAACGATCTGGCGGCCAGGCTCGCCGCGGGCACGCTCCCGGCGGAGCGGGCGGCGGTCGCGCCCCAGCTCATCTTCAATCAGCGTCTCGACGGCTGGCTCACGATGCTCTTCACGGCGCTCCTGTGGCTCGTGATCCTCGACATGCTGCGCGTCTGCGCGCGGCGGCTGCGCGGCGGGCCGGTGGCTCAGACCTCGGAAGCCCCTTACCAGGTCAGGCGCCTCACGGGCGTGCCCGAGGGGAGCAGCCCGTGAGCGGCGGGCGTGGAGCCTCGGCGCGCTTCATCCGGTGGCTCCGGGTCGCCTGGAGCGGGTTGCGGGCCGCCTGCGGTGACGACGCTTACGAGCGCTACCTCGTTCATTTTTCCCGCGAGCATCCCGGCCGGCCGCCCGCGAGCCGCCGCGAGTTCTACCGGGAGAGCGAGCAGCGCAGGTGGAGCGGAGTCAGCCGCTGCTGTTGAGCCGCCGAGCTCGACTTCAGCTCACGCGCATGTTGCGGATCAGCCGCCGGTCGATGTACATCCGCGCATCGAGCACGAAACGATCCTGCGCCTGCTGCAGCTGGTGCAGACAGAACATCACCACGATACAGGAAACCAGCGCCGTGAGCGTGGCGTTGAAGGTAATGCCGAGCCCCAGCGTGACGCCGGAGATGTCCCCGCGCAGGGCGCCCTGAGCTTCCTGGAGCGCGCGGCCGATGCCGCGCACCGTGCCGACGAACCCGACGGCGGGAATCGCCCAGGCGGTGAAGCGCACCATGGAGAGCTGCGCGTCGAGGCGATCCAGCTCGTTCTCGCACTCGGCGCGCACCGCCTCGGCGGCGTCCTGGACGCTGCGCGTCGCGCCGAAGCGATTCAGCGCCACCAGCAGCGCACGCGGCAGGAGCATCTCCTGCTCCTCGCGCGGCAGGCTCTCGATCGGCCGTCCGTAGGCGCGCGCGTCATCGGGAAGCACGACGCGCCCCTCGGGGATCTCGACGTAGGGCTTCTCGAGCAGCCGCCGGTCGCGCGCCACGGCGAGCGCCTGATACCCGATCAGCGACAGCGCCCAGGTCGCGAGGATCAGCGCGACCTCCTGCTCGTAGTCTTTCAGGATCACGAACGGCGAGCGCAGGTTGTGAGTGATGACCTGTCCCGGCTTCAACTGGTCCTGGGGCACGACGGGCTCGGCGAGAATCGCGGCCGCGCGCGGGCGGATGACGGTCGCGTAGATCGACTGCACGAGGATCACGCTCACGAGGAGCGCCGCCAGGCTGAACAGGGCATCGCGGCCGACCGAGCGCATGAAACTTTCTCCTGAAAGAAAACGCGGCCGGCGCAGCACGCGCCTCGCTTCGCTCGCGTGGGTCTTGCGCTCGCCGGCCGAAAGTGCCGGAAAATGCTAGCATTACGCGCCCGACTCCGGGGCGCTAGTCGGCGCTCCCGGGGCTCGATGCTCGGGTGAGGAAGGCTATGGCACTAAAAATCATGATCCTCGGGGCGAACGGGTTCATCGGCAGCGCGCTCACCAACGCGATCCTGCGCAGCCGCCCCTGGGAGGTGTACGGCATCGACCTCGCCGACAACAAGCTCCAGGGTCTGCCGCAGACCGGGCGCTTTCATTTCGTCGAGGGCGACATCACGATCAACAAGGAATGGGTCGAGTACCACGTAAAAAAGTGCGATGCGGTCGTTCCGCTGGTCGCCATCGCCAACCCGGCCCAGTACGTGACGCATCCGCTGCGGGTGTTCGAGCTCGACTTCGAGGCGAATCTCGACGTGGTGCGCCATTGCGTCAAGTACGGCAAGCGGCTCGTGTTCCCGTCGACCTCCGAGATCTACGGCATGTCGCCCGATGCGGCGCTCGACGAGGAGGCGAGTCCCCTGGTGTACGGGCCGATAAACAAACAACGCTGGATCTACGCCGCCTCGAAACAGCTCCTCGACCGCGTGATCTACGCTTACGGGGTGCGCGACAACCTCGACTACACGCTGTTCCGGCCGTTCAATTTCATCGGGCCGAATCTCGACAACGTCGAGGAGCCGAAGGAGGGGAGCTCCCGGGTCTTCACCCAGTTTCTCTCGAACGTGCTCTACCGTCGCCCGATCAAGCTAGTGGACGGCGGCGGCCAGAAGCGCTCCTTCACCTACATCGACGACGCCATCGAGTGCCTCCTGACCATTCTCGGGAACGAGAACGGCCGCGCCAGCCGGCGCATATTCAACATCGGCAACCCGGCCAATTGCATCTCGATCCGCGATCTCGCCGAGCGCACCATCCGGATCGCACAGGAGTTCCCGGTGCTGCGCGACAACGCCCGTGCCACCGAGATCGTCGATGTGTCCGCCGGCGAGTACTACGGCAAGTACTACCAGGACATCCAGGTGCGCGTGCCCAACATCGAGGCGGCGCAGCGCGACCTCGGATGGCGTCCGAGCACCGACATGGACACGGCCGTCCGCCGCACCATCGAGTTCTACGTGAAGCAGGAAGGCTTCGGCACGCGCGCGGCGGCGATGGCGGGCATCTGATGCACCCGCCAGGGGCGGCCTTGCCCGCGGCATGAGCGGCGAGGTGGAGGCGGGGGCTACCGGCCAGCCCGGCTGGGCGGCCTGGGTGCTGCTCGCGCTGGCGTGGTTCGCGACGGTGCCGGTGCGGCCCCTCCTCGACCCGGACGAGGGCCGGTATGCGGAGATTCCGCGCGAGATGCTCGCGAGCGGCGACTGGGTCACGCCACGCTTCGACGGTCTCCTGTACTTCGAGAAGCCGCCGCTCCAGTACTGGGCGACCGCGATCGCGTACGAGGTCTTCGGCGTGAGCGAGTGGAGCTCGCGGTTGTGGAGCGTCGGGCTCGCGTTCGCATGTCTGCCGCTCACCTTCGCGTGGGTGGCGCGTCTCTACGGCGGTGCAGCCGCGCGGCTCGCCCTCACCGCGCTCGCGGTCAGCCCGTTCTTCCTCATCGTCGGACACATCAACCTTCTGGACGGCGCCTTCAGCTTCTTTCTCACGGCCGCCGTGCTCGCCTTCACCCTGGCGCAGACCTCACCTCCGCGATCGCCCGCGGAGCGGCGCTGGATGCTGACGGCCTGGGGGGCGGGGGCGCTGGCGGTGCTCTCCAAGGGAATCGTGGTCGGCGTGCTCGCGGGCGCGGCGCTCGTCATCTACACGCTCATCGAGCGCGACTCGCTGACCTGGCGGCGGCTGCACCTCGCGGCGGGTCTGCCGCTCTTCGCAGGCGTAGCCGCCCCGTGGTTCGTGGTGGTGTCGCTGCGCAACCCCGCCTTCCCGGGATTCTTCTTCGTCCACGAGCATTTCGCGCGCTTTCTCACCACGGTGCACCAGCGCGTGGAGCCGTGGTGGTACTTTATTCCGCTGCTGCTCGTCGGCGTGCTGCCCTGGGTCGTCCCGCTGGCGCGCGCGTGCGGCCGCGCCGCGCTCACGTCCGGCGCGGCCGCGGCAGCGGCGCCCGGCTCGGCGCCCGCGCCCTTCGAGCCGCTCAAGTTCCTGCTGGTCTTCGCCGCCGTGACGCTCGCGTTCTTCTCCACCTCCGGATCCAAGCTCGCGCCTTATATCCTGCCCATGCTGCCGGTGCTGGCGGCGGTCACCGGCGCCGGCAGCGGCGCCGCGGAGGCGCTCGCGCGGCACGCCGCGCGAATCGGCGCGGCCCTGACAGGGGTGGTCGCCCTGGGACTCCTTCTCTATAGCGCGCGCCGCAACAGCTACGTGCCGCACGAGGCGCTGCTGTGGACGGGGGCGGCGCTGCTGGCGGCCCTCGCGGCGGTGGTGATCACGTGGCGGGCGCGGCCCGCCACGCGCACCGCCGCGTCCGTCGCGACGGCTCTGGCGGCGATTCTCGGCTGGCAATGCCTGTTGTGCGCCTACAGTGCGACTCCGCCGGCCCGCTCGGCGCGCGAGCTGGTGAGGGCGGCGCGTCCCTACATCAGGGCGAGCACGCCGCTGTACAGTGTCGGCCAGTACCGGGAGACCGTAGCGCCGTACCTCGCGCGTACCCTGCAGCTGGTCGACTATGAGGGAGAGCTGCATTTCGGGCTGGAGCAGGAGCCGCAGCATCGTGTGGCGATGCGGGAATTCGTCGCCCGCTGGAGCGCGGGCGGCGAGGCCGTGGCATTCTTCGATCCGGGAATCTGGGATGAGTGGCGGCGGCGCGGCCTTCCCGGGCGCGTGATTGCCTTCGACGACTACACGGTCGCGGTGAGTCGCCTCTGAAAGCGTGAGTCGAGCGAAAGCGTGAGTCGAGCGTGAAAGTCAGCGATTTCCTCATCCTGTCATCCGGCGTGCTGCTCAACGCCCTGGCGCAGCTGGGACTCAAGGCCGCGACGCGCGTGAGCGGTCCGCTGATCGCCGGTGAGGCGGGCGTCTGGAGGCGGGGGCTCGACCTGCTGGTCGTGCCCTCGCTATGGTACGCGCTGTGCGCCTACGGCCTGAGCGTGATCGTGTGGCTGGTGGGGCTGTCGCGGGTGCCGGTGAGCCAGGCGTATCCGTTGCTGTCGCTCGGCTACGTCATCAACGTCGGGCTCGCCTGGTGGCTCCTCGGTGAGATTCCGAACGGCCAGCGTGTGGCCGGCATCGCCGTCATCGTGCTGGGCGTGATACTCGTGGCGCGGTCATGAACGACTCGAGCAAGCCCGTGAAGCAACTGCCCTTCACCCGTCCGAGCATCGACGAGGACACCATCGCCCTCGTCGCCGAGGTGCTGCGCTCGGGTTGGCTCGCGAGCGGACCGAAGGTGGCCCAACTCGAGGCGGAGCTGTCCGCCTATCTCGGGGGACGGCCGGTGCGCACCCAGACCTCCGCGACCGCGGGGCTGGAGATGGCGCTGCTCGCCTGCGGGATCGGCAAGGGCGACGAGGTCATCACCCCGGCTCTCTCCTTCGTGGCTACCGCGAACGTGATCGTGCGCGTCGGCGCACGGCCGGTGTTCGTGGACGTGGGGCTCGACTCGCGCAACCTCGACCTCGCCCAGGTCGAGGCGGCGATCACGCCCCGCACCCGCGCGATCCTGCCGGTGCACTTCGCGGGCCTTGCGGTCGACATGGACCGGCTCTATGCGATCGCCGGCAAGCACGGACTGCGCGTCATCGAGGACGCGGCCCACGCCATCGGCTCCTCCTGGGGGGGCCGGCGCATCGGCAGCTTCGGGGACCTGGTCGTGTTCAGCTTCCATCCGAACAAGAACATGACCACCGTCGAAGGCGGCGCGATCTCGGGCGGCTCGCCCGAGGAGCTGACAGCGATCGAGCTGCACCGCTGGCACGGGCAGGTGAAACGCGGCCCGGACGACTTCGACACATTGCTCCCCGGGGGCAAATACAATCTCTCGGATGTCGCGGCCGCGGTAGGTCTGGGGCAGCTCCGAAGGCTCGAGGAATTCAACGCCCGGCGCCGTAAGCTCAGCGCGCGCTACTTCGAGCTGTGGGGCGCGGAGCCGCCGGTGCGGTTACCCGAGCGCGGCGATGCCGGCCACAGCTGGCACGTATTCGCTCCGCTCCTGCCGCCGCCCGAGCGGCTCGCGATCTCGCGGCGCGAGTTCATCGAGGCGATGAGGGCGCGCGGTATCGGCGTCGGGGTCCACTACCCGGCCATCCACCTCTTCAGCGCCTATCGCGCCCTCGGCTATCGCGAGGGACAGTTCCCGAACGCGGAGGCCGTCGGACGGCGGACCGTGACGCTGCCGCTGTTTCCCGCCATGGAGCTCGAGGATGTCGACCGGGTCGTGAGCGCGGCGAACGACATCCTCCGCGGAGCGCGGGTCGCATGAGCCCGCAGCTCTCGGCCGTCATCCCGGTGTACAACGAGCAGGAGGGACTGCCGCTGCTCTTCGAGCGGCTGTACCCGGCGCTCGATGCGCTCGGCCGCTCCTACGAGGTGGTGTTCGTCGATGATGGCAGCACCGACGGGTCCGTGGCGCAGCTGCGCCGCCAGTTCGAGCGGCGCCCGGACGTCACCCGGGTGGTGCTGCTCGCGAGGAACGCCGGCCAGCACCTGGCGATCCTCGCCGCCTTCGCGCAGACGCGCGGCGCCTACGTGATCACCCTCGACGCCGACCTGCAGAACCCGCCGGAGGAGATCGCGCGGATCGTCGCCGCCATGGACGCCGGCGCCGACTACGTCGGCACCATTCGCAGGAGCCGCCAGGACTTGCTGTGGCGCAGGGCGGCCTCGCGACTGATGAACCGCCTGCGCGAGGGCACCACCTCGATCCGCATCACCGACCAGGGTTGCATGCTGCGCGGCTATCACCGCAGCGTCGTCGACGCCGTGAATCATTGCACCGAGGTGAGCACCTACGTACCGGCGCTCGCCTACACCTTCGCACGCCATCCGGTGGAGATCGAGGTGGCGCACGCGGAGCGCATGCTGGGACAGTCCAAGTACTCGCTCTATCGTCTCATCCGCCTCAACTTCGACCTGATGACGGGATTTTCGACCGCGCCGCTGCAGTTCTTCTCGCTGGCGGGCACCGTGATCGCCGTGATCTCGCTGCTCCTCGTCGCCTACCTCGCGATCCGCCGTCTGATCGTCGGCCCCGAGGCCGAGGGTCTGTTCACGCTGTTCGGCGTCGCCTTCTTCCTGATCGGCGTCGCGCTGATCGGACTCGGAGTGGTCGGGGAATACGTGGGCCGCATCTACGAGCAGGTGCGCCAGCGGCCGCGCTACACGGTGGCGGCGGTGCTCGAGGAGCCGCGTCCCGCTGCGGAGCGGCTGGCGGAGGACCGAGCGGTGTCCGACCGACCCGCGCTCGTGGCCGGGGCGCGCGTGCAGGGGGCGCCGGAGTGAGCCCGACGCGGGCGCTCGTCTTTGCTTATCACGACGTCGGAGTCCGGTGTCTCAAGACCCTGCTCTCCGCCGGTGTCGAGATTGCGCTCGTGGTCACGGTCCCCGATGACCCGAAGGAGACGCAGTGGTATGCGAGCGTCGCGGCCACGGCGGCGGACTGCGGGCTGAACGTGATCGCCCCCGCGGAGCCCGGCGCCGCCGGGCTCGAGGGCATGGCCGAGGACCTGCAGCCCGACTTCATCTTCTCCTTTTATTACCGCTCGCTCCTGCCCGAGGCGCTGCTCGACTGCGCCCGTCGTGGCGCCCTCAACATGCACGGCTCGCTTCTGCCGAAGTACCGAGGGCGCGCGCCGGTCAACTGGGCCATCCTGAAAGGCGAGCGCGAGACCGGCGCGACGCTGCACTACATGGTGGCGCGGGCGGATGCGGGCGACATCGTCGATCAGCAGCCGGTCCCGATCCTGCTCGACGACGATGCCCGTGAGGTGTTCGCCAAGGTCACGGTCGCCGCCGAGATCGTGCTGGCGCGCTCGCTCCCGGGCCTCATCGCCGGCACGGCGCCGCGCAGACCCCAGCCCATCGAGCCCGGGCAGTATTTCGGGCGCCGCCGGCCCGAGGACGGACGCATCGACTGGACGCGGCCGGCGCTCGAGATCCATAACCTGGTG
>Ga0137377_10002501_pt1 | contig 13720 bp, 8 predicted proteins | sample SagtaG_22_FD_104815 | JGI IMG/M metagenome (GOLD analysis project Ga0137377, IMG submission 104815) | Vadose zone soil microbial communities from Sagehorn Ranch, Mendocino, California, USA - Sage2_L_40_16 metaG | ecosystem: Environmental > Terrestrial > Soil > Vadose zone | place: USA... | reverse complement strand
TGTTCACCTGCAAATTCGACGCTGTCTGCAATTCCAAGTGCTCGCGCCATACGCTCAAGCTGGCTTTGAAGAGAACCACCAACAATGATTAGCCGTGCCTGTGGGGCTTGCTCATGTAGTAGATGCCATGCTTGCAGTAGCACATCAATGCCCTTCTCGAAGCGCAGTTGAGCGACGCATACCACCACCTGTTCTCGCTTCTCATTCCAGCGAGAGGCATGATCAGGATGGAAACGCTTGATATCTACCCCGTTCGGGATGAGTTGTGTATTGAGGAGGAGAAAATGATGTGCCGCCAGGTCCTTCAGCATACGCGAACTAAGGACAACGACAATAGCATGCACGTGCTGGAGCAGAACGTAGGTCAGTCGTACAACCGGCTTACCCAGCCGTTCCAACCTCTCTAAATCGCCGCATATGCTGGCTCGCCCATCGACTTGCTGCCATGGAGCAGTGGTGTCAAGCGGCCCAGCGAAAAGTGATGCTTTGTTGTGTGATCTCGCAGCCTCACTCGAGCCTGTAGAACGTACGGCAATAACCATTGGTCTGTTGGCCAACCAGCACACCAATGCAACTGGCCATGCCAGTAAGGTAAGCTGATAAACGTGTAAAATATCGTAGCAGTGCCGATGTTTCCATAGCGTCCAGCCCATAATCACCAGTGCCAGCAGATACAACAATCTCTGAAGCACCCGCGGTCGTTTCTCGCGGTCCCCTAATACCCTACCTGCTATCCGGATGGTTGGCACGCCTTCTACCGACTCCTGGCACAAGCAGGTCTTCCAATGGCGGAAGGTGACAATGGTCGCTTCATAACCCCTCTCACGCAAGCTCCTTGCCTGCAAAAGAGCCTGCCTTTCGGCTCCACCCACCACAGGATAAAAGGTAGCAATCGCAATATAGATACGCGGCTTACCCATCATTCCTCCTACCCACCGCAGCAAGAGGATTACCATCTTTTGAGACCAGGCCAGCTACATTGCCACTCTGGCCTTTTGACAGTAGCCGGCGATACAATTCCACGCTTTGCTCGACCATGCTTGAAAGTTGATAGTCGCGTATTGCCGTTGCCCGGCCTTCTTGGGCTAATCGTCGAGCGAGGTCGCTATCTTCTATGATCCTGCGCAATGCTTGTGCCATCTCAGCAGGTTGCTCTGGTTCTACTAATAAGCCGTTGATCCCTTCACGGATGATATCTTCGCTACCACTAACTCGTGTGGCTATGCAGGGCAAGCCACATGCCAGGGCCTCTAGTAATGCGTTCGGCATGCCTTCCCAACGAGAGGGTAGGACGAACGCCCACGAGTCCTGCAGGAGATCAACAATATCCGTTCGCTTCCCGAGGAACTCCACGCTATCCTGGATGCCTAATTCCGTAACAATTCGCTCCAGTTGTAGTCTGAATTTACCGTCACCTACCAGGCGTAGCTTTAATTTCAATGGTCTACGCCATTCTGCAGCCGCGTGCATCATTCTTCCCCACGCATGGAGCAGTACATCAATGCCCTTGATAAAATCCAGGCCTGCCACGCAGATGATATTACGCTCTGCTTTTGCAAAATCAAATGGTCGTTCTAGTGTTGGTCGAAACTTCTCCGTATTGACTCCACCAGGTATATACACAATGTGCTCAGCGCGGAAGCCGTGTGAGGTGAGGTAAGAATAGCTGCGCGTACTCAGAATATGAAAGCATGCGTCCGACTTGCGTAGGAAGTTCAGTATGGCCTTACCACCAAACGTCGTTTTCGGTAAGTATGTAATGTTACCTTCCTCTACTTCCCAACTCGTAGCCTCATAGACTTTTAAGAAGCCTGTGTTTGTGAGAGTGTCAGTCATCAGCATCGCTCCCTGTTGCAGCCGTTTTTGTTGTTCTTCGCTTGGCCCGGCACTTGAAATGCTAATCACTGTTGGTTTGGAGGTGATCTTGCCAATCAGCGCTGCAACAACAGCAATCGGCGTCAACTGAAAGACATGCACGACCTCGTAGTGGTGGCGCTTGCGCCACAGTGTCAGAAACAGGCCGAGCATAATGACGAGGTGACCGAATTTGCCGACATGCAGTTTCCCTCCACGACTGTATATGCCACCCACACGTATCACTGGCAACCCGTCGAGCTGCTCTCGGCGGTGCCATTGCTTATCATGCCGTAACGTGACAACGATCACATCATGTCCACGTGCCTGCAACTCGCGGGCCTGTTTTTCCGCTCGCACCTCTGCGCCACCAATGAAGGGTGAGAACTTGAAGGAAATGAAACATAACCGCATAGAATCGTTCACACCATGTATCCTTTCTCGGGTCTTTCAGGTTCATGTTTTTGCATCCCCCCGGGCGACCACGAGGGATCGCCTCTACTATGAACGCCCATGGGAAGCCAATCGTCATGGCATTGTAGGGGCGATCCCTCGTGGTCGCTCAACCTGGAGCGCTCTTGTGTATTGGTCGTAATGATAACCCGTGGCAGCGTCGGTCTATCCGCAACATCCTCGTCAATTTCCGCTGCTTGTTGCATAGACCAGTAGGCGGCAAACGGCAGCGCCATGATCATCCAGAAATACAAGCAAATACTCTGGTCCCAGAAATCGTTGGAGTCAAGCGACTGCACGGTCACGCTGACAAAAACCGCCATTGCCGCCGCAAACAGCACGCGGTGCTCACCTGTAGCCCTGAGTAACCCTCGTAGTAAGTTGACAAACAGTGTAAAAAAGACGGCTAAGAGCAGAAGTACCCCGATAATGCCGTGGTCATAGAGGGTTCCTAGAATAAGACTGTGCGGAGCCGTACCGATCAAGCCTCGATAACCCACCTGTAGATTGGTGAGCAGAATGTTGGAGGCTTCCAATCCATTACCGAGCAGTTGTGTTGCATCAAAATGGTCAAGCAGCGCCTGCCACAGATAGGTCCGCCCGTTGAGCGTCGAGACATCCTGGGTCACAAAGCGATCAAAGATTGGTAGGTGGCCCACCGTGGCTAGCAGCACAGCGAGAACCGTGAGCACAAAGATACCTCCAAGCAGCCTCACCTTCATCTTCCGCGACGGCAGAAAGCACATCATCAAGAGTATACTCAATGGCACGCTGATATAGGCGGTACGGGTGAAGGTCAGGACCACTCCCACCAGCAGAGTCAGCACCCCTACCAAACCACCTACGCGTAGAAAACCCCGCAAAGTAAACGTTCGGTAGATCATCAGCGGGATGAACAACGAAAAAAATAGAGCCAGCGGCGGTGACGCATTAAAAAGCGAGAAGATGCGGAAAACCAAAGTGAAAGGATCAAAAACGCCATTTTGATGGGTAAAGTATCCGTAGATACCATAGAGCGCTACGAACAGGGACACGAGCAAAATAGTATCAATCAACCCCATCATGCGCCGCCGCGTCGTAATCACATGTATTAAGAGAACGCACACGGCCACATAATCTACCAGCAGTATCCAGATCGTCAAGAATGCACCAACTCCGATCTGGGAAATACCGATACCGGCAAATACCCATAGAAGATAGAGGAGGAACACGCCCAATGCCGGCAGGCGCCTGAACGCAGGTGAGATCGGTACGCTTGTCATCAAGAGCAGCGTCGGTACCGTCAAGGCAGTGTCAAAATTATTGCCGGTGAAGATAGTCAGCGTTGAGCCAATAAATACATCGATCAGAATCCACGTCATCAGCAGCGCATAGCGGTACCGCAGGAATGCGAACATTGCAATTGACCCGAGTGAGATACGCAACGTGTAGAGGTCGTTCAGGAAGACACCAATGATGCCCGCGCTAAAGACCACCATCACAATGCCAATGCGCAGCATAAGCTTGCCCAGGCTCGGAAATATATGCAATTTCTTGAAGAAAGCTAGTATCTCAGGTGGAACCGAGAAAAAGTCGATGCTGCCTACCGTCCGCTTGAGCAGAAAGAACAGCAGAACCATTGCGCCAAAATAAACAGCCGAGGTAGCTATGGCAATGCCTTCGCTCTGCCATAAACGTGCAAAGAGCGCGTCGAAAAGAATGTTGGCAATGACGTTATAGATGCTCATCAACAGAAGAACTCGCGTCTTGCCAAGAGCGCTAAATGCCCTCGTTGCGATGAAGGCAAACGACATGGGTACCAGGCCTGGCACAAATCCCATGAAAGTAGCCGCCGTCCGGTTCGTATCCTCAGGCGTAAATGCCCCATGTTGAAAAAGCAGCTGTACCAGCGGATGGGCTAGCACCAGCATCAGCAGGCTCATCACTATTGTCCCCATTCCTACAATCCACAGGTAGAAATGAAGTGTTCCCCGAAAAGCCTTCATATCGGAAATAGCTGCCTGCTGCGACAGATAGGGCAGTGCGGCCCGTCCGACAGATATAAAAATCACACCGGTAGGCACACTGATCAGTTTCAGTGCATAGTTCAGCGTGGAGATACTTCCCGTCGAGAGAAACGAAGCAACCACCTGGTCGACAAAAGGGCTGGTCTGGCTGATCAATCCGCCAAGCAAGGCTGGCCATGCAGTGATCAAAATTGAACCAATGGCAGGATTGCGCAGGTCTATAATTGGTCGATAAACGAAGTTTGCCCGCCTGGTTCGTACAATAAAAGCTCCCAGTTGCAGACACAGCCCCACCACCATACCTACACACAACATGACCACGCCTTGTGATCTGCCCAGGAGTATCACACATATCGCCGTTGTAGCAGGTACCAGCAGGCCGGCGTAAGATGGCCAACCAAACTGCCCTTCCGCGTTGAGAATGCATTCCAGGAAACCGATTACCATCATCAGGAAAAGCACCGGGTAGATAATGGGAGTGAGGCTGCTTGCAATGCCCATGCGCAATGGATCGAGTGCTGGCGCCGAAATATGAATCACCTGGTCGTGGAAGAGAAACAGCACTACCGTTAGCAAAGCAGCACCGATAAGCAAAAGGTTCAGCGTCGTACTGAAGAGAATAGACGCCTGCTCCGCTTTCCCTCGTGCTCGTACACGTGCAAACACCGGTATAACCGATGCCTCTATGGCGCTGCTCAACAACTGCGCTATCATGATCGGCAGCGCCGAAGCCACAAAGTAGGCATCCATCGCCGCTCCTTCACCAAAGCGTGACGTAATCACTACCTGGCTGAACATGCCCATCATACGAATCAAAAGAGCTGCCGAGGCAATGCTCAAGAGGGCGCGAAAAATCTTTGTATTGGCAGATGTGAGAATGACCCGCATCTGACCGGTCGTGCCGCGTATATACTGAGACATCTGAGACATGTAAAGAACCATTCTATGCAGAAGCTGTGTCAGAGACGAACTATCTTTTCATCATCGAAGCCCTGTGTCATATTCCGCGTGTCGACAATGCAGCGCGCTTCTCGCACAATTTCGGGCACATCGTAATAGCTGTGGTCGGTCACAATCACCACGCAATCCGCGGCCTGTAACAGGCCACTACTGCTCGGCTGCGAAAACAACGTTTGCTCGCCGGGCTCCCCCAATGTCAGCGCAGGTACATACTCGTCGTTGTAGAGAACCACCGCCTTGCGCGCCATCAACGTCGCAATGATATCCAGTGCCGGTGACTCACGCACATCACCCACATCGCGTTTATAGGCCACGCCCAGCACCAGCACAGTCGCACCATACAAGCAGCGCCGCTGCTCATTGAGCGCGGCACTGATCTTATCCACCACGTAGTGCGGCATAGCGCCGTTGATCTCCGCCGCCAGCTCAATAAAGCGCGCTGTATAATTCAGCGTCTTCAGCTTCCAGGAAAGATAGTGCGGATCGACCGGAATACAGTGTCCGCCCAGCCCCGGCCCGGGCAAGAAGCGCATAAAGCCAAAGGGCTTGCTTGCGGCCGCGTCGATGACCTCCCACACATTGATGTGCAGCTTCTCACACATAATAGCGATTTCATTCACCAGGCCGATGTTTACCGCCCGGAATGTATTCTCCAGCAGTTTGGCCATCTCCGCCACCGACGCCGAAGAGACCGGCACGACCCGCTCAATCGCCGCTCCATACAAAGCCTGTGCCAGTTCTGTACAGGTCTGGGTAATCCCACCCACCACCTTTGGCGTATTGCGCGTATCGAAATCAGCATTGCCAGGATCGACACGCTCCGGTGAAAACGCCAGGAAAAAATCAACCCCCACCTTGAGACCCGTTGACTCCAAAGCAGGCAGTACAACTTCAGCAGTTGTCCCCGGATAGGTCGTACTCTCCAGCACCACCAGTTGTCCTGCATGCAGGTGTGCCTGTACCTCCCGCGTGGCCGCGAGAATAGAGGAGATGTCCGGGTCGCGTGTCTTGCGCAAAGGCGTAGGCACACAGATACTTACGGCATCGACTTCATCCAAGGCAGCGAAATCGCTCGTAAACTCCAGGCGCCCAGCCTCGATGAGCGCCTGTAATGTGCTGTTGGCAATGCCTGGAATATAACTCTCGCCACGCCGCGCCCGCTCGACTTTTGCCGCGTCTGTGTCAATCCCCGTAACAGAGAAACCAGCCTCCGCGAAGGTCACCGCCAGCGGTAAACCTACATAGCCCAGGCCAATAACCGCGGTGCGTAAGGCCCGTGTAGCAATCTTTCTATCTAATGGATGATCCATGCATGCTTCCTTTTCTGCTTTCAGCAAAAGTTACACCCTGAAGTTAGGATTTACCTGGCCTCTTGAATAAAGAAGAAGTCGACGTCGAAGGTGTAACTGGAGCTTCTACACGTGGCAAACTCATGGTAGGCGATGCATCTATTTCAGGCTGTTGCTCTGCATCACTCAAATAATGACTGACATACCCATAGCCGTAGCCATACCCATAGCCATAGCCCGAATTGGCCCACGAACTCTTATTGACAACAACTCCGAGCACCCTGGTCGAAGTTTTGTTCAAGATCTCCTTCGCACGTACCTGTATTCTGCGCGATGATTTCGATGAGTCTACAACGAGCACAGCCGTGTGAATATATGCGGCCAGAAGTTGGGCATCGGCGACAGGCAACAAGGGAGGCGTATCGAATATGACGTAGTCATAGGGCGCGCGTAGAAAATACTCAAAAATGTGTTTCACTTGCGGAGCCTGCAGCAAGTCTGACGAGTTTCGCAGGGGAACTTCCGCTGCCACAATGTGTAACCCTGGAACGCTTGTTGCTTGACCGGTCAACTTTGCATCAATCTGTGTCCACGGTTCTGTCAGCGCACTCGAAAATCCCAGGCGCTTTTGCAGTTGAAAGTGTTTATTTAACGTTGGCAGGCGTAGGTCTGCCTCGACTAGCAGCACTTTCTTGCCCGACCTGGCAAGAAACATAGCAAGATTAGCGGAAATTGTACTTTTACCTTCGCTTGCTACCGCACTTGTTACCATCAACAGTTTAAATGGGTTGGCCTCCTGCATAAGATTCAATCGTGCAGTCAAGATACGATACGCTTCTTGCACAACAGGTATTTCATTCGTTTTCTTCGTGCGTTGTTTACCTTTGAGCATGGGAATAGCCGTCAAGACCTCCAACTTCAGCAGCGCATGTATTTCATCGATACTTATGAGCCGGTCTTCAGACCATTCAAAAACCACAGCCAGGGCAATGGCAAGACCTAGTCCCACTACAGCGCCTACCATTGTATCCAGCAAAGGCTTGGGATTGGAGGGGTCTTTCGGTAACTCGGCAGGCAAAATTTGCACACTATTTGAGAATTGCGCATTGATGAATTGTTCAAAGCTTTGCGTTATTTCATTCGCCAGTTCCATCGCAAATTGTGGATTGCCGCTTATGACATCGAGTTCAATCAGCTCAGTATTCGATTGCGGCTTCACCAACATCATAGAGGTCAGTTGCTTTATCGTCATTCCTGGATGCTGTGCTAATACAGGGTTAAGTACCTGAGGACTGGTGAGCAACTGAGCATATGTCGGTACCACTAGCTCGCTTGTATTGATATTTTCAAAGGGTGACGAAGATGATTTGACATTGATGATAATAGTAGCTCCCGCTTGATAGGTAGGAGAGATGAACAGCGTGGCTATAAATGTTGCGCCACCGCAGATAACTATTCCACCTATCACTAACCATGCCCAGCGTTTCGCCAAAAGTAGGTAGTGACTCAACGATCGTCGCATTTGAAAAACCACCCTTTATTAAAATTTGTTTTGCAACAGTTCCAATGGGTGTGTTGAGGCAAATAGTCTGGCTCAGCCAAAGTAGGTTAACACGTACACACATGCCTCTACCCATATTCCGTATACAGGATATAGGCTCGCCTCTACCCATCGGGTTGTTACTCTTGTTGAGATAGCGTTATAAAATTCACTATCAGGTATATAAATTGTAACTTTTTAATTGAGACATTGAAATTTATCTATATAGATATATAGTTATTTTAACCATTATTAAATATCCTTTACTTAGTTTCAACCTCCACGAACATTGCATCAGCACATGAAGATGCTATCTTTCCCCTAGCAGCAAGCCTTTTGTTGGATTTATATAATGAAACTGTGGTGACATGGAAAGGGAGGATATATGCATTGCCTCGTAACCGGTGTAGCCGGATTTGTCGGATCGCATCTCGCCGAACGTCTTCTTGCAGATGGGCACGAGGTACGCGGTATAGACGCATTTATTGACTACTACCCCCGGCACATCAAAGAGAAAAACCTGGAACACCTTCGCTCGTGGAACACCTTCTCCTTAATAGAAGCAGATTTGTTACACGTCTCACTGCCCCCACTCCTTGAAGGCGTCAACTGGATTTTTCACCAGGCCGCTCAAGCAGGCGTACGTGCAAGTTGGGGCAAAGACTTCTCCAGGTACGTCGATTGTAATATATTAGCGACACAACGGCTCCTTGAAGCAGTGCTTCAGGCTGGCAACGACATACAGCGTCTTGTCTATGCCTCCTCCTCTTCGATCTATGGCGACACTCCTGTTCTGCCGGTAACCGAAGCTGTCCTCCCTCATCCCGTCTCACCTTACGGCGTAACCAAATTAGCCGCGGAACATCTCTGTTCTCTCTATCATAGCAACTTTGGCGTGCCTGCCGTCTCGCTCCGCTATTTCACGGTCTATGGGCCACGCCAGCGTCCAGACATGGCCTTCCATCGCTTTTGTAGGGCCGTTATCGAACATGCGCCCCTGCCCGTCTACGGTGATGGTCATCAGACACGTGACTTTACCTATGTTTCCGATGTCGTCGAGGCCAATATTCGTGCGGCTACTTCTGATGCCGCGGTTGGCACCGTGATGAATATCGCAGGGGGTTCGCGTGTATCGGTGCGCCAGGTCATACAGATTCTGAAAGAAGTGACGGGTTCTTCCATTGCTGTCGCTTTTGATGAGAGACAGCACGGTGACGTCCATCATACCTTTGCAGATACGCGCCTCGCGGAGCGGGTCATAGATTACAAGCCAGAGGTTGCATTGCGTGAAGGATTGGCGCAGGAGTTTGCACATGTTGTGTCGCTATACGCCTACAGTGTCAATATTAAATAACTATTACTTTACAAGTACTATCGCACGTAATGAAAATTTCGTGGTTTCTGGCATATTCCTCGTTGCACAAAAGCACCAGGACAAATCATCTTAGATAGGGCAACATCAACATGCACGATGAGCAAAAAACGGACGTACTTCTCACCTCCCCCGCTGGAGCAGACATTGAACGCACTATAGCAACAAAAGATACGCACGGGACAGGAAGGAAAAAACACCCGTCAAAAAAGCTTTCCCTTCTCATACTTATCTTTTTCCTCCTGGCTGGAGTTAGCTCAAGTATCTCGCTGCTTGGATATCAAAAATACAACAGCATCTATCATAGTGATCTCTCTTTGGCACAAACAGGCATACAACACCTGCACAATGCCGCGACTCTGCTTGAGACCTTAGCGAAAAAGCCTCTCGATCCTGCTGCCGTCACGCACGCCCAGCAGGAATTCACCGCTGCCGCTGCCGCCTTTGGCCAGGTCAATACCAGTTTAACGTCATTGCCAGGTGTACTGACATCTATCCCCGTCTATGGCAGTCGTCTGAGTACCGCCCTACGCCTCCTGCCTCTTGCTATCGAAGGATCTCAGGCAGGAATAGCCAGCTGCACTATCCTCAACCTCATCCTTTCCAGGTTCCAAGATCCCCTGAATGCGCGTGCAACTGGCCTGACCATGGCGGATATCAACGTCATCGCAAAAAATCTCCGCCAGGTGAAAGCTATAGTCAGTCTGGCAGCTAACCAGGTGAATCAACTCCAACCAGCCGACATGCAATTTGATCCACGCCTCGGCAAAATAATCGCCACTTTCCATACAAATATGCCTGCCCTGCAGGCAGAGCTCAATGACGCGGAAGCAATTCTTCCAATTGTCCCTACACTCCTTGGCATAGGAACGCCTGCACATTATCTCATTGAGATGGTTGATTCGACCGAACTGCGACCGACTGGCGGCTTCATTGGAAATTTTGGCATTGCCACGCTGGCAGCAGGAAGATTGACAGATGCCCACATTACCGATATTTACCTGTTAGATTATGCCTTTAAAGCATCAGGCGGCCACATCCCGTATCCGCCAGCTTATACCTGGTTTAGTCAGCACCTGTCGTCCGATACCTGGAGCTTTCGTGACTCTAACCTCGAGGCAGACTTCCCAACATCGGCACGCATGGGCGAGTTAAACTACATGCGCGAGGGTGGCAAAGTACCGGTACAGGGTGTAATTTCCATCACTCCTGCCCTCATCCAGCATATGCTTACCATTACCGGGCCTATCGCCATCCCAGAATACCATGAGACAGTAACAGCTCAAAATCTCATTGACCGCATTCATTATCACCAGTTGGGCCCAGGACGTGAAGGCAATGATACCCCATCCTCTGATGGGCATTCATCCATACGTAAACACTTCACCGAACTACTGGCAGAGCATTTTATGGCTCGTGTTCACCAGCTCTCATCCTCGGCGCTTCCCGCGTTCCTACCAGTGTTGATGAATGCACTGCACACAAAGGACTTGCAGATCTATCTCAATACCAGTAAAGCAGAAGACATGTTACGCAGCTTGCATCTCGCGTCAACCATCTCAACGCCGGTTGCTGACAACCTTTTTGTCGTCGATACCAACATCGCAGCGACTAAGGCCAATGCCTTTATTACTAGTACCCTCGATGACCAGGTAACCATCGATGCCAACGGCAATGCCATTCATCACACCACTCTCCGTTACCTATGGGCCATGGCAGGTAACGTTTACGGCCCCTACGTCTATCGAGATTACGTACGTGTCTATATACCACCCGGTGCTCTTGTATCTCAGCAGCGTGGCTGGCAGCCAAACGGCACAAGCAGCGCCTATGGCCGCACAGTCCTGGCAGGCTCTTTTACCCTTATCTGGCGGCAAACCGTCGAAGTTCACCTCGTATGGATGGTCCCTCATGCCGCCAGCAGAGATGCCCAGGGCTGGCACTACCAGTACCAGATTCAACGGCAAGCCGGCGTCCTCTGGAATCTACACCTGCAAGTAACCCTCCCCTCTTGTACAGTAGTGAAAAATACCCTGGGAGGACTGACCTCTCACAACAACAAAGAGCCGGTCATGCTCGACCAGACCTTAAATGAAGACCGCCTTGTAGGAATTGATTACGCGTGTTGATACGCCTCTACTAGAGAAAGGAATAACCATTGAGAGAAGCATTTCTACAGCATCTTGCTTGCCCTACCTGCCATGGCGACCTGACCATAAAGTCAGTAACACAACGCCGGGGAGACATTTTAGAAACAGCACAACTGGCTTGTGAAACGTGTCAGGCAGCCTATCCCATCCGAAATTGTATCCCCCGTTTCGTAGGGAACGACAATTACGCATCAGGCTTTGGCTTAGAATGGACCAGGCATGCCAAAACCCAATATGATAGCTACAGCGGTGTGAAACTCTCCGAAAAACGCTTCTTTGAGGAAACCCGTTGGCCCAGAAATATGCCGGGCGAGATCATCCTGGAAGTTGGCAGTGGTTCAGGGAGATTTACCGAGCAAGCTGCCTCAACCGGGGCACTCGTTGTTTCAATGGACTATAGCTATGCTGTCGAAGCCAACTATGCATCCAATGGGACGCGCGAGAATGTTCTCATTGTGCAAGCGGATATTTACGCCATGCCTTTCCGCGGCGGGTATTTTGATAAAGTATTCTGTTTCGGCGTGTTGCAGCATACCCCCGATGTGCATCGAGCGTTTCTCGCTTTGCCTCCCATGTTGAAGCCAGACGGTGAGCTTGTAGTCGATGTTTACAAAAAAACGTTCTTTAGAACCTACCTTGCAACGAAATATTACGTGCGCACATTGACAAGAAATATGGAGCCAGCGCACCTCTACCAGCTGACACGAAGATGGGTAGATTTCGTCTGGCCAATCAGTCTCTTAATTAGTAGAATTCCGCGTATAGGGCCCACACTGAACTGGCGTTTGCTCATACCTGATTACAGTGTTATGGGGTTGAGGGGGAATATCTTGAAAGAATGGGCTTACCTGGATAGCTTTGATATGCTAGCTCCCCGCTATGACTCACCCCAGACAATCGATACCTTTCTAAAGTGGTTCCAGGAAGCGGGAATGACAGATATTACTGTCCACTATAGCTATATCGGCGTTGAAGGGCGTGCTAAAAGAGCATCACCTGTAAAGGAGAAAACCTTATCAGTTCGCTAGCCCTTAAGGGAGGTTTATATGCTAACCCAAGCAAAGGTTGACTGCACACTTGAAATTGATCGCGGAGAACGCTTCGAGTTTGGCAAAAACTGGAGCCAATTTCTCACCATCCTGGATGAAAAGCGCATCGCCATAGCAGAACAATCACTGCAAGAAATGCTTGCAATCGATCACCTGCAAGGCAAAAGCTTTTTAGATATCGGCTCAGGCAGCGGTCTTTTCAGCCTCGCCGCCCGGCGGCTTGGTGCCACCGTTCATTCCTTCGATTTCGACCCCCAGGCGGCAGCCTGTTCAGCCGAACTCAAGGAGCGCTACTTTCCTGGTGACGCCTCGTGGACAATTGAAGAAGGCTCTGTTTTAGACGCTGACTATCTATCATCTTTAGGAACATTTGATATCGTCTATTCGTGGGGCGTACTCCACCATACTGGCGCCATGTGGCAGGCGCTGGAACATGCCTATGCGAAGGTAGCGGCAGGGGGATATTTGTTTATTGCTCTTTATAATGATCAGGGTAGAGCTACCCGAAACTGGAAAATAGTCAAGCGAACGTATAACCTGCTACCACACGGTTTGAAGTTCCTGGTATTATGGCCTGCTTTTGTACATCTATGGGGCCCAATTATGTGTCGAGATTTCTTGCATGGCAGACCATTCTCTACCTGGTTAAACTACAAAACCCGGCGTGGTATGTCAGCCTGGCGAGATGTCGTTGACTGGGTTGGAGGCTACCCATTCGAAGTAGCCACCCCCGGCGATGTCTTTGAGTTCTATCGCAAAAAAGGCCTCCAACTCATAAAACTGAGAACCTCTAATGCTCACGGCTGCAACGAATACGTATTCATAAACCAATAATAGGACTGGCGACCCGTGGGTCGCTCATTTCTTTATTGAGATGACCTGGGGACACTATGTTTTTGCGAGGAGCATCTATCCTGTGAACGAGGCAGCAGCCTGAGCAGGGCGAGGACAAGCCATCGCCCCTACTATGCTACGCGTAAGCAGCCACGTCGTCCATAGTAGGGGCGATGGCTTGTCCTCGCCCTGTGACCTTATCCAAACCGCCCA
>Ga0137377_10002498_pt1 | contig 13724 bp, 8 predicted proteins | sample SagtaG_22_FD_104815 | JGI IMG/M metagenome (GOLD analysis project Ga0137377, IMG submission 104815) | Vadose zone soil microbial communities from Sagehorn Ranch, Mendocino, California, USA - Sage2_L_40_16 metaG | ecosystem: Environmental > Terrestrial > Soil > Vadose zone | place: USA... | reverse complement strand
GTTTTTTGGGGTGCCTATACTGATCCAATTATTGCACAGAGAGGGCTTGAGGCATTTATCAATCTCTCAAGAAGAGGTGGGACGCGAGCCGAAGCTCTCGCACTGTATCAGACGTTACTTTCACAAGGCGATGGTGAACCAAAGCAGCTTCCTTTCGATATGTTGAAGTTCCTCACCGAGCATCTTCACCTCTATACAATAGATTTCTAACAGCAATTCTCAAATTGTACTAAAGAGGAGCAGACCATGGAAGAGAAGATCTATACCCTGAATATTCGCCACACAGGCCAGTGGAAGTACGAAGTCACTATACCAGAAATCTGTGTGACGAAGACGGCCCCAACGCTCGAGAGTGCACTCAACATCACCTTTCACGATATTGTCAAGCATTTCACCACTCGCTATCTCATCTTGGTATTCGTCGATCATCAAGAACGACCACAGACCGACCTCGAGCAACAGGTTGCTTTTGAGATCGAGCAACGCGGCATTGCCCCACATGTGCATACAAGAGAACATCACATGATTTTTGCATTGTCATGTCCACTCACACGAGAACAAACTGCATGGCTTAATGAGCGAAAAGGGAAGCTCTTCGACTGGTATTACACCAAAGATGAGATTGATGTCGGAACTCGATGAATTGAGAGGAAAGTGATGCTCCTGCAAAACCAGCAGAGACAAAGCCGGGCTGTAAAGCAATGCCCAAAGAGAGGGAGAATCTGATGAAATACTCAGCTGATGTGCTCATTGTAGGTGGCGGAATTATTGGGTGCTCGATTGCCTACTTTCTTCGGAAGCAAGGTGTAGAGGTCATCGTCCTTGAGAAAGGCGACATCGGCAACCAAGCATCAAGTGCAGCTGCTGGGCTACTGGCTCCCATCAGACCTCTCGCTCCAGGGGATCCATTCAAGGCACTCCAATTGGCCGCCCTGGCACGTTTCTCTACGTTCGTTCCAGAATTGGAATCGGCCAGCGGAGTCAACGCAGGTTTCGAGAGAACCGGGACACTTCGTCTCCTGCCTGCCGAGAAGATTGTTCCTGTGCAAATGTGGGCAGAAAAGTGGAGACAGGAAGGCTACCACATTGAGGTGCTCACACCCGAGGAGACCTATCAGCGTGAGCCACTCCTCTCTGCGGGATTACTTGGCGCCGTGAGCATTGCAGACGAAGCGCAAGTCGTTCCTGTGCAACTTGTAAAAGCATATGCACAGGCTGCTCTGAACCTGGGAGCTTTGCTCTATTCACATACCGAGGTTGTAGCACTGCAACGAGCGGCAACTGGCAAGAGGATTACCGGAATCTGGACAAATCAGGGTAATCTACTGTTATGCAATCATTTCATCATTGCAGCTGGTGCATGGTCTGCTCGCTGTGGAACATGGCTAGACGTCACAATACCCGTGCGTCCAGTGCGAGGCGAATTGCTCGCTTTTCAGCAACCATCACCACCAGTGCAGCATATCATCTTTGATGAAGGCATCGTCGACGAAGATATCTATCTTGCACCAAAACCCAATGGAACGCTTGTGGTAGGGGCCACCAAAGCTGACGTTGGCTTCAATAGCTCAGTTTCAGCAGAGGGAGCATTGCATTTGTTCACGGTCGCAACACAGCTCCTGCCTGTACTCGAACGCAGTTCCATACTCCGCATGTGGGCAGGATTGCGTCCAAAGACACCTAATTCGCGTCCTCTGTTAGGCCCAATCCCTCCATGGGAAAATGTCACGATCGCAAGCGGACATGGAGGATTTGGTATTTTACTGAGCGCCATTACTGGTGAGACGATCGCTGAAATGATCACGACAGGCCAAACTCCCGAAATCATCCGCCCATTCGCACTAAAAGGAACCAGTGTCAATGACCAAAGATGAAGCATCACAAAGAGGTATTAATACTACATTTAGCTCCATTTGAAGAATTAGTACGCCAGAATCATGATTTCTTCGAGAAACACTCAAGGTTAAAAGCTTATTGATGTTGCAGCGGACATACTTTATCTGGAGTTCTCTCACTCTCAGCCTTTGTGATAAGGCATTTGTGAATTTATCGTTGTTTGAACGTTTGTCTTTCAATCCCTCAACGAGTGAAGACGATTCTCACGGTTGCGGAGTTGATGTGCGATGCTCACATCAGGCATCTCGAACACTTCTTTTCTTCCAGCCCGGTTTCCTATGGTACATCACTGGTTATCAAGCAATCGCTCTAAGTAAGTCGAAGTCTTGCTCTTGTACTTGCCTTTCGTCAATACCCCTGTGACGGTTCAGTAATGATACTACCTCTGCTTCGAGTTGGACCTATTGTCAACTTGCTGGCTCTCTTTCTATTCGTTCACGCAATATTTTGCTGAAGAGGCATTTTTGTCACTGCTAACGTATAAATTGGAACATATAATCTATAAAAGCGAGATTATTCGCCAAAATGATTACCAAAATGATATGTGCTGATATTCCCTTTTCATCATGTGACTATGTATGCTTTCTACTATGAAGTCTATCTCAAGCTTGGAGTTGAAACCATAGAGGTCAAATAGGAGGTATTATGAACGCTGACGAACAAGAGCAAACACTTAGACGTGAAGAACTGCGCAATGTTGAAAATGCTATGGTGCCTTTCCTTTCGCTAGAGCAACATACTCCTCAGCACGGAGATTTCCCGTTTCAGATCGTCCACCTTTATTGTTTTCAACTCGATATTTACTCAGAAAGTTCTCTGTCCGAGGAGATATTCGGAATTCCCTGGGTCACTTTTGCGATTGATGCGTATTCACAGCGTCTGCTTGCAGTATATAACGCTTTCGATCTTCCAGGTCACGCCTCGTATTTAATGGTATTGCGTGAATGCGTGCGGCGCCATGGGCGATTACCGCAGATTCTGGTCGTCGATGAGGGATCAGGCCACAACAATGCCTACTTCACGTATTTTCTTGCAATGTTTGGCATCACGAAAGTAAAACGTCCCCTGACTGAACCGGATAAAGGATCGCCAATCGAGCACTTGTTTGGTATGACCGATACAGATTTCATAGAAGATGTCCTGAACAGCACCCAAACAAGTGATAGTCTACTTGAAAGATACGGTCCGGACCTCAGAGCAAAGTGGCCTCTCAACGTGTTCTCGGAGCGATTGTGTGAGTGGTGTTACGAAGTGTACGACAATCGTTCCCATCCTATGATAGGACAAACGCCACGTGAAGTCTTCCAGAATGGGATGATTCTAAGCGAAGTGCAACGCTCACGCAGGATTCTGTATGATGAGAAATTTCGCATCTTGACTCTTCCTAAGGGCGGTATGGCGAGAGTGAATCCTCGGATAGGAGTGAAAGTTCTTGGTGAATATTACTGGTCAGAGGCTTTCCGTTTTCCTCCTCTAAATGGAGCAAAGGTGCCCATACGTTATGATCCCGCTGAGATGAGCCATGTCTTTGCGTTCGCAAAAGGGCGGTGGTTTCGATGTAAGCGGGTGCAATGGATTCCTGTTTTTGATTGATTGAGATGATAGGTAAATGCACAGTCGAGATCAGGGATCCAACACATACGAGTATATTGGTGAGATCAAAGGCAGAGTTGACGATGCACAGAGCAGGAGAAGCTAAGAATGATGAAACAAACACATGTTGTAGAAGATCGAGTACGATGTGCCTATTTGACTAAAGAAGAACGGGTACACACATTCAATCGGGTAATCATGCATCCACATCTGATGGCTGCGACCCAAGCACTGGAGGAAGCTCTTCGAGAGCCAGCTGGCGCGTTGATCATCTTCGTGTGCGGACCGGTAGGTGTTGGGAAAACCACCTTGATAAACCTTGCATTACAGCCGAACATGGAGATAGAGCGAGCACCCTTTCTCAGTCTTTTGGCGAGACCACCTCTTTATGGCTCGTTCAGTTGGAGAGAATTTCTACAAAACGGTATTTCTACGCTAGAGCAGCCCTTGATAGGTCGTAAGGATATCATCAAAAATGACAAAGAGAATACATACGTGGCGCACCAAGGTGAATCTAGGTCTAGAAGTAGAACTCTGCAGAGAATAAGAGATGACGATTTGCGCATTTCTTTCGAAACTGCCATGAAGCGACGTCGCCCTTCGGCAGTCATCATTGATGATGCGCAGCATCTCGGTAGAGTGAGCGGAAAACAAAAGTTACAGAATCAGCTGGATTGTCTCAAATCCATGGCTGAGACCACAGGAACTCAGCATGTGCTTATCGGTACGTATGAACTATTCTCACTCTTGAATGTAAGCGTGCAAGCCACGGGGCGCAGTGACTTTATTCACTTTCCACGTTACGGCAGTACTGATGAGGAATTATCTCAGTTCAGGAGTGCTCTCAGCACGTTTCAAGAGCTTTTACCGTTTGAAGAAGCGACCGATATTCTTCTCGAGCACTGGGAATTCTGCTATGAGCGATCGCTTGGCTGCATCGGCTTGCTCCACTTCATGCTAACCCGGGCAGTTCGGGCCGCATTATGGGCTGAAGAAACGAAGCTCAGTCAGCATTATCTGGAACGCTATACAATTTCGTCGGTGGAAAGCTATGCAATGCTACGTGAAACGTATGATTTCGAAACCGAACTGGCGTATACATCTTCAAGTGTAGAACTGCGGCAGCTGCTGGGCATGAAACCAGAAAGCACATTCCACCAGGAAATATCACGAACACATCCTCGGGCAAGATTTAGGGTAAAAGAGCGCAAGCCGATACGCGACCAGGCCGAATAGCCCTACCGTACTTATTCTCTTCATTTTCGACAAGCACCGGAGGTTCATATGCTCACAGATCAGGGATTTATTCAGTATTGCAAGAACCGCGAGTATTCTAAGAAAGCTCAAGCAGAAATGAAATACATTCGTTCTGCTGAACCCTCGCGTCGCGTGAAGAGTGCCAGGGGCAATGTTAGTGGCAGCTATCCTTGCAGGACAATGGGGGTCACCATTCAGTTTGAGAGCCATAGAGGGGGGGAATTGCCTTTTATTCATAAAACTGATCACGACAAAGAGGTTCTGGAAATTTACGATCAGCCGCCCCCCATTCCATTAAGCTATATTCTCCAAAAAGGGAAACGTGAGGGAAAGCGAACTGCATACCGCTACACTCCCGACTTTTTCTTAATCAAAAAAGATGCTGCAGGGTGGGTGGAATGCAAAATGGAGGAAGAATTGCATCAAAAAGCGGAGGAACACCCTGAGCAATATGTTCGGACAGAAGAGGGTCATTGGCGCTGCCCTCCAGGAGAGGAATATGCCAAACAGTTTGGATTTTTCTTTCAGGTCGTATCTTCTGCCTCCCTCAACCCAATCTTTAGCCGCAATATTGAGTATCTCAGGGATTATCTGAAAGATGGACAATGCGAAGCAGATCAAGACGCAGCCGAACAAGTTTTACGACTCGTCGCAGAAGAACCAGGTATCTCAATTGAAGAACTGAAACAGCGCGCAGACAGAGCAAGTAGTGATGACATTAACATACTCATAGCGAAAGAACAGGTCTACTTCAATCTTGATACTGCTCCGCTGGCCGATCCCAAACATGCAAGGCTCTATCCTGATGAGGATACCGCTGTTGCTTATTCGATTACATGCGACACAGTGTTCTGTCCACCCAATAGTAATACGGGTGTGGTCAGAATCTTCCCTGAAACTACGATCCTTTGGGACAACAAACCATGGACCATTGTCAATCCAGGCGAAACCAAAGTAACCCTGGTATCCGAAGATGGGCGACAATCAATCGCTGAGCTGTTGTATGAACAAATTTATAACCTGATAAACAGGGGTTCTCTCGTCGGATTGAAGGATGAAGTACAGGCTACAATAGATGTCACGAAAGCCAGGGAGCTTTTCGCTGGCGCAAGGCGTGAGGATTTCCAGATCGCCAATCACCGATATGATACTATCCGATCTATTTTGGAAAGGAAGGGATTAACTAGTGGTTGTAGCGAAACTGAGCGAACACTATGGAATTGGGTGAGCAAGTATCATGAAGCAACTAGATTATATGGGAACGGATATATCGGATTGCTCCCTCAAATCAAAGATCGTGGCAATCGCACACCGCGCATTCGCCAAGATACTTTGAGGCTCATTGATAAATTCATCAAAAACGAGTATCAGAAACTCAAGCAGGAAAATAAAGCTACAGTCTATGGCAAATTTCTGGAAAAATGCGAAGCAGATCATGTACCTGGAGTGTCATATAAGACCTTTATTCGGGAGATCAGCAAGTGCTCAGGTTACGAACAGACAAAGAAGCGGAAGGGGCGTAAGGGAGCTTACAATGAGAAACTGTGGTTCTGGGAACTGGAATGGTTCACGCCCCGCCACGGGGATCGCCCTTGGGAAATAGTGCATATAGACCATACGCAGCTAGATATTGAACTCATTCACTCCAAAACGAAGAAGAATCTTGGCCGCCCCTGGCTTACGATTCTTATCGATGCTTACTCTCGCCGGATCCTTGCGATCTTTCTCACATTCGACAAACCCAGCTATCGTTCTTGCATGATGGTCCTTAGGGAGTGTGTACGCAGGCATCATCGTTTACCACAGACTATCGTGTACGATGGTGGTAAAGAATTTAGTAGTACCTATTTTGAGACGCTGCTTGCGCGCTATGAGTGTACTCGCAAAGTACGCCCCTGGAGTGAGCCAAGATATGGCACGACTTGCGAACGCATCTTTGGAACAATTCACACAAAATTTGTCCACAACCTCCTTGGCAACACCCAGCTCATGAAAAATGTCAGGCTAGTAACAAAAGATGTGAATCCAAAGGAACTTGCCGTCTGGGATCTCGAGAACTTTTACAAGCTTCTCTGTGAGTTTTGCTATGAATTCTATGACAGCCAACAAGAACACCCTGCACTGGGTCAGACACCGCGAGAAGCTTATGGTGTAGGGTTAGCCATGCATGGTAGACGAGCGAATACCTATATCGCTTATGATGAAGACTTCATCATGTATACGTTCCCAACGACTCGTAGTGGAAAAGCAAAGGTCCAATCTACCAGTGGAGTGCAGATGCATAACATTCGTTATTGGGCAAAAGCTTTTGATAACCCAGAAGTCAAGAATACGGTGGTGCCAGTCCGTTACGATCCCTTCGACGCGAGCACAGCTTATGCATACGTGAAAGGAAAGTGGGTACGCTGCGTCTCTGATTTCGCCGCCGATTTTAAAGGGCGCTCAGAGAAAGAGATTGAGATTGCTTCTCACGAGTTACGCCAGCGCAACAAGCGGCATGGGCAGCAGTTCAATATCAATCAGAAGCAGTTAGCAAGCTTACTGCGAACCGCCGATGCAACAGAAGTACTACAGATGCAGAGACTACATGACTCAGAGGTAAAAAGCGTGCTGGCGACTATTCACGGCGAGCGAGTTGATAAAGAAGAGATTGACCTTTCTCTTCCTCCAACACAATCCTCTGCGGAAACACATCCTGTATCAGTGCTAGATGCTGACATAGAGTTACAAAAGAGGCCTCGAAAATTAAAGACATTTGAGGACTACTAATGGAAAACGAGAAAAAAATATTTCCACGTGAATTGCTTCAGCAGTCGAAAGAAGAGCGATACATGTATTTCAAGAATAAAGTGATTGGGCATGATCGACTTCTCGAGGTAGATCAAGAGGTTTTGCACGCTATTCGTTACCCTACCAGTATCTCCATAATACTTATTTATGGTCCAACCGGGGTTGGCAAATCCACATTAGGGATGCGCATTGTACGAAAACTGCTTGAAGTGGAAAATGACGCCATGTTACAGGATCCTGGCTATCTCCCTGTAGCTTGGATGAACGCGATTGCAGCATCCAGAAGCTACGACTGGAGAGAACATTTTGATCGCGCTCTTAGGGCAGCAAAGGAACCTCTGATTGACTACAAGATTAGAGACTCGGAACTCATTGCCAGCAAACATAAGCAAGTCAATCGAGCCGATCTCACCGAGCTTGCACTCCGGAAGTCTTTCGCGTCATGTACCCATAATCGCCGGATGAAGGTATTTATCCTTGACGAAGCACAACATCTGAATAGAATCGGGAGCGGAAAGAGATATATTGATCAGATGGACACCATTAAATCCGTCGCAGAGGAAACAGGCGTTATTCATGTGCTCATCGGGACATACGATCTTCTCAGTTTGACGGACTTAAATGGCCAACTTTGCCGTCGCACTGTACAAATTCACTTTTCCCGGTACAATAATTTTGACAATGACGATCGAGATGCTTTCGCCAGTGTGCTCGAAACATTTCAGCTACATTTACCTCTCGCCCAAACCCCTGATCTACTCAGATTCGAGGACTTCCTGTATGAAAAGACTTTAGGCTGTGTAGGCGTCTTAAAAACATTGCTTAACGATGCATATTCAGAAGCATTACGACTTGATGCAAAGACGATTACGGAGGAAATGCTCAAGGCATGCGTGCCTCCAACCCGCGACCTGATAAGGATGAGCAGTGAAATAGCCGATGGAGAAAGCACTCTGGCAGAAACAGATGAGCAGTTGGCAGAATTGAAAAAGTTTGTAAATACGCCCCCAAGCTCGACGAAGAAAAAGAAGAAGAAAGAGAAAGTCGAAACCCAAGAGGCTTCTTCTGATCCAGCGAAGCAGCAAGAATCAATAGAATCAAGTGTTCCCAAATCTAAACATAGTCGGAAACCCGGAGAACGCAATCCCAAACGGGACAAGGTAGGAAAGGAAGAAAATGATAAGAACGGTTCATGATGTACAAGACCTGGAAACCTCATTTTTATCATCTCGTAGTCGTCTCTATCACCTAAAACCGATCGGAATCGACACGCCTCATGTTGAAAATTTGACGAGTTACATTATCAGGCTGGCTGAAGAGCACTGTGTACTTCCAAAGGCACTCATCATAAAAGAAGTACTGCCGCTTCTGACTCAGACAGGCGAGCTAGATGAACCAATACATTATTCATATGGAGCAGTATTGGGTAACGCGCAGGCGCTGAACGGAATGGGTATCATGGCTACCAGCGGCGTCCATACATTGGAGAAGTTAACCCGACGGAAAGACCTCCATCTTCTTACGATGTTACCCTGGGCGAACGTGATTTCGAAATATGGAATTTGCCGTGAAACGCAGGCCTGGTGTCCCCTCTGTTTTGAGGAATGGCGCGCAAATAAATGCGTAATCTATACTCCTTTATTATGGTCATTGAAAGCTCTTCGGATGTGCCTGCATCACAAGCGTCTTCTCGATGAGAAATGCCCCTCACTGCAATGCAATAAAACCATTCCTGTACTCCATCCTCACATCAGATCAGGTTATTGTCCGTATTGTAATTGTTGGCTTGGTAACACAGCAGACATGGGTAAAATCTCTACCGAGACCGTAATTCATGATGAATTTGAACGGGAAATGTGGAATGCAACTGCTATCGGGAAACTTTTAGAAGTAGCTTCTCGTTTATCCTCTACGCTGCAAAAAGAAGATCTCGCCCTGGCAGTAGACTCTCTCATCAATCGTATGCCGATCAAAAAGGTTGTTTCTTTAACACGCCTGCTCGAGAGAAAATCTGTCCAGACAGTTGCCCTTTGGCAAAAGGGATTGGAAATCCCTCGGATGAATATATTATTACAGATGTGTCATCTTCTAGACATATCTCCTGAGCAATTATTTTTGAGAGAATCTGATGGTGAGCTTATTACAATTTCTGAGGAGCATAAAAAGTTCAATCGTGAGTTGAATCCAGTGCATACCAGGACACCGCGCGACCCAGAGGAATTGCGAAGGGCATTGGAAACAGTGCTTGCCAGCGATGAGGAACCATTTCCATCTATTACAGAGGTAACCCAGCGCCTGGGATATTGTAGCAAAAGTTCACTTTATCAGCGGTGCCCTGAACTCGCGTATGCTCTTGCAGCGAAACATCAAAAATACCGGAAATCTCATCCCACAGAAAAAATGAATTCAGATGAATTGCGCCATGCACTGGAACGCATTCTTTCCAGCAATGAAGAGCCACCACCTTCTATCCAGGAGGTCGCTCAACGTCTGGGGTATAGGGGCGTGGGCCCTCTTTATGCTCGATGTCCTGAACTCGCGCGAGAAATTGCTGCCAAATACCGAAAGCGTAATCCCAGGCTAAGAGCGCCATTAAGTTTAGAAGAACTGCGCCATTCACTGGAGGCAGAACTTGCCAGTAACGAAGAGCCACCCCCCTCTCTCCATGAAGTAGCTCAGCGCCTGGGATATCGCCATGCTGGTCCGCTTCGTCGTAGACTCCCTGAACTTGTTCACGCAATTGCTGCAAGGGACCGAAAACACAGTCATAGTCAAAGAGAATCTATGAGTTCTGAGGAATTACAACATGCGCTGGAAAGTATCCTTGCCAGTAGTGAAGAGCCACCTCCTTCCCTCCATGAAGCAGCTCAGCGTTTAGACTATCGAAATACCAGTCCACTTCGCAGACGATTCCCGGAACTCTGCCGGACAATTACTGAAAAGCACCAAGATCATAATCCATTCAGAAGAAGAAGCATGAGCTCAGTTGAGTTGCGGCGGGCGCTGGAAAGCATTCTTGCCAGCAACGAAGAGCCACCTCCTTCCCTCTATGAAGTAGCTCAGCGTTTAGGCTATCGTGGAGCCAACGAACTTCATAAAAGATTTCCTGATCTTGCCAATGCCATAGTCAAGAACTATCAAAAATATGATCCAAGTACCAAAAAGAGAATGAGCTCAATTGAATTGCAGCAGAAGCTGGAAAGCATTCTTGCCAGTAACGAAGAGCCACCTCCCTCTATACAAGAGGTAGCCCATCGTTTGGGTTATAGTAGTGTGAGTACAATATACAGCCGATTTCCGGATCTCTCCCATGCCATTACTGCAAAATATCAAAGGTATAATCCTGGCAGGAGAGAACCTCTGGATACGGAAGCATTGCGCCAATCCCTGGAAGACATTCTAGCAAGTAATGAAGAGCCACCTCCCTCTATACAAGAGGTAGCTCTTCGTCTGGGCTACCGAAGTGAGAGCACTCTCTATTACCACTTTCATGAACTTACTCATAAGATTGTTGCAAAACATCGGAAATACAACTCTCTCTATAAAGAGAGGACGAGTTCGATTGAATTACAACAAGCTCTTGAAGCGGTCCTGGCCAGCGAGGAAGAGCCGTTTCCTTCCATCCAGGAAGTAGCTCGACGCCTGGGCTATCGTTCTGAAAGTACGCTGTTTAAACGTTTTCCCGACTTATCACATGCAATCGCTGTAAAATCCAGGAAACACACATTTCACAACAAAGAGAGGATTGATTCTGATGAATTACGCCAGGCACTGGAAGCGGTCCTGGCCAGCGAGGAAGAACCACCTCTTTCTGTTCCGGAGGTGGCTCAACGCCTGGGCTATCGCTCAGAGAGAACGCTGTATAAACGTTTTCCTGAATTCTCACGTTCAATTGCCGAAAGATATCATAAGTACAAATTCAATCGGGAGGAAATTATGAATTTAGATGAATTACGCCAGGCACTGGAAGCGGTCCTGGCCAGCGAGGAAGAGCCGTTTCCGTCTATGAACGAAGTGGCTCAGTTTCTGGGCTATCGTTCTCCTAGCTTTCTTTACAAGCATTTTCCCGATCTATCACGAGCTATTACCACGAAAAAGCATAGGAGCGAGAATTTACCTCAGAAAGTAGAAATACTCTTGAAAGATGCAGCACCTACCATTACTCAACAGGAGATAGCTAAACAATTAGGTTGTTCAATACATAAACTTCATTGTCATTTTCCCGAAGTGAGCAGCATCTTGGAGCAGCGATTTATCCAGTCGTTTGATCTTGAAGCTTTACAGGCAGCATTAGAAAAAGAACTAGTAACTGAGAATGAAGTGCGATCTCTTTCCGCAGTGGCCAGGGATCTGGGCTACCCTGTTCGGACGCTAACAAAATTTTTCCCCTCGCTCTGTCAGAGGATTATTGTCCGTGGGCAACTCTACCGAAAAGAGCACAATGCATTGAGAAGACAAAAGATTCAGGAAGAGGTCCAGCGCATTGTGTTTATCATCAATGCTGACCAACAATATCCTAGCCTTACTCAAATGCTCAAGCGTATTGATCGAAGTTGCGTCCATCCTCCCATCTTTTCTTTAGAGGCATATGTCCCATGGAAAAAAGCACTAGAAAGTCTCGGTTATTAGGGATGGGACAGTCTATTGGAAACAAAGGTATGTTTTACAGGACAATACGAGGAATGGGAACTGGACCAAACTGTTCTTCTCCCGACGAGAAGCGAACTGTACTCCTTGAGACCTGCTGGTCTTGGAACAGCCTTTATAGAAAGTTTGACCAGTTATATCGCTCGTTTAGCTGAACAGCATTGTCTTACCACAAGAAACATGATCGTCCGAAAATTTTTTCCGTGTTTAGAGAAACCGTACTTATCGGAACAAAAAAGCCATGAGAGTATCACAGCTTTTTGGAAGGATACCGCTACATTAAACGGCGCAAATGTGCTGACAGCTGAGTGGGTGAGGATCACGGGTAAGCTCACATTATTTCCTGATCTCCATCTCCTAACCATGCTCCCCTGGGCGAAAGTTCTATCTCCAAAGGGTTTGATCCGGCGTTCGCAAGCATGGTGCCCTTTCTGTTATGAAGAATGGGCGAGAGGCAAAGCGGACGTCTATACTCCTCTGATCTGGTCTCTAGAGGCAGTTTCGATATGTCCAAGACATCATACTCCTTTACAGGAACAATGTCCTTATGAGGACTGCAAACGGCGAATACCTTTGTTGGCGGCGAGGTCTCGAGCCGGGTATTGCTCTTATTGTGGTCGTTGGCTTGGGTATTCAGATTCCGACCAATCAGCACGTACAGCAATTCAGTCCAGTTTGGGTGACGCGGAATGGCAACAATGGGTGGCAGCGAAGATAGCAGAACTTATTGCCTCGAACGCAAAGTTGCCATTGTCATTAGAGAGTGATCGCTTTGCTGAGGCTGTGAGGGCCTACCTGGAGGAGATGACAGATAATAATGTATCTGCTGTTGCACGTCAATTGCAGGTGTCAAGGCGAACGATCAGAGATTGGAAAAATGCCATACAGAAACCTCAGCTTTCATCCTTTTTAAAATTCTGTTCCATTTGCGGTATACCCCCGCTTCACCTTTTCACAGAGAGCTTCTCGGTAGGCGAGTTCTCCAGCACAAACCAGATCACTGCTGCGATTTCTGGGCAGGAAGCAAAGAAGCACTATAGAGTGTTCAGCATCGAGAAGCTCAAGCGTATGTTGGAAGAGGAGCAAGATAGTGATGCCTATCCGCCACCGCCGATGAGTCGCGTCGCGAAAAAGCTTGGATATGATCATTCATTCCTCTACAAACACCTCCCACAGCTCTGTAGAGCTATCTCCTCTAAATTTGTGAAGTACCGGGCAGAGCAACGTGAAGAGAAAAAACGCCTGCTGCTTCGTGAAGTTCGCCGGGTGACAATGGAACTTCACGCGCAGGGAGTATATCCCAGCCAGGTGCGAGTAAGAAATTTACTCGACAGGTCCTGGTCTATTCGCGTTCCCGAAGCGCTAGCCATGTGGCATGCCACACTGAAAGAACTCGGATTGGAGGAGCAAGAGGCCAAAACCACGATGAAAAGTGGAACGATAAAGTTGCCGGGTCAAATAGAATGTTAGCCTTGCCATCGCTGGAAAGTTATGGATGAAGTCGAGCCTTTTTTACCGTCAATCATTGGAAGCATAAAATT
>Ga0137377_10002497_pt1 | contig 13726 bp, 9 predicted proteins | sample SagtaG_22_FD_104815 | JGI IMG/M metagenome (GOLD analysis project Ga0137377, IMG submission 104815) | Vadose zone soil microbial communities from Sagehorn Ranch, Mendocino, California, USA - Sage2_L_40_16 metaG | ecosystem: Environmental > Terrestrial > Soil > Vadose zone | place: USA... | reverse complement strand
TGGCGGCGAACGTCGCCACGAGCAGCACGATGGCGATGCTCGAGTGGCATGCCCAGGTTAGAGCCGCCGCGACCAGCGCCGCGAGCACGGGGTCACCGGCCAGCGCGCCCATGACCGAGCGCAGCAACGGGGTGTTCTCGAGGGGTCCCAGCGTGTGCACCAGGCCCGCGAGCGCCATGAGCATGAGCCCGAGCCCGATGCCGATGCGGCCGATATTCTTCGCCCGGCTGCCGCCCGCCCAGCGGAAAACGAGCACGCCGACCAGCACCAGGGGTGGCCCCAGCAGGGCCACGTTGAAGAACAGCACCTGCGTCAGGAGCGCCGTGCCGACGTTGGCGCCGAGCATGACCGCGAGCGCGGGGGCGAGCGTGATCACCCCCGTCGCCGTGAACGAGGTCGCGAGCAGACCCGTCGCGGTGCTGCTCTGCAGTAGCGCGGTCACGCCAAGCCCTGTCAGGAAGGCGCGGAAGCGGCGACCGAGGTTGCGGCCGAGCCAGCGCCTGAGCACCGTGCCGAAGCCGCGCTGCACCCCGGTGCCGACCATGTGCGTGCCCCAGAGGAGGAGCCCCACATGGCCCGCGAGTTCGATGAGTGAAAGCGTCCCGTTCATCGCTGCCCCAGAGTGCGCAGTGCCTCGCGGGCTGTCATCGGTGAGGATGCGTGGAGGGCTTGATTTGCCGCCATCCGGCGGCCCGCTCATAGGCGTGCGCAAGGCGCAGCACGCCGGCCTCAGCACCCGGGCGGCCGCTGATCTGCAATCCGATCGGCAGGCGCGCGGCGCTGAAGCCGCAGGGAACCGAGATGGTCGGCAACCCCAGCATGTTGACGGGTCGGGTGTTGTGCAGCATCTGCAGTTCCATCGGGCGGGCAGTGTCGGGGTCACTGAGCTCGGCGAGCTTGAACGGCGGGACCGGCGTGGTCGGAGTAATTAGAAAGTCCACGTCGTCGAACCGCCGCGCCACCGCGTGGCGGATCTGCTCCAGCTGACGCCGGCTCTGAATGTAAGCGGACATCGTCACGTCCGCCCCGGCGCGCAGCCGCTTGAGAGTCGGCGCCTGGTAAAGCTCTGGGCTCTTCGCGATGTAGTCCTTGTGAAATTCGTACGCTTCGGCGGAGAGAATCGCCACGTAAGGATTCATCACTGATGCATAGGTCCCATCGGTTGCGAGCGGCGCAACTTCGTGCAGGCTGCGTGTCAGGCTCTCGAGAACCGACAGCGCGCTCTGCATGGCCGCTGCGATGTCGGGATGCAGGTTTTCGTAGAAGTAGTCCTGGAGAATTCCAAGGCGCAGCGCGGATGTCGAGGCACCGATGTCCGTCCCGTACTCGGGAACCGGCAGGTCGACGCTGCCTGGGTCCCGGGAGTCGTAGCCGGCGATGACCTGCAGCACCAGCGCCGCGTCGGCCACCGTGCGGGTCATCGGGCCAATGTGGTCCAGCGACCATGAAAGCGGTATGGCTCCGGAAGTGCTGACGCGGCCATAGGTTGGTTTGAGCCCGACGATGCCGCAGTAGGCCGCGGGCTCACTGATCGATCCGCCGGTATCAGATCCGAGCGCGGCGTAACACAGTCCGCTGGCCACCGCCGCCGCCGGGCCGCCGGAGGAGCCTCCCGGTGTGTAGGCGACGTCCCAGGGATTGCGCACGGCACCGAAGTAACTGATCGCCGAACTCCCGCCGAAGGCGAGCTCGTGCATGTTGAGCTTGCCGAGAAGGACCGCCCCGGCCGCGCGCAGGCGGCGCACCGCCTCGGCATCTTCCGCCGGTACTCGATCCTTGAATAAGGCGCTGGCGGCGGTGGTACGGACGCCGGCTGTATCCAGCAGATCTTTCATCGCAATCGGAATGCCGTGCAGCGGACCCTTCCAGCCGCCGCGGGCGATCTGCGCCTCAGCGCCGCGGGCCGCGGCCAGGGCGGACTCAGCGGTAACGGTGATGAAGGCATTGAGCGTGGGGTTGAGGGACTCGATGCGGGCGAGACACGCCTGCGTCAACTCAACCGGCGAGATCTTCTTCTGCCGCAGGAGCTGAGATACCTCGGACAGGCTCAGTGCGGTCGGACCGGTGTCCATGATCGGGCGTGCGGCACCCCCGGGCGCGTCGGCGCCGATCGCAATATGCGGAATGATGCCGCCTGCGGCTCCGGCCAACACGCCTTTCACAAATGCCCTGCGAGACATGTGCTCAACCCCATCGTGGCACCCACGTAGCGACACTGCGCCAGGCAGCATAACCGTGTGCTCTCCTGCGGTCATGGCGACCGGCGTGCTTCAGGATAGTAAGCAATTCGGGTGCATGCCGGCCGAACTATCTGCTGCGGCAGGCGCCGATGCGGCATGAAATCCACATCGGACCAAATAGTCTCACCACCGACCTCAGTGTCGAGGAGGGCGGAGCGGGGTCGGGGCCGAGTCCGCAGGACCTCTACGATGCCGCGTTGGGCGCGTGCAAGGCGCTCACTGTGCTTTGGTACGCGAAACACAAGGATATTCCGGTCAAAGGTCTCGAGGTTTCCGTGGAGCGCGATGCGAGCCGGGAACGCTCAGGTATCTATCGCCTGAGCGCGGCGCTGTCGCTGACGGGTGACTTGAGCGCCGCGCAGCGGGAGGAACTTCTCCGTGCGGCGCAGAAATGCCCAGTCCATAAGCTCATGACCGAGGTCACCACTGAGATTTCGACCACGTTATCCTACCGATCAGGCCTACTGCTCGGCCTGGGCGCGATGGCATGCATCGGGCTTATACTCAAGTCACTATGCGTGGTCTCCTGGACGCTGCGGCGCGACGCGCGAGCCGTTATCTCGAGTCTCTCGATACTCGCTCCGTCGCACCTACCAAGGAGGCGATCGCCGCACTCACCAAATTCGAACAGGCTTTTCCCGAGCATACGTCGACCGCTGAGGCGGTGCTGGCCGAACTGGATGAAATCGGTTCGCCGGCCACGATGGCGTCCGCCGGCGGACGATTTTTCGGATTCGTGATTGGCGGCTCGCTCCCAGTGACGGTGGCGGCAAACTGGCTTGCAGCCGCGTGGGACCAAAACGCTGGTCTTGCCATCACCTCACCCACCAACGCCACGCTCGAGACCGTCGCGTTGCGTTGGGTGAAGGATATCTTCCATCTGCCCGTGCAAAGCGCTGGCGGGTTTGTCACCTGTGCGACGGCGGCGAACTTTGCAGCGCTCGCTGCTGCGCGACACGCATTGCTTGGCCGTGTTGGTTGGGATGTTGAAGCGCAAGGGCTGTTTGGAGCACCGCCGCTCACGCTCGTGGTCGGCGACGAGGTGCATGCGAGCGTGCAGAAGGCGCTCTCACTGGTGGGTTTCGGGCGTGAAAGAATCGTACGCGTGCCGGTCGACGCACACGGACGGATGCGCGTAGATGCGTTTCCATCCGTCGACGATCGGACGATAGTGTGCGTGCAGGCGGGCAACGTGAACAGCGGCGCTTTCGATCCCATCGCAGAAATCTGCAGGCGTGCTCACTCGCGAGGCGCCTGGGTACACGTCGATGGCGCTTTCGGTATGTGGGCGGCGGCCGCGCCGGCGCGAGCACATTTGGTCTACGGCATCGAAGACGCCGATTCGTGGGCCACCGACGCTCACAAGTGGCTCAATGTCCCCTACGATAGCGGCTTGGTATTCACGCGTAACGCTGATGATCTACGCACGGCGATGTCCGTCGGCGGCGCGTATCTTGCACAGGACGAATACCGGGTCCCTTATCAATATACGCCCGATTTTTCGCGCCGCGCACGCGGCGTCGAAGTCTGGGCCGCGTTGCGCCAACTTGGCCGCACGGGTCTTGCCGATCTGATCGAGCGCACCTGCCGCTACGCGGGACGATTTGCCGAGGGCCTCCTTGGCGCAGGCTATCGGGTGTTGAACGACGTCGTGCTCAACCAGGTCCTGGTGTCGTTCGGGAGCGCAGAGCGCACGCGCGAGGTGATTGCGCGTGTGCAGGGCGAAGGCACCTGTTGGTGCGGCGGCACGGTCTGGCAGGGCCACACGGCGATGCGCATCAGTGTGTCGTCATGGGCAACCACCGACGCGGATGTGGAGCGCAGTGTTGCGGCGATTTTGCGTGCGGCGGCGTCTTGACGGGCCTTTGCTTCAGTTCAGAGAGCGCGAGGGGCTGACGCCGCGACGAGGTTGGCCCCTGGAATCCCGGCGGACAGGAAATAAAACAGCATTGGGGGATACGTGAACACTGCATGGCACATTCGGCGCTATTCGCAAGGCTTTGCAGCAGGCCTCGTGCTGCTCTGCATCGGGCACGGCGGCGCCCTGGCCGAGCCGCCGGCCGGCGCTGCAACCGGCGTCTCGGCGAGTCCCTCCCCGAGCGATGCACAGAGCTCCGCTCCCAAGGGAAGCTTTCTTTCGTCCCTGAAGCAAGCCTTTGCAGAGGACCTCGATCAAGAAGTGGTGCGTGGTCATTTCGACGTGGGTTCATCGCCGGACACGCATCGTTACTATTGCCTGGTCAACATCAAGACCGGCAAAAGCGAGGCAAATGGTGTGGCAGGCCAGTTAGTCATGCGAGCTGACAAGATGACTGGCATCAAGGGAGCTGCCGTCGCTCCCCTCAGCTGTGCCGACGCAGAGCAGAAAGGAATTCTGGTCACCACCGGATACGTACTGAGCGCTAGCGTCAGCAGCAGGGTTACCCCGCCTGCGCCCGTACAAACGCCTTCGGGAGCCGCCGCCGCCGCGTCAGCCGCTGGACCCGCGCAGACGGAGGTTATGGCGGTGTATACGCGCTTCATCGCTGGCCAGAATGCTCACGATCGTGCAGTCGTTTCCGAGGTGCTGCTGGATTCAAAGGATTTCGTGTGGGCCCAGTACGGCGGGAATTCGATATGGGGATACAAAGAGGCCATGGAGGCGTTCGAGGAGGCGTGGAAAGGTACCTGGAAGATGGATCCGCAAATGGAAGAACTACGCATCGCGAGCGTATCGCCCGGCGTCGCGGTGCTGATTACGCCACTGCTGTCCACGGAGGGCGACCCGGGTAAGAATCCGTCCACGATCCCCCTAAGGTGGGGCGGCGTTTTCATGAAGACAAAATCCGGTTGGCGCATATCCTCGATATTCATCACGCCGTTCGAGGGTTGGCGGGCGCCGAAAGGCAGTTGAGCGAAGCCTCGGATGGAGCGTTCGAGGTCGATCGAGCGCCAGAAGCGCGCCGACTAGCGCCCGACACGCGGCTCGTAAAGGGCGAACGCGCCGTAGCCGACCACGCGAGAGCGTTCCACGGTCGTGTCGCCCGAATTGCGAAGATCGAGCAGCCTCACCTCGAGCTCGCGCTCGCGCGCGACGTGCATGAGTCCGTTGATCCCGACACAGCCGCAAGCTTGCTCACCGCCGAGCTCGGTCGAGCAGTTGAGAATGGACTGGGCCGTTGAGGCATCGACACTGCGCGCGGCAGCGTATTCGAGGTAATGGGAGAGATCGGAGCTTACGACAATGAGCGTTTCCTCATTGCCCCAGACGCATTCCAGCGCCGCGGCAACTTCCCGCGCCGTCGCATCGCCGGCTGCGATCGGCAGCGCCCGAAATTCACCGAGCAACGTCTGCAGAAACGGGAGCTGCACCTCCAGGCTGTGCTCGTGCGCATGCGGCGCGTCCGCTGCCACAACTTGAGGGACGCGCAGAACGTCGCGGCGTGCGGCGTCGTCTACCGCAACGGCGCCCAGCGGTGTTTCGAAGGCCGTGGCTCGAGATACCGCGAGGCCAGAGAATGGCACAAAGTGGCTCGGACCGAGCAGCACGACGCGCTCGATTCCGTGCGCGGTATCGCCGAGCGCACTGTATGCCGAAGCGGCTATGGGCCCGGAGTAGCTATAGCCGGCGTGTGGCGCAATCAACGCCTTGGGCATCGCTGCGCGCGCAGGACGCGCGGCGTCTGCAGCGTTCGGGGTGGCTTGCGGCCCGACAGCCTTAGCCAGGCAAGCGGCGAGCACAGTGCGCAGCGTCTGCGGGTCCCGCGGATAGAAGACTCCGGCTACGGCGGGTCGACGAATGCCATGAACTTCGCTTGCGCTGCGCATGCTGCGGGAGTATCCATCCGCCGGAATGGGAGCACAATTGCGCACATGAGCAAAGCGGCGCAGAGCCTGGTAGTACGACCGGCGGCAGGCTCGATCATTGATACGCGCTACTGGCACGCGCTGGGCGACGGCCGTGTGCAATGCGACGTGTGCCCGCGCGCCTGCAAGCTGCGTGATGGGCAACGAGGCCTGTGCTTCGTACGTGGCGCGGAAGCAGGGCGTATCAAGCTGTTCAGCTACGGCCGCTCAAGCGGCTTTTGCGTCGACCCGATTGAGAAAAAGCCTCTCAACCATTTCCTGCCCGGAACGAGCGTGCTGTCCTTCGGGACCGCCGGCTGCAATTTAGCCTGCAAATTCTGTTTTCATCCCGACACGCTGATTGCGACCACCGGAGGGATGAGACGCATCGCAGATCTGTTCGAGAGTTGTCAGGAGAAGATCTCTCATCACGGTGGCCAGGTCGGTCTCCCGATGTCGCTAGAAGTCTGGACGCGTGCGGCCGAGCCAGCGCGCGTCGCCAAGGTCTTCGCGCATCCCTATTCCGGCGAGTTGCTCTTGCTCAGGGCGAGCTGTTGCCCGCCGGTCCTTCTCACGCCGAACCACAAGGTTTTCGCGGCTCATCGCTCGAATCTCGAAGACATCCGGCTGATCGAGGCGGCGAAGCTTTCAGCTGACCACTATCTTATCGTCCCAAAAAGGCAAGCGGGTAGCGGCGCTCGGATTGATGTCGCGGAAGCTTTGGGAAGCCTGGAGTATGCCACGCATGCAGCTCGCATGAGACGGATCCCTCTGGAGCAATTGTCAGCTAGCTTGCGGGCGACGGGTACCTCCGCGGAGTTAGGCGAGACACTCGGGTATCATCCCGCCTACGTGCGAACACTGCGAAGCCGCCTCGCACGCGGCATGCTGATGGTGGAGCGACCCCGTGCAGTCAGACTCCAAGTGAATGCGGGACGCGTGAAATTCCTACAGGAGCGTAGCGCGGGCGTCCCGGAGTACCTCGAGCTCACGCCCGACCTGGCGTGGCTGCTGGGCGTGTACTGTGCGGAGGGTTCTCTTGGGGTGCATCCAGATCGCCCTAACAGCTGTCTAGTGGTTTTCTCCTATGGTCATCACGAACCGCAACTCGTAGAACGAACTGCGCGTCTGCTCGCAGACGTCTTTGGCGCACAAACAATCATCTCGAATCGCCGCACGACCCTTACGGTAGCGGTTCGCAGCACTTCCACCGCACGATTGTTCGAGGCGCTCTGCGGCCGCGGCGCCAAGAACAAACGGGTTCCTGCGCAGCTGCTCCACGCGCCTCTCTCCGTGATCCGTGCCTTTCTTGACGGGTACTTTGCAGGCGATGGCTACGTGGCTGAGACCCACGTCGTCGGCGGCACGGTTTCTCGTGACCTCGCGTTGGGAATTTACGAGCTCGGCCTACATCTTGACCTGTTGCCGACGTTCTTTGTTCATGAGCCTCAGCCCACGAAGCAAATCGAGGGACGCGAAGTCTCTCAGTCGACCACGTTCATCGTGAAGTTCAAGCGGGACCGTTATGAAGGCCGGAGGCGGCTCGATTCGGAACGCACCAGTTGGCGCGACGCCGGCGGAAAGTTTCTTGTTCCGCTGCGGCGTGTAGAACGAATTCCATATGAGGGCACGGTCTATAACCTCGAGGTCGATGATTCCGACCACTCGTATCTCGCGCCGTTCCTGGCGGTCTCAAATTGTCAGAACTGGGATATGTCGAAGTCGCGCGAGATGGACACGCTTGCTGACAGCGCGAACCCCGAGGATCTCGCGCACGCCGCCGAAGGTCTCGGCTGTGCGAGCATCGCGTTCACGTACAACGATCCGGTGGTGTTCATGGAGTATGCGATTGACGCGGCTCAGGCATGCCGTGCGCGCGGCATCAGAAGCGTCGCCGTGACCGCGGGCTACATGTGCAGCGCGCCGCGCGCCGAATTCTACCGCCACATGGACGCCGCAAACGTCGATCTGAAGGCCTTCAGCGAACGTTTCTACTACAAGATCTGCGGCGGCGCGCTCGCGCCGGTGCTCGAAACTCTAGAGTACTTGAAATGTGAGACCAACGTGTGGTTCGAGATCACGACGCTTCTCATCCCGGACGAGAACGACTCCGACGGCGAACTCGATCTGATGACGCAATGGATCGCCGAGAAGCTCGGCCCCGACGTGCCGCTACATTTCACGGCGTTTCACCCGGATTGGAAGTTGCTCGACAAACCGCGTACACCGCCGGCGACGCTCACGCGCGCTCGGCGTATCGCGCTCGCGAACGGACTGCACTACGTCTATACAGGTAACGTGCACGACCGCGAAGGGGGCAGCACGTACTGCCCTCACTGCGGCACGCGCGTGATCGAGCGCGACTGGTACGAGCTCGGCGCGTGGCGGCTCAGCGACACCGGCGCCTGCAAGAGTTGCGGGACGCAAATTCGCGGAGTGTTCGCGGGGCCGCCCGGAGTCTGGGGCGCCCGTCGCCTGGGTGTGCGGCTGACCGCGCACCCGGCGCTACCGCGCTGAGTGGCGGCGGCCGCAAACGGCACCTCCCATCCTGGGTTGTGCGATGGGAGGCGCTGTCGATATCGCTTTATCTCGGCTGCGGAACGATGCGCAGATAGGGTCTCGGTGCTTTCCAGCCAGCCGGGAATTGAGCCTTGGCTTCCTCGTCCGAAAGCGACGCCAGGATGATCACGTCCTCGCCGCGCTTCCAGTTCACGGGCGTCGCCACCTTGTGCTTGGCGGTTAACTGGATGGCATCGAGCACTCGAAGAACCTCGTCAAAGTTTCGACCGGTGCTCATGGGGTAAGTGAGGATCAGCTTGATCTTCTTGTCCGGTCCAATCAGAAACACCGAACGCACTGTCGCATTGTCCGTCGCAGTGCGCGTTTTGGCCTCACCGCTCGCGTTCGGGTGAATCATGTCGTAGAGCTTGGCGATCGTGAGCGTCGGATCGCCGATCAGCGGATAGTTGACTTTCGATCCCTGGGTTTCCTCGATATCCTTAGCCCATTTCTTATGGTCGTCCACCGAATCGATGCTCAGCCCGACGATCTTCGTGTTGCGCTTTTCGAACTCCGGCTTCAGACGCGCCATGTAGCCGAGCTCGGTCGTGCAGACCGGCGTGAAGTCCTTCGGGTGCGAGAACAGGATTGCCCACCCGTTCCCCACCCATTCGTGGAATCTGATCTTCCCTTCCGTCGTCTCGGCAGTGAAGTCGGGTGCTTCGTCACCTATACGTAATGGCATGGGAGGCCTCCAGGGTGTGACACCACGGGCCGCGGAGCGGCTTACTCGTCAAAGGGTCGCGCATATTCTAGCCCCGCGCTCCGTGGATACAATGGACGGCGCAAGCTGAAGCGTGTTCCGAGCCGCACATCACCCGGTTCAGTACGATCTTCCACCAGTTGCTTCAGGCGGCTGTCAGTCTTACCTGTCCGGGATGCAGGGCCCGGTCGTGCCCGCGCTTTTAGAACTTGTACACGGCCTCGAGGCCTATCGAAGTCTGATTGTCGGTGAGGCCGGCGCCGAAGGCCCCGCTGAAGAACGTAACGTCTTTGACGAAGGCATTGGAGTCGGACTTGTCGCCGCGCACCTCAGCGCGTAGTTCGATGAATTTTGTGGGCAGGTACGCGAGTGTCAGTGTGGCTTCCTTCCATTTTTGAATGACACCGGTGCGGTAGCCGTCCTTGTCGTCGAAGTACTCGGCGCGCACCGAGAGCCGCCATTGATCATTGACCTGGTAATTGGCGTAGGCTGCGGCGCCGTCCCACTTCGCCTTGATCGCGGTTCCATCGACGAGAGAGGTGACATTCTCCTGTTGGCCCCAATCGACATTCAGGATGAACGTGAGCCGACTGGTCGCGTTGTACGTACCCACGGCATCGATCAAGCTGCGAACTCCGTGTGTGCCGGCGCCGATAAACGCGCCCCCGGAAAGCTGCTCGACGCCGCTGTAGCCTTGTACGGTCAGGGAGAACATCTTGTTAGGCGTGAATGAGACGCCCAGCTCACCGGTCTTCTGCTTGTTCGCGTCCTGCAGCTGATCCCAGCCGTTGTTGACGCCGACGATGAGGCTCAATTGATCGGATGCGGCATAGGTGAGCCGCGCTCCCGTATGCGAGAAGGGGATCGCGTAGCCGAACAGAATGGAGCGGGAGTAGTTGGTGTCCTGGGTGGAGTTGATGACTTCCGCCCCTGCGAGCGTCACGAACTTGCCGCCGATGATCGTCACCGCGCCGTGGGCGTATTGAACGAAAGCCTGGGTCACATCGAAATTGCTCGTCGACTCGCCCGCCGAGGCGATGACGCGGGCGTCGCGTCCCGCCGTGAGGTCGACGAAACCGCCGAACCCTTCCTTCGGCTGATAGCCGATGATGAGTGCAGCCTGGTGCAGGTTGAACGAGTTGGGCTCGGTGTCGAACACACGGTCCGCAACCCCGCTCGTGAACACGCCGGTGCCTGTGAGATAGGAGTAAGCCGCATCCACGTAGCCGTGAAGATCGACACCGGATGCCGTCAGCACCTCGGTTAGCGAGGGCGCACCGGGCTTGGCCGGCTCCGCAGGCTTTGCGGCGTCGTCTGCATGAGCAGCACGGGCGCCCAAGGCAAGGATACACAGCAATGCGCCGCCTAGGGCCAGACGAAAACGGCTCAGATCGCGGACCTGCTCAAAGCGCAGGGACAGATCTCGAGTGACTGGCATGGGCATGACACGGAACTCCATAAAAGAGGCGTGGGTGGGGTCTCCGCCGTGGCGGCGGAGACCCCTGGGATCAGTGCTGAAGCGCTATTCGACGTGCTCGCCGTGCAGCGATACGTCGAGCCCTTCCCGCTCCTCTTCTTCGTTGACCCGCAGTCCAAGGGTCACATCGATGACTTTGAGGATCAGGTAGCTCACGACGAAACCGTAGACCAGGGTTGCGAGTACGCCTTTCAGCTGCGTGACGACGCTCCCGGCCTGACCGCCATCGAGCGCGGTGCTGGCAAACACACCCGTGAGTAATGCACCGACGATGCCACCGATGCAGTGCACGCCGAACGCATCGAGCGAATCGTCGTAACCGAGGGCCTTCTTCAGCGTAGTCGCGGCGAAGAAGCAGATGACCCCGGCGGCGATTCCGATGATGACCGCAGGCGTCGGCATCACGAAGCCCGAAGCAGGCGTGATGGCCACTAAGCCCGCGACAGCACCGGAGGCTATGCCGAGCAGACTCGGTTTCCCCTTGACGGTCCATTCCATGAACATCCACGCAAGCGCGGCCGCGGCGGTGGCGATCTGCGTGACGGCCATCGCCATACCGGCGCGGCCATCGGCGGCGACCGCAGAACCGGCATTGAAACCGAACCAGCCGACCCAGAGGAGCGAGGCGCCGATGAGCGTCAACACCAGGTTGTGGGGCGCCATCGGTTCCTTGTTGAATCCCACACGCTTGCCGAGCGCCAGCGCGCAAGCGAGCGCGGCAATTCCTGAGTTGATGTGCACCACTGTGCCGCCGGCGAAGTCGAGCACGCCTGCCGTTGCGCCCCAGCCGCCTGGTTCCCACATCCAATGGGCGATGGGCGCATAGACGATGATCGACCAGATCGACATGAACCAGAGCATCGCGGAAAACTTCATTCTTTCCGCAAACGCACCGCAGATGAGCGCGGGAGTGATGATCGCGAAGGTGAGCTGGAACATCGCATATACGGTCTCGGGGATCGTCACACCCAGATGACTCACCGACACTTTCCCGATCACCGCCTCCACAGCCGGTGCGTCTTTTGTGGCTGCCGCGGCCGCCACGTCCTTGATGTAGATCACCCCGTTCATGAAGAGCCGGCTGAGGCCCCCTACGTAGGGCGTTCCGGGCGTGAAGGCGAGGCTGTAGCCGATGACGTACCACAGGAGGGTCACCAGGCACGTGATGGCAAAACTCTGCATGAGCGTCGCCAGCACGTTCTTCTTGCGCACCATCCCGCCGTAGAAGAGGGCGAGTCCGGGGACGGTCATCATCAACACCAGCGCCATGGAGGCGAGCATCCAGGCGGTATCGCCGGAGTTGATCTGCGAGTTGAGGATGACTGAGGGCTCTGTCGTCGAGGGCGCCGGGGGTGCGGCGGGCGTGGCGGCCGGTGCAACTGCCGCTGCGGCCCCCGGCGCGGGTGCGGGTGCCGACGTGGCTGCCGGCGCCGGGGTGGCCTGCGGGGGATCGGCCCACGCCGAGGGCACAGACAGCGCCAGTAGAGCGAACAGCAACGACCGCGACAATGTAATCATCGATATCTCCCCTGCCGTACGTGTGGTTCTAAATGGCGCTGGCGCCGCGCTCGCCGGTGCGGATACGCACGACTTGCTCGAGGTCGAAGACAAAAATCTTGCCATCGCCCACTTTGCCGGTCCGCGCGGTGTTGGTAATGGCCTCGATCACCCGCTCCGCCAGCACATCATCGACCGCGATTTCGATCTTGGTTTTCGGCACGAACTCGACCAAGTACTCGGCCCCCCGATAGACCTCGGTGTGGCCGCGTTGCCGCCCAAAGCCTCGGACCTCGGTAACCGTCACGCCCTGGACGCCCACGTCGGCGACTGCTTTGCGAACGTCTTCGAGCTTGTGTGGCCTGATGATTGCAGTGATCAGTTTCATGGGATCTAAGCTCCTCCCCCGTGAGATGCGCCGAATCGCCGGTCCAATGTCGGGCAGTACGGGATTCAAGCAAGCACGCGCCGTGCCAGGAAACGGCGCCTGAGCTCGATCAATCACTTGCAGCGTAAATCGGCCAGCTTCCTTAGAAGTCTTGCGCTCTTATGGCGCGCTGACTGTGTTGATTGCTCCATCGTGCAGCAGGACTGAGCTGCTGCTGATCGCGGGCGGATCGGCGAGACGCTTGGGTGCGGTTGTGAAATTACGCAAGCGCGCGTAGCGTCAACTGCCCCGCGATTGGGCCTGCTCGGAGGCATCCCGTCAGCGTCTACGCAGCCGCTCCGCGACCGCGATTGCGATCGCCTGGGCAGCGCGTGGATCGGGGTGCAAATCACCCTGCAGGTGCCAACTCGAATCAAGTTTCACCTGCACGTACGGCAATCCGGCCTCATCGAGGATGCGCCGTCGCAGCATCTCCTCGGTCGCGCTCTGCGGACCGAATTGCGGTACAACGATGAGCGGCTCAGCGCCTCGTGCGCGGGCGAGATCGACCAGCGCGCGCAGGCTGTCGCGGGTCCGCGTGACGCCCTGCTCGACGGCGGCGCTGCTACGATAGCGAATGAGCCAGCGCAGCAGCGCCGTAAGGCGCCAGTGCCGGTCGGCCGGCTGCCACACCAGTCCCGCTGCCAGATGCGGGCGATTGTCGATGAGATTGCGATCGAACAGCGACGGCATGAACAGCGTCACCACGGCGACCGGCTGGCGAAAGCGCGGCAGCTCCTCCGCCAGCCGCAGGTAGGACTGGTCGTTGCTGTAGTCGGATACCCCCAGGTTGGCGCTCTGTGTCCCCAGCAGTGCGCCTACGCGAACAGGAATCGTCTCCTGCCAGGCAAGGCCGAATCCGGCCATGATGGATTCGCCGGTGAAAAGGAGCGTCGGCCGCTCGACCTCGACCTCGACCCCGGGCGCCGCCACCCGATGCCCGGCGGCGTCAAAGCTGTAGGACACACGGCGGCCCGCCTCCACCGCCACGACCGACC
>Ga0137377_10002496_pt1 | contig 13729 bp, 6 predicted proteins | sample SagtaG_22_FD_104815 | JGI IMG/M metagenome (GOLD analysis project Ga0137377, IMG submission 104815) | Vadose zone soil microbial communities from Sagehorn Ranch, Mendocino, California, USA - Sage2_L_40_16 metaG | ecosystem: Environmental > Terrestrial > Soil > Vadose zone | place: USA... | reverse complement strand
TCTACGAGGAGGCAGGCTGGCTCTGTGCCGCATGCGCCAAGACGCACGAGTGCGGGGAAGAGATGCTCTTACCGGTCGTCAATTCCCCACGTGTCGGGATGTGTGCGTATGGGGCTGGGTATGCCGGCTGAAGGACAAAGCAAGCAGGCTCACTTTTTTCGAGGATGAGCCCGAAACGTGAGCCACTTTGTAATCGAAACGTGGGCCACATCGGACACAAAGAGGTCCATCAGACCTGCTCTTCGGATTGTGTTTCCTCCTCCTTTCCTTCCTGTCGGTGGAGCTGCTGGCGAAAGCGATAAGAAGTTCCAACAAATTCGAGAATCGTCGCGCGATGAGTGAGCCGATCCAGCAGGGCTGCTGACATGCGCTCATCACCGCCCATGACACTACTCCACTCCGCGAAGCGCAAATTGGTGGTGATGATGAGAGCCACCCGTTCATAGAGAGCGGAGCAGAACTGAAATAAGAGCTGGGCTCCGACGGCCGTGAATGGGATAAAGCCCAACTCATCCAGGACAATCAGGTCATACTTGCACAGCCGCGTCATCAGACGAGACAACTGGTACTCCTGTTGGGCTTTAATCAGGTCGTTGACCAGGCCAGCGACATTGTAGAAGCGCACCCGTCGCCCTTGTCGACAGGCAGAGAGAGCCAGCCCGGAGGCCACGTGACTTTTTCCGAGGCCAGGATTGCCAACCAGGATGACTGGCTCGTGGCTTTCGATGTAGGCCCCGCCAGCTAACTCCAGGATACGAGGCTTGGGAACAGAAGGGACGCAACTCCAGTCGAACTCCGCCAGATCCTTGAGGACAGGGAAGTGGGCTTCCCCGATTGCTCGTTCGATCCGCCCAGCCTGGCGGTGGGCCACTTCTTCCTGGACCAGAGCCAGCAGATAGCGTTCGTACGAGAGATTGGTCCGCGCCGCTTCCTGAGCCAGGGATTGGTAAGACAGCACAAAACGGGACAAGCGTAAGTCGCGCAGATAGCTTTCCAGAAGCAATTCTTGTTTCATAGCTGAGCGTACCTTTCGAGCAGTTGGTCGTAACACTGTAAGTGTTGTCTGACATCATAAAAGTCGCTCTTCTGTCAGATAACTTATCTCTCAACGACCTTGAAGCTAGGCCAGAAGGCCTCTAGAAATAAAAACACCCTGCACGAAGCATTGTGTGGCGCATCTCGATGTCCGTCAACTTTCGTTGTTCATGAAGAGGTCGACGTTTTTCCCTTGTTCTGCCACAATTCTTGTCGCCGAGACTCGGAGATGGGGAGAGCCGCGTCCAAACCGGAAAGTTGTATGTTCCGGTTTGGACGCGGCTCTCCCCAATTGTACCTTCCACTCCGTTCAACGTTAGTGTTTAGCCCGGAAGGACCCGGTTCTCACGCAGATACTCCCATTTCTAGCGCGAAACTCAGATTCTTCTGCAAAGCTGGTGCTACTCGCATGCTTGTGGCTTCCATACTTGACCAAGACATCCGATACACCTCTTGGCACTTCCCCGTGGCGGCAGCGACCTCTTGTCAGGACATGGTGACATGAGATAGGATAAAGAACATAGTCCTGCGAGGTGAGATCATGCCTGGGAGCAAGCGTCCTCGTCGTGAACGAACCCATGATGAGCAGAAAATTGAGCACGACACGCGTCTTCCCAGAGCAAAAAGAAGGTCCATACAGGAGCCAGGGGACACCTCATCAACAAGGAAACCCAAAATGTTAGAAGGTTTGAACGATATCAATTGGCAGCGCCTCACCCATGCCTATGGTCCAGCAACTGATGTCCCTGATCTCATCAGAAAACTGACCTCACCTGTAAACTGGAGGAAGGGAAGCAGCAGCAGACCGGTGTAAAAAACAGCATCCCTGTAGTATCCTCTACAGTACCAAAAACGCTGTGGAGGAGCAAAGGATGCTGCACTATATGGAACGATCCACCATTCACTACTTGAAACACAAAGGCTGGAGCAATGTCCAGATTGCCCAATTCACTGGACACCATCGCGACACGATTGCTCGCGTCCTGCGCGAAGAGGTCGACAAGAAGCCGCAATCTCGCCAGCGGCTGAGCACCGTGGCCGTGTTTGATACTCAGATCACTACCTGGCTGGACAAGGGGTTGCCAGTGATCCGCATGCTGGAACTGGCACGCGAGGATGCCGAGCATCCCTACCAAGGTGGAGAAACGGCCTTCTACGATTACGTGCGCAAGGTGCGCCGAGCGCGTAAGCAGTCCCCGCACCACCTGGCACTGCGCTTTGAAGGGATGGCAGGCGAGTTCCTGCAAATCGATTGGGGCGAGATGCGCGACATGGCGTTCAACAAAGAGGGGATGAGCGGGCAAACACGCTACTTTTTCGCAGCCCGGCTCAAGTACAGCCGCTACATGTTCGTCAGCTTCCAGTCAGACATGCGCGAGGAGACGCTGCTGCGCTGCCTGATAGCCTGTTTCAGCACTATTGGAGGAGTCCCATGGGCGGTGGTGACCGACAATATGAAGACGGCCGTGCTGGGGCGCGACGAGCATCACCAGCCGATCTGGAACCCGGCCTACCAGAAGCTGGCGGTGGAGTTCAAGTTTCACCCCGATGTGTGCGCGCCAGCTTCCGGCAACCAGAAAGGGTCGGTGGAGAACCTGGTCTTATGTAGGCAACTTTCTGGCGGGTCGCACCTTCCATGATGACGCCGACCTGGCGGAGCAGTGTGCTCAGTGGCTGCGCTTGGTCAATACCGAACGGCCCAGCGATGCGACCGGGGCGCTTCCCGCCGTCTTGTTAGCGCAGGAACAGCTTCAGTTCGGGCCACTGCCCGCCTGCGCTGCCGATTACGGCTTCTTTGACTGTGTGGTGGTGAGCCGCGAGGGACTGGTGGCCATCGAGACCAACCGCTACTCCGTGCCTGCGCATCTGATGGGCCAGGCACTCACAGCGCGCATTCACACCGAGCGCGTGGAACTGTTTGCTGGTCCGGAACGCGTTGCAGTGCATGCGCGAGGCATCGGGCAGCACGCTCGTATCATTGACCCAACGCATTTCGAGGTGGCCTTTCCGAACAAACCGCGTGGACGGGTGATGGTCTACCACGACTGGCTGTGCAACCTCTCGCCAGTGGTGCTCAGCTACGTGGCCGAGCTGTCACACAAACGCCGCACGGAACTGAGCGAGCAGGTGCTCGCGCTCTACGAGCTGGCGCGAGACAGCGGAACGGGCGATTTCATCGCGGCGGTGGAACTGGCGACCGAACAGCAGATGTACGGCGCAGAATACGTGCGGGTCCTCCTGGGCCTGCCCCCTGTCCCTGCGCTGCCAGGTTCGGCGAAAACGGCAGTGGCACCCTTGGAGTTCTCGGCGCCAGCTCAACACGAGGTGGAGCGTGACCTAGCCCAGTACGAACACTACGTCGCCAATCGCGAACAGGTGCTGGAGGTGGTGGCCACCACGCAGACAGGAGCACGCATGAGTGAGACGCTCGATCACAAATTAACCACGCTCAAGCTCGCGCGCATCCGCCAGGTGTATGCCAGTTGGATCGAGCAAGCGGTTCAGGGCGAGCTGGGCTACGCCGAGTTTCTGGAGCAATTGGTCACCGAGGAACTGCTGGCGCGGCAGGAGAACCAGTTGCGCCGCAAGATGAAAGCGGCCGGCTTCCCTTACGACACCACCATTGAGCAATTCGACTTCACGCTCCGGCCTGAACTCAAACGTGCCGTGCTGCTGCGCTTCTTTGACAGCAGTTTCGTCACCGGAGCCTGTTCCCTGGTCCTCATCGGTCCCAGCGGGCTTGGGAAGACCCACCTGGCTATCGCGTTGGGGACCAAGATGGTGCAGTTAGGCTACAGCGTGCGCTTTCTGCTGGCGCAGCAACTCGCCAATGCGGTGGTGAGCGCCACCTCGCGCAGCGAGATCACGCGCCTGATCGATCCACTCATCCGCTGCGATCTGCTCATCCTCGATGAGTTTGGCTATCTCACCGTCGAGCCGCAGGTCGGTCCCGTCTTGTACGAGATCATTGCAGCGCGCTACGAGAAAGGAGCCACCATCCTCACCTCCAACAAGAGTGTAGCCACCTGGGGCGAGCTGGTAGGCGATAGCGCCCTCATGATGGCCATTCTGGATCGCCTGCTGCATCACGGGGAGGTGTTTTATTTACGAGGAAGCTCGTATCGCCTGCGTGGGAAAGAGCAGGTCGCCTTGACGACCACCAGAGCCGAGGGCCTCCCGTCTCGGGAGAAGATCTAAATTATTGTTCGATGCTGGATTTTACGCAGCAGTCCTGCCTACTTGACTCCTGCGGTTTACATCACCTGTTCCTGACATCTGGGAACAGGCGCTGGAAGGATTACGCAGCACCATCTGGCATCAGGGAACGGTCTATGAAGCCACAGCATACGCTGTCCCCTTTCTCATTGAACTGCTCGAAAACCAAACCGTCCAATGCCGAGATGAAATCTTGCTCGATCTTGCTTACCTGGCACATGGTGGCCCGATGTATGATGCACCAGAAGCCTACGACTGGGTAAACAATGCACACAACGCCGTTGCCCAAGGACTAGATGTCTACCTGAGCCTACTTGAAGGGACTGATCAGAGGATGAGAAGGTATGTCCCATTCATTTTGTCTGTTCTGGAGGAACGGGCACCTACGATCATTCCTGTGGTTGAGAATCATCTGCTGCACGAGACGGATCCGCAAGTGAAAGCCCATCTGCTGCTCAATCTGAGCTCCCAACCTGACTACGAAAGGCGAGACGATCGGTGGCTAAGAGACAGGATCACCGCAGAGGGCGAACATCCCTTTGTCAGAACCGTGGCGGCCATGCTGCACGTTCGACGTGCCAAAGAGCAGACGCCACCTGAAACGGTGCAGGTGCTGCTGGGGACGCTGGTCAAACCCAAAACGGTCAAAGACCTGTATTGGGAACTCCCTTGGACACATGGCGATCTTGTCGGGGATATCAGTGAAGACTTGCTTTTGCTTCCCGTGGATACTGCTCCTCAAGCCCTTCCAGCGCTCCTTCAGGCACTCAAAAATGCAGACCGGGCCTATCGATCATCACTCAAAACATGCTTCAGACGGGGAAGTGACGCTGGACCGGACATTGTTCATGCTCTGCTCTACTTCGCTTTTGAGGGCAAAGCGAGGCCTATGAACGCGGTCCCGTTCCTGTTGACCACTACACAACGGGCTATTCTGACAGCCATTCTTCAGAGTGAGGCGGCGGCAGGTCAAACAGCTTCGCTCTTCGATGCGTTTGGTCTGCCGTATCGGGGAAAATTACAAGCGCTGCTTCTTTTGTAACAAGCCCTCGTCATGAGCAATGCTTTGACATACCTTTTTGGGGTCAACGAGGCGGCTGAAGATCTACTCTTGACCAACGATTTCACTGGCAGGGATTCCTTCCTACCCTAAGTCACGATGTCCTGACAAGAGGTCGCTGCCGCCACGGGGAAGTGCCAAGAGGTGTATCGGATGTCTTGGTCAAGTATGGTGGCTTCACCAGCGTTTTATCCACGTCACCTGAAGTGCTTGACTGATCTCATCGAGTGCCTCGCTCTCCCTACCGGCGACACTGCATCCGTAAAACAAGGCGAGCGCCTGTCCATCGCGCACGTAAAATGGGAGATCATAATCGGTCGCATCCACCTCCAGCCCGAAGCACATTGGGCCAACGGCCGTGCGGTGCCAGTGCTGCTCCAGCCATGCATGCTGGAACTCCTGGGGATGGAGAGTTCCGTCCAGCCACCATGAATGGCTCCGCCACAGAAGGCATGCTGATAGGTGAGATCATCGAGAAAGTCAGACAGGTGGGCATGAGAAGGCCTCCAAATGAGCGGCGACCGAACCTCCCACGCCTCCCACTCAGGCTCGGCATCAGCGATCACGACTGGTGGGTTAGACTCCTCCAGGGCCTTGCGCTCTATTGCCCAGTAGCAAGTGGCCTGGTTCTCCACACAAAAAATGAGCGTGTCTGCCCGCACGACCAGCTCGTAGGGCCGCAGCAGAGGGGTATTCATATCCGTCAGATCACGACGCAGACCCCAAGCCTGATAGAAATTCAGGAGGGCCTATTAGGCTCGCCGACGAAATTTACAACGTTAAGGTCGGTAGAGCCTCTTCGCCTGAGAAGCCAAAAGAGGTATCTCCTACAAAAACACTGCTTCCTTCCTCTCAGTTTCCTCTCAGCTTCTTCACAGGATCAATTCAGGTAACTACACTACACTTCCACTATGGTGTATTAGAAATGTTATTAAAAATCCAGCTAGTTTTTTGAATAGCAAGTAGTGAAATTATTTCGGACTCTTACAAATTTAATGTAGGCTGCTTGCTTTAGACAAGGTCAGAGTTACATGAAGTGTTCTGGAGGTATCGTCTCATTCTTCTTCTGTAGCAAGAGTTGTTTGCCAAAGATCCTGTAAAAGGATGGGCTCCTATCGTCTTGCTCATAAGAGTTGTTACCCGGCGCTTCTCGTAGGCTAAGTACATCGTCTATTGCTGCATATTGAAAAACCGCTCAGTCAAGAGAAAGCTGTCATGTCCAAGATAATCTGACATCTTGCTCTGTAAGAAAGGGTACTCAAGCCGCTCTGCGTTCTACATTTCGGCTCATGTGTCAATGATAAATGCCCTTATCTTGGAGAGAAAGTGCTTGAAAAATACCTTCTAGCTCATGGTGAAGCTTTTCTGGAGATCGAGAGAGCTTAATGTTGTAACACACACGTTCGGGCCTATTAGGCCTATCCTGAAGAAAATGAGCGCTCTCTTTCTAGGATGTTCGATCATTGCACTATGGAGACTCTGCTTATGCGCTGGCTCAAGAGAGAGATATGGAAAGCGGGTATCACCATCGCTGGTATGCTGCTGCTTCTGGTATTTATGGTATGGGTCCCAGGGGTTGCGGCTCGTGCATATGAAAGAGCGTCGGGACTCGCTACGCCGGTAACGGGAACGATGCAGGCGACGCCAACTGAAGATGCGACGGTTACGGCATTGAATAAAGAGAAGCTTAAGCAGGAAGTCCAACAGCTGAAAAACCAGAATGAGCCGGACTTTTTCGGATGGTTCCGAACGAATTCAGCTATTCTCCTCTCGACGCTCGTTGTCGTAGTCGGTGGTCTTATTGGTTTCTTTCGCTGGTTTAGAGATCAACGCAGCGAACGTGATAAGCGGGCAGAAGGACGCTTTCAAGCAGTTGTTGAAGGTTTGGGAAGCAAAGAGATCGAGCGTCAGGTGGGAGCCGCGATCATGCTCCGTACCTTTCTACAGCCAAACCGAGACTACGAGCAGTTCTATCGGCAAACCTTTGATTTAGCTGTTACCCACCTGCGACTCCCCCATGTTGATCCAAACATCTCTGTGTCACTTGATCCAGATGATCCAGATGACCATGTGCCGCTTGGCTCGCTTAATCAAGCACTCATTACAGTGTTTAAGGATTCATTCCCGCTTGCACGTAAGGCATTGATAGGTAAGAAAAAACCTCATTATCATTACAAAGAACTGGAAGATCTTGATGCATCAGGTATTCGGTTAGACTATGCGTTTCTCAGGCATACTGATCTGGAAGGTATCTGGATGCGGGACGCTTTCCTTAGCCATGCTCCCCTCCGCAAAGCAAACCTCAGCAACGCCTACCTCACCAAGACGAACCTTAGCGATGCTTACCTCCGCTACGCAAACCTCAGCGGGGCTAGACTCCGCGATGCAGTCCTCAGTCGCGCCCTCCTCAAAGGGGCAGATCTTCGCGGGGCATACCTCAAAGGGGCAGATCTTCGCGAGGCAGATCTTCGCGAGGCAGATCTTCGCGAGGCAGATCTTCGCGAGGCAGACCTCGACGGGGCTATACTGCAAGGAGCTAAATATAACACGAAAAAGATACAAGAGAAGGACAAGAAGGACGAGCAGGGGAAACCTCTCACCAGAGAGCCAACGCAATGGCCTCAAGAATTTAACCCTAGTGATGCGAAATGGGAGTTGATCTGTGTTGATTGCTAAACACATGCTATTAGAGTATCCAGGTGATTACCATCTGGAGGGAGCTGACATGAGTGGAACCGATCTCAGAGAGGCCAAGCTGGAGAGCATTCCACAGCAAGGGATCAGTGTGCCCCTGCTGTGGAATGCTCTCCTCTTTGATACGTATCGTGACAACCTTCTAGCCCTTTAGAGACGACAGCTTCGCATCAAGCAGAGAGAGGTTCTCATGGCTCTCGGTCAAGGTGCACAAATGGCTAACAAGCAACCCGCGGTCTCTGCATCGGCTTCGAGCGAGCCATCTGAGATGAAGCGCAATCTGCTACCAACCATTTCTTTACCCAAGGGCGGGGGAGCAATCCGCGGCATTGGTGAAAAGTTCGCTGTCAATCCCGTCACCGGAACCGGTGCACTTACCGTTCCCTTCGCTTCAAGCCCAGGACGTTCCGGCTTCGGGCCGCAACTGAGCCTTTCATATGACTCCGGTGCCGGGAACGGCCCCTTCGGCTTTGGCTGGAGCCTGGGCATTCAGTCGATCACCCGCAAGACGGACAAGGGCTTGCCGCGCTACCAGGACGGCGACGAGTCTGATGTCTTTCTCATTTCCGGCGCGGAGGATTTGGTTCCAATTCTTGATAACGCTGGGCAGCGCATGGTTCTGCCGCCGCGCACGGTCCACGGAGTCGAGTACACCGTTCATCTCTACCGCCCGCGCATTGAGGGGCTGTTCGCGCGGATCGAACGTTGGACGCGGGCCGACAACGGGATCAGCCACTGGCGTTCGATCTCGCGGGACAATGTGACGACGCTTTTCGGCTTTGACGAAAACAGCCGGATCGCCGACCCGCGCGACCCGCGTCGTGTCTTTTCCTCTCTTCTCTCTCTGATGTTCGACGACAAAGGGAACGCCGCGCGCTATGAGTACGCTGCTGAGGACGGGACGGGGGTGAATCGAGCGGCGGCGTACGAGGCGAATCGGACTGACGCCGACCGCCAGGCGCAGCGTTATCTGAAGACCATCCGATATGGCAATGTGCAGCCGTATTTCCCCGATTGGTCGCCAGTTGGGCCAGAAACGCCCCTTCCGACAGACTGGCATTTTCACCTTGTTTTGGACTACGGCGACCACCAAGCGAACGCGCCGACCCCAAATCCGGATCGGCCCTGGCCCGTCCGCCCCGACCCCTTCTCGGCCTGCCGTGCCGGGTTTGAGGTGCGGACCTACCGCCGCTGTGAGCGCGTCCTGCTCTTTCACCACTTCCCTGTTGAGGCCAGCGTGGGTGCTGACTGCCTGGTGCGCTCCACGGATTTTCGCTATTCCGACGAAACCGCTCCTCCAGATCCGCGCAACCCCATCTATACGTTCCTGGAGTCCGTGACGCAGACCGGGTACCGGCGAAGGGCGATCGACGACTATGAGCAGCGTTCAACCCCACCGCTGGAGTTCTTTTACAGCCGACCGGAAGTCCACCCGGAGATTTTGACACTGACCGATGAGGACAGCCGCGCCAACCTCCCGGAGGGGCTGGACGGGGCAGGCTTCCAATGGGTGGATTTGGACGGCGAAGGGCTTTCGGGTATCTTGACCGAGCAGAACGGTGGATGGGGCTATAAGCGCAACCTCAGTCCCCTAAATCAGGTGATACTGCCCAACGGCGAGCGCGTCGCCCGCGCCCGGTTTGGGCCGCTGGAACAGTTCCCTTTGCTGCCAGTCCCGGCGAGTCTGGGCGGTGGGCAGCAGCTCTTGGACCTCTCCGGCAGTGGGCGGCTCGATCTGGTAGCGTTCGACGGCCCAAATCCCGGCTTCTTCAAGCATACAGCGGATTCGCAATGGGAGCCGTTCCATACATTCGCCTCCCTGCTGCGCCTGAACTGGTCGGAGTCGAACCTGAAGTTTGTGGATGTGACCGGCGACGGACGCGCAGATGTGCTGATGACTGAGGACGATGTGTACACATTCTATCCGTCGCTCGGTGAGGAGGGCTTTGGCGAGGCGGAGCGGATCTTCACGTCGTGGGACGAGGAGCAGGGACCGCATGTGGTCTTCGCGGATGGGACGCAGACCGTCTCGTTGGCGGATATTTCTGGCGACGGATTGAGTGATATTGTCCGCGTGCGCAATGGCGAGGTCTGCTACTGGCCAAATCTTGGCTACGGGCGCTTCGGTGCAAAGGTAACGATGGATAACGCGCCGCGCTTTACCGATGAGGAGCGGTTTGACCCACGTCGTATCCGCTGGGCGGATGTGGATGGCTCCGGGACGACCGATCTGCTGTATATCGGCGACGATGGGGTGCAGATCTGCTTCAACCGCTCCGGCAACTCGTGGGCTGCACCGCATCGGCTGGCGGTCTTCCCCAGCGCGGACAGCATGAGTTCGGTGCTGGTTGCCGATCTCCTGGGCAACGGCACGGCCTGCCTGGTCTGGTCGTCTCCGCTCCCAGGCGAGTCCTATGCGCCTCTACGCTATGTGGACCTCATGGGGTCGCAGAAGCCACATCTCATGGTGCGGACGCGCAACAACCTGGGGGCGGAGACGCGGCTTTCGTATGCGCCCTCGACGAGGTTCTACCTGGAGGACAAGCGGGCCGGGCGACCGTGGATCACACGCTTACCCTTCCCAGTTCATGTCCTGGAGCGGGTCGAAAACTACGATTGGATCGGTCGCAGGCGGTTTGTCAGCCGGTACGCCTACCACCACGGCTATTTCGACGGCGAAGAGCGCGAGTTTCGCGGCTTTGGCATGGTCGAGCAGAGGGACACCGAGACACATCTGGACGATATGCTGTTCCCGGATGTGGAGTCGAGCAATGAGGACGCCGCTTCGTTCGTCCCCCCGATGCTCACTCGGACGTGGTTCCACACCGGGGCCTTTATTGATGCGGGAAACGTCTCGCGGCAGTACGAACATGAGTATTGGGTCGAGCCGGACCTGCGCGGAGACGCCCCCGCTGATGTCGCCGCCCGAGAGGCGATGCTGCTGCCCGATACCGTATTGGAAGCCGGACTCGACCCGGACGAGGTACGGGAGGCGTACCGCGCACTGAAAGGCTCGCCCCTTCGCATCGAGGTCTATTCCGAGGATGGGACGCCACGTGCGGAGCATCCGTACACGGTCACGGAGCAGAATTTCAGCGTGCGGCGGCTTCAAGAGCGCGGCCCCAACCAGCACACCGTTTTTCTCACCTACCCCTGCGAGTCGCTGGCTTATCACTACGAACGCAACCCAGCCGACCCACGCGTTAGCCATGCGCTGACCCTGGAAGTCGATCCCTATGGCAACATTCTCAAGTCGCTCGCCGTCGGCTATGGACGTAGATCAGGTCAGAGCCCGCTGCAAGGCAAGGACAAAGAGAAGCAGGAACAAGTACTCATCACCTATACGGAAAATGATGTCACCAACGCCATTGATGCCCAGGTAAACGATCCCAACTACGACCCTGACAACTACCGCACACCGCTCCCCTCTGAAACCCGCAGCTATGAAGTGACGGGCTTCGAGTCGGCCGGAGATGTGGCACGTTTCAGTTTCGACGACTTCGCTCAGAACGGTTTTCAGCCGCTACTCACACTGTCTGAAATCAAGTACGAGGAACCCACGGATTACAGCAAGAAGCAGAAACGCTTGATCGAGCATGTGCGCACGCTCTACCGGCCCGATGACCTCGGCGTTTCTCAGAACGATCCGCTGACGCTGCTTCCGCTGCGGGTAGTCCAGCCGGTGGCTTCGCCCGGCGAGAGCTACAAGCTGGCGTTTACCCCCGGGCTTGCCAAGCAGATTTTTGTCGACAGCGGCAAGCTGTCGCAGGACGATCTGGACTCAGTGCTCGCCAACGAAGGCAAATATGTGCATAGCGAAGGCGACAACAATTGGTGGATTCCTTCGGGCCGAATGTTCTATTCGCCCGATGCCGATAATGACGCCTCGACCGAACGTGCCTACGCTCGCCAACACTTCTTCCTCCCGCACCGCTACCGCGACCCGTTCCATACCAACGCGGTCAGCACAGAGAGCTTCGTCACCTACGACACCTACGACCTCCTGATGCTGGAGACCCGCGACCCGCTTGGCAACCGCGTCACCGTGGGCGAGCGCTTGCCCAACGGGGCCCACAATCCCATCAAGCCCGGCAACGACTACCGGGTGCTGCAGCCCTCGCTCATCACCGACCCCAACGGCAACCGCACAGAAGTCGCCTTCGATGCGCTCGGCATGGTGGCAGGCACCGCTGTCATGGGTAAGGCGACTGAAACGCTCGGTGATATGATGGATGCCTCTTTCGAGCCAGACCCGACCCAGGCTCAACTGGACGCTTTTATGGCCAACCCTCGCGAAGCGTCAGTGAATGCCGACGAGAGTGTGGCGACACAGATTGTACACGACCTGTTGGGCAAGGCCACGACCCGCATCCTTTATGATCTCGATCGCTTCAACCGCTTGGGCGAGCCTCCATTTGCCGCCACCATTGCGCGCGAGACTCACGTCAGCGAATTGCAGCAAGGTCAGCAGACCAAGATCCAGATCAGTTTCTCCTACTCCGACGGTTTCGGGCGCGAGATCCAGAAGAAAATCCAGGCCGAGCCAGGCCCGGTGCCTCTGCGGGATGCAAAAGGCAAGATCATCGTAGGTGCAGATGGCCAGCAGAAAATGACGCCGAACGATATCAGCCCACGCTCGGTAGGCAGCGGCTGGACGGTGTTCAACAACAAAGGCAAGCCCGTGCGCCAGTACGAGCCGTTCTTCACCGACACTCATCGCTTCGAGTTCGACGTCCGCATCGGCGTCAGCCCGGTGCTCTTCTACGACCCCGCCGAGCGCGTCATCGCCACCTTGCACCCGAATCATACCTATGAGAAGGCGATTTTCGACCCGTGGGAACAAGTAACGTGGGACGTAAACGATACGATAAAAGTACCCGATAACCCTGGTGATCCTGCTTTTGATCCGAAGAATGATCTGGATGTTGGGCAGTATTTCGAGCGTGTGGCGAATGATGAATACTTGCCCACGTGGTATGACGTCCGGACGGATGCGGCTAAAGCGTTGCAGGTATGGCCGGATACGGATGCACAGGGCCAGCCAATGCCCGATAACGCCAAGCGTCGGACTGCCGAAAAGAGCGCGGCAGAAAAGGCGGCCGTCCACGCCGACACGCAGGCGGTCGCCCACTTCGACTCGCTCGGACGCACCTTTCTCACCGTCGCCCACAACAAGTTCAAGCGCAGCGACACGCCCCCGGCCGATCCACCCATGGAGGAGTTCTACCGCACCAGCGTCCTTTTCGACATCGAAGGCAACCAGCGTGAAGTGATCGATGCCAAAGACCGCGTCGTCATGCGTTATGACTACGACATGCTCGGCAATCGCATTCACCAGGCCAGTATGGAGGCGGGCGAGCGCTGGATCCTCAACGACGTGGCGGGCAAGCCGATCCGGGCCTGGGACAGCCGGAACCACCAGTTCCGCACGGACTATGATCCACTACGGCGGCCCACCGAGTCCTTCCTGCGCGAGGGCGACGGACCGGAGTTGCTGGTGGGACGCACAGTTTATGGCGAAGCCCGGCCCAACCCGGAGACCAACAACCTGCGTGGCAAGGTGGTTAAGCTCTTCGATCAGGCGGGCGTAGTCACCAGCGATGATTACGATTTCAAGGGCAACCCGCTGCATGGCCAGCGCCAGCTTGTCCGGGAGTACAAGACAACCCTAGACTGGTCGGCCGCTGTGCCGCTGGAAGCGCCGACCTACATCAGCCACACGAT
>Ga0137377_10002490_pt1 | contig 13740 bp, 15 predicted proteins | sample SagtaG_22_FD_104815 | JGI IMG/M metagenome (GOLD analysis project Ga0137377, IMG submission 104815) | Vadose zone soil microbial communities from Sagehorn Ranch, Mendocino, California, USA - Sage2_L_40_16 metaG | ecosystem: Environmental > Terrestrial > Soil > Vadose zone | place: USA... | reverse complement strand
GGCTTGAGCGAGCGAAAGCTATTTTCACTCTTCGAGAGTATGAGACATGGCTGTCTGGGAAGTGTTCAGTGATACGTGTTCTGGCTAGGTCACGACGATGGTGACCTTGAGATTGGCTGGAATGTTCCCGTAGTAGTTGGCCGGGTTACGTATCTGTACGATTCCCTGATAGGTTCCAACACACTGGGCTGCCGGTACGAGACATGTGGCGGTCAATGTGACAGTGTCAGGGGTCGAGCTGCATGATGCGAAGCTGGAGGGAGCCGCTGAGAGCGCTATGTTCACCGTGCTTGCGTGGGCTGTGAGCGTGAGGCTCGTGGTGCTCGGGGCGCATGTGAAAGAGTCGATGGCACTACCCTGGCCCGCGGCCGCCGCGAACGTAATGGTGACCGGGTCAGTCCCCCAGCCCGCCTTTGGAGCGTCCCTTTGGACCGGTCCAACGGACACGTAGGCTCCGACCATGATGACGGTTATTGCTAGCCCCGCGATTATATACGGTAGATATCGTATGGTGAACGACTGCATTTTTCAAACCGCGCTTAGCCGTTCCTTAAGATTAAGATTTCCCGGCCAGAGGCGAGTTTTTGATTGTCCCAGCCTAATCTGGATATAGCTCATTGGCTTGCGCGAGCGAAAGCTACTTCGTCCGATTCGAGAGCATAAGAGAAACTGGGCTCTGAGCCACTTCTACTAGTCACACTCGCCAGCTGCGCCCTTCATGGGACACTGGCGGTCCGAAACAATGCTAGGTGGCTATCTCATCTACTACGTGTCGCATCCGCGCACGGATCATTAGCAGCATCAGAATCGAGGTCGGCAACAGCCAACCTAGAAGAATCATAGTCAGCAGGTCAAGCATTACTCTCCCACTCCACCCGACAATTCAGCCGCCTAGAATCTGGTGACATAAACTATTTTCAAGAGTCTAGTGCGGCTTTGCAGACAAGATTCCGGGTCAGGTCACAGTTACTGTTATGACAATCTTCTGATTGGCCGGAATGTCCCTGTAATTGTCGGGCTGGCGTATCTGGACGAGCCCCTGGTATGATCCCTTACAGAGTGCCGCTGAGACGAGACAGTGAGCGGTCAACATGACCGTGTCAGGCGTGGAGCTGCAGGAGCTGAAGCTGGACGGGGTGGCTGTGAGGCTCATTCTCAGGGGATTGCTGACGATGACTCGGAGGGTAATGTCCGAGATCTTAGGGCTGCACGTGAACGAGCCGGGAGCGCTACCCGTGCCGGTTGTAGCTGGGAAGGTTATGTTGAGGGGAGCCGACGTCCAGGTGGCCTTGGGAGAGGCTGCGCTGACGAACCCGGCTGACGCGTAGGCTACAAGCATGATGCCGGATATCGTGAGCCCTACAAGGATCTGGGGTAGGAAGCGTCTGACCGGACGTAGCAATTGAGAACGGCGGGCATTGTCCGGAAATTAAGCATATCGGAAAAACAAGCACGCCCACTATAGCCTATGGTTGCCCAGGCTATTCTTTTATCACTTTTTCATCCACCAAGACAAACAGACCCGCCGTCACGAAATGAAGCGAAGAGCCGGATAACGACCCACCTAGCATAATAGGAGTTAATCGAAGCTTGAGATGAGTCGCCTGATGACGCTCCGCGAGGCCATTCTAACAGGCCTAGTCCTCAGCCTCCTCGCCTTCCAATTTCTGGTCCTCGTAATTCTCGTATTCTTCCCCTACCTGCCCGACCCTGGATTCTCCGACCTCAACAACAACATCTACGTGCTCCTCGCTCCGCTCTCGACCATTCTCCTACTTGGTCTCCTCTACTCTTGGCTGATCAGGCTCGGAACTAGAGTGGCGCGCCAACGTTCGGCTAGGTTCGAATCTTTTGTCCGGTTTTTCGCAGAACCCTTCAGGAAGATAGCAGTACCCATCAGGACAACGTCTCTGTCTCAGTCGGCTGGTATCTTCAAGATTCTGTCCCATCCCAGGCTGATGCTCATTATCAGTCTCGTTGTAAGTATTCTATTCGCCTTTATTCCGTATCGACCCGACCTCAACCCGTCAGGTAGCCTGGTCGGAATAGACAGCCCATTATATGTCGGCTGGATTAGTCAGATGCTCGCCCGGCCTTGGCCCCAGGCACTCCAGTACTCTTTCGTCGAGGGGCTAGAGGGGTCCAGGCCCTTCCTGCTAATCCCGTTGTACCTAGTAGCCTCGGCAGGAGCCTCACCCACCTTGATAATCGAGTATTTGCCAATGCTCCTCGCCCCCCTTCTGTCTCTGTCAGTGTACATCTTTGTCCGCTATGGCCACGGAAGCGCGGGCATTGCAGGTCTGACAGCTCTATTCACACCCGTCTCGTTCTACATCACAGTCGGACTCTGGGGAGGCTATGTTGCGAACTGGTTGGCGCTCATCCTTGCCTATCTATTTCTGACAAGCCTGTTGATTTTTTCCAGAAAACAGACACCTCTCAAATATGCTAGTGCCTACGCTCTCTCGGTCGCGCTCTTCCTTACGCATCCATGGACTTGGGTCCTGGTCATGACGGCTGGTCTCGTCTTCGCGGTCTCGCTTTACAGGGAAACACGGAGTCTTGTCCATCTGAAATCCATCGTGGGATTCATCGCGACTGTGGTCGTTTTGGACGTTCTGAAGAGCCTGGTTTTTGCGACGCGAGCAGTAGGCGTCGACGTTGTGGGGACCTTCCAGATAGCGGGGGTGGCCCAACTGGCCAATTTCTGGCTAAACTTGGTCGAGATGCTTCTCAATACGCATGGCGGACTTTTCGCAGACTGGCTAATCCTTGGACTCGGACTATTGGCCTCGTTCGCTCTCCGTTTAAAGGACTGGTTCGAGAGACTCATAATCGTCTGGACTGCCGTAGCATCGATCCCATTTCTAATCCTCAACGGCTACCACCAAGCCCGCATCGTCTACGACCTCCCCATACCGGTAATGATCTCTCTCGCGCTTCTATTCTTCCTACCTCAAATAGGAAAGAAGAACCTGCCTTGGTTAGGGCTGATTATTCTGCTCGTGCTCCTAATAGCCGCAACCCACGCCTTGCAGGGAGTCCTGCTGGTCTGAGGCACTTGTCCAGCGCCTATCCTACGGTCGCTACGGTTGTCTACGGTATTCCGGAGAAATCCTCGATAGGAGATAAGAATAAAGCCCGCATGGGAACTCGCGAGGCGGTCATCAGGGTATGCGGTTAGCAATCCTCCAACAGGCGTTCGGGCGCTTCGGTGGGGCGGAGAAGCTAGCGCTGGCTCATTTCCACCAGCTAAGAAAGATGAACGTGGATGCTACGTTCTTCTACGATGGTTGGTTCCCAAGGGACTCGGTCGACCGACTTGATGGCCTTGACATAAGGGGAATTCCTTCAGGACTTCCGGCCCCTACGAATCTGAAGGCAATACTTGACTTTGTGAAACAGCTTCGCCAGTTTGATAGGATTCTAATCCACCATCACGTAGAACCAATTCTTGCCTACTTTGTTTCAAAGCTCTTCGGTAGTTCGACCATATGGTATTCAGGTGGCGGTCCATTCGAACTTGTTTGGGAGGAATATATTACCGGAAGGAAATATCGAGAGGTTAGTACCACACTAGAAAAAACCTCGAACCATTTTTACGGGAGAGTCGTCTCTCGCTTTCTACTATCTGACCGATTTTACGGGACAACGACTAGAATAGCTCAGGTGGTCGACATAAAGACGGTTCGGAACTTTAGCAAGATAATTGCCAACAGCAAATACACGGCCCGTCTGCTAACGAACATCTATGGTCTGACTGAAGCTCCACTCGTCGTCTACCCAGGCGCAGATCCAGTATTAACCGATCTGGCATCTGCAAATGGGCACAGGGAGAGCGACTACATGCTCTCCGTCGGGGCACTTATTCCACAGAAGAATCTGGATACAGTAATACGAGCTGCTTCGACGGTTCCTGCATCGAAGCTCGCATTCGTCGGCAATGGGCGAGAGATAGAGAACCTTCGGAATCTCGCGGGAAGACTGCACGTTGGCCTACGGATTGTGAATAATGCGACTGTAAACGAACTGGCCGATAATTACTCCCGATGTCAGTTCCTTGTTCATATGGCACTTTACGAGCCCTTCGGGTTGACGCCGATTGAGGCGGCACTATTTTCCAAACCCTCTATTGTGACTAATCGGGGGGGTCCGTCTGAAACAGTCATCGACGGAGAGACCGGATTCGTTGTTGACCCAACATCTACCAGGAAAATGGGCAAACTCATGCAATTTCTGCTCAATGAAGATAAGTTGAGACACGAGATGGGACAGAAGGCAAGGCGTTTCACAACAAGAACGTTTACCATCGAGAAGTCAACACAGGATCTACTTACTGTGATAGAGAACTGAAAATACATCCATCAGAAAAAGTCATCGTACTACTCGTAGTTATCTTCGCTTCAATAATTCTAGTTATGCAGCCCCTTTATCGAGCTACTCCAGTCGCACTAACGAGCGCAGAACAAATAGATGGTATGAAGTACGTACAGTCGATAGAAGGCACTAGCATAGGGCCAACAATATGGTCGGACGACTTAACTAATCAAACATCTTGGCAATTGGGCCATGACAACGGGACGATAGGGTATATTTCCTTCAAGAATAATCTTCTAAATCTGACAGCTTACTTCCCTGATGCATCTTCACATCAAGCTGTGAGCATTTATCGTTCGATAAGTGTGCCCTTCAGAAGTAACCCTGTGGCGATTTCGGTCGTTAGGGTTTCTAGTGGAATCCATTACGGAATGAGGTTCTCGGGAATAGATCAAGGGGTCCCTTTCGACGCTTGGTATGAGGGGTCTCCTCTTCAGCATCGGCTTGGACAAGGCGCAAATGAAACATTGATTGAGGGTCTTTCCACGGACGCGTTTTTCGCAAACGGTAGCTTTCCTTCTCAAAACGCCACGATAACCAGAGTCAAGTTTTACGTTGAGTCTATAGCCGGACAATCCGGGTGGTTTTCATTAATTCTTTCCTCCCTTAAGATCGTACAAACGGATGTAAACCAATACGCGGATAATGGCTCGTACAACGGTTTGATTATACATCTAAACTCATCTTTCGACCCCTACCCGCTCAACTTATCCCTATTCCAAACATATGCAGGATTCAGAATCAATGGAACACAAGACCTTCAATACCGACTGTACTATAACTATGGACTTGAAGTCAAGGCCGAAGGATTTACGTATCATCTTCATCTCACATCCCTGCCAGACTATGAATTTGCTGTACTTCTTCCGGAAGATGTTAAGGATTTTCCCATTGTCTACTCCCCCATGAACGCAAGCTACATCAGTGTCGTGGCTTTACAGGGCCACATTTCTTCTTTCAGGCTCGACACTCTTCTCTTTGATTTCACATCTCAACCGATTGTTGTAGCCGGAGATGTTGACAATGGCAGTGCGCAATTTCTGCAAGGGTACTACTTTGTGTTTTTGTTTGTGACACCAATAGCCCTTGCAATGTTATTCAGGAAGGCGTTTAAGGATGAACAGGAAACTGGCGGTCATTCTTAGCGGCCTGAGTATTCGCTTGGCCCTTGCCCCATTTACAGGGCACCCATATGACATGGGCGTCTTTGCGTTTTCCCAAAGAGTCTGGTTTGACAGTGGCGTCGTTGACCTGAAAACATTTCCAACGCTACCGTTGCTTTACTTCATACAGTTACCATTCTACGCCATTTATTCGAGTCTAATAACCAGCGGCTTGCCTGATTACCAATTCGTTTACCACACCACGCTCATGATTGAAAGTGTTTTTCTAAAGATTCCGTATATTTTGGCCGACGCTGGCATTTTTCTTCTCATACAAAGGATCACGAACAAATTATGGCCGGCGACGTTATTCTTCCTGAACCCCCTTGTGATACTACTATCATCTGCCTGGGGTATGTACGATTCTTTGATGTTAGTTGCTCTTATGTTTGGGCTGTGGTCTCTTATGTTGGGCGATGAAACTAAATCAAGTGTGATGCTGCTGGTTTCCGGTTCCTTGAAACTGTTCGGTTTTCTACCATATGGATTGCTTCTGCTTGGAAATTTGGCAGCGAGGCACTTCAAAAAACTGGCGGCCCAACTAGCTACGGGCATCCTCGTTATAGGAGGACTTGTAACACTCATTGCAATCTTTGGCGGTTTCTACATTTTTCTTGTATCGTTCATATTTAGATTTGCGGGTCTAAGCGGGTCAGCCTTCGGTAGAGCTGGCGCTGCAGGAACGGGAAGCATCGTTTACTTGATGTTTCCTAGTCTAAAGACCATACCGTTCACAGCACTATTTGTGATAGCCACGGTCTCGTTATTTTTTGCTCTTGAGCAGAGGAGGAGACCTGGTGTAACGACACTGGTGAAATGGAGCCTTGTTGGCGCGGTGCTACTTAGCATACTATCTCAAGCAGAGCCGCAATGGTTCTCATGGGCTATACCACTAGCAATAACGTACGGTTCTCTAACGAAGAGAACTGGACTCCAGGTTTATACATATCTCTATGGGACTTTCTCGACATTCCTCATAACCACTCAGAGCCAAGCTGGTGGATTTATCGTGCTGGGAACAAAAACGTTCTTCCTTCCTTTTGTCGAAGCATATCGCAACATATTGTTTGTCTATGCAGCGACAACTTTCACTCTCCTTCTTTTAATGTTAGTGTACACACTCCATAAGCCGATGAAGTTTCGGTACGAAACGATAGCAATTGTGATCTTGGTGTACCTCCAAGCCTACTTCTGGTTTTCAATTGTGAATGTCCCGCACATAATTGGTGTTGCCTGAGAGATGATAGAGAAGAATCTGCGCTCTGTTTCTGATACGAAGAAGAGTTATGATTCTCACGCATCAGACTACGATAGGATTCGTTACGGAACCCTTGGGGGGAAGTATGTTTACGATCTGGAACGAAGATTTGCCACAAAATTGGTGAATGGTCCTAGAGTACTTGAGGTCGGTACAGCAACGGGTAGATTTGCCACTCTCTTTTCAATGAACGGCTTTGAATATACTGGTGTCGATATTTCGAATCGAATGCTCAAAATAACATCTGAGAAAGTCAAGTCGCTCGGCGGTGATCTGCACCCTGTCCAGATGGATGGATGTAGACTAGGTTTCAACCAATATTTTGATGACGTTGTATGCATACGTACCTTTCATTTTCTCCCGGATCCACTTAGCGCTCTTCAGGGCATGCAGAACGCACTTGTCAAGGAGGGCAAATGCCTCGTGAGTTTTGAAAGCGATAATCTCATTCGTCGTCTGGCCATTTTCTTGGGGCTTGGTAGTGCAAACCAACGCTACTATAGGACCCAGGAAGTAGAGGACATGTTTCTGAAGACTGGATTCAGAGCGGTTCGGAGCGGGTCTGTGATGCGCATACCAGTAACCCTCTACCGAAAATCCCCGAGACTTTTACTCCCCATATTGAAACGGTTAGAACGACTCTGGCCCTGGCCAATGCATGACTACGTTTTGGGAGAGAAATAATATTAATCTTCCTGCCAAGTAACACCAGTCTGTCATCCGTGATAGCAAGTACATCCAAGTAGGGCTCTCCACCAGTAACTTCGAGGTTGGTTGCGCGGTACCGCTCTCTCTGCGTTCGAGGTGGGACCTACGGCTCGGGAACTTCTTGGAACTGCTCCCTAAGATTCTAAAGGAAACAGGTCCGATTTCCATCTTCATTCATGATAGTTTGCATACTTATAGTCATATGATGGCTGAATTCCAGCTTGGCTACGCTGCTCTGGACCCGGGAAGATTGTTGATATCCAACGACACAGGCTACAACTCCGCTTGGCAAGACTTCTGCAAATCAAAAAGCGAAGATTGGAAGATCCCTTCAAAGGAGCTTGAAACTGACGACCAATTTGGTTTTCTCATCAAATCCTCTAGATAACCTGGTTAGGCGCAATGGTGATCTGAGCTGCTTTGTGCCATGGCACCAAGTGCGAGTACAAAGCGGTAATTACGTTGTCGATTCTAGGTTCCACATTAGGTTCGAAAGATATGGTGTCTTGCGTAAGTGCCTTGGGTACCGCCTTTTTGTAGGAGTAAACCTGAAGAAGCTAAGGGTTGGAGAAAGTGAAGCTAAGGAACAAAACGTGCCTTTTTTTAGAAGAGGCCGTAGAATTGCAATTGGTAGGGTGAGATAAGGGGAGTCAGTGAATTTTCTATGGAGACACTCGTCATGGGGAAAGAAAGATCAAGAAAGGCGCGTGCACCGGAGGAACGGCCATCAGAAGAAATTGCGGTATCTCAAGAGCACCGGACAGTGTGGGTATTCCCCGAGACCGACCAACTCCCCATAAGGTACTTGGGACGTTGCATTCCGGAGATTCCTCGTCTCTGCATAAAGCGGTTTAGCGAACCCGGAGACCTCGTTCTGGATCCTTTCATGGGGAGTGGTACAGCCGTGGGGGAGGCTATTTCTTTGGGTAGAAAAGCGATTGGAATCGATGCTGCGGACAACGCTGTCAAGGCTACCCTCAAGAGGTTGGAGCAATACTTTCCTTGGACAACTCCAGGAGGGTCAATTGACGAGTGGTCAGAGAAACCGAATCACTCGGAAGATCACCCTCTTATAATGAAGGGTGATGCCCGCCATCTTCCTCTCGGAGACGAAGAGATAGACTTCGTCTTTGCACATGTCCCCTATTGGTCGGTCATAACATACTCGACTCCTGAAGAGAAGAATCCATTTGACATGAGTAGGATCTGGGCTTTGGAGAACTTTCACAAAGAGCTACTCAAAGCCTTCCGAGAATCGTTCAGAGTTTTGAAATGGAACAAGTATGTGGCGGTATTGGTTGGTGATGTAAGGCAAGGAGGACGAAAAATCCCCCTTGGATACACAAGTCTCGCTCTGCTTCTGAATGCTGGGTTCCAGTTCTACGACATGATTATCAAAGTATCTGACAACGCCATCAGTATGAGGCGGCCGGTAGTTGCCATGAAGGCTGTTGAGGAAAATCGCTCAATCACAGCTCACGAATACATCATCGTCGCCAGGAAGACAAAGGCCAGCTACAACAAGATTGGGCTGGACTTTCTCAGCGGTGATGGTGCCTGAGAGAATCCGTCCCTCATCTTCTGGCTTGTCCGAGTTGCCGGGGTAAGCTAGAATTGAAGGTAGAGAGCGAGGTCAGAGGAGAGGTCATTAAAGGCTCATTCACTTGCCTTTCATGTCGGGCCGTGTACCCTATCCGACAAGGCATCCCTAACTTTATTCCTGAGCATCCCCTGAAGCTTAGACACTGAGATATACAAGTTCAGAACAAGCCTCCCACGACCTTGGGAGCGCACGTCTTCGTCGTCAACAAGTGGACTTTTCCAGTTCACCGAGATAGAAGATTCTGCGGGATCATTAACAGCGAAAAGCCTAACATTCGTGACGGCATTTACGCCGATCTGCTTACACTCCGTAAGGAAGACCTAGCGATTTTCTACAAAGCGAGAATTGATGAAACGCCAGAAGATCGAGGCTTCTACGGCATCTACAGAATAAAGAGTGACCCATTCTTCGATGACAGTCTGATACAAGGGGTAGGTGCTTTCGCAAGTCACGCTGTGATCGGAGAGGAGACTCAGGAAAAAGGACTTACGCCTCTACCCGAAGGGAAAAAGCGACCGGTTCTCCCTAACCGTATTCTTCTAGAAGACGATCCTGTCGTGTATTTTGAAAGGCCTATACCCGACAACATAGCCTACGTTGACAGGGCCGACCCGGAACAGTTGTGGACCATGCTCTTCAGAAAAGTCTCGGGTCCTGGCAGAGCTAGAAGCATTACACACCTACTACCTGAGGAGGAGAAGAAGGTCATTCGTCTACTCTACAAGATGAATCTAACCCCGACAGATCCACCGGCGATGAAGGCGTACAATGGAAACACGAAGAACCCGATTCGGCTGGATTTGAGCCTCGCCCGTAACGGAGCGTTCGATTACGAGACGACCCTAAAGGCGTGGTTGGCCCAAAACATCGATAAGAACATATCAGTTCTGCGTGAGGTAATTGGTCCACCAGAAGATATTGAATTCTTCAGTCCAGAAGTTCTCTATGGTATCGGTGGGGAGAAGGTGGATTTTCTTGTCCTTCACCGGAAAAAATGGAAGGACGGTACGACCTTTCGATACAAGGTTACGGTGATAGAGGCAAAGAAGGATGGTCTTGACGAAGACACGGTGTTCCAAGTTCAGCGGTACTCGAGATGGATGTCGCAACTTGTTCCGGGGTCCGATGTCTCAATTGTTCAGCCCGTTTTGATTGGAAACACCGCAGATGCAGATGTCGTCAAGACGGCCGAGGCCAGCCGCTACGGGCGACAGCCTATTATTATCGAGTACAGCGCCGATAAGAAGGGCGTAAAGTTGACTAGGAAGCTATGATGCAAGGAGTTGGCTCACTGGCGACAATTCTTTGTATTGAATTGCCCAACAATCGCCTAGCACTGTCCATTTGGTTGAGTCGTCGAATCGTTCTCCCTTCTTCTGGAACCTCGCCTTTGCCAAGAATTCATCCTTGCTTATCCATCCAATCAACCATATCGCCCGAATTGGCAGGTTCAGTAGACAGAAAACATATCCTTCACAACTCTGACGCCTTAGCGCATCAGCTCTAATCACCCCTCGATAAGACAGATCGATTTGTTCCGGGGCGGTCATACGAGTATGCCTCGTCTTGATCTCGATCTTCTTCCCTGCAAGAATCATGTCGTAGTCTGTGGTTGAGTCCTCGAAGCGCATTTTTCCGAAGAACTTCGCCACCATAACTTGGCCAACGAGACCCCAAAGTTTTGCTTCTTCATAATCCTCAACGTCAACTCTCTTCCGGAGCGTTCTGTTGTAATCTTCCTTCAGTTCATTCTCAGCAAGCTCAAGGTCTCTATCCTTGACCGCTAGGGCGACGATATCCTTTGACCGGATCAGGTCATCCGAGACGGTGAGAGTCTACTAAGAAGATTTCGACTTCTAGGTGTCAAGAACCATTCGTCGCCGCAATTCATTCACATAAGGCGACAGTACCTCACGGTTGAATCTATACAAGAAGAACTGCCCGCTTCGTTGTCTTTCCACGAGGCCCGCGCTGGTCAGTTCCCTCAAATGATGGGAGACAGTGGGTGGGCTGATCTTGAACACGGAGCTGATTTCGGAGTGATTCAGGTACTTTGTAGTTGCGGCCAACCTTTCCAGTATTTTCCGGCGTTGAGGATCGGCTAGAGCTTTGCTTATCCCATCGAACTTTTGATCAGACAGTCTCTTCATGCGAGCCCCCTAAATTCCTCCGACGGGGAGGGGATAAATGATGGTTGAAATCAATGGACGGAGTAGCATGGAAAAACCGTTCGACCGAGTGGTGATGACCCACGGCAAATGGTCAGGAAGCTTGCACCCAGATGTTGCTGATGCAATTAGAAAGTACTTCGGACTAGAAACCGGTTATCTGCGCATTGTCCGTGGTAGTGAGTCCACCGAGTGGAGAGTTGTGCATAAAGGGTGGAGGAAGAGGTCAGAGACTCTTGGGAAACTCGATGATATCCTAAAGTTACTTGCATCAGATTAGAATGAAATTCTTCAGTCCGAGGATGTCTGAGAAATAGAGTCGGTTCGGATCTCCTTCGGCTTAGGACATCTGGAACCTTCTTGAAGGTGCAAAGTTGGTTAGTGGGCTTTTCTACCCCTCTGGACCGCGTAATCCGCGCTCATGCTGGAGGTAACCCAAAGGATGAAAATCAAGACCATCCTACGAGAGTTGATCAAGGCCGTCGTCTCGGAATGTCCCAGTAAGGGGATTTGCAATTTGGACAGATGGTAGGCTTCTTTTCAATGCGCGGGATCCAGACGTGACCGCATCGGGTACATTTCCATCCTCTCTGTTTGATCTCGACTTCCGGCACTGAAACCGGTCTTGTTCTACTGTTCGTAAGCTAATAAGAGCTAATTTCCGCAACTCTATTCTCGACAACGCTTTAATACCGAGCTACACTATACTGCGCTAAGTATAGGTTATCACGGTTGGGCCACGGTAACTGGCGCGAACGACTTTCTGTTAATCCCAGCCGTATGGAGCGCGAGTTGGCGATGAAACTAGAATCCTCGGGAATTCAGTATCAAACGCAAGTCGAAGTTCCCATTACGACTGCCGATTTCTATTTCGCAACGGAGCCACGACCTACATTGGTGTTCATCGACGGCAAACCGCACCTCACTACTGCTCAGATGATCAAAGATGAAGAGCTGCGGACTGTTCTAAGAAAAAGAGGGTACAGAGTGGTCGAACTGGCATATGGTAACTACTCTGACAAGAAGCGAGATGAACTCTATCAACAACTTCTGAGTGGCCTTGGAAGAGAATAGCTAAACAGACGTCCCGATCTATCTTCGTCTACATCACTGGCACAAGTTGAGGTGTGAAAGTGGGGTCGAGAATGGCTGTCTTAAGGTCATAGACTTCCCGGCTGATGATGGCGTTTTCTCCCATCTGTAGCAGTGCATTGCTGAGTCTCCATAGGTCCAGCGGTTGGCTGTTTGTGAAGTCATCGCTAAGCTGAAATTCTGTCAGCATTCCCTGGGGACTGAACCGGTGGATAATACTCGTGGCGCGGAGATACGTGTTACTGTAGTTGGCGCTGGGTGTTGTGAGCCGTACTTGTTGTTCCGGATACGCATCGCCTAAGAGCGGAGTTGTAGCTGTGCCTCGGAGTATTCCGTCGCGTAGGCGTTTGACCTCAGCGATCGCGTAATTGGTTAGAGCAATATCATCCTTTGAAACCGGGTCGTAGAACTGGATCTCACGCATGTCAGGGTACCTAGGAGGACTTGATCGATTGTCGTAAGCGAGAAGATATCGGCCCCCTATGATTCTCCATCCGTTGTGCCAGAAGGGGGCGCTGCCGCTTGGGTTTCCGCAACCTCCACTGTCTTCCCAGTAAACGCCGACATAGTTGATGTTGCTCCAGGAGGGACTTCCCACGTTGGCCCTTTGGTACTGGCTCGATCCAGTGTAGATCGTGGGTGCTACCGTATTGGCGAGGGGTGTTGAGTTGAACAGGACCCCGCCGTTTGGCCCTATTGGAAGCAAGACGTGATACCAGTAGTTGTCGGTGACGCTATTGATACCTTGGACTCCTAGTATGGACTGGAGGCCGGCTGTGCCACCATCGCTCACAAAATTGTATTCGAACCGGTTGGTAGCGTCGGTTGCGAAGAAGATCGTGGGTGGCGAGCCAAGGGCTGTGGTCTTGCAGTTGGCCCCCTGTGTTACTCGGAAGTAGAAGTCGAAGAGGGGAGGAGCATAGACGCTTCCAAGGCTCGTGATATTGAGTCCGAGATTCTTGCTAGCAGGATAGAACATGGCGCCACCATAGTGAGCGCTTCCTGCGTTTGCGAGAATGCATTTGACAGAAGATGTTCCAGTCGCGCGTATGCTGGTATCATCCGAGAAAGTGGCCGTGGTTCCACCGAACAATCGTTCGCCGCCCCAGCTGCTGGCCGCTGATTCGGTCCAGGCACCATACTTGCCAGGGTTCTGGCTAACCCCGAAGTAGTGGACCCGGTTGCGGAGGCTCTTTGCGTCACGGGGGAATCGGTATGTGACCAGGTTGACGCCAGTGGAGAGACTCGTACCGTAGTTGGCTGGTATGGGATCCGTTCCCCAATTCGCGCTTCCTTGCGCGCCGAGTGGAACCAGATGGAGGTTTTCGGCGGGGTCCACGAAGAATATTGCGGGGTTGCCCTGGGCGACGG
>Ga0137377_10002483_pt1 | contig 13752 bp, 14 predicted proteins | sample SagtaG_22_FD_104815 | JGI IMG/M metagenome (GOLD analysis project Ga0137377, IMG submission 104815) | Vadose zone soil microbial communities from Sagehorn Ranch, Mendocino, California, USA - Sage2_L_40_16 metaG | ecosystem: Environmental > Terrestrial > Soil > Vadose zone | place: USA... | reverse complement strand
TCGCCATGCCGTGGCATGGACCCCGAGCAATCGAAGGAGCAGCGCGATGGCGTTCAGTGAGCTGGTTTTTTCCGGGGTTCAGCCGACCGGCAACCTGCATCTCGGCAATTACCTCGGCGCCATCGTGAAGTTCGTCGCATGGCAAGAGCGCTATCCCTGCATCTATTGCGTCGTCGATCTCCATGCTTTGACCCAACCTCTGTCGGTTTGGGGCGGTCCGACCGGGCTCGCGCGCAACACCCGCGAGGTGACGGCGGCGTATCTCGCTGCCGGAATTGACCCGAAGCGCAACATCGTCTTCAACCAAAGCCAAGTCCACCAGCACACGGAGCTTGCCTGGATATTCAACTGCGTCGCCCGCATGGGCTGGCTCGGCCGCATGACGCAGTTCAAGGACAAGGCCGGCAAGGACCGTGAGAACGCGTCCGTCGGTCTCTTCACGTATCCCAATCTGATGGCGGCCGACATCCTGGTTTACCGCGCCACCCATGTGCCGGTGGGCGAGGACCAGAAGCAGCACATCGAACTGTCGCGCGATATTGCGCAGAAATTCAACAATGATTTTGCCGAATCGATCGCGGCGCTGGGGGCGGGCGATGCTTTTTTTCCGCTACCCGAGCCCTTGATCCAAGGCCCGGCGACGCGGGTCATGTCGCTGCGCGACGGCACCAAGAAGATGTCGAAGTCCGACGCGTCCGACTATTCGCGCATCAATCTTACCGATGATGCCGACGCGATTGCGCAAAAAATCCGCAAGGCGAAAACCGATCCGGAACCGCTGCCATCCGAGGAAAAGAGGCTGGAGGCGCGCCCGGAGGCCGACAATCTGGTCGGCATCTATGCGGCACTTGCGAACGCCTCCAAGGCGACGGTGCTCGGACAATTCGGCGGCGGGCAATTCTCGACCTTCAAATCCGCGCTGGTCGACCTTTCAGTCGCCAAACTCGGTCCGATCGGCGCAGAGATGAAGCGGCTCGTCGCCGCCGCCGCCTACATCGATTCGGTGCTGGCCGACGGCGCCGCCCGCGCAGCGGTGCTGGCCGAGCAAACCATGAGGTCGGTCAAGGATATCATCGGATTCATCCACCGCTGAGGCAAGTTCCGGGCCTCAGACCGCGCCCGCCCCGGAGCGTGGGCGTCCCACCCGCCCTTGTTGGAAAAGGAGACGGAGGCCGGCGCTCCCCGTCACAGGGCGGGCGGAACGCCCGCGCTCCCAGGAGGGTAGGGGGCTGGCTTCTCCTGTACTGCGACGACGCGTCGTGGCACCATTGCACAACCTGCGCCGATCGCAATTTAAGGGGTGGCGATCCCCAAAGGGTTCAATGAGCCGGTTCGATGACCCGCAAGCGAAGGAGCTATGAGGCCGGTCACAAGGCGAAGTACCTGGTGATCATCGACGACACGCCGGAATGCGACCGCGCCATGTATTACGCGAGCCGCCGCGCGGCACGCGTTGGCGTCAGTGTGGTGATGCTGCGCGTCATCGAAACCCGCGATCACGGCCAGCAGTGGCTGGGCGTCGCCGATATCATGCGCGCCGAGGCCCATGAGGAGGCGAACGCCAAGCTGGCGACCTTTGCGGCGCGTTCGAACGGGATCGCTGGCATTACCCCGGAATGCGTGATCCGCGAAGGCGAAGTGGCCGACGAAATTCTCAAGCTTATCGAGGAAGACGAGGACATAGCCGTGCTGGTTCTGGCCGCGGGGGTGGACAAGGAAGGGCCGGGGCCGCTGGTCTCCCATCTCGGCAGCACCGCGGGCACCTTTCCGATTCCGGTAGCGATCGTGCCCGGCCATTTGAGCGACGAAGAGATCGATGCGATGAGTTGAGCTTTTAGAGCGGCTGTTGACCTGTCCGGCCGAAACTCCCATGTTGATGATTGTACGTTGTCGATGTCCTTGGGCCTTGAACCCAAAGCGGCAGTGGAGACTCTCCGATGTTCATCCAGACCGAAGCGACGCCAAATCCCGCGACCCTGAAATTCCTGCCCGGCCGGCCGGTGTTGCCCGACGGCGTCCTTGACATTCCAAGCGCCGCGGATGCGGCGAAATCGCCCCTGGCGGAACGGCTGTTCGGCGTTCCGGGCGTGGCTGGCGTGTTTCTCGGCGCGGATTTCATCACGGTGACAAAATCCGATGCGGAGTGGCAGCATATCAAACCGGCAATTCTCGGCGCCATCATGGAGCATTTCATGTCCGGCGCGCCAATCGTCAGCGGTGAAGTGGAGACCGGCGGAGTCGACGAATTTTTCGACAGCGAGGACGCCGAGACGGTCGCCGTCATCAAGGAACTGATTGAGACCCGCGTGCGGCCGGCCGTCGCCAATGACGGCGGCGATATTACGTTCCGGGGCTTCAAGGATGGCGTCGTATTTCTCCACATGAAGGGCTCATGTTCCGGTTGCCCATCCTCGACCGCGACCCTGAAGCACGGCATTCAGAACCTGTTGCGTCACTTCGTGCCGGATGTGGTCGAAGTTCGACCCGTATGATGGTTGGAAACTGCCGATCAAACAAAATAATCAGCGGTCGATTCGTTGCGCGTGCTTGCGATAGATACGGCGCTTGAGGCGTGTTCGGCCGCGATCCTCGATACCGACCGCAGGGACGGGTTGACCAGCCGATCCCTGCCGATGATGCGGGGCCACGCCGAAGCTCTCGTGCCGCTGATCGCGGCCGTGATGAGCGAAGCCAAGGTGGCGTTCACCGCGCTCGATCGCATCGCCGTCACGATCGGGCCCGGCAGCTTTACAGGCCTGCGCGTGGGCGTGGCGGCGGCGCGCGGCATTGCGCTCGCAACCGGCAAACCTGTGGTCGGTTTGACGACGCTGGCGGCCTTAGCGGCGCCGTTCTTCGAGGCGGATGAGTCGAGGCCGCTTCTCGCCGTCATTGATGCGCGGCACGAGCGAGTCTACATGCAGTTGTTCGGTCCCGGCGGACGGAGCCTGGTTGCGCCCCGGATTGCCTCGATACGCGACGCGATTCGTGCCGCCATGGCGAGCCCGACCCGCATTGTCGGTAATGCAGCCAAACTGATCGAGGAGGCGTGGCCCGACCATGAGCAAAGGCCGCTGTTGGTGAGCGCCGTGCGGGCTCCGGATGTCGCATGGGTTGCAAGCCGCGGAGCGGCAGCCGACGATTTGACCGCGCCGGTGAGACCGCTTTATCTAGGCGATGCGGACGCGCATCCGCAGGAGGCGGGCATTCTGCCGCGGCGATGACTTTTCCGTTCTTCGGCATCTCGCCTTGGGCGTGGCTCGATTGGTTATCCGGCGCTTCGGCGTCCCGGGTGTTGCCAGCCGGAACGCGAGACGCCGAACAGCTTGCAGCCCTGCACGCCGCCGCGTTCGGGCGGGGCTGGAGTGCCGAGGAATTCGAACGGCTGCTGATCGAGCACAATGTGGTTGCCGACCGCGCCATGTCGGGGACGCGCCTGGTCGGATTCGTGCTCTCGCGCTTGGCAGTCGATCAGGCCGAGATCCTCTCGATTACAGTTGCGGCGTCCCATCGCGGGCGAGGGCTCGCGCGCAAATTGCTTGACGTCCATTTGCGCCGCCTCGCCGCCTATGGGATCAACTCGGTATTCCTCGAAGTGGACGAACGCAACACTGCGGCCCGCCGCCTCTATGCGGGATTGCGATTTCGCGAGGTGGGCCGTCGCGACAGCTACTATGTGGATGCCGGCCATGAGGGCGGGACCGCGTTGGTCCTGCGGCACGATCTGGCGTGACCGGCTCGCCGGTTTAGTCCACGAATATGTCTGTGATGCTGCCTGCGTAGGGTGGATTGAGCGCAAGCGAAACCCACCCTCAGCCCTCGCCGCTGGAATGCCCCGATGGGTTTCGCCAGCGCTCAACCCATCCTACGGCCTGCCTGCGCAGGGTGTTAATTCGCAGCGCGGATCAGGTGGACGAATTCCAGCCATCACTTTAGAATGGTTCTTAGCAAAGAACCCACCTTGTCGCTGCGGTATCCAGAGACGCTACTCGGAACAGTGGAAGCCAACGTGGCGCCCGTGCAACCCAATCACATCGAGGCTCAATGCGTCGCCAAGGGCATGCGCATGACCGAGCAAAGACGGGTCATTGCACGTGTGCTGTCCGGGTCTGAGGATCACCCGGATGTTGAGGAATTGTTTCGCCGGTGTGCTTCGATCGACAGTCGGATTTCGATCTCGACGGTCTACCGCACCGTCAAGCTGTTCGAGGATGCCGGCATTGTGGAGCGACACGATTTTCGTGCCGGCCGGGCGCGCTACGAGCAGCTGCGCGAAAGCCACCATGACCATCTCATCAATTTGCGCACGGGTGAGGTCATTGAGTTCGAGTCGGTGGAAATCGAGCGTTTGCAGGCCGAAGTGGCGCGCCGGCTCGGATATCGCCTGGTCGACCACCGACTTGAACTCTATGCGGTGCCGCTCGACGACAAGCCCAAGGGCTGACAGGGCTCGCCGGCCTGCGCCCGTGCAGATAATTGAGAGCTGAAGGTGCGGACTTTCTTCTCCATCGGGGCGATTGCCGTCCTCACCCTGGTCCTGTTGCCGTTTCAGTGGCTGGCCGTGCGGATGAAATGGCCGATACGCCGGCGGATTCCGACCCTTTATCATCGCCTCGTTTGCCGGATTCTCGGCATCCGTATCACGACGATGGGCCGACGCATCGAGGAACACCCCCTGCTGATTGTTGCAAACCATACGTCCTGGCTCGACATTTGCGTCATCACTGCAGTCGCGCCGGTGGTGTTCGTGGCCAAGCGCGAGGTCGCGGCTTGGCCGATCTTCGGGCTCCTGGCGAGGCTTCAGCGCTCCGTATTCGTCGACCGCGCGCGACGGCATAAGACACAGGACGTAAACAGCGAAATCGCGCGCCGGCTTGCCGACGGCGATCCGGTTCTGCTGTTTGGAGAAGGCACGTCGAGCGACGGCAATCGCGTGCTTGCGTTTCGCACGGCCCTCATCGGATCGGCGCGCGACGCCATCGCCGAGGCAGAACATGCCAAGCGGGTGTGGATTCAGCCGCTGTCGGTCGTATACACGGCGATGCTCGGACTTCCGCTCGGCCGCCAGAGCAGGTGCTGCGTGGCCTGGTATGGGACAGCGTCTTTGTTGCCGCATCTGCGGCAATTGGTAGCACGCGGTGCAATCGACGTGACGGTGAGTTGGGGCGATCCGCTCGCCTACGACGAATTTTCCGATCGCAAGACCGTGGCCCGGCGGCTCGAAGACGATGTCCGCGCGATGACGGTCGCGGCGTTGCGGGGCCGGCCGATCTCATCGTCCGGCCGGTAATTCCTTTTCGGCGCGAAATCCTATATGAGCAACAGGACCGCGGGGAAATCGCGGCGGTTCGACAAACAACACTGAGGAATTTCACGAGCTTGCGTAAGCTCCACGTTAAGTCCTACGGCTGCCAGATGAACGTCTACGATTCCAATCGTATGATCGATCTTCTGACCAGCGACTCCTCATATGCGGAAACGAGCGCTCCCGAGGAGGCCGATCTCGTCATCCTCAACACCTGCCATATCCGCGAAAAGGCTGCCGAAAAGGTTTATTCCGAACTTGGCCGCATTCGCAGGCTCAAGCATGAGGCGACGCGAGCCGGCCGTAACCTTGTTGTCGTGGTGGCAGGTTGCGTCGCCCAGGCCGAAGGCGAGGAGATCGTACGCCGCGCCCCGTTGGTTGACGTCGTGGTCGGGCCACAAAGCTATCACCGGCTTCCGGCGCTGCTGGCGCAAGCGGAACGCGGCGCTAAAGTGGTAGATACCGAGTTTCCCATCGAGGACAAATTTCATCACCTTGCGCCGGCTGCGGCTGCAACAATTCACGCCCGCGGCGTCACCTCCTTCGTCACGGTCCAGGAGGGCTGCGACAAGTTTTGTACGTTCTGCGTTGTGCCCTATACGCGCGGCGCCGAAGCGTCGCGTCCGGTCGCGGCGATCGTGGCCGAAGTTGAAAATCTGGCAAGAGCGGGCGTCCACGAGATCACCCTGATCGGACAGAACGTCAACGCCTACCATGGCGAGGACGCGGACGGCGGTCAGGCGACACTCGGCCGGCTATTGAATCGTCTCGCTGATGTGCCGGGCGTCCGGCGGCTTCGTTACACGACGAGCCACCCGCGCGATGTCGACGAGGACCTTGTTGCCGCTCACCGCGATTTGGCGGCCTTGATGCCGCAGATTCATCTTCCGGTGCAGTCTGGTTCCGACCGCGTGCTCGCCGCGATGAACCGGCGCCACACCAGGGCCGAATACCTTGAGGTGATCGCGCGGTTGCGCACCGCCCGTCCGGACATTGCTCTTACGTCGGATTTCATCGTCGGCTTCCCGGGCGAGACCGAGGAGGATTTCAGCGATACGCTGCGCATCGTCGATGAAGTGGGGTTCGCAGGGGCGTTTTCCTTCAAGTATTCGCCCCGTCCGGGGACGCCTGCAGCCGATCGCGCAGATCAGATCGCCGACGGGGTCAAGGCCGAGCGTCTCGCCCGGCTCCAGGATCGCATCGACCATCATCAGCGCGCATTCAATCGGAGTTGCGCCGGGCGAAAGCTTGAAGTCCTGTTCGAAAAGCCCGGCAGGATTTCCGGCCAATTGGTTGGTCGGTCGCAGTACTTGCAGCCCGTGCAGGTCATGGCCCCGACATCATTGATCGGCCAAATTGTAGCCGTGCGAATCACCGACGTCGGATCGAACAGTCTGTTCGGGGAGCTGCATCGCGTGGAGACTCGGGAGTCGGCATTGGCCGGCACAGGAGGTTAGATCGTTGGCACGACGTGCATCCGATGCCGGATCGCTCATGGCTGGTCCGGTCGCGACCGATCCCGCCACCCAGATCGTAGTGGCTTTCGACGATAACCGGCTGGCTTCCGCGCTGTTCGGGCAATACGGACAGAATCTCGCATTAATCGAGCGTCGCCTTGGCGTGGTGGCGGAACAGCGGGGCAATCACGTCACCGTTGCTGGCTCGCGCGATGGATGTGAGCAGGCGCGCCATGTTCTCGAAGGGCTTTATGACCAGCTCAAGCGCGGTCATGATCTCACGACAGGAGATGTGGAAGGCGCGATCCGGCTCGCCATCGCGCAGGGTTCGTTGTTCGATTTCGATGCGGCGACGCTGCGCACGAGCTTCGAGGAAATCAACCTGCGCAAACGCCCGGTGCGCGCGCGTACCGCCGGTCAGGACGCCTATATCAGGGCCCTGCGCCGCAATTCGCTCGTGTTCGGCATCGGTCCGGCCGGCACCGGGAAGACCTGGCTCGCGGTTGCGTATGCGATCGCATTATTCGAGCGCAAGGAGGTCGATCGGATCATCCTGTCGCGACCGGCCGTGGAAGCTGGCGAACGGCTCGGCTTTCTGCCCGGCGACATGCGCGAGAAGGTGGATCCCTATCTGCGTCCGATTTATGATGCCTTGTTCGACCTGATGGACTCCCGGATCGCCGAGCGCGCCCTGCAGACCAACGAAATCGAGATCGCGCCGCTGGCATTCATGCGCGGTCGCACGCTCGCCAACGCAGTGATCATCCTGGACGAGGCACAGAACGCCACTTCGATGCAAATGAAGATGTTCCTGACTCGGTTGGGCGAGAACAGCCGCATGGTCGTCACCGGCGATCCCAGCCAAGTCGATCTGCCGAGTGGCCAGACCTCAGGCCTTGCCGAGGCGGTTCGTCTGCTTGCCGACGTGGACGGCATCGGTTGCGTTGTATTCACCCATGAGGACGTCATACGACACGAGTTGGTGGCAAAGATCGTCGCTGCCTATGACAAAGCTGCGCGCGCTCTCCGCTCTGGGGGAAAGGGCTGAAATGAAAAGTCCCCCATTGGCAGACCGGGAGCCAGCTCTCGCGGTCGAGATTCTGGTCGAATCCGAGGCGTGGCGGATGCTGCCCGAAGCCGAGGACATCGTGCGACAGGCGATCGCGGTCGCGGCGACTGGCCCCCACCCTACCCTCCCCCGCTCGTGGGGCAGGGTAAATCGAAACACCCGCGAGCGGGGGAGGGTAGGGTGGGCGCACCACCGCAACGCCGAGTTGTCCGTACTGCTCTGCGACGACGAGGCCATAGCTGGCCTCAATGGGCGCTGGCGTGGACGAGAGGAGCCGACAAATGTCCTGTCATTCCCGGCGCCGCTGCTGCAAGGCGCAGCGCCGGATGACACGGTACCGCTTGGCGATATCGCCATAGCCTATGAGACCGTCGTGCGTGAAGCCGAGGAAAGCGGTAAGATGGTATCAGACCACCTTTCTCATCTTGTGGTGCATGGCTTCCTGCACTTGTTAGGATACGATCACCATATGGACGACGAAGCAGAACGGATGGAACGTCTGGAACGCGACATCCTGGCTCGGATCGGCGTAGCCGATCCCTACGCGGCGTGCGATGCCGACATCTGATTTGCTTGCCATGGCCGATCCCAACGCGCATCTCGTTGCTGACTCGATTGCTGCCGCCGGGCAGCGCGATTTTCCCCGGCTGGCGCGGCGTTCGAACGGGCTCGCGCGTGAAAGTCGCGAATCGTGGCTCAACCGCATGTTGCGCGCGGTGTTCGGCTGGAGTCCAACCTCCATTCGATCGGATCTTAAGGTCCTGCTTGACGGCGCCGCCGCCGAGACCGGTTTTTCGCCCGACGAAAGCCGGATGCTCAAGAACATCCTGAGCCTGCGCGAACGGCGCCTTGATGATCTCATGGTGCCGCGGGCGGACATCGTAGCGGTGCAGCAGGACATTCCGCTCGGCGAACTTGTCAAGGTGTTCGAGAACGCCTCCCATTCTCGCCTTGTCGTCTACAACGACACGCTCGATGAGCCGGTCGGGATGGTCCACATTCGGGACCTCATCGCACACATGACGGCGCGCGCCACCGTCCAACCGGAAGCGAATGCCGAACCTGCGAAGCCATTGCCGGCCGGTCTTAATTTTGCGGCCCTCGACCTCGCCATGCCGCTGTCGGCGACCAAGATCATCCGCACGATCCTGTTCGTGCCGCCATCCATGCCGGCGATCGACCTGCTTGCCAAAATGCAGGCGACACGGATTCATCTTGCGCTCGTAATAGACGAATACGGCGGCACCGATGGCCTCGCGTCGATCGAGGACATCGTCGAGGAGATCGTCGGCGACATCGAGGATGAGCACGACGAAGCCACGGAGCGAGCCGTCGTCCGTCAGCCCGACGGATCGTATGTTGCGGCGGGCCGCGCCAGTCTCGAAGAGGCGGTCACCGTGATCGGAACCGAATTCGATGTCGGCGACGCCACCGAGGAGGTCGATACCGTCGGCGGCTATATTGTCACGCTGATTGGCCGGGTCCCGGTGCGCGGCGAATTGGTACCGGGCCCGGGTGCGTTCGAGATCGAGATTCTTGATGCCGACCCCCGGCGTGTGAAGCGGGTCCGGATATATCGGCGCAAGCCGGCCGTCCGGGTCGCCGAACGCATCCCCTCCCGCAGACCCCCTCCCTACCCTCCCCCGCTCGCGGGGGAGGAGCGCACGGCCGCACTGCCGGCCGATAGGGATGAATCGGGCGCCGTTCCGGGCGCCGCCGAACACAATTCACCGCAAGCGCAAGTGAAATCGAAGCCGTGAAGCGGTTCAGCCTGGCCAACGCGGTCATCCTGGCCCGGGGACGGCGCAGGGTGCTGATGGCGTTTCTGGCCGGGGCCGCATCGGCCCTGGCATTGGCGCCGATCAATTTTTGGCCGGTGCTGTTCCTGACCTTTCCGCCGCTGGTCTGGCTGCTTGACGGCGTGGCGTCGGCGCAGTGGGACGGCATCCGGGCAGCCTTTGGGATCGGTTGGTGGTTTGGGTTCGGATATTTTCTTTCCGGTCTCTATTGGATCGGCTCTGCGTTCTTGGTGGACGCCGAGACGTTCGGATGGATGCTGCCGTTCGCAGTGACGCTGTTGCCGGCTGGGCTTGCGGTGTTTACTGGGGTCGGCTTCGTTGCTGCGCGGTTGCTGTGGACTCCGGGCCGACTTCGGCTGTTGACGCTCGCCGCGGCGCTGTCCTCCGCCGAATGGCTGCGCGGCCACATGTTCACGGGATTTCCATGGAACGCTTTCGGCTATGCGCTCACAACGCTGCTGCCGCTTGCCGAGAGCGTGGCGATTTTCGGCATCTGGGGCCTGACTTTTGTCGCGGTAGCGGTGTTCGCAACGCCTGCCGTGCTCGCGGATGGCGAGCGCCGGTCCCTGACACCGGTGGTCTTGGCCGGCTGCGCGCTCGCCACGCTCGCGGCCTATGGCGGATTAAGGCTCGCCGGCAATCCGACTGAGACCGTAGACGGCGTGCACCTGCGGATCATGCAGCCTAACATACCGCAGGGTGAGAGATTCAGTTACGCCGCCAAGACGCAGATCATGAACCGTTACGTCTTGATGTCGCAACGTGCGGGCGAGGCAGAGCCCCCGACCTACCCTCCCCTGCTTGCAGGGCAGGGTGGGGTGGGGACTTCCAGCGGCTTGCGCGGCGTCACCCATTTGATCTGGCCGGAATCGGCATTTCCGTTCTTTCTTACCCGCGAGCCCGACGCGCTCTCCGCGATCGCCGACATGCTGGGGCCCAACACGACGCTGATTACGGGCGCAGCGCGTCCGGCCGAGCCGGTACCGGGTCGCAGCGAGAAGCGTGCCTATAACTCCGTCTATGTCATTGACCACAGCGGTTCCATTCTGGCGACCTACGACAAGCTGCACCTCGTGCCATTCGGCGAATACCTGCCGTTCCAGGATTTGCTCGAACGCGCCGGCTTGATGCAGCTGACCAATGTCCCGGGCGGATTTTTGCCTGGCGAGCAAAGACGCAAGATTGCAGTTCCGGGAGCGCCCGACATGCTGCCTCTCATCTGCTACGAAGCTATTTTTCCCGGCGAAGCGGTTCCAGACGGACAGCGGCCCAGCTGGCTCTTGAATCTGACCAACGACGCCTGGTTTGGGATCAGCTCCGGTCCCTACCAGCATCTCCAGCAAGCAAGGGTTCGCGCCATCGAGGAAGGATTGCCATTGATTCGCGCCGCCAACAGTGGGATTTCCGCGGTCATCGATCCGCTCGGCAGGGTCATTGCGGCCCTTCCCCTCGGCCATGACGGATTGTTGGATTCGCCCTTGCCACGCGCTGCCCAAATCACAATCTATGCGCGAATAGGCGACTTTTTGTTCGGTGTCGCCGTTGCGGCCACGATCGCTGCGAGCCTGCTTGTTCGCCTCATACGAGAACGTCATGCGTCGATACACTAAGAGAGTGAACTTGCAGGAAAGTTGAATTATACAAAAAGTGCAATGCGTTTAATGAAAACGCAAAATAAATTAATGTTATGATTGTACTATTTGTGTATTAACATGTGGTCTGCCCGGTAATCGCCGATTGCGCCGGCGTTTGAGGCGTTGCATCAGGCGCAAAACGTGGGGAGAAATAAGGAGCACAGAATAAAATGACGAAGAAAACTCCCAACCCCATCGATAAGCACGTCGGCAGCCGGGTCAGAATGCGCCGCATGATGCTTGGGATGAGCCAGGAAAAGCTCGGTGATGCGCTGGCGCTCACGTTCCAGCAGGTGCAAAAATACGAAAAAGGCACAAATCGGATCGGAGCGAGCCGGCTACAGCAGATTTCCCAGATCCTGCAGGTGCCGGTGGCGTTCTTTTTCGAGGGAGCACCGATCCTACCGGAGGGAGCTGTGTCGACAGGCCTCCAAGAGGCCCCCTCGCCCGCCTACGTGTCCGATTTTCTGGCGACCTCCGACGGCTTGTCGCTCACCAAGGCCTTCATGCGCATTCCCGATCCCAAGCTGCGGCGCCGCATCGTCGATCTCGTCCAGCAGATCGCCGGTGGAGACGCGGAAGGGCAATAGACCTGCCATAAGATGCCGTGGAGACGTGGTCGGAGGGTTAAGCTGGGGCGCTTGCCCGCGTCAGCCCACCCTTGACCGCGCGCTTGCGCCGCTGCAAGAACACCACGCGGAACTCGACCACGCGACTGTCGCGCGGTGCGGGCCCCAGGGAGATGCATCTTGTCGCGTGCGAGCTATCTGTTCACCAGTGAATCGGTTTCCGAGGGTCATCCCGACAAGGTTTGCGACCGCATCTCGGACGAGGTTGTCGACGCGTTCTTCGATATCGGACCGCGCCACGGCTGGGACCCGCGTCGCGTCAGGGTCGCGTGCGAAACGCTGGCGACCACCAATCGGATCGTGATCGCCGGTGAGACCCGGGGGCCCTCGCAGATCACCCGTGACTACATCGCCCATCTCGCCCGGCTTGCCGTGAAGGACATCGGGTATGAACAGGAGGGCTTCCACTGGGAGAAGGCGTCGATTGAGGTGCATCTGCATGCGCAATCGACCGACATTGCGCAAGGCGTGGACTCCGCCGGCAACAAGGACGAGGGCGCAGGCGACCAAGGCATCATGTTCGGATATGCGTGCAAGGAGACGCCGGAACTGATGCCGGCGCCGATCTACTATGCGCACCGTATTCTCAAGACGATGTCGAAGGCGCGGCGCTCCGGCGAAACCCATGCGCTCGGGCCGGACGCCAAGAGCCAGGTGACGATACGCTACGAGGCGGGCAAGCCGGTCGAAGCCACCCAGATCGTGGTGTCGACCCAGCACATCGATGAAAAGCTGTCGTCCCACGACATCCAGGCCATCGTTGAACCGTATGTCCGCGAGGCCCTGCCGCAGGGTTGGATCGGCAAGCAGACGGTTTGGCATGTCAACCCGACCGGAAAGTTTGTGATCGGCGGCCCGGATGGCGACTGCGGCCTGACCGGGCGCAAGATCATCGTAGATACCTATGGGGGGGCGGCTCCCCATGGGGGCGGTGCGTTCTCCGGCAAGGACCCCACCAAGGTCGATCGCTCCGCCGCCTATGCGGCGCGCTACCTTGCCAAGAACGTGGTCGCGGCCGGACTGGCTGACCGCTGCGCAATCCAGATCGCCTACGCGATCGGCGTCGCCAAGCCGCTCTCGCTTTACGTCGATTGCTACGGAACCGCGCACGTTGCCGAGCCACGGCTTGAAAAGCTGCTCGACGAGGTCATGGATCTGACGCCGCGCGGCATTCGCGAACATCTCGGCCTCAACCGGCCGATCTATGCGCGAACCAGCGCCTACGGCCATTTCGGCCGTGTGCCGGAGCCCGACGGCGGCTTTTCCTGGGAACGCACCGATCTCGTCGACGAGTTGCGCCGCGTCGCGAGTTGAAAGACGTGTGAGATGATTCCGGAGTTTCACTCGCACGGCGACCGCGTTCCCTCGCGGTAGCGGGGCGTCACTGCCATATCTATGGCGATGTCTGGCCACGATGATCATGTTGCGTCCCGCGAGCGCGCCTTTTTTGGCCGCCGCAAGGGTCATCGCCTGCGGTCGCGCCAAGCCGACCTCATGGCGACGCTGCTGCCGCGGCTCGCGCTCACACTTGACCAGCCGCATCCAAACAAACTCGCCCAGGTGTTTTCGCGCCCCGTGGAGGCGGTTCGCCTCGAAATCGGATTCGGCGGCGGCGAGAATCTGGTCGCGGAAGCAACCGCACATCCGACGGTCGGCTTCATCGGCTGCGAGCCCTTCGTCAACGGCATGGCGAAGATCCTCGCATCGATCGACGCGAGTGCGATCGACAACATCAGACTTTACGCCGGAGACGCCGTCGATCTCTTAGCTTGGCTCCCCGACGCCTCGCTCGGGAAGGTGGATCTGCTCTACCCCGATCCATGGCCAAAGCGGCGGCATTGGAAGCGGCGGTTCGTGCAGGA
>Ga0137377_10002481_pt1 | contig 13758 bp, 16 predicted proteins | sample SagtaG_22_FD_104815 | JGI IMG/M metagenome (GOLD analysis project Ga0137377, IMG submission 104815) | Vadose zone soil microbial communities from Sagehorn Ranch, Mendocino, California, USA - Sage2_L_40_16 metaG | ecosystem: Environmental > Terrestrial > Soil > Vadose zone | place: USA... | reverse complement strand
GTCTTTTGACTCGACGTTGAAGAATGACTTGACCAAGCGGTCTTCCAGGGAGTGGAAGCTGATCGTCGCCATACGACCACCGGGTTTGAGTGTCGAAAGAGCTGCTCTGAGTCCTTGCTCGATCTCATCGAGCTCATCGTTGACCGCGATGCGCAGACCCTGAAAGGTCCGCGTCGCGACGTGGATGTCGCGGGGCCATGCCCTGCGAGGTATGGCGGCCTCAACGGCTTGGGACAGATCGCGGGTGGTGCGGAGCGGGCGCCGCGCCACGATGAACTGTGCGATCCGGCGGGCCCAACGTTCCTCGCCGTACTGGCGCAGGATGCGCTCGATCTCGGCGACGTCGTACTCGTTGACGATCTGTGCCGCGGTGAGCTTCGAGTTGGGGTCCATCCGCATGTCGAGCGGCCCCTCGCCGCGGAAGCTGAAGCCGCGACTTGGGTCGTCGATCTGCGTGCTGGAGAGGCCGAAGTCGAAGAGGATCAGGTCTGCTGGGCTGAAACCATTCTGCGTTGCTGTCGCGCCAAGCTCGGAAAACCTTCCATGAACGACCACCGCCGAGGCGCCAACCACCTCCAGCAGCTCCCGCCCGGCCTGGACCGCAGAGGGATCGCGGTCGATCCCAAGCAGCCGGCCGCCGGGTGTGATCCTCTCCAGGATTTGGCGGGCGTGGCCCGCCTGCCCGAGGGTGCAGTCGATCGCGACCGCGCCCTCTCGGGGCTGGAGCAGCTCTATTACCTCTTGTGAAAGTGCTGGAACGTGCGGACTAATGCCCGGAGATCACCCTGTCAGCGAATTCGGTAAAACGCCCTTGCGCGTCGGCGCTGTAGCTGTCCCATCGGGCCTCGGGCCAGATTTCCACCCTCGGCCCCGCCCCGATCACCACCACCGTCGACGGGGTCTCGATCCCCGCCAGGCGCCGCTGCTCGGGCTGGAGGCTGATCCGCCCCTGGCCATCGGGCTCGAACGGATCTGAGAGCGGGTAAAGCGTTCGCGCCAACGCGCGCTGGTCCGGTCCCGGCAGCGGGCTGCGCAGCTCCTCGCCGAGCGCGGCCCACAGGTCCGGGGGATAGATCGCGAGCACATTGTCCTGGCTCACCGAAACGAAACTTCCCTCGCGGAGCTGTTTCCGAAACGGAGCCGGGATCGCCAGCCGCCCTTTGTCGTCCACCTTCACCCGATGCGCCCCGGTGAACACTCATCTGGCCTCCCAGAACTCGAGGAGGCGCCGGTCCCGGCGAGCGCACAGGCTGCAGCCGCAGCCGTGAAGCTCGAGGGGCAGGCGATTGCCGTGCTTGTCGAAACGGTGGTTGAGACCGAACGTGTGCGCGGGGTCGGCTTCATCGCGGCTGCGGGGAGAAGTGGCGTAGAGAAGGTGTATGGCGTGCCTTACTTGGACGTAGGGTGCGACGTATGGTTCGATGTCTGCCGGATTCACCACTTCTCCCCACTGATCACCGCGATTCGCCGCAGACAGTAACAACGGCGGTTAAGCCTGTCAATACCTTTACCACAAGATGTTGCGAGGCCAAACCAAGCCCGCCGGAGGCGCGCCCACGATGTTGGGCCTGATGGTGAATGAACCCCTAGATATAGGGTTGAAATGTGATACTTACGAACATTAGTTTGGTCAGCGACGAGCTGGTGACGCCACGACGCTTACGGAGCTTTACCCACTCCGCTTGAGAAGCCCAAGTCGCTTGGCCCGCCTTTCTGCCCATGTGAAGACCGCAAAACCAATCGGGATCAGGACCGCGCCCATACCCAGCAGGATGCCGACGGTCGGCAACTGATCGGCCATCGTGGATCCCTGGAGCAAGCTGCTCCGCATGCCGGCCAGAGCGTAGGTCAGCGGGCTCACGAAGCCTGCAGCCTGGAGCGGCCAGGGAAGCACGGTCAGCGGGTAGTAGACCCCGGAGACGAGGAGCATGAAACCCTGGACTGCGAACGACATCTGCTCGCCCTTCTGCGGTGAGAGCAGGGGCAGCACCGAGGTCAGGATTGCCAGTCCCACCAGGGGCGCCATCGACGCCGCCAGAACGATCAGCGCGCCGGCGATGTCCGCGTGCGAGAAGTCGATCTCGAAGATGGCGACGGCGACCAGCAGCACGATGAAAGTGCGGGCGAGGCCGTACACGATCGCGAACAGGCAGATCCCCATCAGATGCGTCATCCGCCGCACGGGCGCCATGAACGTGTACTCGATCGTCCCCTCCCATCGCTCCCAGGCGATCGCGTACGCGGCTTCCATGAAGACGAGCGACAGGTAGCCCCACAGCAGGGCGCCGATGAGCAGGTAGAGCTGCGCCTTGCGCAAGTCGAAAGAGCCGCCGCCAGCGCCCAGCGAGCCGAGGCCTGAGGCCAAAAAGCCAATCGACAGCACGCTGACGATGCTGTAGAAAAGCCACACCACCTCCCAGACCCAGTAGCGCTTGTAGACGTACAGCTGCCGCTCAGCAAAGCCGAACAAGGCGCTCATCTCAGAGCCGCGCACCCCGATCACAGGATCACCTCCTCGGTCTCCTCGGCCTCCAGTGTCTTGCCGGTCAAATGCATGAAGACGTCCTCGAGCGTGGCCGCGCCGTGTTGCGCGCACAGCTGATCCGGCGAGGCGTCGGCGAGAAGGCGGCCGCCGTCCAACATCAGCACGCGGTCGCACAGCGCGGCCGCTTCGTCCATGTCGTGTGTGCAAAGGAGGACGGTGATCTCACGCTCCGCGCGCAACGTCTCGAGCACGGCCTGGACCTCCTTCTTGGAGCGCGGGTCGAGACCCGTCGTCGGTTCGTCCATCAAAAGGAGCGACGGTGCCGTCAGGAAGCTGCGCGCGATCGCCACCTTTTGCTGCTGGCCGCGCGACAGCTCCTTCATCGGCTGGTCGATGACGTCCTCGGGCAGGCCGAGCATCTTCAGGATCTCAACCACGCGCCGGCGAGTCCCGCGTGATGTGTTCCCGTACAGGCGCGAGGCGTAGACCATGTTTTCCCACGGACTCAGCTCCTTGAAGAAGGCGGCTTCCACCGAAACCCGATTTACGTGGCGGCGCACCTGAAGCGCATCGGTCACGACGTCGCACCCGAACACCTTCGCCGTGCCGGCGTCTGGTGTCAGCAGCGTGCCCAGGATGCGGATCAGCGTCGATTTGCCGCTTCCGTTGGGTCCGAGGATGCCCGTGACCCCGCCCGGTTCGACCTTCAGGTCGAGCTCGTGGAGGGCCACCTTTTCCTTCCACGCGCGCCTCCACAACGGCGCGCCAGACTCGCGCTCGCGATGGCGGAACGCTTTTGTGACCCCCTGGATCTCGATCGCCGGCATGCTCATCGCTGACTCCTGAAACTTCGAAATGGCAAAACAAAAGGACCGTGGCGGTGCCCAACAACCGCACGGTCCTGGTTTGACTTTCTGGTTTCTAGGTGTCGGCTATCAGACCAGCGTCAATGCGCGGTTAGGGGCAGGCGTGCGTCACCCAACTCGGTGAAGACCACCAGATCGATGCCTGCCAATGAACCGGCTCCTTTGCAGTGGACACACCCGGGCGGGTGTGCAGGCCAGCTAGAGTACGCCGCTCCCGTCTCGCCCGTCAAGGCCAAGCTGGGAGATGACGAACGCCATCACGAAAGCCTCCTCGCGCCATGACTCGTAGCGGCCCGAAGGGCCCATGTGGCCCGCCCCCATCTGCGTCTTCAAGATGATCGGACGCTCGCCGCGGCCGGTCGCTCGCAGCCTGGCGACCCACTTGGCCGGCTCCCAGTAGGAGACGCGGGGATCGTTCAGGCCTCCGGTCACCAGCAGCGAGGGATAATCGGCCGGCCTCACGTTGTCGTAGGGCGAGTAGCCCTTGATGTAGCGGTAGAACTCGGGCTGCGCGGGATTGCCCCACTCGTCGTATTCATTGACGGTCAGGGGCAGCTTGTCATCGAGCATGGTCGTGAGCGCGTCGACAAAAGGTACCTGGGCCACGGCGCACGCGAACAGGTCCGGCCGCTGGTTCAGCACGGCGCCGATCAGCAGGCCCCCCGCGCTGCGGCCGCGGATGGCCAGCCGCGCCGGAACTGTGTAGCCCTCGGCCACCAGCTGCTCCGCGCAAGCGATGAAGTCGTCGAACGTGTTGCGTTTGTGCAGCAGTTTGCCGTTGTCGTACCACTCCCTCCCCATCTCGCCCCCGCCCCGCACGTGCGCAACCGCAAAAACAAAACCTCGATCGAGAAGACTCAGCCGCGCGGGATCGAACATCGGGTCGTTGGAATGCTCGTAGGCGCCGTACCCATACAGCAGCAGCGGTGAGCTGTTGCGGTGCAGGTCGCGCCGGTAGACGAGGGAGGTTGGCACGCGCACGCCGTCTGACGCGGTCGCCCAAATCCGCTCGGTCGCGTAGTCATCCCGGTTGTAGCCGCCGCGCACGGGCTGCTCTTTGACGATCGTCCGCTCGCGGGTATCCATGTCGTAGTCGACGGCCGACCACGGCGCGGTGAGCGAGGTGTAGAAAAAACGCATGACGCGGCTGTCGTAGTCAGGGCTGGCGCCTGGGAAGGCCGTGTAGGCCGCGTCAGGCTGTTCCACCATGTGCAACTTGCCAGTCGCGCTGTCCATGACTTCGAGGCGCTGCAGGCCGTCCGAACGCTGCCCCAGCACGATGTGGCCTTTGTGCACATCGGTGAAGTTGAGGCGAACCCCCGGGCGCTCGGCGACCACGTCCGTCCACGAATTTCTGCCCGCGCCGGATACCGGCGCGGCCATCAGCCTGAAGTTGATCGCGCCGTCGTTGGTGAGGATCAGGAAGCGATCCTCCTGGTGGTCGACTGAGTACTCGATGCCTTCGCGACGGGGCTCCATCAGCTCGGGCTCTTGCCCCGGCTCGTCGCTCCGCAGGAAGCGGCACTCGCTGGTGACCTGGCTCGAGCTCGTGATGAAGATGTAGCGCTCGCTCTTGGACGGCTCCACATTGAGCTCGAAGTGCTCGTCGTCTTCCTGCAGCACGAGCACGTCATCGGCAGCCGCTGTCCCGAGCCGGTGGCGCCAGACCTGGTACGGGCGCATCGCCGCGTCCGGCCGCACGTAGAAAAAGGTCCCGCTGTCGGCTGCCCAGGCGGCGCCGTAGTAGACGCCGTGCACCACGTCATCCAGGTCCCGACCCGTCGTCAGATCGCGAAAGCGCAGCTCGTGCAGCTCAGCGCCGTTGACGTCGGCGGCGTACGCGACCAGGTTCTCGTCGGGGCTTCGCTCGACATAACCCAACTCGAAATAGTCATGGCCACGAGCGAGCTCGTTGGCGTCGAGGATCACTTCCTCGGGAGCGTCCATTGATCCCCGCCGGCGGCAGTAGATCTCGTAGTCAAGACCTTCCACAGTGCGGGTGTACGTCCACCAGCCTTTATAGAGGGTGGCGGCCGAGGCATCCGTCTCCTGGACCCGGCCGATGATCTCGTGGTAGAGCTTCTCCTGGAGGTCGGCGACGCCGGCCATCACGCCGTCCGTGTAGGCATTCTCAGCCTCCAGGTAGCCGATCACCTCGGGGTTCTGCTTCTCACGCAGCCAGTAATACGCATCGACGCGCCGGTCGCCATGCGCCTCGAGCACGTGGGGACGCTCCGGCGCCAGAGGTGGCCGAGCGGGTGTGACTTTCACCCGCTCCACTCTAGAGACGGTTCAGCCGGCGCCGCCCAGCCTGAACGCCTTCCGGACCATCTTCTTGACCTCAGCACGCTCGGCGTCGGCGGGGGCGCGCAGGGTGATGAAGCGCATCTCCTTGCCGCCACCCTGGAGCAGCCCGCTCCCGTCGTCGAGGTCCACGCCCCGATAGAAGTAGAGGGTCGAATGATTCGGAAAGGTGCCGATGCCGACCACGTCGGCCCCGCCCGTGCGATAGCGGAAGAGCTTCCACATCGCCCGGCTCGAGCGTGGTTCCGCCATCTTGTACGGGACCTCCTCCGCCTTGGGCGCGACCGTCTTCACCATCCGGCGCGCCGCCTCCACCGTGGGGTTCACTGGCTTGAGATTACTGGCTTGCAGGCCAGACCCAACATCCCGGTCTTGAGGGTGGTCGACTCGACGAGGCTCAGGCTGACCAGGTGCGCCGTGTCATCGAAGGACCTCCTCCCCCGTCCGACCACGATCGGACAGACGTTGAGGTATCCGACTTCCGCGCCGATCACCGACTTGCCGGGCGGTTGATCAGCACGCTTCCCGCCAGTCCGGCCAGGGCCAGGAGACCGACAGCGCCCCCGTACCAGAGCGCCGCGTCGTGAAGGCCGACAAGCGTCACGAGAAATCCGGCGACAACCGCCGGCAGCGCAAAGGCGACGTAGGCGACGACGAAGATCGCGGCGAGCAGCGCGGCCCTTCCGGTGGGTGAGGCCAGACTGACCAGGCTGCGCAGCACGCCGAGCCACGCCACGCCAAATCCAACGCCGGTCACGGCCGTCCCCGCGAAGAAGAGGGTCGGAGCGGTCATGGCAACCGCGGTCACGGTGAGCGCCAGCCCGAGTACAAGCGCAACCGCGCCGACCACCATCGCGCGGGCGGGCGGCCACGACCGAACGGCGACCACGCACGCGGCCCCGACGCCCGCGAGCAGAAAGATGGCCAACCCGCCCAGCAGTCGGTTGGACGAGCGGGCCAGATAGAGCGCCAGGCTTGGGCCGAGGGACAGGTAAAAGCCGCCGACGCCCCACCCGGCGACCAGGCTCGGCAGGGTGGCGATGAACGCGGCCCTGACGCGCGGCTCCACCCCGATGCGGGGCACAAGATGAACGCGGGCGCGAAGCGCGGAAGGTTCGGGGATCAGGAGGGTCGCCGCGCCCGACAGGACGAATCCAGCAGCCATGATCCAGTAGACGAGATGGAGCGGGTCGGGCCCGAACTGCACCAGCGCCGCTGATGCGAGACCGCCCAGCGCCAGACCGAGGATCGGCGCGGCGCTGTTGACGGTTGCAGCCAGAGTCGGATGCCCCGAAGGCTGCAGGTCGACAAACGAGGCGGCGAGCGCGCTGGTCGCGAGGCCGGTCGCGACGCCCTGCGTGATGCGCGCAGCAAAAAGCCACTCGATGCTCGACGCATACAGGAACATGACCATGCTCGCGGACTGGATGGCCAGCGACGCGAAGATCACCGGTCGCCGCCCGACTGCGTCGGAAAGCGAACCGGTGAAGAGAAGCGAGACAAGAAGAGCGATCGCATACACGCCGAAGACCTCGGTCAGCGCCACCGCCGAGAAGTGCCACCTCGCGGCGTAAACGGCATACAGAGGCGACGGCGCCGCCGCCGCGAATAGAAACAACGCGAGGGTTGTCGCGACGATCCAGAAAGCGGTCGTGCGACCGACTCTCTTCTCCCCGCGAACAGCTCGTGTCACCAGCCCGACCACGGCAACCGACAACCGTCCTCGGGCAAGCCGAATTCCCAACCGAGATGATCCACGTCACAGAGAGGCGGTAGGCTCAGGCGATGCCAGCGCGTCGATTTCCGGCGATCAGGCTTGGAGCGCAGACCAACCTGGCGCTGCTCGGGCTCCTCTCGGTTGCGTTCCTCACCGGCTGGGTCGCCTTCGCCTTCGCGACCGCTCCCGCCCGCTGGTCGCTGGTTGTGCATGCGACCGGCGGCATCGCCATCCTGCTTCTCCTGCCGTGGAAATCGATGATCGCCGGTCGCGGTCTGCATCGACCTCGACCTGGGCGGTGGGCCTCCATCCTGCTTGCGGTGCTTGTTCTGGTCTCGATCGCGGCAGGCCTGGCTCACTCCACCGGAATGCTCTTGACCTGGGGGCCATTCACACCGATGGAGTTACATGTCGGTGCGGCCATCGCAGCCGTGCCGCTCGCGGTATGGCATGTCGTCGCGCGCCGTGTCCGGATGCGAGGCCCGGACATGTCTCGGCGCGCGTTCCTGAAGGGAACCGTGGTGGTGGCCGCCGCCGCCACCACGTATTTCGCCGGCGAGACCCTGGTCAGGGCGGCCAATCTGCCTGGCGCCGCGCGTCGATTCACCGGTTCCTACGAGGCCGGATCATTTGAGCCGGCATCGATGCCGGTCAGCTCCTGGATGTTCGACGCCATCGCCGAGCTGGATGCCGCGACATGGCAGCTGCGTACGCCTGGAAGGACATGGACATACGACGAGCTGCTCGCGTTCGACGATCGGTTGACGGCCACCCTCGACTGCACAGGCGGCTTCTATTCGACCCAGGAATGGACCGGCGTGCGTCTGGATCGCTTGCTCCCGACGAACAACCGAGCCAGCATCCGCGTCGTCTCGAGCACTGGATACGACCGGCGCTATCCAGGCGCCGAGGCTTCATCGCTGCTGCTGGCGACGCGGCTCGGAGGTGTTCGACTCGACCCGGGACATGGTTTTCCGGCCCGGTTGGTGGCCCCGAACCGGCGAGGCTTCTGGTGGGTCAAATGGGTCACGGCGATCGAGACGGATGACTTGCCTCACTGGTGGCAGTCACCATTTCCGCTGCAGTAGGCCTTGCCGGTGCTGACGCTTCCGCCTCAGATCGATGCGTTCCTCAAGCTGCCGAACGCGGCCGTGATCGGTTGCGTGCGACCTGACGGTTATCCGATGACGGTCGCGACCTGGTACGACTGGCTCGACGGCCGGATTCTCATCAACATGGATGCGAACCGCAGCCGCCTGCGTTGGATCCGGCGCAATCCGAAGGTCAGCCTCACGGTCCTGGATGCCGACTGGTACCGCCACGTCAGCATGTATGGATCGGTGGTGGCCTTTGAGGACGACGTGGACCTGGCGGACATCGATCGCCTGGCGCGCCGCTACAGAGGAAGGCCGTATGAAAACCGGGCGGCGAAACGGATCAGCGCCTGGATCGATCCCCATGGCTGGCATGGGTGGGATCCGTCAGGCGACCTTGCCAGTCCGCCTGTCGGAACCTGAGCGCCGGCGCCCGACCGGGCGCCTCCTCCTCTGTCCTCCGATGTTCGCTCCGTTGGCTGCCGGTCCGTAAAGCTGCACCGGATCGGGCACATACGACCAACCGCCATCACGCGCCAGCAGCGCCGCGTCCAGCGTCTGGAGCACGGGAGCGCCCTGACGGCGCAGCTTGGCCCAGTTTTCATGATCGGCGGCGGTGATGAATGTCAAAGCCCGACCCGCGCTGCCGTTGCGGGCGGTCCGGCCGACGCGGTGAGTCATGGCCTCCGCTGACTCGGGCAGGTCGTAGTTGACGACCAGGCCAACGTGGCTCAGGTCCAAGCCTCGTGCCGCGACATTTGTCGCCACGAGCACGTCCGCGCGGTGGTTGCGGAACGATTCCATGACCCGGTCGCGGGCGACCTGCGCCATGTTTCCCTGCAGCTCGACCGATCGGTGACCCAGCCGCTGCAGGTCACGGTTCAACTTGCGCACGCCATGCTTGGTGCGGCCAAACACGATCGCGGCGCTCTGCTTCTTGAGGATGTCGCTGAGCAAGCGGAGCTTCAGCCCGGTTTCGGTGCGGACCAATCCATGCTCGAGAAGAGAAGCTCCCTCAGCGACGACCTTGACGCGAAGCGGATCCCGAAGATGCTTTTCGATCATCCTCGAGACCCAGCCGGGCATCGTCGCGGACGCAAGCACGGTCTGGGGCGAGTAGGTGAGGCCGATGATTCGCTCGACGTCCGGAGCGAAGCCGGCGTCAAACATCTGATCCGCCTCGTCGAGGACCATGTATTGGACCCGGCTGAGGGAAAAGACCTTCTTCTCGAACAGGTCGAGGATGCGCCCCGGCGTGCCGATGACTACATCTGCGCCGCTCTTGAGGGCCTGGTTCTGCGTGTGGTAGCCGACGCCGCCGTAGAGGAGGGCGCTGCGCAGGCCTGAGTCGAGGGCCTTGAAGACGGCGTCGACCTGGATCGCGAGCTCACGGGTCGGCGTCACGATCAGACCGCGCGGGCCAGGGCTGCGGTGCCGAAACTGCTGGATGAGCGGTAGCAGGAAGGCCAGTGTCTTGCCGCTGCCGGTCGGCGACTGAATGACGACATCGCGACCGGCGATGAGGGCGGGTATCGAATCCGATTGAACGTGGTTCGGCGTATTGATCTTCTGCCGGGTCAGCGACGCAAGAACGCGCGCATCAACGCCGGCTTCTGCAAATGTCTGCAACGAAGCTCCAGGGTGCCTCTCTTTTTCTTCTTATTTGCCGCGATCTACAGGGCTCTGTGTGGTGACAGGAAGAGAGGACCCGAGCGGGCGACGCACGCTTGCGTCGTACGCCATGGTACCGGATTGGCGAAGCCTCCCGTATCGGAGGAGCGGCGTTTATGCGGACGCAGGCGTGTCTTTTTGCGCGATCGGCACCGCCAATCGCGATTTTGATCCCAGGACATCGCTTCGCCGTGGCGCCGATGGGCGGCTTCCAAAGCCGGTGAGAATCGTTTCGAGGACTGGCAGGGCGTGGAGGACCTGCTTCGACCTGATCAGCACATCCCAGAGCGGCTCGAACTTCTTCCATCCCCCGGCATAGGCTATGTGCCGGAGGCGCGGCCGGAGCCCGGTCTTGGACGAGGCTCCCTTCCAGATCGATCCCCACCGATAGAACTCGCGGTACGCCCGCCAGTAGCCGGCTTCCAGCTCCTGCGGCGTGAGCCGCTGAGGCTTGAAAACCACGTGACGGGTGTCGAACAGATCCCAGTCGTGGTGCAGCACCCGGTCCTCCGCCTGCATGCGCTTGTAGAGGGCCGTGTCCGGGTACGGAGTCAGGATGTGGTAGGTCGCGGTTTCGATGCCGTTTTCGAGGGCCCACTCCACGGTGCGATCGAAAACGTCCGGACCGTCGTGGTCCATGCCGAAGACAAAGCTGCCGTTGACCATCACCCCCAGGTCGTGGAGGCGGCGGATCGCCTCGGAGTAATCGCGTCCGATGTTCTGGTACTTGCGCTGATCTTGCAGGTTGGCCGAGTTCACCGTCTCAAAGCCCACGAACAGGCTGCGCAGGCCGGACCGAACCGCCTTCTCCAGAACGATCGGCTGCTCGAGCACCGACTTGACCGTTCCTGCCGCCTGCCAGAGACGCCCCATCCCGGTCATTCCGTCGAACAGCGCGGAGGCGAAGTTTGGATTTCCGAAGAGATGGTCGTCGAGGAAATACAGGTGGCGGCCAGGCAGTCGATCGATCTCCGCGAGGGCGCTGTCCACTTCCATCGTGTAGAACTGCTTGCCGCCCTGAAAGAAGGCGACCTTGTAGCAGAAGTCACACACATGCGGACAGCCTCGTGAAACGACGATTGAATTCGGCACCAGGTACAGGTTGCGTTTGATCAGGTCGCGGCGGATCGGCGGCAGCGCCGCCAGGGTCCTCTCACGGGACACGTAACGGGGCAGCGGCTCTCCTCGCCTCAGGTCGTCCAGGAACTGGGGCCAGGTGTCCTCGCCCGGCCCCATGAAATGTGATCGGCATGCGCCGCGGCTTCATCCGGCAGCGAGGTGACATGCAAACCGCCAAGCACCACCCGCGCTCCACGCCGCCGGTAGTGGTCGGCGATCTCATATGAACGTCTGGCCGACGTGATGTAGACCTGGATTACGACCAGGTCAGGGTCATCGTCCAGTTGAAGCCTTTCGACGTGCTCGTCGCAGATCGTGACGTCGTCCTCATCGCCAAGGTAAGCGCCGAGCGTGGCCAGGCCGAGCGGCGGGAAGAGCGAGTATTTGATCGGCCGAAAAAATGGGCTCGTGGCTTCGGTAAGGGCAGGAAGGATCATCTTGACTCTCACCGGGTCGCCGCCTCCGGCCCGTCCACCGTTTGATCAACGGGCTGCCGCAACGAGTGGTTACTGGCTGGTGGCGCGGTAGTGGAGGTGAATCACGCCATTGCCGAAACGCCGCTCATCCAGAAGTTCAAGCGTCAGGCGGAGGTTGTGCGGGAGGGCTCGCTTGCCGCCACCCACCACGACCGGCGTGACGAACAGGTGGAGCTCGTCGACGAGGGCGGCCTCGAGCGCCTGGGCGGCGAGGTCCGGACCGCCCACGCTGAGGTCACGACCGGCGGCCGCTTTCATCTGCCGGATCGCCTCAGGGTCGAAGTCTCGCTGGATGCGTGTCCTGGCGCTGGACACGGCATCGAGTGTCCTGGAGTACACGATCTTGTCCGCGCCCTGCCAGATCTCCGCGTAGTCCTCGATGAAGCCGGGCTGGTCGGCGGCCGTGAGCGCCGTCTCCCAGTAGACCATCACCTCGTACATCCGCCGGCCATAGAGGTAGGTGCCGATCGGCCGCTCGAGCTCGTTGACGAATCTGTGCACCTCCTCGTCCGGCGCGGCCCAGTCGAAATTGCCGTCCTCATCGGCGATGTAGCCATCGAGCGACATGATCACGGAGTAGATCAGGCTGGCCACGGTCCGATTGTTTCAGGTGGCCGGGCGCCGGCTCGAAGCCGGATGCGTGCTAGACCGGCGCGCGACGATTGAACAGACTCCGCCGGTATTCACGCCGGCGAAGAACATTCCTGCGTTCCTGGGCGGCATGCTGGCCGATCCGGCCCACGACGAGGCTGCCGTTCAGCGTTACAGCCCTACGCTCGGCAGAGCGCCTATCCGCTCCGGTCCTCCGGGTGGTGCTCCTTCTTTCGTCTATCGCCGAACTCCCTTCGTCCGGATTTCCGGGCTGCATCGGCGCCCATCCTGGGCATTTCGCTACGGGCCACGACGATGATCCTGTGTTTTCGAGCGCGAGGAGTTTGAGCGGGTCATTCTCCTCGCCTGACTTGAGAACGTTTGGTGCGCCATAGAAACCGCATAAATTCGCCGGAAGCCCGGTTTGAGTTAGCCCGAGAGCGCGACACGGGGCGAATCGGGCTCATTTCCAGCCTGCTTTTCAATTCCGTGCCCAGCTGACGGCAGGGGATGTAGAGGTCAGCAAATGGGGCAAGAGCGACGGGAGACGCCTCGTCCCTTGACATCGCCCCCCACTCCGGTTAAACCATGGCCGTTCCGGCGTCGCTTCTCAGAGAGGGATTGACCATGAAGAGCATCCGGCTGGTGGTCCCGGTGATCGCCCTCGTACTTGCGCTGCTTCCATCTACCGTCCTCGCCAGTACCACGTACACAGAATCGGTGCTGGGCGTCGAGACGGGACCTCCGCAGAGCACACCGTCATGCCTTGACCCGAACAGCGTGAGCTCCTTCGCGGGCATCGCGCGAGGAACCCTCAACGGGGGATTCCAGATCGCCGTCTGCCACACCCCGCTCGCGCCGAGCGCGGAGATCCTGGGCGGCACCTTCATCCTGAGTAATGGCACGACGACCGTCGCGGGCGGGTTCGCCTCCGGTGGCACTGTGACCTACGTGACCACGTTCGTGACCGGTTCCTTCTGCATTCAAAAGTTCGCAGTCAGCGGCGATCTGCTGCCCTCGGGCCACTTTGCGGGCAAACTCCTGCACTACGGCTCGGGGACGGCCAGTTCCTGCAACGTCTTCTTCGCCACCATCTCCGGAAGCGCCGAGCTCACCTCTCCCTGAGGCCTGCCGGACGGCAGGGAGCGATTTCCCTGGACCTAAGGCAATGCTCACGCTTCCTGGACATGCGGCGCTGCCGGCGCCTTGGTCTGCCGACGAAACGGCAGTCCCCGGTCCTCGCGCAACCACAGGTAGAGGAGCGGGGCGATCCCGGTGATCGAGATGACGGCGTATCCGGCGATGCCGCCGAAGGAGTCGAACGCGGCGTGCAAGAGCGAGACGCCGATGTAGGTGATCACGATGCCCAGGGTGGGGCGAAGGCGCCCGTTGCGAGCCGCGCAGTTCATCCTGCTGCGCCTTCAGATCACGGACG
>Ga0137377_10002478_pt1 | contig 13762 bp, 12 predicted proteins | sample SagtaG_22_FD_104815 | JGI IMG/M metagenome (GOLD analysis project Ga0137377, IMG submission 104815) | Vadose zone soil microbial communities from Sagehorn Ranch, Mendocino, California, USA - Sage2_L_40_16 metaG | ecosystem: Environmental > Terrestrial > Soil > Vadose zone | place: USA... | reverse complement strand
GGAAGCCCGCGTCGGCGACCGTATCATCTTTCATCCGGTACACTGCGAACTTCGTCCAACTGCCGGGGGCATGTGCCGGATCGGCGATCGCGGATTGTGGAGGCCCTGCGGCCCGGCCGCTTCGTGCCTGCGCTAGCGCCGCATTTGGCGGCGCTGTGCTGCCAGCGACGACCATCAACAGGATCGGCGCCACGCCGCGAAGCAAGAAGTCAAACCTCGTGCCTCTCATACTTCCCCCCTCAAAAACTCGGTTTGGCCTTCCAGAGAGCAAGACGTGGCACGCGCGTCATCTCACTTTTCCGCCAGGACACGTTTGACCATTTCGCGCTCCTTGATCAGCAGCAAACCCGGCGGCTCGGGGGATTTTGGATTCTGTTCGTAGAAAAGTTTCAACGCGCGGCTATATGCAAACAGCGCCTCGGCATTTCGGTTCGCCTCGAGCGGAAAGCCGTGGCTTAACAGGGATTCTGCGTCTTCTTTCAAGATGTCGATGTATTCCCGCAGTTGCGCCCGTGTCGCACCGGCGCGCGCCAGCTGCTCATCCGACAATGTGAGCATGGACTCAATCTCGGCGATCTTTTTCTCGAGCGCCTCCTGGACTTGCTTTTCGGCCGCGGCGAACCTTTCCAGGAACTTAGGGGTCATGTCCGTACCATCCTCGAGCCGCAGGGTCGCTGGCCCTTCGAAGACCGTGCTGCGGATGATGGGCTTCCCGACGCGCTGGTGTTTCTCGGAGTCGAATTTGCTGTAGCCGACCACGAGCAGGTCTTTGTAGTCGCTATCGCCGTGGTGCCAGACGCTCGCGGTATGCAACAGCTCGTGCGCGACGAGCTTGGTGAAGTAAGGGACCTTCGACCCGGTTGCCGTTGGCAGTCCCCAGGCCGCTCCCAGTTTCTCAGAGCTCAGGACCGGCACCTTGGCCGGGATCCGGATGTATTCGGTGTAGCGCGGCGGCCCGGGCCGGTCGGGCTGACCGGCGGCGGTCACCGACCAGGCGCCCTCTATGCTTTGGTCGACGACGATGACGACGCCGTGCTGGTCGACGCGGTGCGGCGCGCCGCCACTATGGTTCGCATTGATGATGCGGTCGGCGTGCATTTCCGTCTCGCGCACGACGTGCACGTCCAGGCCCGTCACATCGGCGAACAGCTTGATTCCCGGCGCCGCGACCGCCCCGGCGCGGTTCTTGATAAAGAAATCCATCCGCTTCGGATGCGTGCGGATGTGGTCACCATCGACGATGAAGCCGCGATATTCCTCCCACAGCATAAGCCCATCGCCGTTGCCTTCGAAACGCTCTTCCCCGATCGGCTCAATGTCGTCATCGTCGTCATCCGGAGCATTGGCGACTCCCTCCGCCTGCTTCCAGGTGTCGGCGATGTGCGAGTTGGGCTTGCGCTTCGGCAACAGGATCTTGGTCATCTCACGGTGACCGCGCAGGTAGCCGACGATCTCGCGACCGCTGCGGAGGCGCGCTGTGACGCTCAACGCGCCGTACGCGCCCCAATCGAAGGACGTGATGGTGGCGTTCGCCTCCGTGTATTGGCCGGGTGGCGTTGTTCCCTTCTGACCGTCGCCACTGACCTGTAGCGCCGCCCCCTGCTGGCTGAATTTGAGGTCGAAGTCGGGCTGGCCCGCCACTAAGCCCGGCCAGTTCATGCACGTGCCTGGCTCCTTCGAGGTCTCCAGCAGCTCGAGAGTAAATATCTTGGCCTTCTCCGCCGGTTCTCCGCCGCCGGCCATCTGCAACTTGGCGTGCACTTCCAGCTTGTTTCCGGGCGTATCTTGGCTCTCGCCCGCCTCCGGCAGCCACTTGTCGTAGTCCTTCACGTCGACGACGACCTCGTAATCCTCTTCCGCCGGGACGGCCGACCAGTGAAAGGTGCCATGCTTGGGCTCGATCCCTGCGGGATGGAGCCTCCGCGATTCCTCTACATCGATGGCGTTGTCGCGGTAGTACTCTTCGAGGCTGTAGTTCCCTTCCAGGCTGAGCTTGTCCGTGGGCAGCTTGAGCTGATCCTGGTGCGGCCACTGCGGGCCCGGCCACCCGATGTCTCCTTGCGTTGTCGAGTCGGCGTGGCGGCCGTTTGGCCTGCGCTCCTCCGTCTTTCTATGGATGGCACCGATGAGCGTGGGCTTGCCTTCGAAATCGATCCAGTATCGGCCAGCGTCAAAATCGAGATGCAACGAGGCCTTGAAGTGCGCTTGCGCCTCGCCCCGGTCTTCCCACAGCCAATACCAATCACCACCTGGGCTGGTGCACTCTGTCTTTCGGTCGCTTGCGACGCTGGCCTCGCCCTCACCTTCAAACTCGGCGGCGTCCTCACTGATATTGGTCGGGCGCAGGATGAACCTGCCTTGTTCGGAGTGCGACAAGACGCTGGCCTTGCACTGGTCACCGTTCTCCGCCGTAACGCTGAAAGGATCATTGAATTCGTAGCTATAGGTGAGGGTCCATTCCTTCACCGCCTTGAACCGGTCCGCGTTGGGTGCCGCCGCGCCTTGCGCGCGAACCTTCGGCGCGGACCAGACATGCACTAAGACCGGACCCGCCAGGACGATTCCCACGGCAAGTAAGAGCCAGTTTTCGGCTCGATGCGTGCGCACCTTCGGGGTCCTTTCAGCGCCGATTTCTGGCTGGATCTTCGGGAAATGAGGGGATAGGCAAAACAAGAACCACTTCGGCTCGCCGTGCGCCCACCTTGGACGGCTCCCCAACTTCTGATGCCGACGTGTTATTTTGAGGGAGTTTTGCGACGGTGTTGCTGCCGTAGTTTGCCACCCCAATGTTGGCCCCGTCGAAGGCCACGGGAAGAGTGGCTCCTGGATCAGTGCATGCGCATGGGGCTTCATTTCTTAGGTGCGTCGCGGACCCATTTTTCGCCGTAGAAACCGATGTTTGCACCTGTGGGTTCGTAAGTCTCCTGGAGCAGCGTCAGCACGGTTGAGCCGTTAATCGCTGGCTGGTAGCTGACAGTGCGGTAGCGCGTCACCCGGTTCGTGCCTTTCTCGCGGAAGACGATAAATTCCTTGGTGACATCGACCGTGCCCGAGCCCCGGTCGCGGACGATCTGGCGGTTGCTTATTCCAGCGAAGCGAAAGGTGTAGCTGCCGTCGGACGCAATGTTATAACCCTCGCCGTGGGCGACGATAGAACTGCCGGCGTAGCTTCCAGTGGCACTGTCCACGTAATTCAGGCTGCTATCCCCGCCACTGTGCCATTGCCCAACGAGATCCGCAAGGGTGACGTTGGTTTTTGCGGGCTGCGCCTTCTCCGGGCCTATGCGGACGCCCTCGACAACCTGCGAAATCACGGGCAAAAGGTCGTCGAACGCGTGGCGGTCCTGGGTCACCACCAACACCGGAATCGCCCCTTGGCCGGTTTCGAGCAAGTACAGCCACGCAAAGCGGTTGTCGTCAATCCAGATACTGCCATACTTGCCGGAGTAGCCTGCCGAAGCCGTGTGATCATAAATAGGCTCCGGTACCGGCGTGTGGGGGGCGATCTTTGTCCACGCGGAGCTGAAGTCAGCCTCGGCGTCTCCACTGGAGCGTCGCGCTTTATAGATGGCAATGACCCAGTAGCGATCGCCTTTCGTTAGCATCACCGTAGCGAAATCGTCCCCCGGGCTGTATTCGTATTTCCAACCTTCAGGGACAGCGAAAGATACGTCACCTATGGTTTCGACTTGAGCGAACGCCGCAAAAGCATAAAGCCAAACGATTAGGGGGAGCGCGAAACGAAACATCGGAGACTCCTTTGGGAAAGCTGCTTTATTCCAATTTGCATTACGCCAAAGCCGGGACGAAGGGCAGAAAGGCTGCTGGGGCTGAGAGGCGTAAGCCGCCGGCCGCGCCGGCCTAACCACCTACTACTGGTACGGCACCCCAGTCGGACCCTTGATATTCACGGAAACGTTGTAGTCGACGGATGAGAAGGTATCCATCCACCAGTGAACCTTCACGTAGGGCGAGTTCGTCCCAATGCGACTGTCACTCACGGAGGCGTTGGCGTTCCCGAAAATCGAACCATGGATGCCAAAATTCACCGAGTCGACGACCCAGCCGTTTTTCAGCGTGGTGTTCGAGAAAAACTCATCGTCGTCCTTGTGTCCAAACAAGTCGCCTGCGCCTTCATGGGCAATGCACCCGCAGAACGCCCCTAACCCCGTGGTGTCGTAAGGTGACTTGATCCGTTTGTCAGCGGTTATTCCCAGCGTCATGAGCTGCAGAGCAGGGTTGAATTTGAAGGAGACAACGACGCTTTTGTCGGTGCCGCGCTGAACGTAGACGTACCCACCATAGCTCAGAATTTTTTCGGCGCTTGGAACTGTGGCGACGACCTGGGCGTCGCTCCAGTAGTCCGCGCTGGCTTTCAAGTCCATGCCCGGATTCACAATGAAGTGGACCTCACCCGGACTGCTGCCGAATCCCGAGCCGTTGATCAGAACTGGATCGCCCGGCTGCCCTTCGCTCACGCTCAACGAAGTGATGGTGGGCTTGGCTACGGTCTGCGGAGGATTTGATCCCGCCGCTCCAATGTCCTTGGATTGCGACGTGCCGGTGGTTTGCTTCGGCGCCAGTCCCTCCTTCGACATCGCCATGGGGCTCATGGCAACGTCGGAGCTCTTGGCCTGTAGTTGGGGTCCGGCGATCTTACCCGGCCTTGCAGAAGATTGCGCTGCTTGCGCCTTGAGCTGTTGGAGCCGCGTGGCCTGTTGGTCGGACATCGCCTTTTGCAGTTGAGCTTGCCGAACTTGTACGGCTTGGTGCAGTTGGTCGCGTATCTGCGACAACTGTTGCTGAGCAGCAGCATGCCGATCGCCGGCCAGGGCTTTTAATTGCTGCTCCGCCTGCCGCATGTCGCCCGGCGGATGCTGGATCGTGACGGTGCCCTGGGCTTCGGTTTTGGCAACTCGCAACAAGGTGACTGCATTGTGCGAATCAATTAGCACGGATGCACTCGAGACTGGTCGCAGTAGAGCCGAGGCTGAGCGCAGTGAAACCTTCCAAACAATGCCGCGACGTACATCGTTGGCGGTAACGGTGTAGCTGAGATCCACGCTGCCACTGCCCGATCTTTCGATCGGTTGGGCCAGCGGTCCGCTCAGGCTGACGACCAGCGGCCCTCCCTGCCACTGCGCGTGGATGGCAATCGGCCCCGGCTGGCTGACCGCGAAACCGAACCCCGTACTTTCCCCTGCGGCGATATCAAACCGCTGCGGCCACGTAGGCTCCGCCAGCCGGCCCTGGCCGAGCACGTCTGAGCTCGTTGCCACACACACGAGCAGGGCAATGATGACGGCCTGCAACCTTTTCCGAAATGTCGTGCTGTTTCTCATCTCATTGCTCCCCTCTCGCTGAAGCAGTTACTTTGCTCCTATGCTTGCAATGACCACCCTGACTACTGATACGGGACTCCTTTTGGTCCTTTGATATTCACCGAAAGCCGGTAATCGACCCGCGAAAACGCGTCGATCCACCAATGAACTTTGACGTATGGCGAAGACGTGCTTATTCGAGTTTCAGAAACAGATGCATTTCCCGCTCCATCGATGCGAGTAACGGCAAAGTTCACTGAATCCAAAATCCAGCCATTCTTCAATGTGGTATTCCGAAAGAACTCATCGTCAGCTTTATGGCCGAGGAATTGGGTATACCCGTTGTCCCAATGCTCAACCCGATGTCCGAACTGACATGCTGCAAGCAGCACTCCACCCGGGTCCGGATATCCTGGACCGGGCACCCAGTCGTTGTAGAAGCTTGGATCCATTAGGATTCTGTCGCCGCTGACTTGCAGTCGCACGACCTCCATCAATGGTTCGAATCTGAATGGCGTAAGATCACTTTTTTGCGCTCCGCACTGCACGTAAATATACCCGTCGTAGCTCGCCGGAATACCATCCGGAACATTGACAAGAACTGTGTTCTCCCAAAAACTGAGTACCGCTTGCTTAAGATCAGCGCCCGAGGCAACGACATAGTGGACTTCTGTCGGCGGGTTCTGCGCCGCAAATACGCCCTCGATATACAGCTTTTCACTTGATTTGGCCCCATTGACTGCCGTGTAGTTGTCGTCCATAAACGCAAGCTTCGGCATGTTCGGAGGGGTGCCGCGGAAGGCAGGACTAGCGGCGGTCATTTCCGGCATGCCCCTCGGGGGAATGGGTCGGTTAGTTACCGAAAGTGACGGACCAGCCTGGCGGGTAGGCATTCCCGCCGTGGCAATGGCTGGAGGCGCTACCTTACTGATTCGTTTTGCCTGCCCCGCATTCATTCCTTGCACCTGGCTGCCAATCTGCCGTTCTTGACTATCTACGACAGCCTTGCGCTGCTCGGCTGCGGCTTTCAACTGCGCTTCTGCCGCCCTCATGTCTCCCGGTGGATGTTGAATAGTGATGGTGCCCTGCGCCTCGATGCTCGCCACACGCAACAGCTTCGGGGCGCTTGCCGAATCGATTACCATTGGTCCGCTCGCATGCGCAAGCACAGGAGCCGCAGCCGACCGCAGCGACACTTTCCACACAATGCCGCCACGCACATCATCGGCTGTGACGTTGTAGCCGAGATCCACGCCGCCGTTACCGGATTTCTCCACTGGCTGTGCTAACGGCCCGGCTGCGGCATTTGCGCCGACGCCAGCGCTGCCAGGAACGACATCAACGCAATTAGTGTTGCCGTCTTCAGTGAAATTTTCATTGGCTGCATCCTCCCTGAATTCACTTTTCTTCCCCCCGGAAAGGCAAAATACACCCGGATCTGCACAGCGATGCTGCGCCAACCCGCCAGGCTTAGTGAAGCCGACAAAGGCGGTCACCAGCATACCGTGACCGAGTGCCAACCAAAAAACCAGAACCACTGGGTGGAGCACCAGCCCTGGGCGTGAAATTCCGGTCTCCTGCGCGTCCCCTGGGATTGTTTCTCCACCTTGACGCGAGCTGCTTCCGCCACAATCCTGCCTCCTGATTCGGCATAGGTGTGCCAATCGTTGCCCACCTTTGCCAGAAACAAGTTGTACTTGCCCGGTGGCAGCCCGGTTTCGTCTCCCCCCACTTCGTTTTCCAGCACGCCGATGACTTGTCCATCTTCCAATTCAGCTTCGCTCTTGCCCTGAGGGAGATTGGCCGGTGTGAGCTTGATCTTCTTCCCATTCTTCTCGCCCGTCGTACTGTTTTCTGAATCGAGCACGGCGGAGCTCGCTTTTTGAGCGATTTCTGCGCCTGACGGCTTGTCCCTGCGAGCCGCGGCAGCGGGCATGGCGATCAAGAAGAGCACAAGACCCAAGGACGACAGTTTAAGCTTCATGGAACATCTCCTTTTTGACTTTGATTTCGGCACCAAATCCATTCCTCTACCGCGACAGCCGCGCGCCCAAATGAGGCTCATCGGAGCTGCGCGCTGCCAGTGAGGTGCTACTTGTACACCAGGCCGCCGGGGCCTTTGATATTGACTGCGATTTTGTATTCAATGCTTGAGAAGGCCTCGATCCACCAGTGGACTTTTACATAAGGCGAGTTCGTCCCGATCCGGCTCTCTGTGACGTAAGCGTTCGAGTTGCCATGCGCATATGGGACCCGAAATATGACAGAGTCCACTATCCAGCCGTTCTTCAGCGCCATGGTGGAAAACAATTCATCATCATCCCGGTGTCCAAAATATGCAGAAAAGCCAAAACTTCCTCCTCCGTTCGAATGCTCCACAGACCCTCAAGCGATATCTCTCCAGTACACGGGATCCTTGATTCCAAGGTCGTCGCCTTTGGCATCAGCCGCAGTGAGAGTCAGGAACTGCACGCCAGGATTGAACTTGAAAGGTACTGAGCCGCTCTTTTCGGCACCCTGCTGAAGATAGACCTGGCCGTTGTAGTTGCTGAGAATCTTGTCGACGACGGGAACGGAAGTCATGATTTGGGTGGCGCTCCAATAGTCGACTTTGGCCTTCAGATCCATGCTTGGGTTAACAATGAAATGGACCTCACCGGCGTTGCCGCCGAAACCGGAGCCGCTGATCAAAACTGGATCGCCAGGCTGTCCCTCACTTGCACTCAGGGAAGAAATGGTCGGCACCTGCGCCTGCATCTGGCGCATGCCGGCGTGGAACTGAGGTATCGGTGCCGGCTGCGCCGGAGATGCCTTCAGGTGAACCGATTGCATCAGTTGCTGTGCGCGTGCCGCCTGCTGATCTGCGATCACCTTTTGGAACTGCGCCTGCCGCATCTGTGCGGTTTGTTGCAACTGGTCACGTAACTGCGACAGGTCGGCCGGACGATTTTGCTCAATTGTAGCCTTCAATTGCTGCTCCGCCTGCCGCATGTCGCCCGGCGGATGCTGGATCGTGACGGTGCCCTGGGCTTCGGTTTTGGCAACTCGCAACAAAGTGACTGCATTGTGCGAATCAATTAGCACGGATGCACTCGAGACTGGTCGCAGTGGAGCCGAGGCTGAGCGCAGTGAAACCTTCCAAACAACGCCGCGACGTACATCGTCGGCGGAGACGGTGTAACTGAGATCCACGCTGCCACTGCCCGATTTTTCGATCGGCTGGGCCAGGGGGCCGCTGAGGCTGACGATTAGCGGTACGCCCTGCCACTGCGCCCGAATCACGATGGGCCCGGGCTGGCTGACGACAAAGCCGAATCCAGCGCTCTCGCCGGTCGCAATCTCAAACTTCTGAGGCTCGCTGGGGTTCTGTAAACTGCCCGTCTGCGCCCTCACAGGCTCTGTAGGTAAAGTGACGAGAACAAGTGTGACAAGCGACGATGTTCTCCAAATTTTTGTCATGGCCGTGAACCGCCTTTCCCTTTTGCAGACCTAACCGCGGGCGAAATCGATCAAAAAATACCTTCACTCCACGAAACGGCCAGCGTCAGCTTTCGCCGGATGGATGCTTTTTTGATCGGGCGTTGCTCAACGCCAACTCAACGGACTTCAGATACAGACTTGAAAGCCGGTGAAGATCAACCAAACCCACCAACAGAAACTTCCTTTGCTGAACTTCGGTCGCATATTTTTTGGAGTGTCTTTACGCTCGAGGACGCTGTAGGCTTCCCCTGCGATCTTTCCGCCGGACTCGGCGTAGACATGCCAGGCGTTGCCGACTTTGGCCAAGAACAGGTCGTATTTGCCAGCGGCCAAGCCAGTCTTGTCACTGGCGATGTCCGTCTCCAGCACGCCAATGAACTGCCCATCTTCGAGATCGGTCATGGACCTAAGATGGGTCAAATCAGCGGGAGTAAGCTTGCAATTCTCCCCGACAGTGGTGTTCTCGTTCTGAAGCTTTCCCGCTTTAGCTTTGGCTGCAATTTCGTCGCCCGTAGGCTTGTCCTTGCGAGCCGCGGCAGCGGGCATGGCGATCAAGAAAAGCACAAGACCCAAGGCCGACAGTTTGAGCTTCATGGAACATCTCCTTTTTGACTTTGATTTCGGCACCAAATCCATTCCTCTACCGCGACAGACGCGCGCCCAAATGAGGCTCATCCGAGCTGCGCGCTGCCAGTGATTGCGTGTATCCTCGAGACATCATTTTTCTTACCCCCCGAAAGACAAAATAGACCCACAACCGTGCAGCAACGCGGCGGCAAGTTCCAGACTTAATTTAGCCGACGAGGGCGGTCACCAGCATACCGTGACCGAGTGCCAACCAAAAAACCAGAACCACTGGGTGGAGCACCAGCCCTGCGCACGAATTTCCGGTCTCCTGCGCGTCCCCTCGGGTTGTTTCTCCACCTTGACGCGGACTGCTTCCGCCCACAATCCTGCCTCCCGATTCGGCATAGGTGTGGCAGTCGTTCCCCTCCTTAGCCAGAAACAGGTTGTACTTCCCAGGCGGCAGGCTGGTTTCATCCCCTTGCGCGCCTCAGTTTCCAGCACGCCGATGACTTGTCCATCTTCCAATTCAGCTTCGCTCTTGCCCTGAGGTGCGTTTCATTTGGTCCTTCCTATTCAACCGGAATTTTGATTTTCACTTGAACTGATTGCACTCGAATCTGCTTGCACTATTACTTGACGCTGAACGAGGAGGCTGAATCGAAGACTAGGCCTTCCCCCTGTCCATTAGTCAGCTCGGTCCCGGCAAACTTCTTACTCTTGACCACTGGACGCAGCACAATTGCATACTCGCCTGCGGTCAGCTGGCTGGTAGGTGTAACAATCACATCGCCGGATGCGGCTTTCTTGATCTGCAACGGAACCGTGTCCTCGATGAAGGACGAGTACACAGGCCAAGTGGGGGAAGTGCTTTGCGCTAGCTCTTCTGTTGCTTTCGCAGCACCCACCAGCCGCCATCCCTGGTCTTTGGTCGGGGACAGCTTTACGATGTGCGGTTCATAATCATCAGGATTGATTCCAGGAATTCCGGCATAGGTGACCTCAAATCCCGACGCCGCCGCCACAGCGGAAGAAGACGTCGCGCCTGGCAGCGCCCACGCGTAAGTGAAAGTGGGTTTCGATTTCTTGGTAAACAGGCCGCCAATCACATTGCCTGCCTGGGTGACACCTGCGGAGGGACCGCCGAGTTTGGTACGCGCCGCTACCCGAGTGGCGACGTCCTGAACTCCAGCTTGCAGCACTTGATTCAAGGCGTTGTCCAGAGCCAGTGCCTGGAGCGTGGACTCTTTCGCCTGTGTAGGCGCGACTTGCAGCTTTTCAGCCGCTAAGGGCTGTTTGGTATTTCCAGAGAGCAGCATAAACATGACCCCACCACCTGCTGCGGGTGCCACGGCAGGCGTCGCAGCCGGGTTAGCCGCCGCTCCGGCCGGCATAGCAGAGCTCGCGCCCGGGGGAAGCATAGGTTGTGCAGGAGTAGTCGGAGCAGTAGTCTCAGCTTGCGCCGCTGGCGCCATGGCACTCTTCTTCCTGGCACCGGCATCAATCATTGCTTGCATGATCTTGGGCGGAACCGACGCCTTCTGCAGGGCAATCAGGGCCTTAGCTGAGGTATCAAAATTGCTATCGCTGGCCTTGATTGCGTCGATAATCACCGCCTCGGACAATCCGCTCTTTACCATCGAGATCGCATCCACATTGGTCAGTGGCTGTTGATGCTGTCCCATGGTGGGTACTGTGACCATTAACAAGCCGATGGTGATGACCAATGCGAAGCCACTTTTCGCGCACATGATCCGCTGCCGGGGTTTCATTCCTAGACCTCCCACTTTGTCGTGCTCCGATTCCGAGTGCATCGCAAACTATCCACCTATTTCTAAAGGCGAAAAAGCGCAGGGAATTACCTCACGATCAGCGAGAAAAAAGTGGCGCATCTATGGGCGCCAGCTAAGTAGGTTTGCTTTTAGGTTTGCTGGTTTGCTTGGTTTGCTTTCAGCTTATTGACAGGCGAAATATCGCGGGATATGCTTCCTCAACGATGTGCTGTCTCCCGGCGCGCTGTGGGCGGAAACCACGTGCAGGGCACTTCTTCCAGGCAGGTCACACAATTATTGATTCGCTGGCGGGGTGGAGATCGGGACGCCCTCGATGCGTTGGTCCCCTTAGTCTATGATGAGCTGCGTAGCGTCGCACGCCACTACTTGCAGAGAGAACGCCGGGATCATACTCTGCAAACCACCGCGCTGGTCCATGAGGCTTACATCCGGCTTGTGGGCCAACATCTCCCGCAGTGGCAAAATCGCGCACACTTCTTCGCGGTGGCGGCACATCTGATGCGGCAAATCCTGGTGGACCACGCCCGCAGTCGCAGCGCGGCCAAGCGCGGTAGCACCCCTTATAAGATCACCCTGGACCGGGCTTTGTTGGCCTTACAGCAAACCGATGTGGACGTAGTGATGCTCGATGATGCGTTGAAGGAACTTGCCGAGCTGGATGCCCGGCAGAGCCGCATCGTCGAACTCCGATTTTTCGCCGGACTCACGATCGAAGACACTTCGGAAGTTCTGGGGATTTCAGCGGCCACGGTATCGCGGGAATGGACGACTGCACGAGCATGGCTGCATCGGGAAATGTCGGGGAGCGCACGGGCATGACACCGGAACGGTGGCAACAAGTCAAGCAGGTGATGGAAGTGGCTTTGCCACTTTCAGGTGGGCAGCGTTTGCTTTACTTGGAGGAGATCTGCGCCATCGATCCCGAGCTGCGCTCGGAAGTAGAATCCCTTCTTCTTTCTCACCAGCAGGCTGGAAGTCGTTTTCTGAATACTCCCGCAGTTGACTTGGCGAGCCTTCCGCCAGAAGCAGATGCTCCACTCACTCGCGTGGGACGCATTGTAGGCGCCTATCGAACCGTCGAAGAAATTGGCCGCGGTGGCATGGGCGAGGTCTACCGTGCCGTTCGTGCCGATGGGCAGTATGAAAAAGAGGTGGCCATCAAGCTAGTGCGCGGGGGATTCGATACCAGGTCAATCCTCGAACGTTTCCGCCACGAGCGGCAAATCCTCGCCAGTCTAGATCACCCGAATATTGCCAGGCTACTCGATGGAGGCACAACCGAAGAAGGTGTTCCGTACCTAGTGATGGAGTTGATTGAAGGTAGCCCCATCGATCAGTATTGCGATTCACGCAAGCTCAACGTAACGGAACGTCTGCAGCTTTTCCGCCTGGTGTGCGCTGCAGTGCAGTGTGCCCACCAACATCTGGTAATTCATCGCGATCTTAAGCCCACGAACATCCTGGTCACGAATGACGGCGTGCCAAAACTCCTGGATTTTGGAATAGCTAAACTCCTGGATCCGTCTGGCCCGGCAGAAACGACTCTCATGCGTCCGATGACGCCCGAGTTTGCCAGCCCTGAGCAGGTTCGGGGCGAGGCGATCACCACCACGACCGACATCTATTCGCTCGGCGTGGTGCTTTATCATCTCCTTACCGGCCGCTTGCCCTACCGCGGAATTGTTGGAGGGCCACATGAACTTGCACGCGCCATTTGCGAAGCTGAACCGCGGCCGCCAAGTACAGCTATTCTCGGAACAGAAGAGGAGCACCGCGATCATCACAACGCGCAACGAACGGCAAGGTTGTACAGCGTGACAAGTGAGGGGTCTCGTCGAAGATTGCGGCGCCGCCTAGCCGGCGACGTGGACAACATTGTCCTGAGGGCGATGCACAAAGAGCCCAAGCGGCGGTACGCTTCCGTTGAGCAATTCGCGCAGGACATCCGGTGCCATCTCGAACATCTTCCAGTCATCGCGCGAAAAGATTCTTGGGGCTACCGCACAGGTAAATTCATCCGCCGACACCGCGTAGGAATTGCGGCCACTGTACTGCTGACGCTTACCTTATTGACGGGGGTGGCGACTACAATTCGTCAGGCCCGAATAGCGCAGAAGCGATTCAATGACGTTCGGCGGTTAGCAAACGCACTGATCTTCGACGTTCACGACTCTATCGAGAACTTGGCAGGATGGTCTCCCGCTCGAAAGCTGATCGTGCGGAAATCATTGGAGTATTTAGACAATCTGTCGCGGCAATCAGGTGGCGACCTTTCACTACAGCGCGAGTTGGCAACTGCTTACGAGAAAGTCGGCCGAGTACAAGGGACTACGAATGCGTCGAATCTCGGCGAACCTGCCGCGGCACTGGAGAGTTTTCGCAAGGCGCTGGTGATCCGGCAGGCTGTGGCCATAGCACAATCCAACATAGAGGACCAGATCGCTCTCGCTCGCGCTTACCGCAGCATCGGGCAGTTGCGGTGGTTCTCATTCTCTGACACGGAACAAGGTCTGGGAAACCTCCGCGAGGCCGTCAGGATTGCCGAGGCAGCAACTAGCAAGGGTGGCGAAAACCCGCAGGCACTCGTCGAGGAACTGGCGACAG
>Ga0137377_10002457_pt1 | contig 13816 bp, 10 predicted proteins | sample SagtaG_22_FD_104815 | JGI IMG/M metagenome (GOLD analysis project Ga0137377, IMG submission 104815) | Vadose zone soil microbial communities from Sagehorn Ranch, Mendocino, California, USA - Sage2_L_40_16 metaG | ecosystem: Environmental > Terrestrial > Soil > Vadose zone | place: USA... | reverse complement strand
GTGCTGGCAAAATGAAGCGGACACCGGGGGCTTTGAGATTAAAACGTGGAGCGATGCGAGCAATTATGAGCACCCCAACGGCAATGACACACAGAACGACCAGAATCGGGGTCAGTGCACTGCTCCACACTGGATAATTGCTGAGTAGGTATACCTGCTCAGCAACCGTAGCGATCAGCGCCAGCGGCAGGAGCCAGCCTCTCCAACCACCACGCCGGTAGTCTTGCCACATCGTCACGAGACCTATCCCGACAAGCGCCGCAATGGCCGGAGCCATCTCCGTCATATAGTACTGGTGGAAGAAGCCTGCGATACTGAAAAAGGTACCCATAGTGAGCAGCCACATACCCCAGAACACCAGCGACTGCTGCTGCCGGTCGCTTTGGATACGCGGTCGCCGTTGCCAGGCGAGAGCAAGCATCCCAAAGAGTGCCAACGGCAAGAGCCAGGAGACCTGCCCTCCCAGCGATACATTGAAGAGACGCAATGGACCAGGAGCGCCAGTATCGAAGATTCCGCCAAATCCTCCCCCTGTCGGTTGCTGTTGTCGCGTCCCATTCCTCCCAGCGTTGGTCGATCCACCATTTCCACTCGTAGGGGGATTTCCATTTCCGCCAGTGCTTCCGGAACGATTGGTAGCGTTTGCAGGGGGTACTCCCCTAAATCCGCTCCCAAATCGCCCAAGGAGACGCTCAAGGCCATTGTAGCCAATGGCAAGGCTGAGTTCTGAATTATTCTGGGTGGAATCAACATAGGGGCGTTGCGAAGCCGGGGTGAGGTCCACCGCCACCACCCAGGAGAACGAAACCACCAGGAGCACCAATCCTGCCAGGGCCAGATGCCCGATGCGCTTCCAGATGCTCCTGGGAGCGGCGAGCAGGTAGAGGAGTCCGTAGGCAGGTACTACCAGGTAGGCCTCCAGCATCTTAATATTGAAGCCGATGCCCACTATTACGGCAGAGAGCAGCAGCCAGCGCAATTTTCCAGTTTCAGCAGCACGTAACACTGCCCAGGCCCCCACGAGCAAGGTCAAGGCCAGGATGCTATCAATCGTAGTATTGCGATTGGTCACCACACTGATCGGGGTGATTGCTAGAGCGAGGGCCGCGAGCAGGCCAGCCATCACCCCAAAGTGTCGTCGTACCAGGTAATAGAGCAGCAAAACCGACAGCACACCGGCCAATGCCTGGGGTAACAGTATACTAACGGAGTTGAAACCGAAGAGCTTGGCACTGGCAACCTCGAACCAGAAGCCCACAGGAGGCTTGTCGATCGTCACGAAGCCGCCTGGATCATAGGAAGCAAAAAAGAAATTATGCCAGCTGTCCATCATGCTTCTCACTGCAGGTGGGTAGTAAGAGCCGAAGCCGTTCTGTCCCAACCGATAGAAATCCATGAAGACAGAGATGAGGATGATTCCTACCAGCGCCAGTCGATGCCAGATAGGGAAACGTTGCTGGACCCGTTGTTCTTTCGGATGCTCAGGCTCGACCTGAGTGATTGTCGTTGTCGTATCAGCCATACCTACGTTCTCCTTAGGATTTTGTCGCTTGATGCTTTTATCTTTGGGAAAGGACACCCACTTGATATACATCCTCGAGAGCGTCATTTTTTATGTGTTGTGGGGGAACCCTTCCCGACTGTTTCAGAATCCATCCTGCCCATTGATTTTCCATAAAAAATACACCTGCGATTCATTGTAGGAGGGGAAAACAACAGAGAGACTATGATTGGAGGTAGGTTCACGCTCATTCTCATACAAAGTAAATTACTCTACAAATACGTTTCGCATAGTGCTATCATCAACAAACCCTCTTACAGTCTTATGCGGCCTCCATGTGGTCAGATGATGGAGCAATGGAAGTCCCATCGTTGTCCTTCTTCTCTTCATGTACCTGAACGATCCCAACACGACCACCTTACAGTAGTTAGGGTAACAGGTGATGATGAGAAAGGCATTAGAAAAAAATGAGAAAGTTCTCATAAACTTCTTAAGAGCCAGGGCTAGAACAGCTCTTTTGCCAAATGCTTAACTGCTCCAATTGCCTCCTGGAGAAACCTGCCAGGTGTGCCAGAGCGCATTGTCAGAGCCACCTACGAATGCCTCCAGGCGTCCATCGGTATTCTCTACCACAATAGGACCAGCGGAAAGGATGACCGAGTTGGATGGCGTACCAAGCGAGTCCCAACTCCCCCAGACACTACCAGGCGTGACCTGCGCGATATGCCAGAGTGCGCCGTCGGAGCAGATGCTGAATGCCTCAAGACGCCCATCCTTATTCTTCCTCACGGAGGGAGGAGATTGAACGTTCGCGGTGGGGGGGTTGCCCAATGAAGCCCAGTTGCCCCAGGCTCTATTAGGCGCGACCTGCCAGATATGCCAGAGTGTGCCGTCAGTCCCGACTGTGAAAACCTCGAGACGCCCATCATCATTCTTCCTCACGAATGGCACAAAAAAAGCGTTCGCGACAGGCGGTTTACCCAACGAGGACCAGCCGCCCCAGCTACCACCAGGTGTGGCTTGCCAGATATGCCACAGCGCGTTATCGGAACCGATGACGAAAGCTTCCAGGCGTCCATCAGCATTCTCGCTCGCAACGGGGTAGCTGATGGAGCTCGTGCTGTGCGGCGTTCCCAAGGATTTCCAGGTGCTCCAGGTTCCATTCGGTGCGACCTGCCAGATATGCCACAGCGCGTTGTCTGAACCCGCCATGAAGATCTCTAAGCGTTCATCGGTATTCACATGCACATTCATGCTAAGCACTAAATCCACCCCTGTTGGATTGCCCAAAGAGTTCCAGGTGCTCCAGGTTCCATTCGGCGCGACCTGCCAGATATGCCACAGTGCGCCGTCGATGCCTGTACCGAAGACCTCCAAACGTCCATCTTGATTCGCTGCTACAGCAGTATAGCCGTTAAGCCCAGGTAATGGCTGGCCCAGAGAAGCCCAGTTACCCCAATCCACCCCAGGGGTGGTTTGCCTGCGATGCCAGAGTGTGTTATCGGAGGCAACAGTGAAAACCTCCAGGCAACCATTGGCATTCTTTCCCACCGAAGGATTTGTTTGAGTATAGTCGACTGTAGGTGAGTCCAGCGAGGTCCAATTGGCCGTTACCATAATTACGCCCTTTCTCAAAATTAGGAATCGATAACGCTTAGACGACAGAATCCATACCGGGTGAATGAGAGGAAGAGCACATCAAGGAACGTTATCAAAATTCTGTCCTTATTTACTCTACCACATCAAGTGCTAGGAAGCTTGTAACGCCTTTGATATCGCTGAGGTGAGAGCCTGCAATTTAAATGGCTTCCATACCACGCATGCACTGGGAGCAATACTCAGTGCTTGTTGTACCTCGGTATCCGTGGCCGCCGTGCAAAAGATCAAAGGTAAGGATCGAGTGTTAGGATGAGACTGTAAATGGTGCAATACCTCGAAACCATTCATATCAGGCAGGTGTAGATCAAGAATGAGCACTTCCACCGGCAAGTTGGACCGTGACACCTTCATAGGTTCCTGCAAATCCTGTGCGCCACTACTATAATAAGTCATCTCTACTTTAAACAAAGCATCCAGGCATTCCTCAGCATGCTCATAGAGTGTAACTTCATGACCAGCGAGATTCAACATGGTAACACAGAGCTTCGCGATGCGGGAATTATCTTCTAGCAGGCCTACATGAGCCATAAAAATACACAACGCTCCCTATTTGCTATTTGTAACTCCATTTTTTGAATTGTACAGTTTCGCTCTATCACCTGTCAAGGTCACAATCGCATCCTCTCGACGCAGAACCATAATTGCTGTACAATCTGTAGCATGCATGGATAACACTTTACTACCTCAACATTGAGATTGCGGATGAGTGAGAACAATAATAGCAAGAAATACCCTGTAAGCACTGTACGCTTCGGCATAGGAAAAGAGCTTCGGCTTTATACCGACGAGCTGGTTGTTACAGGACAGGAAGAAGATAAAGAATTACATCTCCAACTCCAGGTCGTCAAACGACTGATCTTAATGCCAGGTGATCCCAACCCGGCTAAACTGGTTTTGATGGCAGACCTGGACGACGACACAACGGTCATTCTGGCCGAGGGCATGTCCAATGCGCGTGGCTTTCGCGCAATGCTGCCCCACATTATTGAACTCTGCCCCGACATACAACTTGACCCTCCCGATATGTCAGAGCAGTTGCGCCAGGCATTGAACACCCGCCGCGCCTGGACACTTACCTGCTATGGCACCTTCCTCCTGATCTGCGTCTTGCTCTTTGTTTTCTATCTCGTCGTAGCCTATATTGGCGCGCATCACTAGAGACTGCTAAAGAGAGGGGCAGTATGTCGAGCTTAGACGTCCTCTTCCTTGTTGTCTTTTTTATCTTCACCTTCGGAAGCTACTTCAGGCCTCTGTGAAGCAGGGAACATGCTCTTGGTTTGCGTCTTGTCCGGCGCATTTGCCTGTGTAGAATCGGCAGGTGCTGATGTTTCGATTATCCGTTCGGGTTTTAGCATTTGCTGTGAGCGTTTTCTCCCCCGTGAGGAAAATCGATAGAGCGCGAAAAAGAAAGCTAAAATCAACAATAAGGGAAAGATTTGTGAGGGATCGAATGCACTGCTGTTCCCAGGGAAGAGATAGACCTCATTATTAGCAGCGTAGAGTTGGTCATAGCCATTTGCTCCCATTGCAAGCGCGTAGACAGGTTGATCTTTTGGCAAACCGCTGGCAATTCCAGCCCAGTTTTGTCCATTATCAACACTGCGCAACACACCTATTCCGATACCAACATATACCGTTCTAACTTGATGATAGTCAATCAGAATAGCGTTGACGCTCGTTCCGGAGAGCGATACTTGACTTGCTGACCAGTGCGCCCCGTAGTCCTGCGAACGGAAAAAGCCCTGCTTCGTACCTGCAAAAACCAGGCTTTGATCGCCTCCACTGATAGCAGAAGGGAGCACAGTATTCACAACCGCGGCCGAAGGCAGGCCGGTATTCAAAGCCTGCCATGTCATTCCGGCATCACCAGAACGGTAAATGCCCATGTTTGTAGCTGCCCACAATTGATGCCGGTCAGAATCGAAAGCTAATCCATTCATCACAATTCCTGTAGGCAAGCCCTTATTAGCAGCAGACCAGGAAGAGCCATCATTCGTGCTCACATAAACCCCATGATGCTCCGTTGCTGCGTAGATGGTGAGCGGAGCTTTCAAATCAAACGCCAGCGCTGTATAGCTGTCGGCAGGGAGACCACCGATTGCAGTCCAATGTTGCGCCGTATCAGCACTGACAAAAACACCCGCATCGGTTGCAGCATAGAGTTTTTTCCCCGGATCATCGAAAACAAGTGCAAGAATTGCAGTGGGCAAAGCTAATCCAGTACTACGTTGACTCCAGCTTATCCCCGCATTCGTGCTAACAAACACTCCGTCCTGCGCATCACCAGCAAAAATTATCTGAGGATTATTTGGATCAACCACGAGGGTGCGAATATGCTGGTGCTGTAATCCACCTGACTGCCATGTGCCCCCTGAAAAGATGCCGGCAGCAGGGGCGCACGATGCAAAAAGCACAACCAAAGGTAATGCGATGATTGTAAGGCGGAATATACTATTGTTAACACGCCATTCATTCATACGGGCCTTCTGCATATGCACATCCTAACGCAGCAAATTAATCTCTTCCCCGGCGCCCTGCTCTCGTGCCAGGGTATAAACATGAGCAGCCGTTGCGACATCTTCTAGCGCGATACCCACACCTTTATAAAGCGTAATATCACTCGATAACTCTCGCCTGGGGGCATGGTGGGCAACCACATTCGCCAGGTCAGACACTCTGCTCCAATCGAAGAGCCCCTCGTTAGCAGGAATAATAAAATCACCAGCTTCTGCTCGCGCCTGTTCTTGCGAATCGGTCACAATCACACTGCTTCTTTGCAATGTCGCCAGGTCGAGTTCGCGCCTGTTTGCCCAGTTGGAACCAATAGCATTGATATGGCAACCGCTCTTTAACCAGTCGCCTGGTAGCACAGGTTCCGGCGAGGTTGTAGCAGTAATCACTATGTCTGCGTCCTCTATCGCCTGCCTTGCGCTGGCAACCGGTCTCACTTCGATAGAAAGTCTGTGCATCATTTCATTACAGAACTTCTCGCATTCAAACAAGCGGCGACTATAGACATAAACTGCTCTCACCTGCCGTACAGCGCATACTCCCATTACTTGCGTATAGGCCTGTTTACCCGCCCCAATAAGACCTACCACCGATGCATCTTGACGTGCCAGGTACTTAGTAGCAAGCCCGCTTGTCGCACCAGTACGCATACGACCAAGCCAATCAGCCTCAATGATAGAGAGCAAGTGCCCATCCAAGGAGCTAAACAGCATGACAACAGAACGCATTCCTGATCGGAAGACGGTGTACGTTTTGAAACCCATTACACCCAGCGATGGCACGCCAGCCGCCAGTAGATGCATCACGCCATTTTCCTGCACGATGCGCGTTCGAGAACGATTTACCGCGTTTCTCTGTGCCCACGCACCAAAGGCCTGTTCTAATACCATAACGTTGCCAGCCATCTCCAAAAGAGAAAGCACATCCCCCTCACGCAGCAACAGAGCCATATTTTTACTCCCACACTTTAAGCTTCCCGGCGTATCACTCGTTTCAGATACACGGCTGTTTCGTGGATCTCATAGCCCTTTGGCAAGTTCAACGATTTCTCACCCCGCGCTGAGAATACTTCTCGCATTACGTCAAATGTTGGCGCAGACGAATATCTTGAGGCTGAACGTTGAAGACGTGTCATGCGGGCCAGCAGACCCCGCCGCAACAGCTCCAAACCAACACCAACGGCAAGAGCGCCTACTCCAGCCGCCAGGCGTGGCAATTGCGGGTTACGTAGTAGCGTCGGAAGGTTCGATTGTACCGGTACAAGGCTTTTTGAAGGCAGTGTCAGATCGGTTCCACAGCGATGACAAAACAAATCGCCTGCCATACATTCTGCGTGGCAGTTTGGACATAACATAGGATTCCTCCTCCAAATATTTGTCTGATGTTTTACCTCTCTATTTTACTGTTTTCTGTGCCGAGAATCTATACTTCTAGCTAGCAATCTCGCAGCTTTCTCTATCTCCTCTTCCGTCGACCACCTACCCAGCGTCAGTCGCAACGCACCAAGCGCCCTTTCTCGTGACATGGCCATCGCCATTAAGACGGGAGACGGATCAGTGCTCCCTTCATGACATGCTGAGCCGGTAGAACTGGCAATCTCAGGTGTGGCTGCCAAAACATCCTCGCCAATAACACCCTCCACACTGATATTCAGCGTATTTGGCAATCGCTCGGTTCGATGCCCATTCAGGTCCACCCGGCCAGGTACATATTTTCCCAGCAGCCTCTGAAGTTCGTCGCGCAGTCGTTGCAGACGTACCTGGCTTTCGTCAAGCTGCTCCTGCGCTAGCATGCAAGCCGTGCCGAGTGCCACCATATTGGCAACATTCTCCGTCCCTGCTCTGAGACCCGACTCTTGACCACCACCATACATCACTGGCTCAAGCTGTAGGCCTTGCCTGATGTAAAGCGCTCCGATACCCTTGGGCGCATAAAGCTTGTGCCCGGCAACGGTCAACAAATCAACGTCCAACTCTTCCACACGTGTAGGAATCTTGCCTACCGCCTGAGCGGCGTCAGTGTGTACTAGCGCCCCATGCCTGTGAGCTACCTCCGCTATCTTTGCGATAGGTTGCAGCGTTCCGCTCTCATTGTTCGCATGCATCATTGTGATAAGCACAGTCTGCTTATCAATTGCCGCCTCTACTGCCTCAAGACTGACACGCCCGCTTTCTTCAACTGGTAGATAGGTGACACGAAACCCATGCAGCCGCTCAAGTGCGCGACAGGTATTAAGCACGGCAGGATGTTCTGTTACCTGTGTGATAATATGGTTGCCCTTATTGCGATAAGCGAGAGCTATGCCGCGAATTGCCAGGTTATCGCTTTCAGAACCCCCGCCAGTAAAAGCAATCTCTCCAGGGATACAACCAAGTAATCGGGCGACCCGCGCTCTCGCAGTATCGATAGCCTGGTGGGCTCCATGCCCATACATGTGCGAACTTGACGGGTTTCCAAAATGGGTTGAGAGATAAGGTAGCATAGCTTCGACTACTACCGGATCCACGGGAGTAGTCGCGTTGTAATCGAGATAAATGGGGCCATGTTCAAGACCCGGATGTGTTATCATAGTTAGACCTCTTCCTGCAGCATATTTCACGATCTTCCGAGTCTTCCTCATTTCCTATTCACAGACATGTCTTTCAGACATGTCTGTAATCCATCCCACACTTCCCGAATATCCCTCTCAGTAGTACGCACATTACCTATCGCGACACGCATGGTAAATTTACCATTGAGCTTTGTATGTGACAAAAAGAAACGACCTTGCGCATTAATGCGGTTCATAATCTGCTCATTGCATGCTTCCAACTGCGACTCATCATCCATCCCTCGCGGATGAGCGCGGAAACAAACTGTACTGAACGGTGTAGGAGCCAAACATTCAAAATCAGGCGACTCATGAACCCATTGAGCAAGGAGTTGACCAAGGCGCACATGTTCTCGAATGCGTGCAGCTAGCCCTTCCTGTCCAAAATAACGCATAATCATCCAGAGCTTCAGCGAACGGAAGCGGCGTCCGAGCGAAGTGCCGTAGTCCATCAAGTTGGGTACTTCTTCCCCTGCACTTTCAGAGTTGCGTAGATATTCCGGCACCAGGCTAAACGCAGCCTTCACTGCGTCCGGTTTGCGTGTATAAAAGACGCTGCAATCAATTGGTGTAAAGAGCCACTTGTGCGGATTGACGATCAGCGTATCGGCGCGTTCACAACCGGCCAACGCCCAACGCATAGCGGGATCAACGGCAGCAGAACCGCCATATGCGGCATCGACATGCAGCCACAAGCCGTAACGTTCGCATATATCAGCGATTTGTGGCACGGGGTCCGCGCTAGTAGTGGAAGTTGTGCCAACGGTGGCAACTACGGCAAAAGGCTGCCATCCTGCCTCCATATCCTCCTGAATGGCCCGTTCCAGTTGCCCGGCATCCATACGGAATTCTTCATCAACGCCAATCTTACGCAAGCCCTCCTGTCCCACGCCCAACACCATGCCCGCCTTATCAACCGATGAATGAGCCTCCTGTGAGGCATAATAGCGCAGGCGAGGAACCTCAGCCCGGCCAGCCATACCTTGCTGGCGAATATGCAGTGGCAGTGCTTCACGCGCCGCCGCCAGGGCATAAAGTACGCCTGAAGATGCAGTATCATTGATAACACCAAATAGGGGATGCGGCAATCCAAGCATCTGGCGCAGCCAATCGAGCGTCACCTGCTCCAGTTCCGTAGCTGCCGGTGATGTGCGCCAGAGCATGGCATTAACATTGAGCGCACCTGAGAGCATTTCACCCAGGATTCCAGGACCCGAGCCGGTAATACCAAAATAGGCCAGAAAGCCAGGCGAGTTCCAATGGGTTATCCCTGGCATGATCACCCGTTCAAAATCAGCCAGAATCGTCTCCATTGGTTCAGGCTGCACTGGCGGCTTGTCAGGTAAAGCATGACGAATATCACCCGGGCCAGTTTGAGCCAGCACAGGATATTCACTCACATGCCCTAAATAATCCGCGATCCAATCCACCACTTGATGCCCATACATGCGAAACGATTCAGGGTCCATGTCGCCGGTAGCGGACGGCTGTTGGGCAGAATCGAGGTATTTGCGTTCTTGCATACAAATTAACTCCTCCACAATAAAGAGCTACATCTCCTTGTTAAGCATATCTTTTCAAAAGGGAAGGTGCAAGCAGAGCGAACATAGTGCCATACCAGATCTTTTGGACTATAAGAAATATCATAGCGACTCGCAAACTCTACCGGGTCCATCTTCAACCGCAAAAAATGATGTGGGCCAACGTCAATGTCAACGAGCTATTAACAATATTGGACTGATTCTCGATACTTTTTCGCTCAAAAATTTGCCTACTCAGACAGACTAATATACATGTAGAAGCAGGACGCTCTCAGGAGGATTCTCTATGACGGCCTATTTAGGACAGCAACTTGGTAATTATCGGCTTATCAGTTTAATTGGTCAGGGTGGATTCGCCGACGTCTACCTGGGTGAGCATATTCACCTGAACACGCTAGCTGCGATAAAAGTTCTCCAGATGCGCTTAGTAGGCAATAATCTTGAGCAATTCCGCAACGAGGCTCGTACAATTGCCAGCCTCAATCATCCAAATATCGTACGTGTTCTGGACTTTGGTGTAGAGGACAATATCCCCTATCTGGTTATGGAATATGCTAGCAATGGGACACTACGCCAACGCCACCCTAAAGGCATCCCACTTTCACCATTGAGCATTGTGCCATATATTCAGCAAGCCGCCAGCGCTTTGCAATATGCTCATGATAGGAAGCTCGTTCACCGGGATATCAAACCGGAGAACATGTTGTTAGGCCCAAACAACCAGATCTTACTCAGTGATTTTGGTCTCGTCTTGATCGCTCAAAGCACAGGCACACGGAGTACGAAGGAGATGGGTGGCACTGTTCCCTACATGGCTCCTGAACAACTGCAAGGCAGACCTCGACCAGCCAGTGACCAGTACGCGCTAGGCATCGTCGTCTACGAGTGGTTGAGTGGAGACCGTCCATTTCACGGTACATTTACTGAGATTGCCAGCCAGCATATGCTCGTTCCTCCTCCACCTCTACGTAGAAGCATACCAGAGATCTCGCCTGAGATTGAGAAAGTAGTATTGATGGCACTGGCAAAAGACCCACAGCAGCGTTTCACGAGCATACAAACATTTGCCACAGCTTTTACGCAGGTTTGCCTGGCATTGCAGCAGTATCCACACTCTATATCCTACTCGACCATGCAAATGGATCAATCCTTGTTCTCTACTTATGTAATCCAGCCAGGTCCGGCAACCCAACCCAATCGTAAAACGCCATCTCTGAGCGAAACTTCACAATCGACAGTTGCGCATAATGCAGCGGGAAAACAATTACAGCGAGGGGTTGTGAATACTCCACAGTTTCAATCTTCACTATCAACCAACGTGGTTCAATCAGGTCAGCCCTCGCGACCCTCGAGAGTATTAACCACGCCCGCTCAAATTTCGCAGTTGGGTAACTCGAATGGATTGCCGTACCAGGCCACTCCTCCTATGCCACCATACGATGCCTCGCAAGGGACGGGTCTACCATCTTCAGGTTCACGCCGCAGTGTATGGAAATGGTCAATGATTGCAGCTCTCTGTACAGTAATTATTACTATGATTGTTTTGCTTCCTCTTGTGATGGGCTTTGGCACATCAAATAACTCTGTAGCTAGTGGTAGCGGAATCCAGCCGACGATAATCAGGACTTTGCCGGCACTAACACCAACACCATTACCAAAATCAAAGCCAACATCAGCACCAGCATTGAATCCAAATGCGACACCAACACCAACACCAACATCCCAGCCTACACCGATACCAACACCTGCGACACCAACTCCTACAACATCACCGCCTCGTGGGCCAGGTGTCACTGCAAGCAGCTTGGCTCCCAGTCAATGCTCAACTACTAATCAAGGCTGGACATGTACTGAAACGCTAGCAGAAGATCAAAACAACACCGGTAACCTACCATGGTCTGCATCCACCGGTACGGCGGGGGTTACTTTTAATCCATCAAGTGGGACCCTATCTCCTGGACAGACTACACAAGTGAGCATCGCGATACCACTCAGTGATTGCAGCGATACATTCGGCTTTAAAGGCCCGGTAGATGCCGCGAATGTTACCTGGAACTGCACATTACCAGCACCTGCACAGCTTTCTCCAGCCAGCGGAACCGTTTTCAACAATTACCCCCGTACAACGACGCTGCAATGGTCTACTGTACCTGGTGCAGCGTCCTATACTGTCCAGATCTACTACTATCAGCCAGGAGATACAACATGCACAGGAGGAGCGCAGGATTACTTGACTCCCAACATTACAAATACAAGCTATACTTTTAACTTTGTTGGAGCACAGCCCGGCTGCTGGAGGGTCTGGGCTGTGGACGCTGCTGGTCGGCAAAGTCCTATGAGCGGTTGGTGGGAATTTAGCTACACGATATAACTCTTAACGTATCACCAAAAAAGAAAGGCGACCATTGTGCGGTCGCCTTTCTTTTTCGCTCTAATCCTATCCTGAGAACTTAGAAGCAAGTTCGCGTGGGCTTGGCTCAACCAGAATGGAGCCATCAGGAAAAACAATCGTTGGCACGCTTCTGTAGCCGCGATTTACACGCGCTACATACTCCGCAGCTTTATCGTCCTCCTCAATATTAATATATTCATAAGATATGCCATGGGAATCAAACCAACGTTTCGCCATGCGACAATCACCGCACCACGTGGTGACATACATCTTTATCGTTTGCTTGTTTGATGAAGAATTAGCTAAGAATTGCTGCACAAAACACTCCTCCAAGTAACCCAAATTAGAAACATTTCAGCATACCTATCCCAACATATTTTTACTGCGAAATATTCCCTGCTGGCTTGTGGATACGTTCCAACATCACATCCAGAAACTTTTTGCCGCCAGTAGCCACCAATCCTGGATTGCGTGCAAGCACACCCATGACAAGGCTCGCGCTGAAGTCACCGCGCAAAGCCTGTGCAACCTGTGCAGGAGTCAGGCGCTGCATCAGGTCAAGCGCATTGTCCCACTGGTCATCGCTGTAATTGGCAATCCGTTTATTAATGATGTAGGAAATGTCCATGTCGCGACCGAACCTCGCACGCCACTGCTTATCAAAGCGGCCAAGAAATGCAGCCGAAGTATCGCCAGCCTTTACAGCTTCGGCAGCGACTGTACCAGCCATCTGGCCCGAGTAAATCGCGAAGCGAATGCCCTCACCTACTAAAGTGGATCCATGTCCTCCAGCGTCGCCTGCCAGGAGCAAACCATCACGTGAGAAACGCTCAAGTGGTCCCTCTGATGGAAACAAGCCCGTATGGTATTCAATCGGGCTGGCATCCTTGAATTTATGCGAGAGTTGAGGTAGATCATGCACTATGCTATCAAGGAAGGCTCGCGCATCGTCATCGCAATCAGGATGAAGCACACCCACCCCCAGACGTACCCGACCATTACCACGCGGGAAAGCCCATGCATACCCTCGCGGCGCATACTTGCTCCCCATAATTAAAAATAGCTCATCCTGGGGATAGTTCGGTGCGTACATATCGTACTCCGCCCCATAGCCATAGCGATGGAAAGCTTTGCCCATCTCTGTGCGCACTCCTACATGTCGCGAAAAGCCGCTGGCGTCAATCGTCACAGACGCACGTACGCTTAGGCGCTCACTTACGTGATTCTTAGCTGTCACACCAAGAACACGACCATTTTCGATGATCGTCTGCTCAACCGTGTGACGCACGCGCAGAGTAGCGCCTGCTGTGACGGCGCGGCCCGCAAGATGCTGGTAGACTCCACGCACATCAAGAACGCAAGCAACCGCCGGATGATAATACAAAGGCACTTCTCGATGAGGAGAAACAAATATAACCTTAGTTATCGGATGGTACAGATTTTCGGGGATAGCAAGCGTCTTCATGTCGCTAATCCAACTTCCCCCGCTCGTGTGTACCGGATACCCAATCTCATTCTGGCGCTCTAATAATACTGTTCGCACATTGAGCCTGGCGGCAGCTTCGGCGGCGGCTAAACCCGCCGGGCCACCGCCAACAATTAAAACATCACACGCTTCTGGC
>Ga0137377_10002454_pt1 | contig 13819 bp, 13 predicted proteins | sample SagtaG_22_FD_104815 | JGI IMG/M metagenome (GOLD analysis project Ga0137377, IMG submission 104815) | Vadose zone soil microbial communities from Sagehorn Ranch, Mendocino, California, USA - Sage2_L_40_16 metaG | ecosystem: Environmental > Terrestrial > Soil > Vadose zone | place: USA... | reverse complement strand
CTTGGGGCTGTCGGGTGGAGTGGGCTCGTGCTTGACAAAGTCTGGCGATCCGTGGATGACGTCGACGAGGGCCTGGCTGTGGGTAGCTCGTCATCCTGCTGTTGGCATGCCTGGTCATGATCGGCGTCGGAGTGCGAGGGGTCCCGCGACCGTCAACGCAGCAGAGCTGAGGTGCGATCAAGGACATCCGATACGTCGGGGATTAGAAAGGCGCGGGCTGTTTAGCCGACTTGTCTTGAGACAGCTTTCTGAGCGCCGCGGGCGCTGCCGAGCAAGACGATGCTGACCGCTACGAGCCAGACAACAACAGGTGTCACGCCGACAATGATCGGCAACAGCCCGAGGGGCCCGGTGTTTCCGGTGCCGCCGAAGATTGTCAGCCCGGCGACCACGTCGAGAGCGGCAGCGACTGCGCTCAACCAGCCCATCCACCGCGGTAGTACCGCGGCGCGGAACACCACGAAAGCAACGGTCCCAAATACGAGCGCGACCGGGAAATAGAGGAAGGTGAGCGCCATCCAGGCCCCGGCCCAGGCAGCGCGAACGATCGTGGGCTCGGTCCCGGACCCGCTTATGAAGGCTGCCGCCGCCTCAGCGGCAGAACCGACGAACAGGACCGCGGCCGTCACCAAACCGGCCCCGAAGAAGAGAGCAGCCGCCCACTCCCAGTCGTCACCCGCTTCTCGAATAATCGCTCGAATCCCGGTGAACTGCATGAGCAGAACAGCGGTGGCGACTGCGGTCAGGAAGGCATCGCCCATGAAGAGGCCGCTGTTGGAGTTGATCCAGCCGGCGTAGCCCTTCGCGTTTCCGTAGTCGGGCGGGTTGCCCGCGATCAGGAAAAGAACGAGGGCAGCGACCTGAATGGCAACATAGACCAGTCCGAGGATCCCAGTCCACTGACGCCAGGTCCAGCGGTTCATAGCCCCCTCCTTGTGTGTACGCGGTGAAGTATGCGCGCGCCTAACTCGATAGCCGCTCGCATCTCTGGCCTGCTCTTTGGCCGGTGTCAGTCAGTTGGATTAGGTCAAGGCGACATTCGACTCCAAAGATCGTCGACTGCGGCCCGCCATTCATGATCTCCAGCGTCTTCCCAGATCTCGCGAAGGTCAGATTCGGGGCCAAGAATTCGGACGATCGCGGTTTCTCCGCGAGTTATCAGTCCGCTCGGGGGATCGATTCGGTGTTTGGCGACCCATTGATCGACTTTGTCGGTGTAGGCATTCTTGTAGCCCGGTCGCCCGCGAAGCCGGGCGAGGACCTCGCCGGCAGCCAGCGCGTTGCAAGCAAGTCCTTGCTCGAGGTAGGTGGAGCCCACCGCCTCGCTCAAACGCTGATTCCACAAGCGAGAGGTCGGAGACCCCATCAATGTCGTATGCCCAGTCATTGGCGTCGTCGTTGTCGAACGCCAGCACACCCCAGGCTCCCACCAACTAACCCGGGCTCCAGCGGCAATTGGTGGACCCAGACATACACAACTCGAACCCACGAGTTCACGAGACCGCGGCTTCGCGTCCGGTAGCCTCGCGGTGATGGGTCACCTTGAACCCAAGCCGCCGCCAGCGGCTAAAACAGCCCGATCGCCCGCTTAACGGGGAGTCAGATCAGCAGACGGTGTCAGTGTCGAAGGCGACGCCGTTGACGGTGGTCGTGCCTGTCTGAACGATCCAGACTTGCGACCCACCAAACGCCGTGCCACCGCATGCATACTGGCCGGTCAGCACCCAGCTGCCGTCGACGCTGCTGACCGCTCTGCCGCCGGTGATCACCTGCCAGGCCGACCTCGACGAATAGACGCCGACCGGCCCGCCACGCGTCAGCGTATGAGCCTCGTCGATGCCGCCCTGAATCGTGGCCACGTTGTAGGCCGTGTTCGAGCTGGACCAGGAGTTGGCCGTCTCGACATCTAGCCACCAGGCCGCCCCCGGGACCGTGGCACGCGAAATGGCGTAGCCGGCCTCGTTGCAGCCGATGGCGTATGCCTGTGCCAACTTGCCGCTGTAGCCCTTGCTGCTGGCAGCGCTGCTGCAGGCTGCCGTAACGTCGCGACCGTACGCTCCCGAATAACCGGTGTTGAAGTAAAAGGACACCTGATCGGTCCCCGCCGCCGAGACCTCGGAAGCAAGGCACGAGTTGGCGGAGAATGGGCGACCGCCGGTTGCATTGAGGATCGCGAAGTTGGCGGTTGGGGGTGTCGCGCCACACTGACTGGAAGCCTCGTCATAGCCGGTCCAACCCGAGACGTAAGGACCCGCCGCCAGCGCCAGAGTTGCCGAACCTACCAAGGCCGCCACAATCGATGCCGCCACCACAGCTAATCTCCTCATGGATAGAAGGATAGTCTCGAAGCCGGTCGCTCTATCCGGCGCCGGGGCGCTCGCACACGAGCTGACTGAATGAGGGCTAATGGCACACCGTTGCACAAGGCTGCGTAATGCCAATCTGCGTTGTGCGGATAAGCATTATGCAAAAGTGAACAATTGGTGGACCCGAGGGGATTCGAACCCCTGACCTCTTGAGTGCGATTCAAGCGCGCTCCCAGCTGCGCCACGGGCCCACGTGTTCCAGATCGAGCGGAAAGGCCAGTATAGCCGGGCCTTTGCGCGCGTCCTCGCTGCGCGAAACAGGCTGCGGTGCGCGGGCGTTCCTATACTCGGTCGATGGCTTTTTTGTTCAAGGGCAAGCGGGTTCCGGAGGGCGTCGATGCGTCACGGATTCCGCCCGGCCAGACCCTCACGGCTCCCGATCGGTGGCCGCTCCTGCACTTCGGGCCGGTGCCGAAAACGGACATCGCGAAGTGGGACTTCAAGGTGTTCGGCGCGGTCGAGCACGACCTGACTCTGGATTACGGAGAGCTGCGGGCGCTGCCTTCCAAGGAGGTAGTCGCGGACATCCACTGCGTCACGGGATGGAGCCGGCTCGGCGATAAATGGACCGGTGTGCCGATTCGGGAGATTCTGGATCGCGTCAAGCCTAAACCTGAGGCGAAATACGTCAACGCGCACTGCGAGTACGGGTACACGACGTCGGTGCCGCTGTCTGTTCTGGAGGGCGACGAGAACCTTCTGTGTTACGCGTGGAATGGTTCAGACCTCACGCCCGAACATGGGTGGCCGCTGCGTTTGTTCGTGCCCTCGAAATATTTCTGGAAGTCGGCCAAGTGGCTGCGCGGGCTAGAGTTCATGGAACGCAACCGGCTTGGTTTCTGGGAGCAGCGTGGGTATCACGACGAGGCCGACCCCTGGAAAGAGACGAGGTACTGGTAGCCCGGACCCTCTGGACCGGCCGCCGCTAGTCACCTTTACGACCGATTTCGGTTCTGGTTCGCCGCTCGTGGCGGCGATGAAGGCGATGGTCCTCGCGGGTTGCCCGCGCGCGGTTCTGGTGGATGTGAGCCACGAGGTGCCGCGGTTCGATGTATCCGCGGGCGCATTCATGCTTTTTGCGGGCACGCGGCATTTTCCGGGCGGTTCCGTGCACCTGGCTGTCGTCGATCCCGGGGTGGGGAGCTCGCGCCGGCGGCTGGTCGTGCAGGCGGGCGGACGGTTTTACATCGGACCGGATAACGGGTTGTTTGGGATCGTGATCGACGAGGTGGGACTGCAGAGGACGCACGAGCTGGCGCCCCGGCCGCATGGGGCGCCCACTTTTGAAGGTCGAGATGTGTTTGCGCCGGCCGCGGCGGCGCTGGCGTCGGGCGTTCCGCTGGAGTCACTTGGGCCGCCGACCGATCCGCCGGTTTTGCTGCCCGACACAGGGCCGCGGGTGCTGTGGGTGGACGGTTTTGGAAATCTGGTCACCAACTTGAAGGCGCCCGCGCGACGCATGCGGATTCACAATCACGACATCACGGCCACGGCCACCACCTATTCGGAAGGTCGGCCGAACGAGCCGTTCGTGTACGTCGGGAGCATGGGATACCTGGAGGTCGCGGTGCGCGAGACGCGGGCGGACAAGCTGCTCGGTGCGCGGGCGGGGATGAAGGTCGAGCTGACCTAGGCTTTTTTCGGGGCCTTAACAGGCAGGGTTTTTCTTTTTCTTGTGCGGCGGTAGTTTTGCGCCGCTGTGGTTCGAGTGGTCTGCTTGGTTCTCTTCCTCGGCCTTGTGGGCTGCTCGAGCCCGGCTCATCCGGTGCCGGCTCTGGCGCGATCGGATGGCAACGTGCGTTTGTGGCAGGACGTGAGCATTTTCCAGCTGGTGGGCGAGTTGATCGGTTCGGCGCGGGTGCGCGTATTGGTCGAGATGTATGAGCTGGGGCGGGCGGACGTGCTGGAGAGGTTGGGCGAGGCCATTGGACGTGGGGTCGGTGTGCGGGTCATCACCGATCCCACCGTAGGTGAGAGTCGCCAATCGGCTCGGGTGCTCGATTCGCTGGGTGTGCCTCACCGCGCGTACCCGGTCGATGACGGGCGGCATCAGATCGACCATGTGAAGTTGCTGGTCGTGGATTCGGAAGCCGCGGTCGGCGGGATGAACTGGGGCAAGCACAGCGATTACAACCACGACTACGTGCTGGAGACACGCGTCGCGGTCGACGTCGATCGGCTCGTCCGGATCTTCGACCAGGACTGGAGCCTGGCCGGAGGTCGGCCGGCGCCGCTGGCGGCGGTGGGCCGTGAGGTTGCGCAGACCGCGCCGGGTGCAGAAATCCGCTTGATGGTGGAGAGGGCCTTGCGTCTTGCGGTGCGGCACGTGCTGGCTGAGATGTACACGCTGACTGATCCGGAGGTGATCGCCTTGCTGGTCGACGCCCACCGGCGGGGAGTGGTCGTGCGGGTGCTGCTCGATCCGAACCAGGCTTACAACCTGCACGGGTACGCGGTGCTGCATGCGGGCAGAGTGGAGGTGAGATGGTATCCGGTGCCGCGCGGGGTGTTGCTGCACGCCAAGATCGGGTTGTTCGACGGCACGCTGGTGCTGGGGTCGGCGAACTGGACGCTGAGCGGGCTGGGCGTCAACCACGAGCTGGACATCGAGACGAGGGATGCCGGGGCGGTAGCGGCGTACGCGGCGCGGTTTGCCGCGGATTGGGAGCGATCCGGTGCTTAGCTCTGGGTCGGGGGTCCCGAGGAGCCGAGCGCCGGCGGTGGGCCGGAGGCGGGCGAGGGCGGGAAGTTGACCTGCGGCACGGCGCGGTCGCCTTCGTCGGCCTGGAAGAAGGCGAAGGGCTTGAAGCCGAGGACGCCGGCGATGAGCGAGGTCGGGAGGGTCTGCAGCTTGATGTTGTAGTCGCGCACGTTGCCGTTGTAGAAGCGGCGCGAGAACTCGATCTTGTCCTCGGTGGCGGTCAGGGTCTCCTGGAGGTTGGTGAAGGCGGTGATCGCCTTCAGCTCGGGGTAGTTCTCCGAGACCGCGAAGAGGCTGCGGAGGCTCTGGCTCAACATGTTCTCGGCCTGCCCGATCTTGGCAGGGTCGCCCGTGGCGCCCGCCGCGACGGCGGCTGCCCGGGCGTTGGTCACGGCCTCGAGCGTTCCGCGCTCATGGCCGACGTAGCCCTGGACGGTGTTGACGAGGTTGGGGATGAGGTCGTGACGGCGCTTGAGCTCGACATCGATCTCGGACCAGGCTTCCTGGGTGCGGTTTCGTGACGTGACCAGGCCGTTGTAGGTCAGGACGAGCCAAAGGACGATCAGGACGACGATCCCGATGACGACCCAGGTGCCCATCAGGTGGTCATCCTACGCGTGGGCGCGTCGAGCCCATCGGGTCTTCTTGAGCATCTTCTTGTGCTTGTGCTTGCGCATCTTCTTGCGCCGCTTCTTGATTACCGAGCCCAAACTAACTCCCAGCACGTGTAATTGGTTGAGGGGGATCACCCGCCCAGCGCGGGCTCGGGAATCATACCGTAAGCTGCCGAGCCCCCGTCCGAGCCTAAACTCAGCCGGATGTACTTCAGCGACGCCCACGAGGAGCTTCGGCTGCACATCAGCAAGTTCCTCGAAAAAGAGGTCAAACCGCACCTCGAGGAGTGGGAGGAGAAGACCTTCCCGGACTCGATTTTCAAGCGTCTGGGGGAACTGGGGTTTCTTGGGCTGCGGTACCCGCCCGAGCTCGGCGGCCAGGGCGGGGACTACTTCTCGGCGATCGTTCTTTCCGAGGAGATGGCTCGGGCCGGCTGTGGAGGGCTTGGCATGGCGGTTGCCGTCCAGACCGAGATGGCCACGCCGCCGGTCTTCAAGTTCGGGACCGACGAGCAGAAGCGGAAGTGGTTGGCGCCGGCAATCCGGGGCGAGCAGATCGCGGCGATCGCGATCACGGAGCCCGATGCGGGATCAGATGTGGCGGGGATCAAGACAGTGGCGCGGCGGGAAGGGGATCACTACGTCGTCAACGGGCGGAAGATCTTCATCACCAACGGAGCGCGCTGCCACTGGGCGCTGGTGGTGACCAAGGCCGAGCACGAGCGGGGGCACAGTGGTTTCAACCTCCTGGTGATTGAGAAGGGCACGCCTGGGTTCGAGGTCACGCGGACTCTGGAAAAGCTGGGCATGCACTCCTCCGACACGGCTGAGCTGCTGTTTGAGAACTGCCGGGTGCCCGTCGGCAACCTCATCGGCGAAGAAGGGGAAGGGTTCAAGAACCTGATGTGGGAGCTGCAGGGGGAGCGGATGATCACGGCGGCGGGGGCCATCGCCGGGGCGGCTCGCGTGTTCGAGTACACGATGGAGTACGCGCGCAACCGGCAGGCGTTTGGGCAGTCGGTCTCGAGCTTCCAGGTGATCAAGCACAAGCTCGTCGACATGGGGACGAAGATCGCGGCGGTCCAGTCGTTCGTGTACCAGACCGCGAAGCAGTGGGACCAGGGCGAGTATCCGGTGCGCGAGATCTCTCAGGCCAAGCTGCTGGCGACGCAGGTCGCGTGCGAGGTCGCCGACGAGGCGATCCAGATCCTCGGCGGACACGGCTACATGCGGGAATTCCCGGTCGAGCGCGCATGGCGCGACGCACGCCTGGCGCGGATCGGCGCCGGGACGGACGAGATCATGAAGGAGATCATCGCCAAGACCTACGGGCTGTGATCCAACCCACGCTGTTTGCGGGTTGTGAGCCGGAGGTGGCGGCGGGGGTTGACGGTCGGATCCTTGCGGTTGGCGATGGGGCGAGGTCGGCGGCGGGCCGGAGCGCCGAGGTTGTTCGTCTGCGGGGTCGGGCGTGGCCTGGGCTCATCGATGCGCACATCCACCTCGAGGCGATGGCGGATCGGTATCTGGGCGTCGACCTCGAAGGGGCGGCGACGCTCGAGGCAACGCTGGAGCGGATCAGCTCATGGGCGTCGAAGCTTCCGGACGATGCTTGGGTGCATGGACGCGGCTGGTACAACGACCTCTGGGGACAGCAATCCTTTCCAACGCGACGCGAGCTCGACGCAGCGGTCGGCGGGCGTCCCGCGTACATGGAACGTAAAGATGGGCATTCGGCGTGGGTCTCCAGCGCCGCAATGAAGGTCGCAGGCATCGATCGGGCGATGGAGGATCCGCCTGGCGCTGTGATCGATCGCGACAAGCGTGGTGAGCCGACGGGCATCCTGCGCGAGAACGGAGCGATGGACCTGGTCTTCGACCTGCTCCCGAAGCCAGAACAGGCTGAGCTGGATGAGGCAATGGCGCGCGTGCTCGCCGACCTGGCCGCTCTCGGCCTGACCGCAGTCCACTCGATGGACACGTCGCAGGGCTTTGGCTCGTGGCAGCGACTGCGTGCGCAGGGCCGGCTTCCGATTCGGATCACGTACAACGTTCCGCTGGCCGATCTTCCGCACGCCGAGCGGATGGGCGTGCGGTCGGGCTGGGGTGATGAGTGGCTTCGCATCTGGGGCGTAAAAGCTTTCCTCGATGGGTCGCTGGGCAGCCGCACCGCGGAGATGCTCGATGGTTCAGGCACGCCGCGGTTGAGCCAGGCGGACCTCCTGGATTTGATTGCGCGGGCTTCGCGCGCTGGGCTAAATGTGTGCCTGCACGCCATCGGTGACGGCGCGGTGCGCAGAGCCCTTGACGCGCTGAGCACCCGCCGCAATGCAGGTCCCGGCTGGCGGCCGCGAATCGAGCACGCACAGTGCGTGGATCCGAAAGACATCAAGCGCTTTGCGCGCATCGGGGTGATCGCGTCGATGCAGCCGATCCATGCGGTGTCGGATCGCCAGATGGCGGACGAGATGTGGCCGCAAGTTGTTGGTCACTCGTACGCGTGGGGGGCGCTCGCCCGGGCCGGAGCGCGTCTCGCCTTCGGGTCGGATGCGCCGGTGGAGACGGCGGACCCGCTGGCGGGCATCGAGGCGGCGACCGTCTGGAGGCGAGAGGTGAAGTGGCATCCGGAGCTGGCCGTCTCGCGGGCCGCCGCGCGGCGCGCCTATACGGCTGACGCGGCCTATGCGGTGGGAATGGAAAAGGACGCCGGGACGTTGCGTGCTGGAAAGCTGTGCGACTTGACGGTGGTCGACGAAGCGGGTGTGGTTGCGACGATCGTCGGCGGCCGGGTCAGCTTCTTGCGAACGCCTCTTTCAACTTCGCCGCCGTCTTCTCCAAAGACTCGTTGACGATCTTGACGTCGTCGATGACCGGCATGAAGTTGGTGTCGCCGTTCCAGCGCGGCACGACGTGAAGGTGGACGTGGTCGGGAATCCCGGCGCCGGCTGCGCGGCCGACGTTGGCCCCGATGTTGAAGCCTTCGGGTCTGAGCTCGCTGCGGAGCACGTCGACGGTCTTGCGCAGGGCGCGCATCAGGTGGGTGGTCTGGTCGTCGTCGAGGTTTTCGAGCCCGGGCACGTGAGCGTGCGGGGCGACGATCGCGTGGCCAGGGTTGTAGGGAAATTTGTTGAGGATCACGAGCGCGGCCTTGGGGCGCCAGACGACGAGCGCGGCCTCGGGGTCGTTGGGATTTTCGATTACGCGGCAAAACAGGCAGCCTGGTTTCTGCTCGCCCGCGATGTATTCCATGCGCCACGGCGCCCACAGCCGCTTCATTGATCTACGTCCTTTTCCTGCTCATGGTCACTGCCGTCTGGGGCTGGACCTTCGTCCTCGTCAAAGACGCGGTCACACACTACCCGACCCTGCCATTTCTCCAGCTGCGCTTCATCCTCGCCTTCCTCGTCATGGTGCTCCTTGTCCGCCGATTGCCGGTGCGTCGCGAGGTTCGGGTGGGTGTCATCGCGGGGGCGGTGCTCGCCGCGGGTTACCTGACGCAGACAGTCGGGCTGACAATGACGAGCCCTGGCAACTCGGGTCTGATCACCGGCCTGTTCGTGGTCTTCACGCCTCTGATCGAGCGGATCTTCGGGGTTCCGGTGCGGTGGTTCACGTCGGTCGCGGTCGTAGCTGCACTGGCCGGCACGGTGTTGCTGGTGGGAGGGCCGTCGGGGTTCGGGCTGGGCGACCTGCTCACGATCGGCACCGCATTCTTTTTCGCGCTTCACATCGTCGTGTTGAGCCGCTGGTCGCCCGGCCTGCGGTCGGCGCCGCTGGCGATGCTGCAGATGGGTACGAGCGCTTTCATCTTCAGCGCTGGGGGAACCTGGTCTTTGCAGCCTCCGAGCACGGCGGTGTGGATCGCGATCGTGGTCACTGGCTTGTTCGCGTCAGCCCTCGCTTTCTATATCCAGACGTGGGCGCAGCAGCACCTGAGCGCGAGCCGAACGGCGTTGATCTTGACCACGGAACCGGCGTGGGCGCTCGTGGCGGCGGTCTTCCTGGCCGGACAGCGATTCGGTCCGCTGCAGGCGGTGGGGGCTGCGCTCATGCTGGCGGCGATCGTGGGCCATGAACTCGCGCATCTAAAATTCAAAGCCCATGGAGTCGAGACCACGACGTAGCGGCTACATTCCGCAGGAGATCGAGCCCAAATGGCAGAAGGTCTGGGCTGAACACGGCGTCATGAAGGCTGACGACGCCTCACCGAAGCCGAAGTTCTACAACCTCGTCATGTTTCCGTACCCGTCTGGGCCTCTGCACATGGGCCACATGCGCAACTACGTGATCGGCGACCTGCTGGCGCGCTTCAAGAGGATGCAGGGTTTCGAGGTCCTCAACCCGATGGGATGGGACGCGTTCGGACTGCCTGCCGAGAACGACGCGATCAAGCGTGGAGGCGGCATGCATCCAGAGGCCTGGACCCGCGGCAACATCGCCATCGCCAAGCGCCAGCTCGGCCTCATGGGCGTGCTGTACGACTGGGATCGGGAGGTCACCACCTGCGATCCGTCCTATTACAGGTGGACCCAGGATCTGTTTCTGCTGTTCCTCGAGCGTGGGCTGGCGCACCGGATGATGTCGCCGGTCAACTGGTGCCCGGTGGACAAGACCGTGCTCGCCAACGAGCAGGTCATCAACGGCCGGTGCTGGAGACATCCTGACGTCGAGGTCGAAAAGCGCGACCTCGAGCAGTGGTTCCTGCGCATCACCGAGTACGCGGATCGCCTCCTCGACGACCTGGCGCCGCTGGACCACTGGCCCGAGAAGGTACGCACGATGCAGGCGAACTGGATCGGTCGAAGTTACGGGGTTGAGGTCGATTTCCCGATCGACGGCCACCCGGGCGAATCGATGCGGATCTACACGACTCGTCCCGACACCCTGTTTGGCGTCACCTTCATGGTCCTGGCGCCCGAGCATCCGCTGGTCGACAAGCTGACGGTCGAGTCGCAGCGCCGGGCTGTGAGAGAGGTGGTCGAGTTAGCGCGCAAGGAACGGGAGATCGACCGCATGTCGAGCGAGGTGAAGCGGCTTGGCGCATCCACAGGGTCGTTCGCGATCAATCCGCTGAACGGCAAGAAGGTCCCAGTCTGGGTTGGCGATTACGTCCTGATCACATACGGGACGGGCGCGATCATGGCCGTCCCTGCGCACGACCAGAGAGACTTCGACTTCGCCCGCCAGCTCGGTCTGCCGGTCCGCCAGGTGATCGCGCCGCCGGACGGGCCGCAAGACGAGCTGCAGAGCGCCTACACCGGTCCGGGCCTGATGGTCAACAGCGGCCAGTTCGACGGGCTCGATACAAAGACCGGCTTTGACCGCATCGCCGACTTCATCGAGCAGAAGGGCATCGGCAAGCGCGCGGTCAAGTACCGGTTGCGCGACTGGTTGATCTCGCGCCAGCGGTACTGGGGCTGCCCGATCCCCGTCGTGCATTGCGAGGTCGACGGAATCGTCGCCGTGCCGCGTGAGGAGCTCCCAGTTCTGCTCCCCAAGGATTACAAGCCGCTGGCTGACAATCCCGATTTCTGGCGCACCAAATGCCCGAAGTGCGGGCGCGATGCCCGACGTGAAACTGACACGATGGACACCTTCATCGATTCGTCCTGGTATTTCTTGCGGTACACGTCTGCCCACGACAAGACTCAGCCCTTTGATTCCGAGCTCGCCAATCACTGGATGGCCGTTGACCAGTACACCGGCGGCATCGAGCACGCGATCCTCCACCTGCTCTATTCGCGGTTCTTTCAGAAAGTGCTGCACGACGCCGGGAAGGTCGAAGCGACAGAGCCGTTCGCTCGCCTCTTCACCCAGGGGATGATCAAGCGCGGCGGAATGGTCATGTCGAAATCGAAGGGCAATGGCGTTGCGCCCGACGATCTCGCGGCACGCGACGGCGCGGACGCCGCGCGCGTCTACGAGATGTTCATCGGCCCGCCCGACGAGGATGTCGAATGGTCTGACGCCGCGATCGCCGGCCCGGTGCGGTTTCTCCAACATGTTTGGCGCCTGGTCGATTCGCCGGATTCGTTCCAGGTCACCGGGTCGCATGGTTCGGCGGAAGTGCTTCGCCGGCGCGCGCACCAGGCGATTCGCAAGGTGACCGAAGACTACGAAGGCTTTCACTTCAACACCGCCGTGGCGGCATTGATGGAGTTCGCCAATGCGCTCCAGGCTTATCTCGTTGGAGGTGGACGTCGAGATTCCGAGTGGGACTCAGCGCTCCGCACGCTGATCCTGCTGCTCAACCCGATGGCCCCCCATGTTGGCGAAGAGCTCTGGTCCCGAATCGGGGGCAAGGGCCTTGTCGCGGATGCGGCATGGCCGCAACACGACCCGGCCGCTGCTGCAGAACCCGAAGCCACATTGGTGATCCAGGTCGCGGGAAAGGTGCGAGACCGCGCGACCGTGGCGGTCGGCACGACCGAGGCGAAGGCGCTCGAGGTCGCAATGAAGAGCGACAAGGTGCGCACGGCCCTGAACGGTCGTGAGCCGTCGAAGGTGATCTACGTCCAGGACCGGCTGATCAACCTGGTCCCGTGAGGGAACTACTTCTGCGGGACGCCGGTGCGGATCCCTGAGTCGAAAACGTAGTCGGCCACGAGCGTGGAGCCTGCCTTGACCGTGACGATTGGCGGACCGCTGATCATCCGCATGTAATTCTGCCCGCTCACCTTGTAGGTACCTGCCGGGAGCTCAATCGAGTAGCGGCCGTCTGAGCCCGTCTTGGTGCTCGTCACGGTCCCCCGCTCCGAGGTGAAGACCATCACGATCCCGACCGAGGGCGTCATCTTGCAAGGGGCGAAGTCGGGCTGGGCCGGCTCGACCGGGCCGCATGGAATCACCGTCACCTGACCGGTCACTGTCCCGCTGCCGGCAGACGGCCCACCTGGAAACTGGTAGGCGCCGCAGGCAGCGACCAGGAAAACCAGCGCAGCCAACAGGCCGTTCTTCATCACAAGACCCAACGCCGGCGGCCGGCGACAGGTCACGCGCTAGTGTTTTAGCGCGATCCGGGGTGGCCAAGAGGTAAGGCAGAGGACTTTGGATCCTCGACCGAAGGTTCGAATCCTTCCCCCGGAACCATTAACAGGCTGGGTTCCCATCGGCCGGTTCGCTCCCTAGCCTCGGGGCATGCGCAAGTACGTTCGCTTCATCCCCGGCTGGAAGCACATCCTGATGTTCGCCGCCCCAATTGCCCTCAGCGCCGGAGCACTGGCCGGCGCCTACCTCTATGCGACCTCGGCGTCGGCCGCACCTGATGCCACGACGGCTGCGGCGCCCGGCACGATCGAGGTGCCACCGCCTGCCGGCCTGCTCGTACATGTGATCGGGGCGGTCGCGAGCCCCGGGCTCTACCGCCTCCCCCGAGGCGGTCGTGTTTACGACGCGATCGCCGCTGCCGGCGGTCTCAGCCCTGACGCTGACCTCTCGAAGCTCCCCAATCTCGCAGGCCGGCTCAAAGACGGCGAGCAGGTCAAGGTCGCGTTCGCCAAAACGACCTCAGGGTCGGTCGTCACGCGCACCAATCTCAACACCGCCACCCTTGATGAGCTCGAGTCGCTGCCCGGTTTCTCCGCTGCGTTCGCGCAGGAGGTGATCGACTACCGGACGAACTTCGGTGGATTCCAGAACACCCGCGAGCTCGTCGAGATCCTCGGGATGAGCGAGGCCGAGTACGTGATCGCGCGCCGCTTCCTGACTTTGTGACACGTTTCCCCGCGCTCGTCCTCGCGACCTCGTGGTGTCTCGCGCTGGCGGCGGCCGTTGTGCTCGTGCCATCCCAACCGACGCTGGGCGTGCTCGCCGTTGCGGTGGCCATCCCTTGCGTGGCGCTCGCGCTCGTTCTGCGGCCTGCGATCCTTCCGATCGCGCTCGCGTGTGCACTCCTGGCCGTGGGCCGTGCGGAGCTGCCGGCCACAGATCCACAGGCTCCGGCGCGAGCCCAAGGCCTTGCCGGCCGCGTCGCGATCGTCACGGGCCACGTTGCCGATGACGGCCGCCAGACCGCAGCCGGCGGTGAGGTGCTCGTCGAGCCGGATCGAGTTTTCGTCGGCACACAAGAAGTCAGCGGGATCGGAAACCTGATGGTTCGCTGGCGCGGTCCGACCCAGGCCGCCTTCGGCGACGAGGTT
>Ga0137377_10002443_pt1 | contig 13839 bp, 11 predicted proteins | sample SagtaG_22_FD_104815 | JGI IMG/M metagenome (GOLD analysis project Ga0137377, IMG submission 104815) | Vadose zone soil microbial communities from Sagehorn Ranch, Mendocino, California, USA - Sage2_L_40_16 metaG | ecosystem: Environmental > Terrestrial > Soil > Vadose zone | place: USA... | reverse complement strand
TGCTCCCCGCACGACATCACCGTGGTCATCCTGGACAGGCCGCGGCACGCTGACCTGATCGCCGAGGTCAGGGCCAGCGGCGCGCGGATCAAGCTGATCACTGACGGCGATGTCGCGGGGGGGATCATGGCGGCGCGGGAGGGCACCGGGGTCGACCTGCTTCTCGGCATCGGCGGCACGCCCGAGGGAATCATCGCCGCGTGCGCGATCAAGTGCCTCGGCGGAGTCATGCTCAGCAAGCTGGCACCACGCGACGAGGAGGAACGCCAGCGGGCGCTGAAGGCCGGCCACGATCTCGGCCGCATCCTAACGACCGACGACCTTGTCGCGTCGGACGACGCGTTCTTCGCCGCCACCGGGATCACCGACGGGGAACTGATAGGCGGAGTCCGCTACCGGGCCGGCGGCGCCACCACTCAGTCGCTGGTCATGCGTGCCCGCAGCGGCACGATCAGAAAGATCGAAAGCGAGCATCAACTCTGGAAGCTGCGCGCCTACAGCAGCGTCAACTTCGACAGCGCCGACTAGCCCGAGGTTCCCCCCAGACCCATAAGGCCTGTCATGTTTGCCCAGGTCATGGAGCTTCAGGTGCCGGGCTTACATGCCTACGCTAGTCATGGCGCATCCACGTTTCCCCGGGACAGCGTGCCGTGTCGGTCTTCCGCGCCCGAGTTCCGCGTGAACACCGGCTGCCCCTGCCGCCAGCCTGAGCGGGCTGCGGGACGAGCGGGCCCGGGCCTCAACTGCCGCCGAGCGCGCGGCGCCTGGTCCGGCTGATCGCCACGCCGAAGCGGGACCCGCGCCACCGGTGCCGCCGCGGCGTCTGGGCGGTGACGAGCCCACAGACGGTGAACGCCCGGATGTCCACAACCGGCCCCGGGCCGAGCGCGCGCACGTGGTTGATCTTGCTGCCGACGATCGAGGTCCCGCGCATCTCGACGTTGACACCTTCCGGCACGAGCACGTGCACGCTGCCGCAGATCGCGGTCGCGTGCAGGATCACGTGGGACCGCTGCAGAAGTGCCTCGGTCATGTCGAGGCTGACCTCGCCGAAGACCGCGGTAGCGGTGAAGTTCTCCGGCACCACCCACCGGCCCGTCCTGGCGTCGTTGCCGAAGATGCCGATCGCTGGCTTCGACGCGTCGAGGCGAAGCGGCTGTGCGGCCGCTTCGGCAAGATCGGCCGTAAGCTCCGCGAGGTCTCCCAAGGTGCGGGCGGAGTAGGCCCGGGCTACCCGTTCGGTATGTTCTTCGAGCGTCAGCCGCCCGTCAGCCGCCGCATCGGCGAGTACCGCGACCACACGGTCACGGTCAGCGTCTGAGGCGCGCAGGCTGCGCAGCGGGGGTTGGCGTGCCACCTCCCGACGATAACCCGTACCGACCCGTGGGCTCTCCCCGGGGAATGCCCTCCTCAGTTAGTTTGCTTATAGCAAGTATTCGTGCGAGCCTGGTCGCCGCACTGCGGTGCACGGGGCCGGTCTCAGGCAGGCTGTGACATGGACGACGCGAAGGGTCATCGTGAGCGAACGCGTGCCACACAGTGGGGGATCCGGGGACGGCGCGGGTGCACCGTCGCGGAACGGCCGGCGGCCACGGGGCGCTGATGCCCCACCGGCACCCGGCGTGCCCGGGCGCAGTGGCCAGCGCGGGCGGATCGGGCTGGCGGGGCGCGGAACCCACTACAAGTGGGTCGCCCTGTCCAACACGACGCTTGGCATGCTGTCCGCCACGGTCAACGCCTCGATTGTGATCATCGCGCTTCCCGCGATCTTCCGCGGTATCCACCTCAACCCGCTGACGCCGGGCAACGTGAGCTATCTGCTGTGGATGCTGATGGGCTATCTGCTCGTCTCGGCGGTGCTGGTGGTGACGCTCGGCAGGCTCGGTGACATCTACGGCCGGGTGCGCATGTACAACATGGGCTTCGCCCTGTTCACCGTGGGCGCGCTCGCGCTGCCTTTCGACCCCTTCACCGGACCGGCCGGGGCGATCTGGCTGATCGGCTGGCGCGTCTTCCAGGCCATCGGCGGTGCGATGCTGATGGCCAACTCGCCGGCGATCCTGACCGACGCGTTCCCCTCCGACCAGCGCGGCATGGCGCTCGGCATCAGCCAGGTGGCCGGCATCGCGGGCTCGTTCCTCGGCCTCGTGCTCGGCGGGGTGCTCGCGGCCATCGACTGGCGGCTCGTGTTCGTCGTCTCCGTCCCCGTCGGGCTGCTCGGGACGGTCTGGTCGTATGTGAGCCTGCGCGAGATTGGGGTCAGGACAAAGGCGCGCATCGACTGGCTCGGCAACGTCACGTTCGCCGTGGGCCTGATCGGGCTGCTCACCGGCATCACCTACGGCATCCAGCCGTACGGCGGGCACGTGATGGGCTGGAGCAACCCGATGGTGCTGGCCGGCCTGATCGGTGGCGCCGTGCTGCTTGCCGTCTTCTGCGTGATAGAAACACGGGTCCCGCAGCCGATGTTCGACCTGCGGTTGCTGCGGATCCGCGCGTTCGCCACCGGCAACGCCGCGACCCTGCTGGCCTCGATCGCCCGTGGCGGCCTGCAGTTCATGCTGATCATCTGGCTGCAGGGGATCTGGCTGCCGCTGCACGGATACAGCTACCAGGACACCCCGCTGTGGTCGGGCATCTACCTGCTGCCGCTGACCGCCGGCTTCATCGTCTCCGGGCCGCTGTCCGGCTGGCTGTCCGACAAGCACGGCGCCCGCATGTTCGCCTCGGGTGGGCTGCTGCTTTCCGCCGCCGCCTTCTACGGCCTGCTGCTCGTGCCCACCGATTTCAGCTACCTGGACTTCGCCTTCCTCGTCTTCCTGGCGGGCGCGGGAATGGGGCTGTTCGCGGCGCCGAACACAACCGCGATCATGAACAGCGTGCCGGCCCGCCAGCGTGGCGCCGCCTCGGGGATGCTCGCCACCTTTCAGAACTCGGGCTTCGTGCTGTCCATCGGCGTCTTCTTCTCCCTGATGATCGCCGGGCTGGCCGCCACCCTGCCCACCACGATGAGCCGCGGGCTCACCGCGCAGGGGGTGCCGTTCGCGGTCGCGCACAAGATCGGCACGTTGCCCCCGGTGGGCAGCCTGTTCGCCGCGTTCCTCGGCTACAACCCGGTCAGGGAACTGCTGGACCCCACCGGGATCTTGAACCGCCTGCCGCCCGGCCACGCCGCCCTGCTAACCGGAAAGACGTTCTTCCCGCGACTGATCGCCCAGCCCTTCCACCATGGCCTGGTGATCGTCTTCAGCATGGCGATCGCGGTGCTGGTGATCGGCGCGGCGGCGTCCCTGCTGCGCGGCGGCCGCTATGTGCACGAGGAAGCGGCGGCGGTCAGGCCGGCTGCCGCGAGCGTGGCCAGCGCCACCCGGGCAGCCGGCCCGGACAGTGCGGACAGCCTGGCAGGCGCACGCAGCCCGGACACCACGGCCGGCCCGGGAACCCAGCGGGCAACCGCTATGTGATCAGTGACCCGCGGCCGAAGCCGCCGCACAAGGTCGCGCACGTAACGGACCAACTGAGTGACCCTCCCGGTTGAAAGATGGCGGCAACAGCCGGCCTATTGGCCACGATCAGCAGGGTCCATTCAGGGGGTACCGATGAGTAACCAGGGATGGCATGAGGCCCTCCACGAAGGAGGCCTAGGCGAATCCACGCAGTATCACTCCACTGACAGTATCTTCACCATCGCATCCATCACCGGTGCATCACTAAACGGCTGCACCTGCCCAACGATGTGCCAGCTCCAATGCAAGTAGGCGTTCTTTGCCGGGTTGTCCTGACGCACCAGGAGATGCGCGAGCCGTTCGGGTCGGGCCTTGAGCAGCGCATCATGGATCAACCGGCCATAGCCTTTGCCCTGATGGGCCGGATCAACAGCAAACTCACGGAAGAAGTAGATCGGTTCTGGCGTCTTTGGCACTGCCACCTCGGGTAGTGTGCGCTCGACCATCTGCCATACATCGGCGGCGTCGTCCTTCGGACTCCCAAAGGCGTAGCCAACCATCGTGTCACCCCGCCAAGCGACCACCAGGCCGAAGTCTCGGCTTGGCGCGTACAGCTCGACCAAACGCTGCCAGAACGGGCCAGGCCCGAACCACGGGTTGTGCTGCTGGTCATGGTGACTGGCGAGGTATACGGCAAGTATCGGTTCCTTGAGCTGCAAGGCACCTGCGGACTCGTACTGCTCGATGCGGACAGGCTCAGACACCAGCTCACCCTCGCTCTCGCTCTCGCTCAGGCCGTCAGTCCGGGCGTGGGCATTGTAAACGACGCGCTCAGGCACTCGTGGTATTCCTGCACGCCTGCCTGTTGCTGCTCTGCCACTGGTACCGCTCGAAGCACTTTGTGACCGAGGTCTGCTACCGGCCTGACGCGGTGTATAGCAGGCAGACTGCTTACAACAGCTTGGGCGTGGCGAATGCCCTGCTGTACGTCACCAACCCCCACCAAACACATTGCCCGTTGCAGCTCAATCTGTGCCGGACTGCGGAGGTCATCTGCTGGATAGAGCGCCAGTGCCCGATTTTACGCCGCGTCAGCCCTGCGGTAGTTGCCGAGATAGGTATAGCCAGGCTCTCTGTAAAGCGTAGCCGTTCTTCGCCCCACGTAAAGAGCGAGTCGCTGTGTGCTTTAAGCGGAAATGGCAGTGCATCGAAAGCCTTGCGCAAGCGGATCAGGCTGTTTTCTGCCTCAGTGCTGGCTGGTTCACCCATCAAGGCCAGGGTCTGCGCTTTGCCAGACAGGAACTCCGGTATGGCGGCAACGGGCGGTGTGCAATCTATCCGTGCTTCTACCTCGTCTATGAGCTGGAGAATCGAGGTCAAGGGACGATGCTCGTACCCGGCACGTACGATCTCGCGGCCACGTATCCAAATGACGGTGTAGCGGTCTTCGGACTCGTCAGCGGCTCGTCTGGCGGTACGCCACCAGCGTCGCGCCTCACGCAGGTACCCGAGGTTGGCGATGGTCTGCGCCGTGAAGGCGCTGAGCATGGCGCCAACACGACGCAACTCTCGCTGCGCAGTGTCAGTGGGATAACGCTGCGTAGCCGATTGCAAGCCGTAGAGGCAGGCCGTCGCTCAGGGCGGCGAGCCGCGCCCGTCGGCTGCGGTAAGTGCTTGCCATTGCCTGCGCCATCCCTCCCTGTCTGGCCTGCTTGCATGCTACGTCGGCTCCCCTGGCCAGTATTGGATCAAGCGCGGGCAGGCGGGGGCATCTCCGCAAAGGTTCTGGTGGGCAGCACCGAAACTCCCTAACGCATGAGGATGTTCGGCCCTGAGTGCGTGCTGAACTGCCGCACTCCGAGAGGGACTACCAGGGCCATCGACCTGCGGCATTGTCGCTCCATGCTGTTGCTTGCCCGAATGGAAGGAGCCTTAACGTGAACCAGGCCAGTGCCAGCGCGGCTGACCTTGCCCAAAAGCCAGGTGAGCTGATGCGCCTGGTGGCAGGCGGGCTGACCATGAACGGTTTCGATGTCCGTCTGCCCGAGCGCGAAGACGGGTGCCGTCTCACCATCGGCTGCCAGGGCGCGCGGTGCGCACTGTCGGTCAGTGACTGGGGGTATGTCGAGTGGGAATGTTCCCCGTGGGCCAGCGACGAGGCAGACCCGAAGCAGATAGCTGACCTGGCCACCACGCTGCTCACCGGTCGCGGGGGAGACTATCCGCGCCGGGGAAAAGGGTACGAACGGCCTGGCCTCACACTCAAGGGCATCGTCGGTCTGGAACTGAAAGCCAGGGGACTAGACGTAGACCTGGAAGTCTACGAAGACGAGCACTACTTCGACGCGCAAGCCGAAATCGTGGTGACCAACCCTGGTACCGGGGGCGACGCGAAGGTTCGGGTGACCGATGACGGTAGCGTCACCTGGGCGCGCGACTACTGGGCTGAGGCCGCGACCATCATCTGGGAGCCGGAATACTGCGGGTGGATCGCTGACCCGGCGGAAGTCGCCGGCGCCGTCGTGGAGACGATCACGCGGGCCATGTCCGCCGTGCGAGCGCTGACGGAAGCGGCAACCACTATCACTCGGGCCGCAGCCATCGGGCCGTCCGAAGACGGGCAGGCACCGTCAGCATGAGCGGTGCTGAAGACCTCACCTACGAACAGCTAACAGCGGCTCGTAAGGCAGCGACATGCCTGCTGAACTCGGGTGTGCTGTTCATAACGGAGCGAAACCGCATGGGCGAAGTCCTCAAGCGGATCGATTGTTCTTCCCCCCGAAATGGGGCCTCAATGACAAGCTGCCCACCCGGCCGGTGTAACCGTCACAGGGCGAAGAACACCGTCTCGTTCTCGCCCTGCAGGCGGACATCGAAACGGTATTGCCGGTCGCCGGTGCGGACCGCGACCAGTGTCGGCCTGCGCTGCGCCTCGACCAGGGACAACACCGGGTCGGTGGCGTGAGCCTCGCTGTCGCCAGGGAAGTAGATCCGGGTCGCCACGGGCTTGAGCAGCCCGCGAGCGAACACGAGAAGGGCGGCGTGCGGCGCGCCGCCGCCGACCGGGCCCGGCTTGACGGTCGAGAACCAGTAGGCCCCGTCGCCGTCGGTGCCGCAGCGGCCGAAGCCGCAAAAACCCCGCTCGCCGCGGCGCAGTGCGCCGGTCTCGCGCGAGATCGCGCCCTGCCCGTCCGGCTGCCACAGCTCCACGAGCGCGTCGGGCACGGGGTCGCCTGCGCCGTCAAGCACCCGGCCGCCGATCCTGATCGCGTCTGGCTGCCACTGCGGGACGATTTGCGGGCCGCCGCCGTAGGGCAGCGCGAAGCCGAAGAAGGGGCCGACGGTCTGCGAAGGGGTGCGCGTCATCCCGCTGCGCCCTCCGCCGGTGTGGCGCCGAGCACGATGTCCCACTGATAACCGAGTGCCCACTGCGGCACGGTCGTGTCGAGGTCGAAGCCGCAGATCAGCCGATCCCGGGCGAACTCGGGCACCGACTGGAAGATCGGGTCGTGGGCGAACAGCGGGTCGCCGGGGAAGTACATCTGCGTGACCAGCCGCTGCGTGAACGCCGTCCCGAACACTGAGAAGTGGATGTGGGCGGGCCGCCAGGCGTTGTGGTGATTTCGCCACGGGTAGGCGCCCGGCTTGATCGTGACGAAGCGGTAGCGGCCTTCGTCGTCGGTGAGGCAGCGGCCCGCCCCCATGAAGGCCGGGTCCAGCGGCGCCGGGTGCTGGTCGGCGAGATGGGCATAACGGCCCGCGGCGTTCGCCTGCCATATCTCGACCAGCGCGCCCCGCACCGGCCGGCCGGACGGCTCGAGGACCCTGCCGGTCACGATGATCCGCTCACCGAGCGGTTCGGTGGCGGCGTGCCGGGTCAGGTCGTGATCGAGGGCGCCGAGCTCGTGGTGCCCGAACACCGGGCTGCTCGCCTCGACAGCGTCCGGCCCCAGCTTGGGCAACACCAGCGGCCTGGCCGGGGCGCGCAGCAGGGTGCTCGTGTAGGCGGAAGACCGGTAGGGCGGGTTCGGGTCGGACATCGCGGCTCCACGAGGTTGGCGCGCCAAGATGACGGCGTGCCCGGAGCCCCTGGCCCGGGCACCCCTTCCGACAGGCTAGTACCCGGGCACCTCCGGGGACGGGCCATCTTCTGCGCCCACGCTGATAGCCACCTGAAGGATCGTCAGCGCCGCGTCGACCGCCGCCCGAGCGGTGATCGTGTGGGTATGCGCGCGATCGAGCTCGCCGAGCGCGATGCAGTCGAAGGCGACGCGCGTGTCGTGTGTGGCCTGCTCGAGCTGGCGGCTCGCCTCGCCGGTGTCCACCGGGCGCTGGCCGGCGCTGCCATTGCCCTCATGTGAATCGCTCACCTCTTGCCTCCCGTCGCAAACAGGTTTCCCGGTACCCACAATCCGGGTCAACAACCTATCGCCGCATGATGCGCGCGGAGCGCGCCCGCGGCCCCGGCTCGGCCAAACATGGTCTGCGCAGGCAAGCTCTAAGCTGGAGACCCGGCTGCGACAAAGGAAACTGCCATGCCTGAATTCGCCTACACGGATCTGCTGCCGACCGGCGATGACGCCGCGGACCCCACGGACTACCGGCTGCTCGAATCCGGGGGTGTCACCCTACGCCAGTCGTTCGGGAGAGAATTTATCGACATCGACCCGGCCGTGCTCACCTCCCTGGCCGCCCATGCCTTCGCCGACATCTCCCACCTGCTGCGGCCGGCGCACCTGGCGCAGCTCCGCCGCATCCTCGATGACCCGCAGGCGAGCCCGAACGACCGCTTCGTCGCGCTCGACCTGCTGAAGAACGCGTGCATCGCGGCGGGCCGGGTGCTGCCGATGTGCCAGGACACCGGAACGGCGATCGTGATGGGCAAACGCGGCCAGCACGTGCTGACCGACGGCCGTGACTGCGAGCACATCAGCCGCGGCGTCTACGAGGCGTACACGACGCTCAACCTGCGGTATTCCCAGCTCGCGCCGCTGACCATGTGGGAGGAGCGCAACACCGGCAGCAACCTGCCCGCCCAGATCGAGATCTACGCCGAGGCGGGCGGCGCGTACAAGTTCCTCTTCATGGCCAAGGGCGGGGGTTCGGCGAACAAGTCGTTTCTCTACCAGGAGACCAAGGCCGTGCTCAGCCCGCGGCGCCTGCTCGCCTTCCTCGAGGAGAAGATCCGCTCACTCGGCACGGCCGCCTGCCCGCCGTACCACCTGGCGATCGTGGTCGGCGGGACCAGCGCGGAGTACGCGCTGAAGACCGCCAAGTACGCGTCCGCGCACTACCTCGACGCCTTGCCGGTGACCGGTTCGGCCGCGGGGCACGGGTTCCGCGATCTCGAGCTCGAACAGCAGGTGTTCGAGCTGACCGGGCGGCTCGGCATCGGCGCGCAGTTCGGCGGCAAGTACTTCTGCCACGATGTGCGGGTGATCCGGCTCCCCCGGCACGGGGCGTCCTGCCCCATCGCCATCGCGGTGTCCTGTTCGGCCGACCGGCAGGCGCTCGGCAAGATCACGCGCGACGGCGTGTTCCTCGAACAGCTCGAAACCGACCCGGCCCGGTACCTGCCCGAGACCTCGCGCGACGACCTCAGCGGCGAGGTCGTGGCCGTCGACCTGAACCGGCCGATGGCCGAGATCCTGGCGGAACTCTCGAAGTACCCGGTCAGGACCAGGCTTTCCCTTTCTGGCCCGCTGGTCGTCGCCAGGGACATAGCGCACGCCAAAATAGCGCAGCGGCTGGACGCGGGCGAGCCCATGCCTGCCTACCTGCGCGATCACGCGGTGTATTACGCCGGCCCGGCGAAAACGCCAGAGGGCTACCCGTCGGGGTCGTTCGGCCCGACCACGGCCGGGCGGATGGACTCCTACGTGGACCGGTTCCAGGCGGCCGGAGGTTCGCTGGTCATGCTCGCCAAGGGGAACAGGTCGCGCGTGGTAACCGGCGCCTGCAAGAAGTACGGGGGGTTCTACCTCGGCTCGATCGGCGGCGCTGCGGCCAAGCTCGCGCGCGACTGCATCACCTCCGTCTCCGTTCTCGAATACCCGGAGCTCGGCATGGAAGCCGTGTGGAAAATCGAGGTGCGGGACTTCCCCGCGTTCGTCGTGGTGGACGACAAGGGCAACGACTTCTTCAGCGAGGGCTCCACCGGTCCGCTGCTGTCTGTCGGCACCCGGGTTCCTTGACACGCCGCCTTCGGGCTCGGGGCGGACGGCCGACCCGGCGGGCTCGGGCGCTTCGGGCTCGGGATGGACGGACAGCCAGGCGACACGCCGGCGGATGCGGCCACCCCTGTGATTTCGCCGAACGTAACCTGGGGATCTGCCTAGTTCGGGACCCGTTCGCCGCGCCTGCACGGCTGGGCACCCGCTATGACATCCGTAACCGGTATCGTCCCGCTATGCATTCTTTGGCTCGGGGAGGCCGATGACGACCTCGACGCCGCCCAACGCCGTGGGCAACACCGGTGCGGGCAGCACCGGTGCGGGCAGCACCGGTGCGGGCAACACCGGGCAACGCGTTATCGGCGGCCGCTACCGGCTGGCCGGGCAGATCGGCCGGGGCGCCATGGGCAGGGTGTGGCGGGCGAAGGACGAACTACTTGACCGGGAGGTCGCGGTCAAGGAAGTCCGCCTGCCCTCGAGCGTGAGCGACGTGGAGCGGGCGAACAGCTACCAGCGGACGCTGCGCGAGGCCAGAACCGCCGCCAGGCTCAGCCACCCGGGTGTGGCCGCCGTGTACGACGTGGTGGAGGAACTGGGGCGCCCATGGATCGTGATGGAACTGGTGCCCGGCCGTTCACTCGACCAGGTCGTCGCCGAAGACGGGCCGTTGTCGCCCGGGCACGCCGCCGACATGGGGCGCCAGGTGCTCGCGGCGCTGTCGACCGCGCACGCGGCGGGCGTACTGCACCGCGACGTGAAGCCGAGCAACGTCCTGCTGGCCAGGGACGGCCGGGCGGTGCTCACCGACTTCGGCATCGCGACCGTGGAGGGCGATCCGTCCATCACCCAGACCGGGATGGTGATGGGATCGCCTGGCTTCCTCGCGCCGGAGCGGATTCGCGGCGACGTGGCCACGCCAGCGTCGGACCTCTGGTCGCTCGGGGCCACGCTCTACGCTGCCGTGGAGGGCCAGGGACCATACGACCGCCACGGCGGCGTCATGACCACGATGGCTGCCGTCGTCACGGAGGATCCCCGCCCGCCGATCGCGGCGGGCCCGCTCACGCCGGTGATCACTGCGCTGCTCAGCCGCGATCCCGCGCAACGGCCGAGCACGTCCGCTGTCGCGGGCATGCTCGATGCCGCCGGTGGCGGCCGGCACCCGTCCGCGCCGGCGTGGACCGGCGCCGGCCGCCGCGACAGCGGCGGGCTCCACACATCCCGACACGGCGGAATGGCTGCCTCCGATGGCAGCCGCGGGCCGGACCCGGCGCATGAAGTCCAGCGCCGCGCCGAGACCCTGCGGCCGTCGGCGATATTGCCGCCGGGCGCCCCGCCGCCGGCCCTGCCGTCGCGTCCGCAGTCCGGCCCACCGCCCTGGGCCGCTCCTGGCGTGCCGGGGCCCGCGCAGCCGCCCGCCATGACGCCCGCCCAGATGGCGGCCGGTCCCAGGGCACCTGCCCCGGGGGCACCCGCCCCGCTGGCGCGCGCCCCAGGTGCGCCCGCTCCTGGCGCTGCCCCGGGCCCGGCGTCGATGGGCCCGGCGGCTGTGGGCTCGGCGTCGATGGGCCCGGCGGCTGTGGGCGTGCCGCCGCGGCACAAGCACCGCGCTGGCGCCGTCATGATCATCGGTGTGGCGGTCTTTGTCGTCGCCGCCGTCGCCGCGGCCCGGATCCACCAGGCCAACTCGGCGGGAACCACGACGCAGCGGCAGTCAGCGGGGCCTGGGCAGGCCACGGCGCGAGGTGGTGGCCAGGGTCCGGGGCGTTCGCACGGCAGGAGAGGATCCCAGGCCGCAACCGCGCGCGGTGGGCCGTTGCCCGCGGGTACCCGCTGGTATTCGCAACCGGTGGCCGCAGCGGGCAGCGGGGCCGCTGGGTTTCGCGTCGCGCTTCCCGACGGCTGGCGGGTCAGGCGCACCGGGGTGCGCACGTTCATCGAAGATCCCGCGGGTGCCAGGTTCCTCGAGCTTGACCTCACGCCACACGCCCACGCGAACATGGTGGCCGAACTGTACTGGCTGCAACGCCAGAGCCTGCTGCAGGGAACATTCCCCGGGTACCGCCGCGCCTTCATCAGGCCGGTCGTTTACCAGGGGACTATCGCCGCGGACTGGGTGTTCAGCTGGTACAGCCAATCGAGCGGCAGGATCGATGTTCTCGACCGGGTTCTGATCGCGCGCGGACCTGGCGGGGACCAGTCGTTCGCCATTTACTGGTCCGCACCAGCGCCGCAGTGGCAGATGAGCCAGCCACTGCTCAACGAGGTGCTGCGGACGTTCAGCCCGGTCTGGTGAGCCCCGCCTCGTGGATCCTGGTTCCCGGGAGCGCAGACGGGCGGCGGGCCAACCGGCCGCCGCCCGGACCGCCGTGCAGCAGGCCCCAAGATCCACGCGGCCCTGGATCCACGCGGCCGTCAGTACCAGCCGGTTGACTGCTCGTGGCCCCACGCCCCGCAGGGCGATCCGTAGAGCCCCTGAATGTAACCGAGGCCCCAGCGGATCTGAGTGGCGGCGTTCGTCTGCCAGTCTGGGCCAGCGCTGGCCATCTTCGAGCCAGGGAGCGCTTGCGGGATCCCATACGCGCCCGAGTTTGGGTTGGACGCGCTGACACTCCAGCCGCTCTCCGCGTTCCAAAGCGAGACCAGGCAGCCGAACTGGTCCTGCCCCCAGCCGAAGCTGCCGAGCATCGCGCTGGCGATCTGCTGGGGTGAGCCGGAGGGCTGTGGCGCGGTAGCAGCCGACACCGAGCCCGACGAGCCCGAGGCAGGCGAGCCGGACTGCGCCGACTGGGCGCTCGCCGCCCGCTGCTGAGCGAGTTGCTCCGCGGCCGCACGTGCCGCTGCGGCCGCACGTGCCGCCGCGGCCCTGCGCTCGGCCGCCTTGCGCGCCTGCAACTTGACGAACGCCACCCGGGCGGCGTGGGCGCCTGCGGCAAGTTCCACCGGGCGCGTCCGTCGCGCATCCAGACCGCCGTCAATGGTGGCTACCGCAGCCGCGGCTCCCGTGATCGTTTGCGCCCGGGGGACGGCGGCCCCCGCATTCGGTGTGGCGCTCGCTGGCCACAAAAGAGCGGTACCGAGGCTGATGGCGGCCACCACAGCGGTCCCTATCGCCAGGCCGGTGACTCTGGCTCGCGAGCGGAACAGAACGTGACGTGGAACACGAACGAGGTGGCTGACCGTGGCCGCGATCAACCGCGAGGGTTTCCGGAAGGGGGTCCGATGGGAAGACAAGGGTTACCTTCGGTCGGTCGCGGTCCGCGACTGCTTCCACCCGTGACGACCGTCCCGCAGCCGCTGGGCGGCAGGGGACGGCGGTGCACGGGCGTGCCGCGGATCAAGGCGGCTAGTCACTGTCAGTAATCACCACGCGCACGGGGTGCCAACGGCCACCAAGACTGCACAACTCTGGACAGGGTTTCACCCAGAATTAGGTATGACGTAGGTCACACTCGCCGCCGCCCGGGCGGCGGACACGGGCTCAATGCCTGTCTCACCTGGGGTTTTACGTCACAGACATGCTTTTTGGGGACAAAACGTGACGCCCGCCACATCTGACACCACTGATATAGATAATCACCTTGAGTAATGAAATGCAACGATCTGCGCCCTCAGGTCGAACGGGACCGGCACACTTCTCTTACCATCCGAGAGTGATCGATAGCTTGCGCATCGTGAGATAGCGGGCCCCCATCTCGCAATGGACCCACCCTGGAGAACGGAGAACACAGCGGCGCTCGTGGGCCGCGGCGGGTGGCCAGGGATACCCGCCAGGTCGCCAGGGATACCCGTCAGTAGGAGCCGCTCGCCTGCCAGTGCGCCCAGGCCGCACACGGATCGCCGTATCTACCCTGGATATAGCCAAAGCCCCACTTGATCTGGGTGACCGGATTCGTCTGCCAGTCAGCGCCGGCGCTTGCCATCTTGGAACCAGGCAGGGCCTGCGGTATCCCGTAGGCGCCGCTGGGGTTTGCGGCGTTGTAACGCCAGCCGCTCTCCCTCGACCAGAGGTTGTCCAGGCAGCCGAAGAACTTGGCCGGGCTCCAGCCGAAGCTCGGCATCAGGTTTTCCGCGTCGGCGCGGGCGCTGCCCGGATCCACCGGGCCGAGCGCCGGGACGGGGACGGGGGGGGAGGAGGACGGGCTGGTCCTGCTCGTCTTACTCGCCGGGGCGACGGGCACGGCGGTGGTCGCGAGCTTGGGCGCGGCAAGGACGTGGGA
>Ga0137377_10002441_pt1 | contig 13848 bp, 10 predicted proteins | sample SagtaG_22_FD_104815 | JGI IMG/M metagenome (GOLD analysis project Ga0137377, IMG submission 104815) | Vadose zone soil microbial communities from Sagehorn Ranch, Mendocino, California, USA - Sage2_L_40_16 metaG | ecosystem: Environmental > Terrestrial > Soil > Vadose zone | place: USA... | reverse complement strand
TGGCAACGTCAATGTCATCGACGACGGCACCATGCCCGGAGGCTTTGGTTCAAGTCCCTTCGACGGTGAGGGCGTGCCCACGCGCCGCACTGTGGTCGTCGATAATGGTGTTCTGAAGTCCTACCTCTTGAACACGTATACGGCGAAAAAGTTGAGCCTGCATACGACGGGTAACGCTTCCCGGGGACTTGCCGGCACACCTGGCATCGGTCCCGGCAACTATTTTCTGGTGCCTGGAGAGAAGACTCCGAAACAGCTGATTTCCGAAGTCAAGGACGGCCTTTACGTCACCGAATTTCTTGGCCATGGCGCGAATCTTGTCACCGGCGATTACTCGCGCGGCGCGCCCGGGCTATGGATTTCGGGTGGCGAGTTCGTCTATCCGGTAGAAGAGATCACGGTGGCTGGAAATCTCAAAGAGATGTTCTTCCATATCTCCGAGATCGCCAACGATCTGGAGTTTCGCGGCTCAGTTGCCTCGCCGACCATTCGCATCGATGGTCTGACCGTCGGGGGAGCCTAGAGGGACGCTGCGTGTTGTTTCTCGCCGCAGCCCACAAGTCAGCAGTTCGGTAGCGTTGTGCCTCGATCTTCGTAATAGGCCCGCTGGCAGGTTTCGGCGCGAATAGTACAATCGACTGCATGGGCGGCGTGCTCCAGCCATCTCCGGAAAACAAAGAACGTGATTCCGGCCGACGGATTATTGTTATCTCCGTTGCGCTAGTCTTTGTCTTGGCTGTCATTGTGGCGTTTGCGCTGCGAAGCCGGCCCACGGAGAAATCGGGGCCGCCGCCGTATGCCGCCAATATCAAGTTGTCGGACCCCAAAACGGGTGCGGCGGAAAACTTCGTCGGCGCGACGATTAACTATATCGGCGGCACCGTGACCAACTCGGGAACCAGAACTGTCACGCACGTCGTGGTCGAAGTTTCTTTTAAAGACGAATTGGGGCAACTCGCGCAGCGCGAGGCGGCTCCGCTGAAGATTTTGAAGACCGGCGGTCCCTATCCGGAAGCCGTAGACCTCAGCATCTCGCCATTGCCGCCCGGCCAGAGCCAGCCTTTCCTACTTACCTTCGAAGGTATTTCTACCCAATGGAACCACCAGTATCCGGAGATAGAGATCGCCGATGTTGTGGTGAAGTGAGCTCCATGATGAGCGCGTCAAAAGTGCGGTAGCAACCTCCCCGCTTGGGGGGGCAGGAATGGGGTTCAATACGCCACTGTCTGTGGATCTCACTTGCGCTGGTACTGTAATCCGAGCCGCTGTTGGAGAGGCCGCACGTTGCCAACGCGATTGGGCCAACAGAACGTGTCTTCAGGGCGTGGGGCAGGCAACATTCGATTACGCCGATGAATACAAAGGAATCCACCGGGAAGCTCCGGCAGATTCGACCACCCGAGGAAAAGTCTCAGAGCCACCCGGTATAGACTGCCCGGCATATCCGGCAGCGTGTAGAATTCTTGAATCTGGCCATACATCTATTTGGAGGGTGCGAAAAATGCACTTTGATCCCAAGCAGTGCGTTCGAGCTCTGACGGCATGCGTTCTAGTTACGATCTTTACCATTCCACAAAATCTCTCCGCCCAAGCTGCCGAACACGTGGTGAGTTCCTTTGAGCTGCAGAAAGCGGCCCTGGATGCCTCCCGGGTAAGGCAGCAGAATCTGGATACCTTGAAGGAATTTTTCTCCTCGGAAAGAGCGCAGCGGGCATTGAAGGCTGCTCACACGGACCCAGAGCAGGTGAAGAAGGCGGTGGCCAGCCTTAGCGATGCTGAACTGGCACAACTGGCGTCGCGGGCTCAAAAGGCGCAGGCCGACTTCGCCGCCGGCCACCTCGGCGACCGCGACTTGATCATTATTCTGGTCGTCATCGCGGCTCTGATTCTGATTATCGTCGCGGTACGCTAATAGCAATCCCATGCCTCGCGTCATGCGCGTCATCGTCCTGGTGCTGTGGGTGGGCGGCGTGCTATGCGCCGCCGACCCCTCCGGCATCTGGCTCGATATCCCCTTTGTGAAGCAGGAGAAGGACGGCTGCGGTGCGGCCAGCATCGCGATGGTGATGCAGTACTGGCAACTGCAACAGCGTCGATCAGGCAATCCGACCGCCGAGGCCGCACAGATTCAGCGCGCCTTGCACTCGGACACGGCGCACGGGATTTATGCTTCTGACATGGAGCGGTATTTCCAACAGAACGGATATGCCACGTTCGTCTTTGCCGGAGATTGGTCAGATCTGAAGCAGCACTTGGAAAAGGGCCGCCCCCTGATTGCGGCGTTGAAGCCGGGGTCAATGGGGCAACTTCACTACGTGGTCGTCGCCGGCCTGGACCAGGAGCGGAAGCTTGTGCTCCTGAACGATCCCGCCCAGCGCAAACTCCTCAATGAGGACCGCTCCCGATTCGAGCAGCAGTGGAAAAGCGCCGGACGTTGGACTCTGCTGGCGCTTCCTGAGGCTGGCTCGCACTGACCCCGGCACCGCCCTTGTATTCAGTTCGATCTTCCTCTGGATCTTTGCTTTCGGGAGTTGGTGCGGGTGGAGCTCCCCTCTGGTGTGCCTCGCGCGAGGTCACCATCCCAATGGTGAAAGCCACAGACCGTGGATGTCGAGCGCAATGTGCCGGGAAGAGGCAGAAGTTACGGGTTTTCGTCGTGCTGCTCTGCAGTTGGCTGCGGTTGTCGGCTCAGACCGGTTCCGCTGCAGTCCCTTCGGCGGAAGAAGTCCGACAATTCGCAGCCGAACAACGCTGGCAAGACATCGCTCTTCTGCTGGGACCGCTGCAATCGCGCTCAGCCGACCTGAATTTCTATTACGGGACCGCGCTGGCGCGATTGGAGCGTTGGCGTGAGGCCGCGAGCGCCTTTCAGGCCGGACTCCGCCTCGCACCCCACGATCCGCGGTTCCCGATCGAGCTGGCGGGGGTGGCATTCAAGCAAAAGCACTATCCTCGTGCCACTGGTCTCTTGCGGCAAGCCCTCAAGCTGGCCCCGCAAGACAGCTATGCGAACGACTTTCTCGGAACCATCTATTTTCTCCAGGGAAATCTCGACGCCTCGCTGAAATACTGGAACCGCGTCGGAAAACCGCAGATTGTGGAATTGAGGGCGGATCCATTGCCCCAAGTCTCCCCTGCGCTGCTTGATCGGGCCTTCGCATTTTCGCCCGCCAGCATGTTGCCATGGCGGGAGTTTCGAGCCACGGACGCGCGCATCCGGTTCTTGGGAATCTTTCCTCGCTACCAGTTCGATTTACGAGCCCGCGAAGATGACAAGTTCGACGTCTGGTTCCGCAACCAGGAACGCAACGGGTTCGGCAGGACCAAGTGGGAAGGATTGTTCTTGTTGCTGCGTGGACTACCGTTTCTCAGCGTCAATCCCGAGTATTACAACCTTCGCCATGAAGCCATCAATCTCGTGTCCATGTTTCGCGGGGATCCGCAGAAACGGCGAGTCTTGTCTCAATTCTCCAGCCCCTTCCAGCGCAGTGCCAAGCACCGGTACGAGGTCGCGGCTGATCTGCGCAACGAAAACTGGGTCGTCATCAATTCGTTCGCGGCGCCGTCTGCGCCGCTCGCCAGCCTCAACCTGCGTCGCGAGGTGCTGGGATTTAGTCTTGCGTCTTACGCCAGCGGACGGTGGCACTGGTCCGCGGGTGCGGAAATTTCCCATCGCGATTTCCGCAGCGTCGTCCCCGCTTCAGTGTTGACCCCGACGTTGCTGGCCAAGGGCTATCAACTCAAACAACTGGCGGAACTCGGAGCCACCCTATGGCGCCTGCCCGAGAGGCGATTTAGCCTGGACGCAAAAGTCTCGTCCCAGGCGGCACGTCTGTGGTCACAACCGGAGGAGTCTTCCGAGAAGCTGCAAGGTTCGCTGGGATGGCACTGGTTCCCACGCGCCAGGGAGCCGACTACGAGATGCAGCAGCAATTCCGCTTCGGCAAGACCTTCGGGACCGTACCCTTCGATGAACTCTTCATGCTGGGATTGGAGCGGGATAACAATCTTCCCCTGCGTGCGCACATCGGCACGCGCGACGGCCGCAAAGGCAGCGCTCCTCTGGGACGCAATTACTTCCTCGCCACTTGGGAAACGGATAAGAACGTTTATGGAAATGGAATGGTGGCCCTGAAGATGGGGCCATTTCTTGACACCGGCGAGATCACCGATCCCTTGGCGACGCTGGGTTCGCACCAGTGGCTTTGGGATACTGGGGCACAGATCAAGCTACGCGTGTTCGGCACCGGAGTTGCTTTCTCCTACGGAAAAGACCTGCGCTCCGGAAACAATGCTTTCTATTTAACCATGCTGAGGTAGGCTGTTTCGGCGGCGGTGCAAGTGGATTCAATCGGGGATTGAAATTCAGGCCTTCCCCCTCGTAAGCGGCTGATGTAGAGCCGGTTGGAAAATCCGGCTTTCTACGGTGTCAAGGGCTAAGATTCCTGGAAGATCGTTCTGGTGTGCAACTGGTTACCCGCAACTCGGTACAATGACTGCATGCCCGAAACAAAGCCATTCCGGCTGACCGAGTCGGTCAAAGCTGCGGGTTGAGCGTCCAAGCTGAGTCCGGCGGCGCTGGACACGGTGCTTGGGAAATTAGCCCGGCAACATGACCCCAATGTCCTGGTCGGCTTCGATCACGCCGACGACGCCGGAGTGTATCAAATCGCGCCCGACCAAGCCCTCGTCCAGACCGTGGATTTCTTCACGCCCGTCGTAGACGACCCGTACATCTTCGGCCAGATCGCCGCCACCAACGCGCTCAGCGATGTCTACGCCATGGGCGGACGTCCGCTTACTTCACTGGCCGTGGTCTGCTTTCCCGAGAAGGCTGATCTGGAGATTCTCGAGCGGATTCTTGCCGGCGGACTGTCCAAGATGGTTGAGGCTGGATGCACCGTGATCGGTGGTCACAGCATTCGCGATGAAGAGACGAAGTTTGGTTATGCCGTGACCGGCATGATCGATCCACGCAAGATTCTGGCCAACAAGGGCGCCAAGCCAGGGGATTCTCTCGTGCTCACCAAGGCGCTCGGCACCGGCGTGATCTCCACCGCCATCAAGAAGGGGGTGGCAGAACGTGCGTGGGTTGACGCCGCGATCCAGTCGATGACCACCCTCAACAAGCGGGCGGCTGAACTGATCAGTGACGGAGAATTTGGTGTCCACGCCATGACCGATGTGACGGGATTCGGTTTAATCGGCCATGCCCGCGAATTGGCTTTCGCGTCTGACGTAGCCCTGCGTTTGTACGTGAGTAAAATTCTGCTGATAGAGGGTGCGATCCAGTGTGTCCACAACGGACACATCCCGGGCGGGCTCAGGAACAATCGCGACTTTGCCGAATGTCAGGTTCAGTATGATGAAGGCATTTCCGAGGATCTCAAGGCTCTGCTCTTCGATCCCCAAACCGCGGGCGGCCTACTGGTTTCGGCAACGGATGGCTCGCGCTTGAGTGAAGCCTTAAACACAGCGGGGATTCCCGCCGCCCAAGTGGGCGCGGTCTTGCCGAAGTCGAAACCTCGTATTCAAGTAACGCGCTAGCTCTGTCGGCAAGAAATTCCTTGTAACCGTGCTCCGGACCCGGGCATCTGTCACCGTAGGATTCTCTTCATTTCGGGGTTCTTTTTATCGCAAAGGAGCAATCATGCAATTTCGCCAACTGGGAAGTAGTGGTGGTGGTCTGAAAGTCTCTGCTCTCGGCTTGGGCTGTATGGGCATGTCAGAGTTCTACGGGCCCGGTGACGACAATGAATCGATCGCCACCATTCAGCGTGCTCTTGAACTCGGCGTCAATTTCCTCGATACAGCCGACATTTACGGCCCATACACGAACGAGGAACTGGTAGGCCGGGCCATCAAAGGCAAGCGCGACGAAGTTGTGCTGGCAACGAAATTCGGAATCGTCCGTGATCCCAAAACCCCTAATCTCCGCGCCGTGAACGGCAAACCCGACTATGTTCGCCAGTCCTGCGAAGGCAGCCTCCGGCGGCTGGGCGTTGAGACAATCGATCTGTATTACCAACATCGCGTCGATCCCAACACGCCGATTGAGGAAACCGTCGGAGCTATGGCGCAGCTCATCAAAGAAGGTAAGATTCGCCATATCGGCCTGTCTGAAGCCGGGCCGCAGACTCTGCGCCGCGCTGTTAAGATTCATCCCATCACCGCGCTGCAAACGGAATATTCTCTCTGGACGCGCGATCCGGAAGAACCGATCCTGCCCACGTGTCGTGAGCTAGGCATTGGTTTTGTCGCCTACAGTCCTCTCGGACGCGGTTTTCTAACTGGGCAGTTCCGGCGTTTCGATGATCTTCCCGCTGACGATTACCGGCGCAATTCACCGCGTTTTCAGGGGGAGAACTTCCAGAAGAATCTCGATCTGGTTCGCCGAGTGGAAGAGATTGCCAGAGAGAAAGGCGGTAAGCCATCGCAACTCGCGCTGGCCTGGGTGCTGGCCCAGGGCAGAGATATTGTGCCCATCCCTGGCACGAAGCGCCGTAAGTACCTCGAGGAAAACGTGGGCGCACTCGAGCTAAAGCTTACCGCAGGTGACCTACGCCAGATTGAGGAAGTCTTCCCCACCGGCGCGGCCGCAGGACTGCGCTATCCCGAGCAAATGATGAAGGCGGTGAATGGATAAATTCTGGCGCCAGGGATGGTGGGACAAAACTAAGGGCGGCCTAGGGCGCCCTGAATGAGAATCGAAGAAGTGCCTTTATGCCGTCGCCGGCCGCTCGCCACCCTTGGCTCGTCCCGGCTGAAGATCAGGCTTGATCACCTGCTGCACGCCGCCATCGTCGGACTTCGCCGCAACCGGCTTGGCTGGCAATTCCTGGCCGTCAATCAGCATCTTGATTTCTATTGCGTCCAGGACTTCGCGCTCAATCAAGGCTTGCGCGATCTTGGTCAGCACCTCGCGATTTTCAGACAGAATTTTCTTCGCGGTGTCATAACCTTCGATCACCAGCTTGCGCACTTCCTGGTCGATCTGTATGGCGGTAGCTTCGCTGTAGTCCCGGTGTTGAGCAATCTCGCGTCCCAAGAAGATCTGTTCTTCCTTCTTGCCGAAGGTCAGCGGACCGAGTTGGCTCATGCCCCACTCGCAGACCATCTTACGCGCCAATTCTGTGGCGCGCTCGATATCGTTGCCCGCGCCCGCGCTCATCTGTTCGAGGAACAGCTCCTCAGCCAAACGGCCACCCATCAAGATGGCGATCCGCGTCTCCAGGTAATTCTTGTAGTAGTTGTGCCGGTCGTCGACGGGCAACTGCTGCGTGAGGCCGAGCGCCATGCCGCGGGGAATAATCGTAACCTTGTGCACCGGGTCCGAGTGCGGCAGTTTGGCTGCCACCAAGGCGTGACCCGCCTCGTGATAAGCGGTATTCTTTTTTTCTTCGTCGGAGAGCAGCAGCGACTTGCGCTCTGCCCCCATCATGACTTTGTCCTTGGCCACTTCGAAGTCAAACATGAGCACGGCCTTGCGGTTCTGCCGCGCCGCCGCGAGTGCCGCCTCATTCACCATGTTGGCCAGGTCTGCGCCAGAAAATCCTGGAGTGCCGCGGGCCAAGACGAAAAGCTCCACATCCTCAGCCAGAGGAATCTTGCGGGTGTGCACGCGCAGAATCTCTTCCCGGCCGCGCACATCCGGGTAACTTACAACTACGCGCCGGTCAAAGCGCCCCGGACGCAGCAGTGCCGGGTCAAGCACGTCAGGACGATTGGTCGCCGCCATGAGAATGACGCCTTCATTCGATTCGAAACCGTCCATTTCCACCAGCAACTGGTTCAGCGTCTGCTCGCGCTCATCGTGGCCGCCGCCCAAGCCCGCGCCGCGATGGCGTCCTACCGCGTCAATTTCATCAATGAATATGATGCAGGGGGCATTTTTCTTGCCCTGTTCGAACAGATCACGCACCCGGCTCGCGCCTACTCCTACGAACATTTCGACAAAGTCAGAGCCGGAAATCGAGAAGAAAGGAACATTGGCTTCGCCTGCAACCGCCCGAGCCAACAGCGTTTTACCTGTGCCCGGAGGTCCAACCAGCAAAACTCCCTTGGGAATCCGCCCACCCAGTTTCTGGAACTTCTGCGCCTCGCGCAAGAACTCAATGATCTCCCTCAGTTCTTCTTTGGCCTCATCCACGCCAGCCACGTCCTTGAACGTAACCTTTTTCTGCTGCATAGAAAGGAGGCGTGCCCGGCTCTTGCCGAAAGATAGGGCTTTATTACCGCCCGTCTGCATCTGCCGGATCATGAAAAACCACAGCGCTCCCAGAAGGAGGAGGGGAGCCCAAGTGCCCAACAACTGGAGCGGCCAACTGCCGTTGTTGATATCTTTGACGGTGACCTCAACGTGCTTATCATTGAGGGTCTTGTACATCTCCGAGTAGCCCGGCGGGATAATGGTATGGAAGGCGGAGTTGTCGCGATACTTGCCGCTGACTTCCTGGCCGAGGATAGTGACTTCCTTAACGTTCCCCTGGTCCACGTCACTCAGGAACTGGCTGAAATTCACAATCTTGTCCTTCTGCCCGTCGCGGCCCATTTTGATGACTTGCCACAACAGCAGAGCGGAAATCCCTATTACCAGCCAAAACACCACCGTTTTTACCGTTGAATTCACTAAAAACTCCTATTCCATCCCGAGAAGAGGCAGAAAATGCCAGCACACCATCAAAGTATCAGACAAAGTATCAGACACCCCAAAATCGATGCCCTTTGTTAAATTAGATGCCCTGGCCTGACTTTGGATAGTCGAAATTCCCTAGATCCTTTATTTTACATTTTCCCTGAAGAAAAGGGGTGCCGAAGTTTCGGTGACTTAAGTCACGCGAATCAGTTTAGTTTGCCGCTAGATAGGAGAGGTTGCGATTGGTCTGCTCAACCGCTCCCAGGCCGTAGCCTACCAGAAACGCATCATCGACCAGAAAGCCAAAATAATCGGGCTGCAACGCGACGCGACGGGCCGATTGGCGATCCAGCAGCGTGCATAGCTTCACTGAGGCTGCTCCGCGCGCCCGCAAGTCATTCATCAAGAATTCGCTGGTAAGTCCGGAATGAACCAGGCCCTCGACCAGCAGGATATGGTGTCCGCGTATATCCGGTTCGTGACTGAAAAAGATCTCCAGGATCTCTCCAGCGTTGTTGCCCTGCTTGCTGTACTTCGGCTTGATGAACTGGCACACCACGGGCACATCCAGGGTCCTCATCAGATCAGCCATGAACATGAATGAATTCTCAAGCACCGCCAGCGCCTGGATCGTGTTTCCCTTGTAGTCGTCTGAAATCTGACGCCCCAATTCCTTAACGCGCTTCTGGATGTGTTCTGTGCTGATTACCTGGCGTAGGGACTGGGCTTTTGAACCATTCATGGAACTGGCGCTCCTTCCGCTCACATGGACCCTAGCTTATGTTATTGGTTGGCCCTCCGCCAAGGGCGTTTCCCGGATGAGAAGCGCCTCGCCGCCGGGCTTCGCCCGAAGGCCAGCTGGCGCCGGAAACCCTCGCACCCACACGATTTCGTCCCCATTCGCCACTACTGGCCAAAGTCTGCGGTCAAGCACAGGGATCTGGCGCTCCTGTAATAGTTCCTTGATTTTCTTGGGCGACTTGGTGTGGGCTGGCCAGAAACGATCGCCCGGACGCCAGTTCCGCACTGCCAATCGTGACGGCAATGAGTCTGGATTGAGAAGTTGCACGGGGTTGTAGCCTGAGGTTTCCCATTCCGGCTGGACGCGCAGTGCTTCCACCACCGTGCCGGTCTCCGGGACCAGCGCTCGTCCGGGCAAGGGAAGTGGGTATTCGTAGTCCCTGGGTATTCGTTCCTCCGCGCGCAGGTCGGGCGTAGTGAAAACCAGATCCTCGGGTTCTTTGGCTACTTTCCATCCCAATGGCAATGACAATGTTCCGCCGGAACCGGTCTGGTTCCCCGCGAACCGCAGGATTTCCTCAATATGTTTGAACTCGAGCGGAATGCCGGCGCGGTCCCCAATCGCCTTCACGACTCTGCGTTGCACTGCTGCCGGCTCGGTAACAAGCCATGCCCGGCTTACGGAAGCATTCATGACCACGGGTCCGGGTTCTTGCAACCTCCGTACCAACTCAGCATTTGCTGGCGTGATCTGAACCAGCGATTGTGAACCGTTCGATCCAGGAAGGATTCCGCGAGCCCATGGCGGCTCTGTCCATTGCACCGTAGTCCCGAACCATCCCGAAATTTCGTTTTCCCAATAATCTTCCTCTCCCCGTGCAATTTCAGCTAACTCGGACAGTCCCTCAGCCACGGTGGGGTTAAATTCCCGCTCCAGCAGTGGAACGACCAGCTTCCGCATGCGATTCCGGGTGAACCTGGCATCGGCGTTGGTTGAGTCTTCGCGCCAGGATTGTCCAAGGCTGTTCAGGTATTGCTCTAGTTCGCAGCGTCGAATCCCAAGCAAGGGACGGATAATTTCCCGGAGGACTTCAGTCGCGAGATCCTCCACGGCAACGCGCGGGTGGATCCCGCCGAGCCCACGGAACCCCGAGCCGCGAATTAACCGCATGAGAACCGTCTCCGCCTGATCGTCGAGAGTGTGGCCGGTTGCGATCTTGTCAAGCTTCCGAGGATTCTCTTGATCTGAATCCTCGCCCAGAAGGTGCCGAAAGAAGCCGTATCGAATTTGCCGTGCGGCCGTCTCCACGCTGATGCGTTCCTTAGCAGCTTGAGCGGCGACGTCATCGTAGTCGCAGTAAAACTCGAGGCCGTGCTCCCGGGCCAGGTTGGTGACGAACTCCTGGTCGGTATCGGATTCCTCCCCTCGCAGCTTGTGGTTGAAATGGACGACCGAAAGGACAATACCTAACTCGCGGCGCAATTCGAGCAGCAGCCGCAAGAGCGCGACAGAATCGATTCCTCCTGAGACAGCAACTCCGACGCGATCTCCAGCCCGCAGCAAATCCTGGCGCCGGATTTGTCCCAGTATGCGCTCGGCCAATTCGTGCACAGAACCATGGTACAACCAAGTCAATGGGAATCGGCCGCTACGAATCCAATTGGCGGATCTGTCAGTCCAGCGCTCCGGTATCCCGGGCGAACGCGAAAGGTTAAGCTGGATGCTCCCATGCAATACGATGAGCGCGCGAACGGCAACGAAAACGAAGCCGAAGTCGGCGAGAATTTTGAGGTTTCGCTTCCTGAGACTCGAACCGCCGGCTACCGCTGGGAGAGACAGCGGAACCTGTCTGCCAGTTGCGGGAAGAGTTGGCCGAGGAGAACTCAGGCGGCGTGGGCGGTGCCCCTTCGTGCCTGGGAGGATTCTGAAAAGCCGCCGCGGACCTTCGTGATCACGATGCGCAGCTATAGCCCCGGACTTTTCTCGGTAATCAGCGTCCTGATCTTCTCAACGAAGTCCGTCGCAGCCATGTTCTCGGTCTTTTCCTTGCCTCGGGTGCGGACGTTCACCGTGCCGGCCTCAGCTTCCTTGTCGCCGACCACCAGCAAAAACGGCACTTTTTGCATGGCGTGCTCGCGAATCTTGGCATTCATCTTTTCATTGCGGGCATCGACCCCCACGCGAACGCCGGCATCTTTCAGTTGGGATGCAATTTTGCTCGCGTATTCGGCGTGCCGCTCACTGATCGGAATCATCACCACCTGCACTGGCGACAGCCACACCGGAAATGCTCCGGCGTAATGCTCGATCAGAACGCCAAAGAAACGTTCCACCGATCCATACAGGGCGCGGTGCACCATCACGGGCTGCTTGCGCGAACCGTCCTCGGCGACATATTCCAGCCCGAAACGTTGCGGCAGGTTGAAGTCGAACTGTACGGTCGAGAGCTGCCACAACCGTCCGATGGCGTCCACCAGTTTGATGTCAATCTTGGGCCCGTAGAAGGCTGCCTCGCCCGGGATGGTCCTGTACTCAATCTTCCGACCCTTCAGCACCTTCTCCAGCGATTGCGTGGCATGAACCCACTGTTCTTCGCGGCCCACGAAATTCTTGCGGTCCTCCGGATTCCACGTCGAAAGCTCGGTCTGGAATTTGTCGAAGCCAAAGTCCTTTAGCACATCCAGCGCAAAATCCAAACAATTTGCAATTTCGTCTTCGACCTGCTGGGGAGTGCAGAAGATGTGCGCATCATCCTGGGTAAACCCGCGTACGCGCAACAGACCGTGCATGACGCCCGAACGCTCGTAACGGTAGACCGTTCCCAGCTCACCCAGCCGCACTGGCAGGTCGCGATACGACTTCAGCGAGTCCTTGTAAATCAGCACGTGACCTGGGCAATTCATCGGCTTCAGCCGGTATTCAGCGTCGTCGAGTTCCATGGCGTCGAACATATTCTGCGAGTAGTAGCCCTCATGGCCCGAGGTAAAGAACAACTGCCGCCGCGCCACGTGCGGCGTGTAAACCAGCGAATAACCGCGCTTCAGGTACTCCTCGCGCATCCAGTCTTCCATCTCCTTGCGAATGATCCCGCCCTTGGGATGCCAGAAAATCAGCCCCGGCCCGGCCAGCTCCTGAAGCGAAAACAGATCGAGTTGCTGCCCCAGAACGCGATGGTCGCGCTTCTTGGCCTCCTCCAGCTGCCGCAGGTAGTCGTCGAGCTCCTTCTTCGAGAAAAATGAGGTCCCGTAAATCCGTTGCAACTGCGGATTTTTCTCATCTCCCAGCCAATACGCGCCCGCAATGTTAAATAGTTTGAATGCCTTGATCCTGCCGGTTGATGGAATATGCGGACCGCGGCAGAAGTCGGTGAACTTCCCGGTGCGATAAATCGAAATCTTTTCATCGGGCTGGGTGAACTGTTCGATGAAATGGCACTTCATGAAGTCGCCTTCCTTCTTGAACGCGGCCAGTCCCTGTTCGCGAGGCAGGAGCTCGCGAGCATAGGGGATGTTCTGCTGCACCAGTTCCTGCATCCTCTTCTCGATCTTTTCTAGGTCTTCCGGAGTGAATGGAGTGGGCCGGTAAAAGTCGTAAAAGAATCCGCTTTCGGTGGGCGGGCCGTGTCCCAGCTTCGTTTCCGGAAACAGTTCGAGGACCGCCGCAGCCAGCAAATGGGCGGACGAATGCCGGTAAACTTCGAGGGCCTCAGGGTCTTTGTCAGTAAGAAGACGGAGATCGGTATCTTTTTCGAGCGGCTTGGTGAGATCGATGAGATCGCCGTTGGTTTTCGCGACCAGCGCTGCATCCGCCAACCGCGGGCTGATCGACTTCGCCACATCGAGGGCGGTAGTGCCTTTTGAAACTTCCTTCACGCTCCCGTCGGGGAGCTTCACATGAATGCTCTCTGCCATAAGCTGGAACCTGCACTTGGATTGAATCTTTGAGTCTATTAAAGGCCTTCGGGAGGGTCAAACCGAGGTTGGGGTTATACCGTGAGGGAAAAATTGTCGACCCCCCTCCCGGGGTTGGGATGTTTTGGGTGACGGGGCCCGACCCATACCGCCCACGCGACCCGCGCTCCGTAACGTTCCCGCGCCCCAGGCACTGATAAGGTCGAAAAGTGGTGTAATTTGTAGATGTGCAAGGGACAGTCCCAAGCCGTGCCGATGCACCCGCAGCATTGCTGATGGCAGGACTCTTCTTCGCCTTTGGACTGTTTGCCCTTTTGCGGCCCGACAAAGTCAGAAACGCGATGGATAATTTTGCGAACGCATGGAAGCAGGACAGTTGGCACCCTTATCGAATGCCTTTACCTGTTCTGCGATTGGTCGTTGGGGGCACTGGAATTGGTGGTGCTGCCCTGTTCGTCTACATCGCGTACGTTGCTCTTAGTAGATAGCTGTTTGCAACATCGCCTTTAGCTCAGTGAGGGTTTTGAGTGCTTGGCCTGATAACAACAGCTACGCTGGTC
>Ga0137377_10002439_pt1 | contig 13850 bp, 9 predicted proteins | sample SagtaG_22_FD_104815 | JGI IMG/M metagenome (GOLD analysis project Ga0137377, IMG submission 104815) | Vadose zone soil microbial communities from Sagehorn Ranch, Mendocino, California, USA - Sage2_L_40_16 metaG | ecosystem: Environmental > Terrestrial > Soil > Vadose zone | place: USA... | reverse complement strand
TCCTCCTCGCGTTCGGCGCCCCGCCGCACAGCGAGGTGCACCGCGGAGGCGTCGCCGTGCTCGGCGTGGCCGGCGTTCTGTCGGTGCCGGCGCTGCTCCCGCTGATCCGCCTGCGTGGCCTCACCTCGCCGTTCGCCGTCATGGTCGCCTGCGGGCTCGGGTTCGCCGCGACCAATGTCGCCGTGAAGCTGGTCGGGGACGACGTCGGGCTCGGGCACTGGCGGAACGCGGCGGCCTGGGCGGCGGTTGCGGCCGTCGACGGCGTCGCGGCGACGATCACGAACATGAGTGCCTTCCAGGTGCTTCCGGCGACGCTCGTCGTGCCTGTCACAACCGCAGTCCAGACGTTCTTCCCGATCGCGCTCGAGCCGTTGTTCCTGCGCGAGCGCGCGCCGTCGCCGCTCGAGGCGGCCGGGCTCGCCGGCCACTTCCCTGTGATGGTCTCCAGCGAGGAGGTTCCGCGGGGCAAGCCGGCGCCGGACGTCTACCTGGCGGCGGTGCGGCGGTTGGGTGCTGACCCGGCGAGGAGCGTCGCCGTCGAGGACTCGGCGAACGGGCTGCGGTCGGCCGCCGCGGCCGGCACGACGGTGGTGGCGGTGCCGAACCCGCACTACCCGCCGCCGGAGGATGCGCTCGCGCTGGCTGCCGCGACCGTCCGGACGGTGGGCGACGTGACGCCGGAGCTGATCCGGACGCTGCCGGATCGTGGGCAGGTCCCGCCCAGCAGCACGCTGTGAGCGAACGCTGGAAGCTAGGGGCACCGGATGCGTTGAGTCGGTGAGACTCAACAAAGGTACGAGGTGCTGATACATGGCGAATCTCACCCTCCCGGTGCTTCCGCTGACCGACGGCGTGCTGCTGCCGGGCATGGTCGTGCCGGTGGAACTCGACGCCGAGGCGCAGGCCGCGGTCGACGCGGCTCGTGCTGCTGGCTCTGCCGCCGGCGGCATCCGCAGCGAGGCACGCGTCCTGGTCGTGCCGCGCCTCGACGGTGACTACGCCGCCGTCGGGACCGTCGCGGTCCTCGACCAGGTCGGCCGGCTTCCCGGCGGCGAGCCGGGCGCGCTGCTGCGCGGTGTGGCCCGGGCCCGCGTGGGCACCGGCGTCACCGGCCCCGGGGCCGCGCTGTGGGTCGAGGCGACTGCGATGGAGGTGCCGCCGGTCACCGAGAAGGCCCGCGAGCTGGCAGCCGAGTACAAGACCGTGGTCGAGGCGATCCTGCAGGCGCGCGGCGCCTGGCAGCTGATCGACTCGGTCAAGGGCATCACCGATCCGGGCCAGCTGGCCGACACGGCGGGGTACGCGCCGTACCTGGAGCCGGCCCAGAAGGCCCGGCTGCTGGAGACGGCCGACGTCGAGGAGCGGCTGACCCTGCTGCTCGAGTGGAGCCGCGCGCACCTGGCCGAGGCCGAGGTGACCGCGAAGATCCGCGACGACGTGCGCGAGTCGATGGAGAAGACGCAGCGGGAGTTCCTGCTGCGCCAGCAGCTCGCGGCGATCCGCAAGGAGCTCGGTGAGGACGGCTCGGCCGACGAGGAGGGCGACTACCGCTCCCGCGTCGAGGCTGCCGACCTGCCCGAGCACGTTCGGAAGGCGGCGCTGCGCGAGGTCGGCAAGCTGGAGCGGGCGTCCGACCAGAGCCCGGAGTCCGGCTGGATCCGGACCTGGCTGGACACCGTCCTCGACCTGCCCTGGAGCGTGCGGACCGAGGACTCGACCGACGTCAAGGCGGCGCGTGAGGTGCTCGACGCCGACCACCACGGGCTGACCGACGTCAAGGACCGGATCGTCGAGCACCTGGCGGTGCGGGCCCGGCGGGCGTCGCGCGGCCTGGAGGTCGTCGGCGGCCGCGGCTCCGGCGCGGTGCTGGCGCTGGTCGGTCCGCCAGGGGTCGGCAAGACCTCGCTCGGCGAGTCGGTCGCCCGCGCGCTCGGCCGCAAGTTCGTCCGGGTGTCGCTCGGCGGCGTCCGGGACGAGGCGGAGATCCGCGGCCACCGGCGGACGTACGTCGGTGCGCTGCCGGGCCGGATCGTCCGGGCCATCCGCGAGGCCGGCTCGATGAACCCGGTCGTGTTGCTCGACGAGGTCGACAAGCTCGGCTCCGACTACCGGGGCGACCCGTCCGCGGCGTTGCTCGAGGTGCTCGACCCGGCGCAGAACCACACGTTCCGGGACCACTACCTCGAGGTCGAGCTCGACCTGTCCAACGTGCTCTTCCTCGCCACCGCGAACGTCGCGGAGACCATCCCGGAGCCACTGCTCGACCGGATGGAGATGGTCCGCCTCGACGGCTACACCGAGGCGGAGAAGGTCGCCATCGCGCGGGGGCACCTGCTCCCGCGGCTGCTCGACCGCGCCGGCCTGACCGCCGACGAGGTGTCGGTGGACGACTCGGCGCTGCACCTGATCGCGGGTGAGTACACGCACGAGGCGGGCGTACGGCAGCTGGAGCGCGCCCTCGCGCGGGTGCTGCGGAAGGTGACCACCGAGCTGTCGGTGACGCCGGACAAGGCGCCGGTCGCGGTCACGGACGAGAGCCTGGTGCCCTACCTGGGGCGGCCGCGGTTCACCCCGGAGTCGGCGGAGCGTACGGCGGTGCCTGGCGTGTCCACCGGCCTGGCCGTGACCGGAGCGGGCGGGGACGTGCTGTTCGTGGAGGCGACCGCGATGCCCGGTGAGGGTCTCACCCTGACCGGGCAGCTGGGCGACGTCATGAAGGAGTCGGCCCAGATCGCACTGTCTTACCTGCGGGCGAACGGCCAGCGGCTGGGTGTGCCGGTGGAAGCGCTGCGCGAGCAGCGGATCCACGTGCACGTGCCGGCCGGTGCGGTCCCCAAGGACGGCCCGTCCGCGGGCGTGACCATGACCACCGCGATCGCGTCGCTGCTCACCGGGCGTCCGGTGCGGTCCGAGGTCGGCATGACCGGCGAGGTGTCGCTGACCGGCCGGGTGCTGCCGATCGGCGGGGTGAAGCAGAAGCTGCTCGCCGCGCACCGGGCAGGCCTGACCGAGGTGCTGCTGCCCGCGCGGAACGAGCCGGACCTGGAGGACGTCCCGGCCGAGGTGCGTGAGGCGCTGACAGTGCACCTGATCACCGACGCCGCGGACGTGCTCGCGCTGGCCCTGCAGAAGCCGTACGACGAGCAGCGCCAGTCCGTGGCTGCCTGACCGGCTGCCACACCCTCCGTGCCGCCGGCGGGCACCACTGCCGCCGCGGTGGACCCTGCCGCGCGGCGCAAGACCGAGGCCCGGTCGCCCCTCCCCCCCGGGGCGGCCGGGCCTCGCCCTGTCACGGGCCGCTCGGCAGCCTCGGGATCCGTCTTGCACTGCCCTGCCGGCGCGCGCACCCGGCCGGCGGATTACGACCGGCTGCGGGAATGCGGCTCGTCGGCGCGGTGTCCCAGCGTGTTCGGGGGTCGAGAGTCAGCCTTTCGAGTACGGGAGTGGGTGGTGGCGGTGGTGCCGAAGGTCGCCGTGTTCGTGGTCCCGGAAGCCGACCCGGTGGGGCGCGCGGTCGAGGTGGCCCAAGCGGCTGAGCGGGCGGGGGCGGACCTGGTGACCGTGCAGGACCACCCGTACCAGCGCCGCTTCGACGAGACCTGGACCCTGCTCACCTGGATGGCAGCCCGAACGGACAGGGTGACGCTGCTGCCGAACGTGGCGAACCTGCCGCTGCGACAGCCGGCGGTGCTGGCCAAGGCCGCGGCGACGCTGGACCGGCTCTCCGGCGGCCGGGTCGAGCTCGGGCTCGGTGCCGGCGCCTTCTGGGACGCGATCGCCGCGATGGGCGGCCCCCGGCGCCGTCCGGGCGAGGCGCTCGCCGCGCTGCGGGAGGCGATCGCGGTGATCCGGGGAATGTGGTCAGGCGAGCGGGCGGTCAGGGTTCCCGGGACGACGTACGCGCTGGCCGGCGTGCACCCTGGCCCGGAGCCCGCGCACCCGATCGGCATCTGGCTCGGTGTGTACGGTCCGCGCGCGCTCGCCCTGCTCGGCGAGACCGCGGACGGATGGAGCGTCTCGACCGGCCGGCTGCCCGAGGGGGAGCTGGCGGGGCTGCACGCCCGCATCGACGAGGCGGCGGTCGCGGCCGGGCGCGACCCGGCCGCGGTCGTTCGGATGGCCAATGTGGACGCGGACCTCACCGACCCGGACGCCGGTCCGCGGCTGGTCGACTTCGCCCGCCGGCACCGTTTCGACATCGTCGATCTTCCCGTCCCGGCCGACCCCGACTTCGTCGAGCGCCATCTGTCCCGGCTCGTCGGACGGGTCCGCGCCGAGGCCTGATGCCGGCGGCGGGCAAGCGCCGGCCAGCCTGACCTGCATTCCGTGGCACCCACCCGACGGGTTCCTGTGGCTGCCGGGGCCGTCGAGGGAGGGCTGTGGATAAATGCGGGAGGCGGGGACCGACGGGATGCGTCAGGGCCCTATGCTTCCACCGGATCCACCCATCCGGTGGAAGACGGGCGGAACAGCCCGGCGGCGTGACGCGGAGGATTCGGTGGACGACGAGGCCCGGTCCGGTGGATACCATCCCGAGCCGCCGCAGGACCCGCGGGTCCAGGGCCCGCCCCCGCCGTACGGGGGACCGCCGCCGATGTCGAACCCGTACGGGGAGCCCTCGTACGGGGGTCCGCAGCCGGGCGGGCCGGGTGAGCCGGGCCCGTACCCGCACCCCGGGCCGTACGGCGGTGAGCCCCGTTTCGGGCCGCCCCCGTACGGGCCGCCCCCCTACAGACAGGGCCAGTATGGGCCGCTCCCGTACGGGCAGGGCCAGTACGACTACCTCTCCAGTGCCGTGCCCCCGCCCGGCGGCCAGCCCCCACCCCGCCGGTCCCGCGGCAAGCTGCTCTGGGCCGGCATCGCCGCCGCGACCGCGGTCGCGCTCACCGCTGGCGGCGTCTATGCCTACACCGCGCTCGCCGGTGGCGGCACGGCCCTTGCCAGCAGGATTCCCGCGGACGCGGTCGCGTACGCCGAGGTCAACCTCGACCCACCAGCCGGCCAGAAGGTCGCGGCGCTCCGGTTCTTCCGGCATTTCCCGGACCTGAAGGTCGGCGGCGACAGCGGCAGCCTTATCGAGAGCCTGATCGAGCCGCTGATCAACGACGCCGAGGCCCGGCGCGAGTTCACCGCGAACGTCAAGCCGTGGCTGGGCAAGCACATCGCGATCGCGGCCGACCCGCAGGGGGACGCGGCCCATCCCGTAGTTGTGGCGGAGACCACCGACGCGGCCAAGTCGCGGGCCGGCCTGGACAAGCTCAACGCCGACCAGCAGAACGCTGAGGACAAGGTCTCCTACGCGGTCGACGGCGACATCGTCGTCCTCGCCGAGAAGCAGTCGATCGCCGACACCGCCCTCAAGGACGCCCGTGCGGGCTCGCTGGAGAGCAACGAGACCTTCACCTCGGACCGCGACCAGGTCGGCGACGACGGGGTCGTCACGGCCTGGGCCGACCTGGCCAAGGCCGCCCGGTATGGCACCGGATTCGATCGGTCCGGTGCCGCCGAGGTCAAGGGCCGGCTCGCGGCCAGCCTCCGCTTCACCGACACCACGGCGGACCTGCTGGTCAGGGGCGTCGGCAACAAGACCAACGTCGGGACCGAGGTGGTCGGGCCCCGACTGGCGACGCTGCCGGACGACACCGCGGTGGCCGTGGCGATCTCCGGCGGCGCCGAGCTCGTCCGCTCGGCATACGGGCAACTGAAGAAGGCCGGTCTTGGCGACATGCTGGCGGAAGCCGAGAAGGACACCGGACTGGCCTTCCCGGACGACCTCGCCGGGCTGCTGGGGACGAGCACCGTGCTCGCGGCCAGTGGCTCCGGCGACAAACCCGAGCTGGGTCTGATTGCCAGGACGACCGACCCGGACCGCGCCCGCCGGGCCGCGGAGAAGCTGCTCCGCAAGCTCGACGGGTCGCAGTCGCTGGCCGCGAAGCGGACTCCGGACGGGACCGTGCTCGCCAGCTCGGTGACGTACGCGGAGCGACTGGCCGCTGCCGGGAGGCTGGGCCAGCAGGAACAGTTCAAGGCTGCCCTTCCGGAGCTGGACCGGGCACAGGTCGCGGCGTACGTCGACCTGCGCCGGAGCGCCGAGATGGGCGGCGAGCCGCTGCCCGACTCGACGCGGGCGCTGCGCTCGCTGGGGCTGATCGGATACAGCTCCGGCGATTCGTCCACCGTGCGGATGCGAGTGGTGGTGGGCTGACGCAATCGGCCGGGTCACCGGCCGGAGCGGCGGAAGAGCATGAACCCATCCTGCTGCCCGACCAGGACGAAGCCGGACCGGCCGGAGGCGAGCTCGTCCAGGTACGCCCGCTGGAGCGCCTCGGGCAGCGGCACCCCGCCCAGTCGGGTGCTGTCGACCAGCACGAAGTCCGGACGGAACTCCGGGTGCGTGTTCGGGAACAGGATCACGGTGCACCGGTCGACCAGTTGCGGCGCGAGGTCGTTCGACGCGGAGACCAGCGCGCCGTCGGGCACCCGGCGGACGAGCTCGGCGGCGGCCGACGCCCGGTGCCCGGCGGCGGCCGGGTCCGCGCGGGCGACCGACGCGAAGGGCGTCCGCGGCAGCAGCGCCAGCGCGACCGCCAGCGTGGCGGCCGGAGCGATCCGGACCAGGCGGACGGCCCCCGGAGCATGCCGGGTCCGCAGCCGGGCCAGCACGTCGATCAGGGCGGCGAACAGGATCGGCATCAGCACCGCGTCATAGTGGGCGGAATGGCCCCAGTACATCGGGTTGTCGGAGAGCAGCCGCCAGCCCAGGGTGGGCGCGGCGAGGACGAGCAGCGGCGAGCCGGCCGCGAGGAAGCAGGTCACGCCGAGCAGCAGCGCCAGCGTGCCGAGCTTCTCCCCGGCCAGCAGCGAGCCGAGCGACCCGCCGCCGGACCGCCCCGGCAGGTTGTCCCAGTAGCGGTAGCCGCCCCGGCTGCTCAGCGCCGGGATGACGACGAGCAGGACGGTCGACCCGACCAGCACAGCACCGGCGGCGAGGCCCGCACCCAGCCGTCGCTGGCCCCGCCAGAGCAGGTACAGCCCGACCGTGGCGACGGTGGCGAACAGATCCTCCTTCACCAGCAGCAGCGGCAGGCTGAACAGGCACGCGGACCCCCACCGCTCGCGCAGCAGGCTCGCGCAGACGAGGCTGAGCAGCGGCACGGCGAAGGCGACCTCGTGGAAGTCGAACACCACCAGGCCCTGCAGGCCGAAGGAGAGCAGGTACGCCACCGTCACCGCCGCCGCGGCCGACCGACCCAGGCGCTCGGCCGCGAGCCGGTGCAGGGGCGCCGCGGAGACCGCGAGGAGCAGCGCCTGGGCGACCAGCAGCGTCTGCACGCGCGGAAACACCCGGTACGCCGGGGCCAGCAGCGCCACGATCGGGTGGAAGTGGTCGCCGAGGAGGTTCGCGCCCGGGCCCTTCAACGGCACCAGCGGCGGGTCGAGCCGGGCGTACGCCTTGACGGCCTGGCCGAAGATGCCGAGGTCGTATGCCGCGGTCTCCATCCGGTCGTGACGGACCAGGCTGATGAGCGAGTAGAGCACCGCGGCCGAGGCGACCAGCGCCGACCGGTCGAGGGCGGCCCACCGCCTGGAACGGCGGGTCGCGGGTGCCGGCCCGGGCACCCGGGCAGCCGGGACAGCCGGTGACGGGACGCTCGGCCGGTCGACCGCCGACTGGCTCACCAGAGAGCGGCGGCGACCGGCTCCCCGGTCCGCCCCGCCAGCACCCTGCTCTCGTGCTCCAGCAGCCACCGCTTGCGGTCCAGCCCGCCGCCGAAGCCGGTCAGCGTCCCGTCCCGCCCGATCACCCGATGGCAGGGAACGATGACCGCGAGCGGGTTGCGCCCGTTGGCGAGGCCGACCGCGCGGGACGCCGTCGGCTGGCCGATCTCGGCGGCCAGCTCGCCGTACGTGGTCGTCCGGCCGTACGGGATGTCCCGCAGCGCCATCCAGACCTTCAGTTGGAACGGGGTGCCGGCCGGCGCGAGCGGCAGGTCGAAGGCGAGCCGCTCGCCGGCGAAGTATTCCGCGAGCTGGGCGGCGACGTCCGCGAGCGCTGCCGGGTCGTACCGGGCGCCGGTGGGCGGGGTGTGCGGGGCCATCCACAGCGAGCGCAGGCCGCTGTCGTCGCCGACCAGCAGCAGCGAGTCGATGGGGGAGTCGAGCGTGGTCCAGTAGGTGGGCTGGTCAGGGTGGGCAGGCACAGCTGTTCACACGTCCTTCCGGTCGAGCGAGTGCCACAGGTGCATCAGCGCGTACGAACGCCAGGGCCGCCAGGTCGCGGCGAGGTCGGCGGCGGAGGCGGGGTCCGCGGGGCGGCCGAGCCGGCTGAGCGCGTGCCGCACGCCGACGTCGGTCGGAAGGAAGACGTCCGGGTCACGAAGCGCCCGCAGCGTCAGGTATGAGGCCGTCCACGGACCGATGCCGGGCAGCTCGAGCAGCCGGCGCTCGGTCTCGGCCCGGTCGGCGCCGGGGTCCAGGGCGAGCGCGCCGGTGTCCAGCGCGACCGCCAGCGCACGGAGCGCTCGTACCCGCCCGGCCGGCATACCGATCTCGACATCCCGGAGCGTGCCCGGCTCAGGGAACGCCCGGGTGATCCTGCCGTGCGGCGCCCGCAGCGGCCGGCCGTAGCGGTCGACGAGGCGCGCGGCGCGCGTGCGTGCCGCCTCGATCGAGACCTGCTGGCCGAGCACCGCCCGGACCGCCATCTCGGCCCCGTCCATGTGGCCGGGCACCCGCAGGCCCGGTGTCTTCGCGACCAGCGGGCCCAGCAGCCGGTCCCGCTCGAACGCGGCCTGGACCGCGACCGGGTCCGCGTCCAGGTCGAGCAGACGCCGGCACCGCTGCACCGCGGCGGACAGGTCGCGCAGGTCGGCGAGCCGGAGCACGCAGCGGACGTGGTCCGCGCCGGCGGACAGCTCGACGAGGGCAGGTCCGTGCGGCAGCGCGACACTCCGCGCGTAGACGCCGTCGGCGTAGTCCTCAATCCCGGGGACCGCACGGGCGCCGAGGAAGCGCAGCAGCGGGTCGAGGTCCAGCGGGGCCCGGTAGGGCAGCCGGAGCGTGATGGCGCCCGCGCGGGTCGTCGCGGGGCCACGGCGGGCCGTCCTGAGGCCGGTCGGGTTGGTGGCGAAGACCTCTCGGACCGTGTCGTTGAACTGCCGGACGCTGGCGAAGCCGGCCGCGAACGCCACGTCGGTGACCGGCAGGTCGGTCGTCTCCAGCAGGATGCGCGCGGTCTGTGCGCGCTGCGCCCTGGCCACCGCGATCGGGCCGGCACCGACCTCGGCGACCAGTTGCCGGTGCAGGTGCCGCTCGCTGTAGCCGAGCCGGCTGGCCAGCCCGGACACGCCCTCGCGGTCGACGACCCCATCGGCGATCAGGCGCATCGCCCGCCCGACGAGGTCGGCACGCAGGTCCCACTCCGGCGAGCCTGGCGTCGCATCCGGCCGGCACCGCTTGCACGCCCGGAACCCGGCCGCCTGTGCCGCCGCGGCGCTCGGGAAGAACCGGACGTTCTCCCGGCGCGGAGTGGTCGCCGGGCAACTCGGCCGGCAGTAGATGCCGGTCGTCGTCACCGCGGTGAAGAACCACCCGTCGAACCGGGCGTCGCGGCTGCACACCGCCCGGTAGCACGTCTCGGTATCCGCCAGCACCCGTCCACCGTGCCATCGGGGTACGACAATTCCTCGCGGGAATCGGACCTCAGCGCCGGAGTGCAGGATCCGCGCGACTCGACCGCGCGATCATTTCCCGCGCATCCGGTCCTCGGCCAACCCCGCACGACCTTCGCGCCGGCCGACGTCTCGACTCCCTCCCACCGAGAAGTCCCCCTCGAGACCACGACTGTGCCGGGCGTGCGACGGCGGTACGGTTCGACGATGAGTGAGGGCTCCGACGAGCGCCCCGGTCCCAGCGAGCAGCCGGACTACGGTCAGCAGCCCGAGTACGGCGGGGAGTCGGAGCCTGGCCAGCCGTACGGGCAGCAGCCGGGCTACGGGCAGCCGGGTTACGGTCAGCCCGGGTCGGGGCAGCAGCCGGGTTACGGTCAGCCTGGCTACGGTCAGCCGGAGTACGGACAGCAACCCCGTTACGGGCAGCAGCCGGGCTACGGGCAGCCGGGTTACGGTCAGCCCGGGTCGGGGCAGCAGCCGGGTTACGGTCAGGCCGGCTATGGGCAGCCGCAGCAGGGCCATGGGCAGCAGCCGGGGTACGGGCAGCCGTACCCGACCTACCCACCGCCGTACGGGAGCCAGCCCTACGGCGCCCCGCCCGGCTACGGGCCGCCTGGCGCGGGGATTCCGGCCGGCGTGCACCTCGCGACCTGGGGGCAGCGGGCCGCCGCATTGCTGCTCGACGGGTTGTTCGGCGCGCTGCTGTTCATCCCCGGGTTCATCCTGCTCGTCCTCGGCGCCGTCCGTGCCAACAACACCGGTGGGGACGCCGCCTCGGCGATCCTGATCATCGTCGGCATCCTGCTGCTGATCGCCGCGCTCGTCGTGCAGCTGTGGAACCAGGGCTGGCGGCAGGGCTCGGAGGGCTGGTCGTGGGGCAAGCAGGTGCTCCGGATCAAGCTGGTCCGGGTTGCCGACGGGCGACCGCCGGGCGGGGGCGTCGGCCTCGGCCGGCTGCTCCTGCGCGGCCTGCTGGGAAGCATCACCGGCGGCATCTACACCGTGCTCACCTACCTGTGGCCGCTGTGGGACGAGCGCAGGCAGACGCTGGACGACAAGATCTTCTCCACTCTCGTCGTCAACGCCTGACGCCGGAGCGGCTAGACCGTCACGCGCCGACGCCCCGGGACAACGCAGCCACCTGACGCCACAGCAGCTAGGCCGTCACGCGCCGACGCCCCGGGACAACCGCAGCCAGCGGTAGCCGCGGCCGTCCAACTCGACCCGGGACAGGTCGGCCGGGACCGGCTCGTACGGCCGGTCGGCCAGCACGTCGATCGGGAACCCGTCGGACACCCCCGGCTGCGGCGACAGGTCCACGGTCGCCACGGCCTCGCCGAGGTTGAGCGCCGCCAGCACCGAGCCGCTCGGGCAGTCGTAGCGCAGCCCCAGCACCCGCTCGTCCTTCGTGTCGAGCACCGCGCAGATGCCGCTGCCGAACTCCGGACACTCCCGAAGCACCCGGATGGTCCGCTCGAACCAGCTCAGCAGCGAGTCCGGGTCCTGCTGCTGCGCCCGGACGTTCACCTTGGGGTAGGCGAACTCGCCCTCCGCCACCATCGGCCGCACCGGCTTGTCGGACGTGGTGAAGCCCCCCTGCGGCGCGTTCGCCCACTGCATCGGCGTACGGATCGAGTCCCGCTGCGGCAGCGACAGGTCGTCGCCCATGCCGATCTCCTCGCCGTACCGGATCACCGGGGTGCCCGGCGAGCAGAACTGCAGCACGTACGCCAGCCGGATCATGCGCTGGTCGCCGCCGAGCATCGGGGCGAGGCGACGGCGGATGCCCCGGTCGTAGAGCTGCATCTCCGGCTTGGGGCCGAACTTGGCGAAGACGTCGGCGCGCTCGCTGTCCCGCAGCCCGGACAGATCGATCTCGTCGTGGTTGCGCAGGAACGTCGCCCAGGAGCAGGACGGCGGGATCTTCGGGCTGGACTCGATCGCGGTCACCACCGGGGTGGCGGACTCGCGGGCGAGCGCAAGGAACATGCGCTGGTTCTCGGCGAAGTTGAACATCATCTGCAGCCGGTCCCCACGGGGCCCGAAGAACTCCAGCAACTGCTCGCGCGGCACGTTCGCCTCGGCCAGCACAGCGCCGTCCCCGCGCCGCCACCCGATGTGGTCGTACAGGTCATCGAGCCACTCGAAGTGCATGCTGCGCTCGCCGGTGTCCGGGTGCACCTCCTCGATGACGAACGGCGCGCCGTCCATCCGGAACCCGCTCACCCCGACCTGGAGCCAGAACGCGACGACCCGGCCGATCTCCTCCCGGACCTCGGGGTTGGACCAGTTGAGGTCGGGCTGGAACTCGTAGAAGCGGTGGTGGTACCAGGCTCCGGCCTCCTCGTCGTAGGACCAGGTGCCGCGCTGGTAGCCGGGGAAGACCACGCCCTCATCAGCCTTGGGCGGCTCCGTCGGGGACCAGACGTACCAGTCGCGGAACGGTGAGTCGGGGCTGGAGCGGGCCGACTGGAACCACGGGTGCTCGTCCGAGGTGTGGTTGACCACCAGGTCGATCATCACCCTGATGCCCCGGTTCTCGCACTGGTGGACGAGTTCGACGAAGTCCCCGACCGAGCCGAGCCGAGGGTCGACCCCGTAGTAGTCCGTGATGTCGTAGCCGTCGTCCCGGCCGGGCGTCGGGTGGATGGGGTTGAGCCACAGCGTGCTGATGCCGAGCCGGGCCAGGTAGTCCAGCCGGCTGATCATGCCCTGCAGGTCGCCGAACCCGTCCGCGTTGGAGTCCTGGAACGTCTCCACGTCCAGGCAGTAGATGACCGCTTGCTGGTACCACCGCTCCGGCATGCGCGAGTCCTACCCCCGTGGCCGGGGTAGCAGAACCTGCGTGACGGTGGTACGGGGCCGAAAGCGGGCGGCCCGCCAGCGGGCGGACCAGAACCTGGGGCTGCGGCTCCTCGTGGCGCTGGTCGCCACGTTCGGTGTCGGCGTGCCCGTGACGCTGCTCGCGCTGCTGCTGCGGGCGAAGTGGGGCCCGCTCATCCGGCTCGACACCTCCGTCGCGAACGCGCTGCACAGCCTGGCCGTGCGGGACCACTGGCTGGTGTCCGTGCTGAAGGTGGCCAGCACCGTCTTCGACCCGACCGTGTTCCGGGTGGTCGTGACCGGCCTCGCGGTCTGGCTGCTGGTCATCGGCCGGCGCCGGCTCGCGCTGTGGACGCTGATCACGATCTGGGGAGCCGCGCTCCTCGGCTGGGGCCTCAAGGTCGTCGTCAACCGGGCCAGACCGGATCTGGTGGACGCGGTGGCGACCGCGCCCGGCCGCTCGTTCCCGTCCGGCCACGCGCTGAACTCGGTGGTCGGCTGCGGCGTGCTGCTGCTGGTGCTCAGCCCGCTGCTGTCGCGGGCATGGCGGCTCGTCGCCCGGGTGGCGGCGGTGCTGGTGGTCCTGCTGGTGGGCTTCGCCCGGGTCGGGCTCGGCGTGCACTACCTGACCGACGTCGTCGCCGGGTGGACGATCGGTGCCGCCTGGCTCGCCGTGACGGCGGCGGTCTTCGAGGCGTGGCGGCGGGACGTCGGCCTCCGTCCGGCGGTGCACGAACTGGAAGCCGAGCCCGAGATCGCGGAGGGCGTGCCCGAGCCACGGACTGGGTAGAGGCGAGCCATGGCGCGTTCATCGATGGTGCGGGGGCTGCGGCTGCACCACGAGGGACCGTCCGGGCTGCATGCGCTGCGGCAGGAGGTGGCGACGGCGCTGCGCCGGCTCGCCCTGCCCGCGGTCCTGCTGGCCGGCGTGATGGCCCTGCTCGGGCTGCTGCTGACCAAGGTGCTCGCCCACGGCTGGGTCGGTCGCGAAGACCAGCAGCTGGACGCCGAGCTGGTCCACGACCGGACCCCGACCGGAAACACGCTGACGGCGGTCTTCACCCACCTGGCCGAGACGCCGACCATCATCGCGCTCACCGCGGTGGCCGCCGTCGGCTTCCGCTTCCTCTTCCACCGGTGGCGCGAGTCGGTCATCGTCGTCTGCGCCGTGGTCGGCGAGACCCTCATCTTCTGGCTGACCACGCTGCTCATCGACCGGCGGCGGCCGAACGTGCCGCAGCTCGACCAGGCGCCGCCGACGTCCAGCTTCCCGTCCGGACACACCGCCGCGGCCGTCGCGTTCTACGGCGCGGTCGCGCTGATCGTGCTCTGGCACACCCGGCGCGTGTGGCTGCG
>Ga0137377_10002435_pt1 | contig 13859 bp, 13 predicted proteins | sample SagtaG_22_FD_104815 | JGI IMG/M metagenome (GOLD analysis project Ga0137377, IMG submission 104815) | Vadose zone soil microbial communities from Sagehorn Ranch, Mendocino, California, USA - Sage2_L_40_16 metaG | ecosystem: Environmental > Terrestrial > Soil > Vadose zone | place: USA... | reverse complement strand
GCGCAGCGGATCGCCGGTCCGCCGGCAAAGCGGAACGCCGCGAGCGCCTGGTCCATGCCGGCGGTGACAGCGGTATTGGAATTGGGGTTGATGACGAGAATATCGCCGCTACGCTCGGCCACGACCGTTGCCTCCCTGGAACCAGCCCGGAGATTGCGATGCCCGATCAACCGTACCACCTCGTCATCCGCGGCGGAACCGTCGCCACCGGCCGCGGCGCGTTCGCGGCGGATGTCGCGATCAGCGGCGAGAACATCGCGGCGATCGGCCACGGCCTGCCGGCGGGCGCGCGCGAGATCGACGCCAAGGGCAAGCTGGTGGTGCCGGGCGGCGTCGACAGCCACGCCCACATCGAGCAGGTCTCCGCCGCCGGCATCCTCAACGCCGACAGCTTCGAGAGCGCGACCGCCTCGGCTGCCCTCGGCGGCACCACCTCGGTGATCTCGTTCGCCGCCCAGCACATAGGGAATTCGCTCGACCAGGTTGTCGCCGATTATCACGCGGCGGCGGAGCGCGGCGCGGTGATCGACTACGCCTTCCACATGATCATCGCCGATCCGACCGAGCAGGCGCTCAAGCATGACGTGCCGAAGCTGGTGCGGTCAGGCCACGCCACGCTGAAGGTGTTCATGACCTACGACCGCATCCGGGTCGACGACGAGCAGCTGCTCGACGTGCTTGCCGCCGCGAAGGAGAACGGCGCTTTCGTGTGCGTGCACGCCGAGAACCACGGCATGATCACCTGGATGGTGAAGCGGCTTTTGGCGCGCGGCTATACCGCGCCGAAGTACCACGCGGTGAGCCACCCGCGCAGCGGCGAGGCCGAAGCGTTCAACCGCCTGATCAGCTTCGCCGCGTTCCTCGACCAGCCGGTCATGATCTTCCATGTGTCGAGCGCCGAGGGCGTCGACGTGATCACACGCGCGCGCGGGCAGGGGCTCAAGGTTTTCGCGGAGACCTGTCCGCAATATTTGTTCCTGACCAACGCCGATCTCGACAAGCCCGGCATGGACGGCGCCAAGTGGATCTGCAGCCCGCCCATGCGCACGGCCGCCGACCAGGCGGCGATCTGGGCGGCGCTCGAGCGCGGCGACCTGCAGGTGATCTCCTCCGACCACGCGCCCTATCGCTACGACGACAGCGGCAAGTTCGTGGCCGGCCCGTCGCCGAACTTCAAACAAATCCCCAATGGCATGCCGGGGCTCCACGTGCGCATGCCGCTGTTGTTCGACGCCATGGTGTCGAAGGGGCGCCTGGGGCTTGCGAAATTCGTCGAGCTGACCGCCGAGGCGCCGGCGCGAATCTATAACCTCGCCGGCAAGGGCACGATCGCGGTCGGGGCCGACGCGGACATCGCCATCTGGGACCCGAACAAGCGCGTGACACTGACCGCCGACGGCATGCACGACCGCGCCGGCTACACGCCGTACGAGGGACGTGAGGTGGTGGGCTGGCCGGAGACCGTGCTGTGCCGCGGCCGCGTGATCGTGCACGACGGCCAGCTGCTGGCGAAACCCGGGGAAGGACGCTTCCTCGCGCGCGGGGCGGGGGATGCCGCCAAGGGCACCGGCCGCATGGCGCCGGAGTTCGACCCAAGCCGGAATTTTGGGGCGAAGTTGATCTAACAAACCATCGATCGTCATCGCCCGCGAAAGCGGGCGATCTAGTAATCACAGTCCTATCAAATAAAACTGCGGCCTGTGTTTACTGGATGCCCCGCTTTCGCGGGGCATGACGAGCAAAATGTGTTGCGCCTTCACTCCGGCATCGCCACCGCGATGCCGCGCAGCGCGTCGGCGCGCGCGGTGTCTTCCTCGATCGACTGCGCGAGCGCCAGCGCCTCGCCGAGCTTGCCGCTGCGCGCGAGCGCCTCGGCAACCCCGCGCACCGCGTCGGTGCGCGCCTGCTCGTCCTTGACCGAACGCGCGGCGGCGAGCGCCGCCTCGACCTTGCCGGCCTTGGCGAGTGCGCCGGCGACGTCGGCCAACGCGCCGTCGCGCCGGTCCTCGTGGTCGATCGCCTGCGCGAACTCCACCGCCGCCGCGTCCTTGCCGGCGGCCGCTTGCGCCACCGCGAGGGTCGTCAAGGCCGCGTGCCGCCGCGCGGCATCGGTCAAGGCACGCGCGCTCGCGAGCGCGTCCTTGTCCGCGCCGGCCTTGGCTTGCGCCTCGGCGATCGCCGCCAGCGCGGCATCGCGCGCGCGCCCCGGCTTGAGCGGGCGCGCGCTCTTCACCGCATCCGCAAGCTTGCCGGCTTTGGCATAGGCCGTGGCAATGGCGGCGAACGCATCGCCCCGCCGCTCCTCATCCTTGATCGGCTGCGCCGCGCGCACGGCGTCGGGGATTTTGCCGGCCTTGGCCAAGGCCTCGGCAACGTCGGCGCGCGTGGTGTCGCGCCAGTATTCATCCTTGATCGATTGGGCAAGGCGCAGCGCCGCTTCGCCGTTGCCCATCGCCGCCTGCGCCGCCGCAATGCGCTCGAGCGCCGGATAGCGCCAGAACGGATCCTTGATCGACTGCGCCGCCGCAAGCGCCTCGGCCAAATGCCCGGCGCGCGCCTGCGCTTCGGCGATGGCGAGAATCGCGGTGGTGCGCGCGCCCTCGTCCGAGATGGATTGCGCGAGCTTCAGGGCGTCGGCGACCTTGCCGGCTTGCGCCGCGATGGTGGCGATGTTGCCGAGCGCCTCGGCGCGCGTGGCGTCGCCGCCAATCGAGCGGGCGAGGGCCGCGGCGTCGTTGACCTCGCCTGCCTTTGCCAGCGCGGAGGCAAGGCCGCTCAGCGCCCGGTCGCGCGCGTCGGGGTCTTTGATCGGCCCTGCGATCTCCAACAGCAGCGCCTTGTTGCCCGCCTTGAGCAGCGCTTCGACCACGGCGTCGAAGGGAAACGGCAGGCCCTTCACGGCGGCGGCGACGGTGAGGGCTTCCGCGATGTTGGCCGCGCTCGGTTGCGCAATCGCGATGGCGCCGAGCGCCGCGGCGCGGGCCGGCGCATCCGGGATGTCGCGCGCGGCCTTCTGGGCGGCCGCGATGTTGCCGGCCTTGGCATACGCCTCGGCGACGCTGGCGAACGCCGAGTTCCGCGCGCGGCCCGGGCTTATCGACTCCGCAAGCGCGGCTGCGGCGGCGAGATCGCCTTCCTTGGCTTGCGCGGCGGCGATGAGCGCGAGCGCCTGAGCGCGCCGATCGCCGTCCTCGATGGCGCGCGCGGCCGGCAGCGCCTGCGCGGTCTTGCCGGACTTCGCGAGCGCGGCGACGATGTCGGCGAGCGCGGTGTCGCGCCACAGCTCGTCGGAGACCGATTGAGCAAGGCGCAGACCCTCGTCGACGCGGCCGGCGCTCACCTCGATCACTGCGATCTGGCCGAGTGCCTGCGCCCGTGCGCCCTCATCGGCAATGGCGCGGGCGGCCGCGAGCGCCTGCGCGAGGGCGCAGGCGCGCATCGGGCTGCCGGCACAGGTTTGCGCCTGCGCCGGCGCGGCCATGATGGCGAGCAAGGCGACGATAACCGCGCGTGCAAACATCGCCGCTGTCATTGACGCGCAGGCAGTGATGAACGGCTACGTGGCGCTAGCCACCCGTGCGCTGGCCGCTCCAGGTTCCGGCACAAGCTCCTTGCGAGGAATGCCCACGGAAGCTGCCGCCGCCGGTGTTGCCTCGCAGTCGCCCGGATCCGGCGGCGTTGCCGTTGGCGCTCACAACGCGCACGAAGACCGCGCCGCCCGCGCTCACGCGCCCGGAGATTTGCGCGTCGCCGCCGTAATAGCGCACCACGTTGTTCACGATTTGCACGTTGTACGCATAGTTGCCGCCCGCGCAGGCTCCGCTGCGGCCGGAAACAGTCACGCTCCAGGAGCCGTCATAGGGGCCGCGCGCCAGCGCGCTGTCCGCGAACGCAAGCACGCACGCCGCTCCCACGGCAATTGTCGTGAGCCTCAAGGCAAACATGCTGATCTCCTCGTGCAGGGTGGGTGGGGAATTGGTTGGCGCTCCAGGCAATCAGGTTCACATGCCGCGTCAATCGTCTAGTGTCCCGATTCCGAAGTTCGCAATCGGACTCGCGGCGATGGTAGTGCGAACTTCGGGTTCGCGGCACTAGTGAAAAGTGCGCTGGCGCCTCGGTAGGAAACTACTATCGCAGAGGAGCCATCGCGACACCAGTGTCCCGATTCCGAAGTTCGCCCGCTTTTGCCGCACGCGCCGTAGCGAACTTCGGAATCGAAGGACACTGGCAACTCTATGATTCTAGTGCCGCTTTGAACCCGAAGTTCGCAATCGAGCTGGCGGCAATTGTGATGCGAACTTCGGGTTCGCGGAACTAGGAGCGAGTATCGGCTTCCCAGGCAAAAAACATCGTCAATCGGGCGATTGACGCCGAGCGACGCAGGGCACCGGTCGCAGGTCGAGAATCGTTGTCTTTACAAAGGGTTGGCGCCAAGAGCTCAAAGCCGACATGGCGGAACAATGCGGCCCCCGCGACGCTTATCTAGCGAGAGCGAAAGGTGCCGCATGGACAGGATGGATCAACCGAACGTCGGCAACGGCGAACCCGAACCGGCTCCGCATCCCGGACGCGATCTGCCGCCGCCGCCGATCGACGAGCCGCCGGGCGATTCCGCGCCCGATCAGCCGCCGGTGCGCGATCCGTCGCTGCGCCCGGAGGGCAATCCGCCGCAGATCGCGTGAACGGGGAGAGAGCGATGGCATATCCAGATAGCAAAAGGGCGCCGGAAGAGCGCGCACCGGCCGGTGCCGAAGGGCGAGCGACGAACCAGGTGCGCCAAGGCGTCACCGGCCACAAGGTGCGCTACGTGCTCTATTGGGGATTGGGCGGACTGATCGTGATTTACGCAGTGGTCTATTTCTTTTTCTTAAAATGAACAGCTGAGCGTCACAGCGGGATCGCCAAGAGGGTGTCGATCTGGCGGCTGTCGAGGATGACGGTCTTTTCCACGAAATGCGGGCGCGCGTCGCCGGCAAGCGCAATGCGATCCTCATAACGGCCGGTGGCAAACAACATGGTTTCGCCGGTGTGCATGATGCGCGCGACCAGAAAGTTCGTTACCGCGCGCACGATGCCGTCCTGGTCCGGCTCGATCAGCGGCGTGCCCACGGCGTGGCGATAGCGCTGGCTCTCGTAGACATTGGCGTTGCGCAGCGAATTGACGCGGTCGCGCATCATGGCGCGCGAGGTCGCGTACATGAGGCTCAGCGGCAGCCCGCGCTCGACGTTCTCGGCCGTGGTGATGCGATAGCGGCCGTCCTCGGCGAAGAAGTCCGGCCATTGTTCCAGCTGGTCCTCGTCGATCGCGTGCACGTAGCGGGCGTTGAGGTCTTGGACCTTGAAGTGCAGCGCGACGTCCACGGTGTCCCTCACAGCCCCATGTGCCCGCGGTAATCCTTCCAGAAGCCGCGCACCGCCGCTTCGGTGACGCGGTTGTCCTCGGAAGAGGTGCCGTGGCCGCCCATCTCGACCACCGACAATTCGTCGCCCGCCGCGCGCGCGGAGCGCTGGACGAAGCCGGTCGCCGCGCCGTCTTCCATCGAGACGTAGCCGGCCGGCCCTATTAGATTCGCCTGGCGCAGGCGAAGTTCGGTGAGGGCCTCGTCATCGGTGGTGAAGCCGAACGCGGTCCACACCAGCTCGGTCCGCTCCAGTCCCTGCGGCACCACGCGGCGCACCGCGAGGCTGTTCCTGATCTGCTGGAGCACGAAGCTCGGGAACACACCGAGGATCTGTATGCCGACGCCGTCGCCGTATTCATCGACGGTCGTGAGCAGCTCCGGCGCCTCGAGCCGGAAATCGTCTTGCGCCGAGCGCATGCCGGCCTGCTCATATTCCTTGCCGGCCACGTCGGCCGCCATCGAATAGGTGGTGTGATTGCCGCCCGCGTCGCTGATGATGACGCCGCCCTTCTGTGACAGGCGATGGAGTCGGAAGGTGGTGAAGAACGCGTGCAGCAGGCTCGCGTGATAGCTGTCCTTGACGTTCTCCATGTAGAGCTTCCAGTTGCTCGGCAGCACCTGGCTGTAACCCCCGAGCAGCTTGACCGGCGCGCGCATGACGCGCCGGATGCGCGCCGCGATCTCGGGGCCGAGATAATCGGCGAGCGACGGCGTGTCCGCCGAGAAGGTGCCGAATACGAGCCCGGCGAGCGTCTCGACCCGCAGCTTGCGCGGCCCGTGCTCCTCGGGCTTTGCGTCCTTCGGCATGCCGCCCTTGCCGCCGAGTCCGCGGCGGAACGCGACGCCGGTGAGATTGCCGGCGAGGTCGTAGGTCCAGTTGTGATAGACGCACACGATCTCCTTCGCCGCGCCGCGCTCCTTGAGGCAGAGCAGCGAGCCGCGATGGGCGCAGCGGTTCTCGAACGCGTGGACGGCGCCGGCGTTATCGCGCGCGACCACGATCGGCATTTCGCCGAGGCTCGAACGGCAATAGGTGTTGGGGCCGGGCAGCTCGGCTTCCAGGCAGAGGAAATTCCAGGTGCGGCCGCGGAAGATGCGCGCCTGCTCCTGCGCGTAGAGATCCTCGTCGGAATAGACCCAGTAGGGCACCCGCGCGAGGCCTTGGGCGGGCCAGTGCCGGCTCGCGGTTGCGATCGTCATCGCGAATCCTCCTTGCGCCTCGCCGGACGCGCTATTCCATCTTGATGCCCGCTGTGTTTATCACCTTGGCCCAGCGCTCGCTCTCTTCGCGGATGAAAGCTGCCGTGGCGGCCGGGTCGTCGCCGCCCGGGTCGGCCGAGAGCGTCGCCAGGCGCGCGATCACCTCGGGCTGCTTGAGGGCAGTCGCGACGTCGCGGCTGATGCGCTCGGCAAGGCCGGGCGGGGTCTTCGGCGGCGCGGCGATCGCGAACCACGTGTCCGAGACGAATCCGGGCAGGGTCTCGGTGACGGTCGGCACCTCCGCGAGCGCGGGCAGGCGCTGCGCGCTCGCGACCGCAAGGAGCTTGATGGAGCCGCTGGAAATCAGCCCGCGCGCGCTGCCGAGATTGTCGAAACTGAAGTCGACGTCGCCGGCGAGAAGGCCGTTGAGGGCCGGCATCGAGCCGCGGTACGGCACATGTACCGCCGCGATGCCCGCCGTCGATTTGAACAGCTCGGCCGTGAGGTGCGAGGTGGTGCCGATGCCCTGCGACCCATAACTCAGTTTGCCCGGATTGGCGCGCGCGTAGGCGATCAGTTCCGCGACGCTCGTGGCGGCGCTTTTCCGGCTGACGAGGAGCGCGTTCGGGATGCGCGCCATCACCGTGATCGGCACGAAGGCGGCCGGATCAAACGCAAGCCGCGGGTAGAGATTCTGGTTGATCGCCAGCGGCGCGGGCGCGGTGGCGAGCAACGTGTGGCCGTCGGGCGCGGCCACGGCCACGACTTCCGCCCCCACATTGCCGCCGGCGCCGGAGCGGTTCTCGATCACGACCGGCTGGCCCCACTTACGCGAGAGCCAGTCGCCGATGATGCGCGGCAGCACGTCGGCGCTGCCGCCCGGCGGATAAGGCACGACGATCTTCACGGCGCGCTGCGGGTAATCGTCGGCCGCCCGTCCCGGTGCGACCGCGCCGAAGCCGGCGAGCGTCAAACCGACCAATACGGCCGACCAACCTCGGCTCATCGCCGATGCCTTCCTCACTTGGCGAACTCCCGGTTCGCCATTGACACTAGACGGCCGCGTCGGACGGTTCCAGGCCGCCCCCGCCGACCATCGCCCGCGCGCCTTTCGTCGCATGGGCCGCGTGGCTAAATTCCTTGCGTTCGAGGCCGATTGTAGGGAAGTTTGCCCGCGGCCGGCGCTTCGGCCGCGGACAAAAAACCAGAGCGAGCCCGGGTCGTCGCACCGCGACCCGAGGCCAAGCGGGGAGGACTGCATGCATCGGACACTCGGGCCGGCCCTATCGGCTGCGCTGTTGATCGCCGGGGTGGCGTTCGCGCCGGCCTTGGCGCAGTCGCCGAAACACGGCGGCATTTTGCGCATCTATCACCGCGACAGCCCGGCGAGCGCCTCGATCCTCGAAGAGGCGACCTACTCGACCAACATCCCGTTCATGTCGGTGTTCAACAATCTCGTCATCTACAAGCAGGATGTGGCGCAGAACAGTCTGGACTCGATCGTGCCGGAACTGGCGACCGAATGGGCGTGGAGCGAGGACAAGACCGAGCTGCGGTTCAAGCTGCGCGAAGGCGTGAAATGGCACGACGGCAAGCCGTTCACCGCCAAGGACGTGAAGTGCACGCTCGACCTCTTGATGGGCAAGGCGAAAGACGGGCTGCGCAAGAACCCGCGCCAAGGCTGGTATTCGAACGTGAAGGAGGTGAGGGTCGACAACGACTTCGCGGTGACTTTCCACCTCAACCGGCCGCAGCCGGCGCTGCTCGCCTTGCTTGCCTCCGGCTACTCGCCGATCTACCCGTGCCACGTGTCGGCGCGCGACATGCGCCTGCGCCCGATCGGCACCGGGCCGTTCAAATTCGTCGAGTTCAAGCAGAACGAGTCGATGAAGGTCACGCGAAATCCCGACTACTGGCGCAAGGACCGGCCGTACCTCGACGGCATCGAGTTCAGCATCATTCCCAACCGCTCGACCGCGATCCTCGCCTTCGTCGCCGGCAGATTCGACATGACGTTCCCGTCCGAGGTGACGATCCCGCTGCTCAAGGACATTCAATCGCAGGCGCCGCAGGCGGTGTGCGATCTCGAGCCGCTCAACGTGAGCGTCAACCTCATCGTCAACCGCGACAAGCCGCCGTTCGACAGCCTCGACATGCGGCACGCCATGGCGCTCGCCCTCGACCGCAAGGCGTTCGTCGACATCCTGTCCGAGGGCAAGGCCGATATCGGGGCGTCCATGCTGCCGCCGCCCGCGGGCGTGTGGGGCATGCCGCGCGAAATGCTGGAGAAAATTCCCGGCTACGGCCCGGATATTCAGGCGAATCGCGCCGAGGCGCGCAAGCTCATGGAGAAGCTCGGCTACGGTCCCAACAAGCGGCTCGCCGTGAAGGTCTCGACCCGCAACATCGCGGTCTATCGCGATCCCGCGGTGATCCTGATCGATCAGATCAAGGACATCTACATCGACGGCGAGTTGGAGGTGGTCGAGACCAGCAACTGGCACGCCAAGATCACACGCAAGGAATACGCGGTCGGCCTCAACCTGACCGGCAACTCGGTGGACGACCCGGACCAGAATTTTTACGAGAACTACGCCTGCGCGTCGGAGCGCAATTTCACCGACTATTGCAACAAGGACCTGGAGAAACTGTTCGACAAGCAGTCGAGCGAGGTCGATCCGGCCAAGCGCAAGCAGCTGGTGTGGGAGATCGACAAGAAGCTGCAGGAGGACGTCGCGCGCCCGATCATCTACCACATCCGCGCGGCGACCTGCTGGACGCCCAAGGTGCACGGCGTCACCGTCATGTCGAACAGCCACTACAACGGCTGGCGCTTCGAGGACACGTGGCTGGACAATTGAGTCTTACCCGCCCCTGAAGGGGGAGGGTCGCCGCCGAAGGCGGCGGGGTGGGGTGAGCAACAAACACCTGCCGCGAAGGATCACCCCCACCCGACCGCTTTCGCTGTGCGAAAGCGGTCGACCTCCCCCCTCCAGGGGGAGGTATTGCAGGAGAGGGCCGAGCGTGGGTGCCTACGTCGTCCGTCGCTTTCTGCTGATGCTCCTGACGCTGTTCGGGATCTCGGTCATCATCTTCGTGCTGCTGCGGGTGATGCCGGGCAACATCGTCGACATCCTCTACGACGCCGCCGGCTATGTGAACCCGCGCGAGAAGGCGAAGATCGAAGCCGAGCTCGGCCTCGATAAATCGATTGTCGCGCAATACGTGGCCTGGATCGGCGGCCTCGCGCAGGGCGACCTGGGCTATTCATTCGTCTCCGAGCGGCCGGCGCTCGATGAAATCCTGCCGCGCATCCCGGTGACCGCCAAGCTCGCCGGGCTTGCGCTCGCCTTTGCCGTGCTCATGGGCGTGCCGCTCGGCGTGCTCAGCGCGGTGCGGCAGAACTCCGGCATGGATTACGTTTTGCGCGTGCTCAGTCTCAGCGGGCTTGCCATGCCGTCGTTCTGGCTCGGCCTGCTGATCCTGATGGCCTTCGTCAAATATTTCGACGCGATCCCGATCTATACCGAAGCGCCCGCAAACCTCGGCAGCGAACTGCTGCTCCTGTCCGTGCCGGCCGCGGCGGTCGGGTTCCGCAGCTCGGCCTTGATGATGCGCCTGACGCGCTCGTCCATGCTCGAGGTGCTGCGCCAGGACTATATCCGCACCGCGCGCTCGAAGGGCGCACCCGAGCGCAGCGTCAACTACCACCATGCCCTGCGCAACGCGATCCTGCCGGTCATCACCGTGGTCGGGATCGAGGCGGCGTTCCTGATGGGCGGGCTCATCGTCACCGAGACGGTGTTCAACATTCCCGGCGTCGCGCGCTACCTCGTCACCGCGCTCACCCAGCGCGATTATCCGATCGTGCAGAACCTCGTGATGTTCACCGCGGTGATCGTGGTGCTGATCAATTTCCTGGTCGACATGCTCTACGCCGTGCTCGACCCGCGCATCAAATATTCCGGGGCGTGACATGGCCATCCTCGACTTCGATGCGGAACTCACGCGCGCCGGGGCACATGCGCACGGACGGATCGGGCGGCTGCGCCATGCCGCCCGGCGCTATCCGCTCGGCGCCGCCGGCGCGGCGATCATGGTGGTGTTCGTGTTCGCGGCCGTGTTCGCCGACGTGCTCACCACCTACGATCCGCTCTCGACCAACGCCGCGCAGTCGCTCTGTGCTCCGAGCCGCGCCCATTGGCTCGGCTGCGATCATTTCGGCCGCGACGTGCTTGCCCGCATCATCTTCGGCGCGCGCATTTCATTGGCCGTCGGTATCGGCTCGACCCTGATCGGCAGCGGCCTCGGCATCATCATCGGGCTTGCTTCGGGCTATCTCGGCGGCTGGATCGATCTCACGGTCCAGCGCATCATGGACATCTTTCAGGCGCTGCCGCTGCTCGTCCTCGCGCTCGTCATGGCCGCGGCGCTCGGGCCGTCACTGGAAAACACCATCATCGCCATTGCGATCCCGCTCGTGCCGTACGTCGCGCGGGTCATCCGTGCCAACACGCTCGCTTTGCGCGAACTGCCGTTCGTCGAAGCCGCCAAGGCGATCGGTATGCGCGAAGTGCGTATCGCGGGTCGTCACGTGCTGCCCAACACGATCGCGCCGCTGATCGTGCTCGCGACCGCGCAGCTCGGCTCCGCGATCCTCACCGAGGCCTCGCTCTCGTTCCTCGGCCTCGGGGTCCCCGAGCCGTTTCCCTCGTGGGGCCGCATGCTCTCCCAGTCCGCCGCCGAATACGTGCGCACCGCGCCCTGGCTCGTCATCTTCCCGGGCATCGCCATCAGCCTCGCGGTGTTCGGCACGAACCTGCTGGGTGACGCATTGCGCGACCTGCTCGATCCGAGGCAGCGCAGCTGAATGAGCGGCGAACGCCACGAACCGCAGACGGTCCCGCTCGCGGGCGAGCACGCGGCGGTGCTCGCGGTCGACGGGCTCAAGACGTATTTCTTCACGCGGCTCGGCATCCTCAAGGCGGTCGACGACGTGTCCTTCGCGCTCGGCCGGCGCGAGACCTTGGCGATCGTCGGCGAGTCCGGCTGCGGCAAGAGCATGACCGCGCTCTCGATCATGCGTCTCGTGCCCGATCCGCCCGGCCGCATCGTCGGCGGCTCGGTCGTGCTCGACGGCCGCGACCTCCTGACGCTCGGTGAAGCGCAGATGCGCGATGTGCGCGGCAACGACATTTCCATGATCTTTCAGGAGCCGATGACGTCGCTCAATCCGGTGCTGACGATCGGCAGCCAGATCAGCGAGACCCTGCGGCTGCATCAGGACCTCGCCAAATCCGCGGCCGCCGCGAAGGCCGTTGACATGCTGGCGCGCGTGCGCATCCCCGAGGCCGCGCAGCGGGCGAATGAATATCCGCACCAGCTTTCCGGCGGCATGCGCCAGCGCGCGATGATCGCCATGGCGCTCGCCTGCAATCCAAAGGTCCTGATCGCCGACGAGCCGACCACCGCGCTCGACGTCACCATCCAGGCGCAGATCCTCGACCTGATCCTCGTGCTGCAGGAGGAGTTCGGCACCGCGGTCATTCTGATCACCCACGACCTCGCGGTGGTGGCGGAGACGGCGCAGCGGGTGATCGTGATGTACGCCGGCCGCAAAGTTGAGGAAGCCGACGTGGAGGCGCTGTTCGACCAACCGCTGCACCCCTACACGGCCGGACTGCTCGCCTCGATTCCCCAGCTCAGCAGCTTGGGCGGCGGCCTCCACGCGAGCGGCCGCCTGCGGGAAATTCCCGGCACCGTTCCGCCGCTCCACAACCTGCCGGTCGGTTGCCCGTTCGCGCCGCGCTGCGCCTTCGCCGACGCGCGCTGCCGCGCCGAGGACCCGCCGCTCGAACAGAAGCGGCCCGGGCATCGGGCTGCGTGCTGGCACTCGGAGCGCCTTGCCGGAGGCGTGTCGTGAACGGCGCGCCGGTCCTGGAAGTCGCCGATCTCAAGAAGCACTTCCCGGTCAAGAAGGGCGTGATCCGCCGCACCGTCGGCTACGTCTATGCGGTCGACGGCGTGAGCTTCCGGGTCGGGGAGGGGGAGACCGTCGGGCTCGTGGGCGAGAGCGGGTGCGGCAAGTCGACGGTCGCGCGCACGGTGCTGCGCCTGCTCGAGCCGACCGCCGGCACCATCCGGCTCGCCGGCCACGACATCACCCATCTCGGCAAGGCGGCGCTGCGGCCGCACCGGCGCGACATGCAGATCATCTTTCAGGACCCGTTTTCCTCGCTCAACCCGCGCATGTCGGCGGGCGACATCGTGGCCGAGCCGCTCGAGGTGCACGGCCTCGTGCGCGGCAAGGAGAAGGCCGATCGCGTCGCCCAATTATTCGAGCAAGTCGGCCTGAGCCCGGCGCAGATGAAGAGCTTTCCCCACGAGTTTTCCGGCGGGCAGCGCCAGCGCGTGTCGATCGCCCGCGCGCTCGCGCTCAATCCCAAGCTGATCATCGCCGACGAGCCGGTCTCGGCCCTCGACGTGTCGATCCAGGCGCAGGTGATCAACTTGATGATGGACCTGCAGCGGGAGAAGAGGCTCTCGTATCTGTTCATCGCCCACGGCCTCGCCGTGGTCGAGCACATCAGCCACCGCGTCGCGGTGATGTATCTCGGCAAGATCGTCGAATATGCCGACAAGGCGACGCTGTTCCGCCAGCCGCTGCATCCCTACACCGAGGCGCTGCTCTCGGCGGTGCCCGTGCCCAATCCCAAGCTCAAGCGCGCGCGGCGGCACCTCCCGGGCGACGTGCCGAGCCCGATCAAGCCGCCGCCCGGCTGCACGTTCCACACCCGCTGTCCCTACGCCGAAGCGCGCTGCCGCAGCGAGGTGCCGCAGCTGCGCGAGGTCGCGCCCGGCCATTGGGTCTCCTGCCACCTGCGCGGATAGCGCACACTGTCGCTGCCAGTCGTCATTGTCCGCGAAAGCGGACAATCCAGTAACCACAGGCCTTTCAGATAGAACTACGACCGAAGTTTACTAGATGCCCCGCTTTCGCGGGGCATGACGAGCCGGAGTTTGGATCGCCAGGATGGCCACCGCGATTTTCCTTCCCCGTATCGAAATTCCGCGCCGGCTGCGGGCGCTCGTTCGCGCCCGTGAGACGAGCCTCATCGTTCTCGCGATGGCGGTGGGCGTGATCTCGGGCGTGGTGGTGCTCGCGATGAGCGCCGTCGTCAACGCCCTGCACGCGCTGTTCTTCAACCTGCCGTATGGGACGCGGTTGTCCTCGGTGAGCGAGCTTGATTGGCGGCT
>Ga0137377_10002427_pt1 | contig 13876 bp, 10 predicted proteins | sample SagtaG_22_FD_104815 | JGI IMG/M metagenome (GOLD analysis project Ga0137377, IMG submission 104815) | Vadose zone soil microbial communities from Sagehorn Ranch, Mendocino, California, USA - Sage2_L_40_16 metaG | ecosystem: Environmental > Terrestrial > Soil > Vadose zone | place: USA... | reverse complement strand
TCTGGTTTGGCTCCGAGCGTACGGCGTCGAGGTCGAAAACAACATAATGGCAGTGGCTAGCAGACGAAAATTGGCGTCCGTCATAGGAATAGGACGCGATGCTACCACTTTGAAAGCGAGCGTGCCATACGAAGCTGCGCGGAAATGCCACCGGGGAGTTTCCATCATCGCATCTCCGTACCTCCGTAGTAGACTCACTGTTTGGCAGGCGCCGAGGTTGATCGCGCCTGCCAGACAATATCCCCGACTCACAGGATTAAATTCGCATGCCCTCTCAAGAATCCCCTAGTGTCGCCATTTGGCCGGTCATCTCCGAGGCGAAGTTGGGTGTTGTATTTTCAGCTCTCGTCCTCATTATTTTTTTAGCCAGCGCAAATTTGGCGCACGGCCGTTCCTCAAAAGCGGCGCACGGCGCCGTCGAAGAGCAGCCCTTCGGCACGACAAAGGAGGGAAAGAAAATTACTCTCTATACGCTGACCAATTCGCATCACATGGAAGTCCGCGCCATGAACTACGGCGCCATTATTGTTTCGCTGAGAGTTCCCGATCGAAAAGGGCAGGTGGCGGATGTTGTGCTCGGCCACGACACTCTCGAGGGTTACTTCGACAACTCTCCTCACCTAGGCGGTCTGGTCGGACGCTATGCCAACCGCATTGCCAACGGCTCATTCACCCTCGACGGCGTGAAGTATTCGCTGCCGAAGAATAACGGTCCAAATACCCTGCATGGCGGCATCAAGGGATTTGATCAAGCTGTGTGGCAAGGCACTCCACTCAAAGGCAAGACTGGGGTCGCATTCTCCTACCTCAGCAAGGACGGCGAAGAAGGGTTCCCGGGCAATCTGAAAGTCAGAGTCAGTTACTCGCTCACCGAAGCAAACGAACTGGTCATCAATTACGAAGCCACCACCGACAAGCCCACCGTCCTCAACTTGAGCCAGCACAGTTATTTCAACCTCGCCGGTGAAGGCACGGGAGACATTCTCAACCACGATGTCATGATCAACGCCGATCGCTTCACTCCGGTCGACAGCACCATGATTCCTACCGGCGAACTGCGCCCGGTAAGAGGCACTCCTCTGGACTTCACGACTCAGACGAAGGTTGGCGCGCGCATCGACGACAACTACGAGCAGCTGGTTTTAGGCAAAGGCTACGACCACAATTTTGTGATCAATGGCAAAGCCGAGGGCTTGGTGTTAGCCGCGCGAGCGTATGAGCCCACGAGTGGCCGCGTCATGGAGATCTCCACCGACCAGCCCGGAGTCCAGTTTTATACCGGAAATTTTCTGGATGGAACCGTCACGGGCAAGCAGGGACATGTGTACAAGCAGCGTTACGGACTATGTTTCGAGACCCAGCATTTTCCCGATTCACCCAACCATGCCGAATTTCCTTCCACGGTTCTGAGACCGGGACTGACGTTCCATTCCCGCACGATTTTGAAATTCTCGGCAAAATAGCGGAGGGGGACCGCGACCATTCGCAGCGGCGAAGCGTTCACTCCCCCTTCAGCTCGTTGAGCAGCGCATTTTCTACTTGTTTCCGGTGCTCCGCCGTGAGCTTTGCCCCTTTCGACGTCAGATAAAAAGCGTCAATCGCCATCTGACCTTCGGTATCAATCAACGCGATCTCGATGTTGCACTTCTGATGGGAAAGACAGGAACTGATGCGGTGCAAAAGCCGCGGCCGGTCCTGAGCTATCACCTCGAGCAGCGTGCTCGCGGAAGAGCAGGCATCATCAAATTCAATCCTTGTCTGTACCTTCACCTTGGCGACCGCATTCTTGTCCGAGCGCTGCCGGTCGCGCAGCATGCGGTCCAAGTCCGCTTTACCCAGCATGACGTCCGTCATGCTGCGCTTGAAGCGCTCCCACTCCGACAGGTTCAATTCCAGAGTGCGAAAGCGGTCCGTAAAGTAAAGCGTGTCCACCACGGTTGCGGCTTCGTTGGAGAAGGCATTTGCTTTCACAATGTTCATGCCCCAGGCCGCCAGTACCCCGGCGAGAGTCGCAAACAAGAATGGCCGATCGGTGGCGACCAGGGTCAATTCATACCAGTGCCGTCCCCGCTTGAGGTCGAGTTGTACGGGCTCATTGCCAAGCTCTTCCGCCATCTCCATGTGTCGCATAATCTCTTCCGCGGAGTGCATACGGAGGTAACGTTGCGGAAATCCCTCCACAAAATCCTTCAACCGATAGCCGGTGACAGGAGCCAGGCTCCTGAGCCGTGCCAGTTTCTCGTCGCCGGCATCCCCGTGCACACGCTGGTCGGCGCTCCGGTTCAAGTAGTTCGCTGCGCCAATGTAGAGTTGCCAGATATTTTCTGCCTTCCACGGCGTTAAAGCCTCGGGGTTCACGGCTTTGATGTCCGCATACGTTAGCAGGCAAAGCATCTTGAGCCGCTCCGGAGTGCCCACCTTGTCGGCAAAAGTGGCTACCGTCTCAGGATTAAAAATATCGCGGCGCAGCGTCGCTGACATCTCCAGGTGATTGCCAATCAGAAAAAGCACGGTCGCGCGCTCGCCCGGATCCACGTCCAACCGGTCCAGGCAGCGGGCAGCGATTTCCAGGCTGGCCTCCACGTGATTGCCACCGGGCACGCCTTTTCCTGTGTCATGCAGCAGGAGGGCAAGGTAGAGCAACTCAGGATCTTCCAGCTCGCTAAGGAGCTCGGCATAGCGCTGATCCCATTCCGATTGCGATCGGGGCAAGCGATGCAGGCTCTCAATTGCGACAAACGAATGCTCGTCCACCGTGAAACGATGATAAAAGTCGCGCACCACCAATGAATCCGTCAGCCGCAGTTCGGGCAACAATACCGTGAGCAGGTGCAGCGAGTGCATCGCCCGTAGCGCTTCGGCGGCGTGTGGCTGCAGCAAAGTTTCCTGCAAGTAGAGCCAGAGTTCGGCGCCGCGCGGCGGAGTCGCCGCCAGCGCCGGCAGAGCCTGTTCAATCCGATACTCGGTGGTCGTGCTCAGCTTCAGCCCATGCAGCGCCATGAAGTGAAACAGACGCAACAGAATTTCCGGGTCCTCGAGCGCCGAAGCCTGTTGCAGGAAGATGAGCCCATCCACAACCGAAAAATCCGGAGTGGAGAGTTGTAAACGCCAGCTCTGAATCTGGCGGTACAATGAAGACCAGGCTTCGGGAATCTCCTCCATGAGCTGCGACATGGAGCGTTGCACGGCTCGCGCGTGTCCGAAATAAATCCGCATCCAATCCGCTGCCGTGAGTTCGGGCGATTCATTGGCCCCAATCTTCTGCGCTGCCGCCTCGTCCTGCGCTTCCCAGCTCAGAGAATTGTCATCCCGGCCATTGCGGAAATGCAGGAAACAACGCGCCGCCATCAGGAAGTCCAGCGCCGATTCCAGTTGCTTGCGCACCGGTGCCCGAACAGCGCTGGCATCGGGCCAGTCGTGCAGCTTGTCCATGGCCGAAATCAGGGCTAGCCAGCAGGCGACGTTGTAGTCGCGCAAGCCGCCGGGGGTCTCCTTCAAATTCGGTTCGAGGTGAAAGACCGTGTCGCCAAACTTGTTATGACGTTCGCGCGTGACTGCGGCCAATCCCTGCAGCAGAGGTTTTGACTCCCGCATGATCAAGTTTGGGATCAGTTTGTCGTGCAATCGGACAAACAAATCCCGGTCCCCGGCCAAGTAGCGGCAATCGAGCAGCGAGATAGTGAACTCAGTGTTACGCGGATCGCAGCGGTCACATTCCGCCAGCGTTCGCGAAGCCGCACTCAGCTTCAGCTTTAGGTCCCACAGTTCGCGCGACAAGCGCCGGATGACATCTTTGTGCGCCTCTTCTTCGTCGTGATCGGCATAGAGGAAGAGCAAATCAATATCGGAATAGGGAAACAGCCAGCCTCGTCCAAATCCTCCGGTTGCTACCAAGGCAAAATTCCGCGGGCCGTGTTCTTCCCGCGAGATCAGATCCTGCCACAGCCATTTCAAAATATTTTCGACCAACCGGGTGCGTTGCGCTACAGCGACGCGACCGTCACCGGTAGCCGTGAAGTCACGCTGGATGCGTGCCGATTCCTCTGCGTAAACCTCGCGCAATTCACTGCTCAGCGAAGGTGCCCTGCTCATGAGGACACTGGCTTTGAACTTTGCCGACCTTTCGTTCGGTGCACCTTACAAATGGGAGCGCCACTCATAAAGCACCTTCCCCGCGGTCTTCATTGCGAATCCGGATGGCATCGTCCACTTTGGAAAGGAAGATCTTGCCGTCGCCGATTTTCCCGGTGCGAGCCGTGCTCAAGATGGCATGCACAGCCTTCTCTACCATGGAATCGGGCAGCACCACTTCCACTTTGGTCTTGGGAATCAAGTCGACACTGTATTCGCGTCCGCGATAGAACTCGGTGTGGCCTTTCTGCCGGCCATGGCCGCGTACTTCGATCACCGTCATGCCCTCGACGCCGGCTTCTTGCAATGCGCTCTTTACCGCCTCCAGCTTGGAGTTTTGAATGATTGCTTCGACCTTGGTCATGATCGTCTTCTCGCTGTCGCGTGCAGCTTCAATTCTTTCCCGGGGCTCACTTCGCCGAATGCCACTTCGCCACCATTATGCAGACGCCTCCCAGTAATAGCCTTCTTCACCGTGCTGCGATAGATCCAGGCCCTGAACTTCTTCTTCTTCGTTGACCCGTAGCCCGATGGTGACGTCTACCACCTTCAAGATAATGAGCGTGCCGACAATCGCCAGGCCCCAGGCGATCGCCACTCCCAGCATTTGGTTTAGCAACTGGTGCGGGTTTCCTTCCAGGACTCCGGAAGCTAAAGTGTTTCCCCGGGCGTCCTTGAAAATCGGGTTCACCGCGCTGGAAGCGAATACTCCGGTGAGCAACGCCCCCAGCGTACCACCGGCGCCATGCACGCCGAAAGCATCGAGCGAGTCATCGTACCCGAACTTCGCCTTTACCTTGGCCACCATCCAGTAACAGAAGACGCCGGCAATCAGCCCGATCAGCAGCGCCGGCATCGGGCTCACGAATCCAGCGGCAGGCGTAATCGCAACCAGCCCTGCCACTGCGCCCGAGATCGCGCCCAGAGTGCTAGGTTTGCCGTTGCGCAACCACTCTGCTCCAGCCCACCCTAGAGCCGCGGCCGCTGCCGCAAAGTGGGTAGCGACGAACGCGCTGGTCGCAAGGCTGCCTGCACTCAGCGCGCTACCCGCATTAAATCCAAACCAGCCCACCCACAGCAGACACGCGCCGATAAAGCTGAGCACCACACTATGGGGAGGCATGGGTTCCTTGGGATACCCGACGCGTCGCCCTAGGTACAGCGCGCACACTAACGCTGACACTCCGGAAGTGACGTGCACGACCGTGCCGCCGGCAAAGTCGAGCGTCGGGAAACGCCCGCCCAGAGCCGCATTCAGCAGTCCTCCTTTGCCCCACACCATGTGCGCCATGGGATCGTAGACCAATACCGACCACAGAATCATGAAGACCAGCATGGCGCTGAATTTCATGCGCTCGGCAAACGCTCCCGCAATCAGTCCGGGCGTGATGATGGCAAACATGAGCTGGTACACCATGAACGTCTGCAGCGGAATCGTACCGGAATAATCGGGATCGGGGGTTGCACCTACCCGGTGAAGAAAAACGTTGTGCAATCCTCCAATAAAACTGCTGCCCGAGCCGAACGACAAGCTAAAGCCGAACAATCCCCAAAGCACGGTAACGACCGCCATCAATGCAAAGCTTTGCATCATGGTGCCGAGCACGTTTTTCTTGCGCACCAGGCCGCCATAAAACAATGCCAGACCGGGCCCCGTCATCATGAGGACCAGAGCCGAGCTGGTGAGCATCCAGGCATTGTCAGCAGAGCTTTTGGCATCGGCGGCTTGCTGCTCCAGCCTGGCCAGCCGCACGCTTTGGTCGGAGGCGCTCGAGGTGCTGGATGTGCCCACGGTGGTCTGTGCCGCAGCAGTTTGCCCGAGACAGGGTGTGAGGAACGCGATTACCAGAGCGGCAATCAGCCGTTTTCCCATGAATAAATGCTTCCTCCGGGGAGTGAAATGGCGACAACCCCTGCTATTTTACGACGCGCCTACTCTATCTCCCGCAGCAAGTCCACGGAAATTCAATCTATTTATCGGATCGATCAGGAAATGTTATGGCGGTTGGTTTCAGAGCGATAGATGATGTCTCCTATTTACCCGGTTGCCGGATGAAATACCGCAATTTATCCATGCTGGCAGGCACAGCCACGTCGAAAAATCCAACCATCATCTCGTCCGAAGTCTGGTCTCCCCACTTCACGGTCTTCTCCGGATCAGGGTTGTGCGGATTCCTCCGTGAATTGTCATACCATGCAATCGCCCGCAGTTTGGTTCCCGCCTTCAATATACGGGGCTCAGCTAGCCGATAACTCAACTGCCAGTGAAAGTGATAATTGACTCTCAGCAGCGTTTCCACGCTACCATCGTCGCGCACAATGTCATACTCAAAGCGCTTTCCCCGCAGATGCATATGCGGCATCAGACTCAACAAGGTCGCATCGTTAGGCAGTGTTCCCTGCACCTCCACGCGAAAGTCGTCGGCTCCCGGAGGAATCAGCAGCGCATGGTTGTTCAGCTGCAGCGTGATCACGCGCTGCGGCGGCGGACTCTTGGCGAACCTCAGTGCGATGCTGGTCTGGTCGATCGCCGCGTGGCCATTGGTGGTGTAGTGAATCTGAAAAACCAGGTCTGATCCGGCAGGCACGAATTTCGCCATTCCATCCCGCCATTGCTCGAGCGTACTGCCAGGCGCGTACACCAGAAGAAGGTCGCTGGTAGTCTCGTGGGCCTCGCGCCGTTCCTCCGGATCGGTCAATGTCGAGGCCGTGAACGGCTCTCCCACCGGTGCGTGCCTCAACCACTTCGCGCCCGGAGGACGAATGTAGACCACCGCATGATGCACATGCTGCGCACTCGAAGGACGCACTTCCGCGGCCTGTATCCATTTGTCTTCGGTAAAGTGCGTCGGCACAATTTCATATGTGTATTCCACTTCGCCGCTGGCTGGAATTTCCACCGGCTTCGGCATCTTCGCCACGACGTCAGGATTATGAATGCTCCACCCACTGGTCCACTGGCGTGGCGCGGGAGCATCGTGCGGGTCGCCGGCGGGCGCGCCCGCGGCTGCCCAGGCAGAAATCTCCGCAATCTGCGGCTCGCTGAGTGACGGGTCATTGGAAAAGTGCCCATAGCGAGGATCGGCGAACCACGGCGGCATCATTTTCCTCTGCACCACGTCGGCTATCTTCTGCGCCCAAGGCTTGGTCTGTTCATAGGTAAGCAGGGGCATCGGCGCGGATTCATCGAGGCGGTGGCAGCTCTGGCAATGGTCTTCGAGAATCGGCAGGACATCCTTATAGAAAGTGGGCGGAGTCACCGGTCTCTGCGCTTCCGGAGCGGCGCTGATCTCGAGCCCAATTCCACCTGCAACCGCGACCAAGGCAACCGCTCCGCACCGAAGTAAGACGGCTCTCACGGGCGCGGAACTCCAGCCCTTCGGTAACAAGAGCGTTTTCTGTGGTGTGGCGAATCCATTTCGAGGGCCGAGCTTTGCCGTCCGATTCAGTGTCGCACAAACGATTTCTTAGGACGCGGTACTGGGCATACTGCCTCGTGAAAATGCTACATTGAGCAGTTCATGTCCGCGCCCAATTCCATCTTCGTGCGAGCCTGCAAAGCTGTGCCGGTAGAGCGCACCCCGGTGTGGTTCATGCGTCAGGCAGGACGCTACATGGCTGAATACCGCGCCGTCCGCAAACAGCATTCGCTGCTGGAGATCTGCAAGAATCCTGCGCTGGCGGCCGACGTAACCATCAGCGCTGCCGAAGCCTTGGGGGTGGACGCAGCGATCATCTTCGCCGATCTCCTTCTGCCACTCGAGGTCATGGAACTCCCGTTTCACTTCAGCGCGGGGGAGGGTCCGGTCATCGACAAGCCGCTGAGAACCCAAGAGGACATCTCGCATCTGCGCACTGATCGCGCGTCCGAGCTGGGATATGTCTCTGAAGCGGTACGACTGGTGACCAAGCACTTTGGCGATCGCTTGCCAGTGATTGGATTCTGCGGTGCGCCATTCACGCTTGCCAGCTACATGATCGAAGGCGGCGGATCGCGGAACTATGTCCACACTAAGAAGATGATGTACAACTCAGCCGCCGACTGGAATGAGCTGATGCGAAAGCTGGTCAGCGTAGTCGCCGAATACGCTGCTGAGCAAGTGCGCGCGGGTGCGGACGTGATTCAGATCTTCGATAGTTGGGTCGGCTGCCTGAGCGTGGACGATTACCGCCGCTATGTGCTCGCGCATGTTACCGATCTGGTGAAGCGCTTGCAACGCAGCGGAGCGCCAATCATTTATTTCGGTACGGATAGCGCCACTCTTCTTCCTGCGATGAAAGAAACCGAAGCGGAGGTGATTGGGCTCGACTGGCGCATTCCGCTTGACCAAGGCTGGCGCAGCCTGGAATTTCGCGGCGCCGTGCAAGGCAATCTGGACCCGGTTCTGCTCTTCGCCGGCTGGAAAGAACTGAAATCGCGCGCGCAAGAAATTTTGCGGCGTGCCGGCGGAAGGCCGGGACACATTTTCAATCTCGGCCATGGCATTCTGCCGGAGACGCCGGTCGAGAACGTGAAGAATCTGGCTCGCTTTGTACAAGAACATTCAGAAAACGCCGCCTGAAGCCTGCATTCATGAAGCGCATTGCTATCATCGGCGGCGGAATTTCGGGGCTGGCAGCGGCTTTTGCTCTCGAAGAACATCGCCGCGCCGGCGCCCCGCTCGAATATGTACTTTACGAATCCTCGCCGCGCCTGGGCGGCGTGCTGCGCACTGAACACGTTGAGGGCTGCGTGATTGAGGCTGGACCCGACTCCTTTCTTACGGAGAAATCGTGGGCGGCGGATCTCTGCCGCACGCTGGGCCTCGGCGATCAGCTCATGAGCTCGAATGATGCGGATCGAAAAACCTACATTCTGGTCCATGGCCGGCTCGTGCTCATTCCTGACGGCCTGATGTTCATGGTGCCGACCAAGCTTATGCCCACGATCCTGTCGCCACTGTTCTCGGTAAAGACCAAGCTGCTTATGGCGCGCGAGTGGTTTCATCCACCGCGCGCCGCCGATAGCGACGAAAGCGTCGCATCGTTGGTTGAGCGTCACTACGGCCGCGAGCTGGTCGATCGCCTCGCCGATCCGTTGCTCTCCGGTATATATGGAGGCGAAGCTTCGTCATTGAGCGTGCGCGCCGTTCTGCCTCGTTTTGCCGAGATGGAGCGCACACACGGCAGTTTGGGTCGCGCCGTGCTGGCTGCGCGCAAGCAGATGTCGCAGGCCGCAAGGCAGCCGGCGCGTCCGCTGTTCGCCTCCCTCAAAAACGGCATGCAGCAGTTGGTGGACGCTCTCCTATCCCATCTTTCTCGGTCTGCGCTGCTCATCAACATGCCGATTGACAACGTTCGAGCTGAGGCTCACGGTTGGAGAGTCTCGGCTGGCGCGAAGACCGACTCCTTCGATGGCGTGATTTTTGCCCTGCCTACACATTCCGCCGCCAAGCTGCTTTCCTCTTCGAGCCCGGAGCTGGCGAACGAGCTCGGCGGCATCGGTTATAGCTCGTCCATCACGGTCGGGCTGGGCTACGGCCGCGAGGTGCGTCAATCGCTGCCTCCGGGCTTCGGATTTCTGGTGCCGCGCAGCGAAGGCAGGCTCATGCTGGCCGCAACGTTCGTCCACAATAAGTTTCCTGGTCGTGCTCCGCAAGATCGTGCCTTGCTGCGCTGCTTCATCGGAGGTGCGCACGCTGACCAAGTCTGGCAGCTTTCCGACGGCGAGGTTGTCGGCCTCGTCCGCGAAGACCTGCAAGAAATCCTCCGACTCCGCGCCGAGCCTCTTTGGGCCCGCGTATATAAATGGAAGGCGGCGATGGCCCAGTATGGCGTCGGCCACCTTGACCGCCTGGAGCGCATCGAACATCTTCGCCGTCAGTTGCCGGGGCTGGCGCTGGCGGGCAACGGCTATCGCGGCATCGGCGTCCCCGACTGCATCCGCTCCGGTAGCGAAGCTGCTACGCAGGTTCTGACCTCGCTCCATCTGATCTAAGTCGACTCAGGCAATTCACCGTGACTGAGTGTGCTCTTCTCTGGATATTTCACTTGCTTGTAAGTCCGACTGAAGGCGAACCAGAGCAATGCAATTACGACGAAGCACAGGGAGCTGCCTTCGGGACCGACCGAACCCCCGGTGAGCCAGCGGGCTCCGTGCAGCGACGACTTGAGCAGGTGACCGGGGAAAACGATGCCGCTGTCGGGGACTGAATAAAAAAATGTTTCGCCCCAATCCCATGCGGCGTGAAAGCCCACAGCAAACCACAGCGTGCCGGTGCGGCGGAGGGTAAGAGCAAAGAACAGGCCGATGCATGCCACGGCCAGCAGGCCGTTCCACTCTTCTCCGCCATTTCTTATGTGGATGAGGCCGAAGGCGCAGGACAACGATATTGCCGCCCACCAGAACCCCACCGCGCGCGTCAGCGTGAATTGAGCGTAGCCGCGCAACAGAAATTCCTCGAAGCAGCCGACCAGCAAGAACATCACGGCCCAGAACGCGGCATACTTCACGATGCGCGGACCGTGCAGGGCGAGATGTCCGAAGTCGAAAACGTGTATCCGATTGAGCGTCCCTAGAAGCAGAGTGATGCCAGCGAATCCCCAGGTCGCACCCACCCAGAAGAGCTTGCGGAAGGCTTGACGAGGGGGCAGCCCGTAGGTTTCCCAGGGACGCCTCTCAATTTTCGCCAGGACCAGCGATGGGATGACGGCCGCCAGAAGGGCACAGAATTCTTCCAGCATCATCGACCTCAGACTGCCGGCGGGGCCGTAGCGCTCCTCTAGGTCGTTGGCCAGCCAGTACAAGAAATAGGACATGACCACGTAGAATGCGAATCCCCAGCCGGGGCGGAGGCCGTCGGGGCCAAACAAGAGCGTTCGAACATAGGGAGGCTGCGTGGCAGCCGCAAAGTCGGGTGCCGGAGGCTGTGACTCCGGTGGGGAGTCAGGGCCGGGAGTGTTTTCCAAGTCAGTCATTCCCGCTCAAATTCCAGCTCCTCGGTACACTACTTCCGACCGCGCCGGTGTTCCACGGTGACAGAAGATTGCGCGGAGTGGGGCTGCGTCATGGTAAAACACTCGGTCGTCCCATGAACCGATTTTTCACGCGCGAACGCTTTGGTCGGCCGCAGTTTCTTGCCGGACTCTTGCTTGTGGCGTTCTGCGCGCAGGCCGACTGGCTGGTGAATCTGCAATTGCGCGGTACGGCAGACGGGGACGCGCAGGAACAGGCCTGGATCAGCGAAGGTTGGAAGCAGTGGCATGGCCACGGAATCGGGGGAGCGCCGTTCTCCGAGGGCCAGCCGGCGATCGCGACAGGATCTCCAGGGAACGGTTTTGATGTTGGTCCTTTCGATGTCGAACACTCACCTCTTCTGTATCTAGTGAGCGCGGCACCGTTGCTGGCATGGCCCGGACCAAGCCTGGAGGCCGACTGGGCAAATTATTGGCGCTGGCTGCCGCATCTGCCGTTTCTGGCATGCGGAATGCTGCTCGGTGCGTCGTTGTGGTACGTGGCGCGGCGGCTCTGCGGGAATCCCGGGGGGTATGTGGCGCTTGCCCTTTATTGCTTTTCGCCAGCCCTGATCCAGGCCAGTGCGAGGTGGCATCGGGAGCCGGAGATCGTTGCGGCATGGGGAGCGTTCGGGACGATTTTTACCGCGATTGCGGTCGCTCACACGCTTTATGCGCCGCGCGAGGTGGTGTGGTGGAACTGGCGACGAATTGTGCTGCTCGGCATTTCGCTGGGGCTGGCGGTGGGCTCGCAGTTCTCGATGATTGTGGTGGCGCCGATCGCGCTGGCGCTGATGCTATACGTAGCTCCCATTCGGCGCCAGGCCACACTGGTCATCTGGGGCGCGGGATGCGTGGTGGGTTTGATGTTGCTGTTCGCGGCGTACTTCTTCCATCCGCGAGCATTCTGGGAAGGGATGCGGCACGCATCTTTTTGGGGAGCGACCTGGCGCGGGTTCGCCGTGCCGGGGGTTTACCGTGAGGTGCTGGCGCAGATCGGACGGGCGTGTCCGGCGCTCGCGTTTGCGCTGCCAGTGGCCCTTGTTACTTACGCAGTGTGGCCGCGCACGCGCTACTTCGGCAACACCGCTCCCCTGCTGCTGGCGCTTGTGTTTGTCGGCCTGGGCATGGCGCATCCGCATGTTGCTGGCGCGGGATTCCTGGTGGGCGCTGTCCCCTTCCTGCTGATTTTCGTTGCCGGTGTTTTGGCGGATCTCATGGAAACGCGAGCGCGATTGCTGATGACGGCTTGTGTCTGGGGCATGGTGGGGGCGTATGCGCTTTGCAGTCTGATGGCGCTGGCGAAGGTCGGGCGAGGATAGGACGAGCACGGCCAAGACGCGATTTGTCAGGAACTTAGGCTCGAGGGGGGTTCCTTTTGGCATCCCGCCCTTCATCTTTGCAATCTAATGGATGTGGCGCGATTTATTGATGTGGTGCTATTTATTCGGACGTCGCGTCTTTCGAGGTGCGCCATGACTTGTTCTTTAGCGTATGATGATGCGGTGCGGCGGTGGATTTCAGCGTCGGTCGTTATGGTCGGGCTGGGGTTGCTGCCTGCGTTTCTCGTATCGAGCAGCCTTGCTCAGATTAATGGTGTGCCTGCGTCGGTGACGTCTCCGGGATTCGCTCGGGATCCGGGACCGCATGCGCCGCCTGCCAGCGTTAGTTCCCTCGGGCCCCGCGGTTACGCACCGAGTGCTGGCGGCAAATTCTTTTCGCACTTGCCCGCGGGCGATGAAGGGCACCAACGTCACCATCGTGACCGCGATCGCGACCACCGTTTCATTCCCTACTATGGGGGAGGGTATGCAGTTCCCACTTATCCCTATACAGACGAGGATGCGGGATACGAGGACGAGGAACCCGACTATCAGGGTGGCCCCACCATCTTCGACCGACGCGGGCGAGGAGATCGGGCTTATGTTCCTCCACCGTCTGATGCTGTAAGGGCTCATCCTGACACGAGAACCGACGGCACCGCGGAGATCGCTGCCCCGGAAGCGCCTCCGCCAACGACCCTGGTTTTCAAAGATGGCCATCGACTGGAAGTGCGCAATTACGCGATCGTGGGCGCCACGATGTTCGATTTGACGCCGGGGCATCCGCGCAAGATTGCGCTGACTGATGTTGATCTGGAAGCGACCCAGAAAGAAAATGAAGATCATGGCGTCAGCTTCCAGCTGCCGTCGAATTCCCAAGCGAACTAATCTCATGCGGAAGGTATTCCTCTTCGCGTTGCTAGCCGTGACGGCACGGCTGGCGCTGGCGCAAAAGGGAACTGCTGCCACTCCCGCGAGCGATCCGACCAATTTCCTGGGCCCGGGATCTGCCGCGACGCGTATGGCTCGATCTTAAACTTCGCGCCATCGGACATCGCCGGGGTTCGCCCCGTTTCTCGCCATTGGCGTTTTTGACCGATCCTTTTTTGAGCGGGCTGTACGGGAGCAGTTATCCCCCGACGGCTTCGTCTCCCGTCATCAGGTTGCAGAGTGCCACGGAGAGCTTGGCCCCGCCGGGAGACGAAGGTCCGCAGCAGGGGCAGCCTTTGCTCATCGAGTTGCGGGGTGATCGGTAGGTGCAAATCAGCTCGAACGGGACGGACTCTGACGAGCCCAGTGGACCGCCCGATTACGCATTATAAAAGGGCGCCCCTTTGAGGTAGGTTTTGAGTGTCAGCCAAAACTTTACCGAAGGGAGCACCCACTATGAACATCAAGTATATCGGCATGGACGTTCACAAAGAAACCAT
>Ga0137377_10002413_pt1 | contig 13902 bp, 13 predicted proteins | sample SagtaG_22_FD_104815 | JGI IMG/M metagenome (GOLD analysis project Ga0137377, IMG submission 104815) | Vadose zone soil microbial communities from Sagehorn Ranch, Mendocino, California, USA - Sage2_L_40_16 metaG | ecosystem: Environmental > Terrestrial > Soil > Vadose zone | place: USA... | reverse complement strand
TCGACGTGACTGCCGACGACGTCCTTGTGCTGCGCAACGCGGGGCCAAAGGGCGCGCCGGGCATGCCGGAGGCGGGGTACCTGCCGATCCCGAGGAAGCTCGGGCGTGCCGGCGTCAAGGACATGGTGCGCATCTCGGACGCGCGCATGAGCGGCACCGCGTTCGGCACCATCGTGCTGCATATCACGCCGGAATCCGCGGTCGGTGGTCCGCTCGCGCTGGTCAAGACCGGCGATCAGATCCGGCTCGATGTAAAAAAGCGCAGCATCGATCTTTTGGTCGATGATGCTGAGCTGGACAAGCGCCGCGCGGCGCTCAAGGCGCCTGCGACACCGGAATGGGCCGAGCGCGGCTACGCGCATCTGTTCAATGAAACCATTCTGCAGGCCGACGAGGGCTGCGATTTTGATTTCATGCGCGGCAAGGGAAATTGGTAGGCGGTTCAAAAAAGAAAATCGTCATGCCCGCGCAGGCGGACATACAAGTATTCCAGAGAAGTTGAGATAGGACCGAGACGCCGCATCGTACCGGATCATCCGCGTTCGCGGATGATGACATTGCCTAAATCGCGATCATCACCAGCCCATCTCGCACCTGCGTCTTCGCCCTCAGTTTGATTGACATCCCGGCAAACCCAATGGGATGATCAAAGAAAAAACATCAGGGGGAGACAATGACGAGCTTGAGCAAAGTTCTCGGTGCGTTCGTTGCCGTATCGATGTTGTGTGCCGCGACTGCGGCCGCGCAGGAAGTGAAGCACTATCGCTTCGCCTACGACCAGCCCAAAACGACCGGCTACGGAATCCTTGGCGATATCTTCGCCGACAAGCTCAAGGAATTGAGCAAGGGCACCATGCTGATCGACCAGTATCCGGGCGCGCAGCTCGGACAGGAGCCGCAGGTCCTGCAACTGGTGAAATCGGGAGACGTGGAGTTTTGCATTTCCTCATCCGCCAATGCCGCGACGCTGTCGCCGCAGGCCGGCGTGATGTCGATGCATTTCCTGTTCCGCTCGGAGGCGCATCTGATCAAGGCGATCGCCGATCCCGAAGTGGCCAAGGCGATGAAGGCGATGATCGCGGATACCGTGCAGGGCGCGCACGTCATCGCGCTCTCCACACTCGGCCTGCGCAGCATGTATTCCAAGCGCGAGATCCGGAAGATCGACGACGTCAAGGGCCTGAAAGTGCGCGTGCAGGCGACGCCGACGGAGGACACCACGTTCCCGGCCTATGGTGCGCAGATCGTGCACATGCCGTTCGGCAGCGTCTACACCTCGTTGCAGACCGGCGTGGTCGATGTCGCGGAAAACGGCGTCAACGTCTATCTCGCCAACAAGCATTATGAAGTGGCGCCGGTGCTCTCGATGACCGAGCACGAGGCCAATAACAGCCTGGTCTGGGTCAGCGACAAGCTCTGGAACAGCCTGACGCCGGAGCAGCAGGGCTGGGTGCAGGCCGCGGCCGACGAGGTCAACAAGAAGCAGCCGGCCAAGGCGATCGAGCTCGAACACCAGTCGCAGGAGAAACTGAAATCGATCGGCGTCAAGATCGTCACCGAGGTCGATAAAGCCGGCTTCACGGCGGTGGCCGACCCCTTGCTCGACAAGCTCGCCAAGGAGCTTGGTCCGCACGCCGAGAAGATCAAGAACCTGATCCGGGCGATCAATTGATCAGCTATGTCGTCCTGGCGTTTGTCGGGACGACACGCCAACCTGTCACAATCGGCATCGCCCGATGCTCAATTGACAATCCCGTGGCCCCGATGGGATGATCGAACAAAATCAAAGCAGGGGGGAATGGTGAATCATCCGGGAAAAATCGTCGGCGGTTTGGTTGCGGTGGTGGCGATGGCGTTCGCCAACTTCACCGGCGCGCAAGAAGTCAAGCATTATCGCTTCGCCCACGATCAGCAGCTCAATACCGGCTACAGCGTCGCCTACGATATGTTTTCCGCAAGGCTCAAGGAATTGAGCAAGGGCACCGTGCTGATCGACCAGTATCCCGGGGCGCAGCTTGGCCAGGAGCCGCAGCTCCTGCAATTGGTCAAGGCGGGCGACATCGATTTCGCGATCATCTCCTCGGCCAACACCGCGACGATCTCGCCGCAGGCCGGCGTGATGTCGCTGCACTTCCTGTTCCGCGACGCGGATCATGTGATCAAGGCGCTTGCCGACCAGAAGGTGATCGATGCGATCAAGGCGATGATCGACGAGACCACGCAGGGACTGCATGTCATCGCCACCGGGTCTCAGGGGGTCCGGAACATCTATAGCAAGAAGGAGATTCACAACGTCGGAGACCTCAAAGGGCTCAAGATTCGCGTTCAGGCGACCGCCACCGAGGACGCGATATTCCCGGCGTATGGTGCGCAGACCGTGCATATGCCGTTCGGCAGCGTCTACACCTCGCTGCAAACCGGTGTGGTCGAGGCGGCCGAGAACAGCATCAACGTCTACCTCGTCAACAAGCACTACGAGGTCGCGCCGGTGCTGTCGATCACCGAGCATGAGGCCAACAACGCGCTGGTGTTCGTCAGCGACAAGCTGTGGCAAAGCCTGTCTGCCGAACAGAAGCAATGGGTGACGGCAGCGGCGGCTGAGATCAGCGCCAAGGAGCCAGCAAAGGCGTTCGAACTGGAAAAAACGGCGGCGACAAAGCTGAAATCGCTCGGCGTCAAGATTGTCGATGACGTAGACAAGAGGAGCTTTACGGCGATCGCCGATCCTTATCTCGACAAGCTCGCCAAAGAGCTCGGTCCACACGCGGAAAAGATCAAGAACCTGATCCGCGCGATCAATTAGGCCTCGCATGCCGTCGCTTCCATCAGTTGTCCCGGCGAACGCCGGGACCTATACGCCGCGGCTTCTCAGTGGGGTGATCAGGCAATCACTTTTGTCAGCGATCGACGCCGGCGGTTATGGGTCCCGGCGTTCGCAGGGACAGCGAGAGAGTTTGATCCGGGACGACGGGAAAACCGATGCCCATTGCCGATAAACTCGTGGTTCAGCGGCAGCGCCATCTGAAATGGCGGGCATTGGACCCGCTCGAGCTCATCCTGATGATACTCTGTGGCGTGCTCTGCTTCGGCTTTTCGCTGTCGGTGGCAGCCGACATCGTGACGCGGACCATCGGCCATCCCTGGCTGTGGCTGCAGGAGGTCACCTCCACGCTGTTCATTTATGCGATCTTCGTCGGCGCCGCGGTCGCGACCCGCCGCAACGATCATCTCTATCTCACCGCGATCTCGGAGGCGATGCATGGCACGCCGCGGCTGATCGTGGAGATTGTTTTGCGGGTCGTCGTGCTCTGTGTTGCGATTTGCCTGATCTGGTACGGCTATCTCAATTATCTGCGGGGCTTTGGCAGTTTCCGCCTGCCGTCAGGCACGCCGATCGCCTCACTCTACGCGGTGATCCCGTTGTCCGGCATTCTGATCGCGCTGTTCACGATCGAGCAGCTCGTCAACGGCGTCGTCAACGGGTTCGATCATCCGGAGCCACCCGAAGACGATCTTGCAATCCCGGCAGTCGACACCGGCGCGATCGGGAAGGCGCAGCCGTGAGCGCGCCCGTCATTCTTGCGATCATGTCGTTCTGTTTCCTATTCTTTGGCTATCTCGGCGTTCCCGTGCCGTTTTCGCTGCTGGCCGGCGTATTCGTCGGCGCTTTCCTCGCCGACGTCTCGCTGGCGGCGATCATCCAAAAGATTTTCGACGGCGTCGATTCCGAAGCGTTGCTCGCGATCCCGTTCTTCCTTCTGGTCGGCGAGCTCATGAGTTCGGCCAACGTGGTGGTGCGGATCGCCAACCTCTCGGTGTCGCTGGTCGGGCATATCCGTGGCGGGCTGTCGCAGGTCGTCGTCGTCTTCAGCATGTTCTTTTCGGAAATGTCCGGATCGACCACCGCCGATGTTGCGGTCATGAGCCGCGCGCTGGGCGGCCCGATGCGGCGGGAGGGCTATGAGTCCGCGTTCATCGCGGCGATTATCGCCGCTGCCTCCACCATCGCGGCATTGGTGCCGCCGAGCATCACGGCGGTGGTCTATGGCGCAGTCGGCAATGTCTCGATCGCGGGCCTGTTCATGGCGGGCGTGGTGCCGGGCTTCATGATCGGCTTCGGGCTGATGATCTATTGCTACTTCTTCGGGCCCTCGGGCATGCGCAAGCCGCGCGCGCCGCTCCGCCAGGTCGTGTTCGCGGCCGGCGATGCCGCGTTGCCGCTGATGATCCCGGTGATCCTGCTCGGGGGCATCCTGACCGGGTGGTTCACGCCGACGGAAGCCGGCGTTGTAGCGGTGGCCTGGATCATCCTGGTCGTCATTCCCGCGCTGAACCGCGGCCACCTGAAGATGATCCCTTACGACTTCTGCCTGGCCGGGTTGATCTTCTCGCTGCCGCTGATCACCATCGGCGCCGCCAACGCCTTCGGCTGGATGCTTGCCTATCTGCGCGGTGCCATCGTCATCGCCGACTGGATCACCTCGATCGCCGGCAACGATCCGCATTACATCATGCTGTTGATGGTGCTGCTGTTCACCGTGATCGGCGACTTCATCGAGCCGGTGCCGACCATCATCATCTTCATGCCGCTGGTGAATGCACTGACCCAAGCCGGCGATATCAACGGCGTGCATATGGGCGTGGTGCTAATCGCTACGCTGGCCTTCGGACTGATCACGCCGCCTTACGGGCTGGTGCTGCTGATGGCCTCAAAGTTTGTCGGCATCAGTTTCGGTAAGGCGCTGCGCGCGGCGCTGCCGATCTATGTGGTGTTTTTGATCACCATCACCTTCACGATCTATTTCCCGAGCGTCGTGTTGTGGCTGCCCAAACACGTGATCCCGGAATCGGTCGGCTGCTTCAAGTCACCGGCGGGCACGGGGTACATATGTCCGAAATAGGAGCTGCAAAATTTATCGTCATGCCCCGCGAAGGCGGGGCATCCAGTATTCCGAGGAGCTGCGTTAAGTCGGGAGGCCGCGGCGTGCTGGATCATCCGCTTTCGTGGATGACGACAGCGAAGTGTGTGGTGGCAACCCGGAGACTACGTCCCCTTGCTGGTGAACTTCTTCACCGCGATCCGGAAATCCTCCGTCAACATGCAATCGATGATCGCGTTGCGCTCGGCATCGAGCTGCTGGGTGATCGGCGTCGTGGCCGCGCGATGGATCAGCGCCTTGGTCGCGGCGAGGCCGGCGGGCGCGTTCTGCGCCAGCCGCAGCGCCAGTTCGCGCGTGGCGGCCTTCAATTCGACGGCGGGGACGACTTTCGCGACCAGCCCCCAGTCATAGGCCTGTTGTGCGGTAAAACTGTCTTCCGCGAGATAGATTTGCATCGCGCGCCGGACACCGACGCCCGCAACCACTCCGACGGTACCGCCGCCATCCGGCGAGACGCCGAGCTTGGCTTAGGCAGGCGTGAAGCGGGCATCGTCGGTCGCAATGCAGAGGTCGGCGACGAACGCGAGCGACAGTCCCGCGCCGGCCGCGGATCCATGCACGCTCGCCAGCACGATCTTCGGCATCCGCCGCAACGTCGTGACGAAGGCGTGATAGTGTTTAAGCAGTTCGCCGACCACGGGCGCGATAGTATCGGCCGCTGCCGCGGCGCCAATGGTCTGCAGATCGCCGCCGGCGCAGAAGGCGCGGCCTTCACCTTCGATCACGAGCACGCGAATGTCATCGGATGCCTCAACCGCGGCGCTGAGCTGTTCGAGTTTTCTGGCGATCGAAAGATCGATCGAATTGAAGGCCGCGGGACGATTGAGCGTGATGGTCGCGACTGGGCCATCGACCCTGAGCAGCGCGGGGTCGTCGGGCGGGGAGACAGGCAGAGTGGATGTCGACATCTGAAGATCCCCAGTTCTGAGGGCGTAACCGGGCGACTAAATCGCAGAACGGTTGAGGTGACAATCCCCGGCGAAGCCTGCAAGATGCGGATCAACCGGCGCGGCATGAGGCCATCGCGACAGCCGGAACGGGAGCGAGCGCCGGGTCGAAAGGAGTGACACATGAGTGCGATCGTCGAGCGTGCCGTTTCCACCATTGATCCGTTCTCGCATGCGTTCCTGGAAAATCCCTATCCGCATCACGAGAACCTTCGCGAGGCGGGAGCTGTGGTGTGGCTCGAGCAATACGGCATCTGGGCGATGGCGCGGCATCAGGAGGTCCGCGACGCGCTGACGGACTGGCAGACCTATTGCTCGGCGGCAGGCGTGGGATTGAGCGACTTCCGCAAAGAGCCGCCCTGGCGGCCGCCGAGCATTATCCTGGAAGCCGATCCGCCGCTGCATACGCGGACCCGCGCAGTTCTCACGCGCATCCTGTCGCCGGGCGCGATCAATGCGCTGCGCACGACATTCGCGCGCGAGGCGGAAGCGCTGGTCGATCGGTTGGTCGAGCGGCGCAAGTTCGAAGGCATCGCCGATCTTGCCGAGGCCTATCCGCTGAAAGTGTTTCCGGACGCGGTCGGGATTTCCGAGGAGGGCCGCGAGAACCTCTTGCCCTATGGCAGCATGGTGTTCAACTCGTTCGGTCCGCGCAACGACCTGTTCGACAAGGCGATGGTCAATGCCGGACCGGTGCGCGACTGGATCATGTCGAAGTGCAGCCGCGCGGCGCTCAAACCTAACGGCCTCGGCATGCAGATTTTTCAGGCGGTCGACACAGGTGAGCTGACGGAAGCCGAAGCCGGCATGCTGGTGCGCTCGTTTCTGTCCGCCGGGATCGACACCACGGTCTATGGGCTCGGCAACGCGCTCTACTGTTTTACCCGCTATGGCGAACAATGGACTATCCTGCGCGAAAATCCTTCGCTAATACGTCTGGCATTCGAGGAAGTATTGCGTTTCGAGGCGCCGGTGCAGACGTTTTTCCGGACAACGACGAGGGAGGTCGATGTCGCGGGCGTGAAGCTGGGAGAAGGAGAAAAGGTGCTGCTGTTTCTTGCCGCCGCCAACCGCGATCCGCGCCGCTGGGAAAGGCCGGACCAGTTCGACGTCAGGCGCCGCGCGACAGGGCATATGACCTTCGGCACCGGCATTCATGGCTGCGTCGGGCAGGCGGTGGCGCGGCTCGAAAGCGAGGCCGTCTTTGGCGCGCTCGCCAAGCGCGTCGCGTCGTTCGAGATGACGAAAGAGCCGAAGCTGCGGTTGAACAATACGCTACGCGGTCTCGACACCCTGCCGCTTCGCGTCGTTCCGGTCTGACGCATGGCGATCGGACCCGTTGTCATCGTCGGCGCCGGCCACGCGGGCTTTCAAGTTGCGGCATCCTTGCGCCAGCTCGGCTTCAAGGAGCGCGTCTGTCTGATCAATGACGAGGCGCATCTGCCGTATCAGCGGCCGCCTTTGTCCAAGGCCTATCTGAAAGGCACCGGCGGTCCCGACAGCCTGATGTTCCGGCCGGAGAAGTTCTATGCCGACCAGACCATCGAGCTGACGGCGGGCCATGCCGTTGCGATCGACCGCGTTGCGCGCAAATTGAAGCTCGCGTCCGGTAGCTCCCTCGACTATGGCCATCTGGTCTTGGCGACCGGGGCGCGCAACCGCCTGCTCGATATCCCCAACGCCAATCTGCCCGATGTGCGCTACTTGCGCATCCTCGATGACAGCGAGGATATGCGCAAGCGCCTCGCGTCGAGTAAACGCGTCGTTGTCATCGGCGCGGGTTTTATCGGGCTGGAGTTCGCGGCGACTGCCCGTATCAAGGGGCTCGAAGTCGACGTCCTCGAACTTGCAAGCCGCGTGATGGCGCGCGCGGTGACCGCGGAGATCTCTGAGTATTTTCAGAAACAACATAGCGCGGCCGGTATCCGCATTCATCTGGGCGTGCAGGCGACCGCGATCGAAGCCGAGAATGGCAAGGTCTCGGGCGTCAGCCTCAGCGATGGCCGCCATATTCCGGCGGACATTGTCGTGGTCGGCGTCGGTGTCCTGCCCAACGTCGAACTCGCAGCCGAAGCCGGCCTGCCGGTCGCCTCCGGCATCATCGTCAATGAGCATCTCCTGACCGCCGATCCCGACATCTCGTCGATCGGCGACTGCGCATTGTTTGAAAGCTCTCGCTTCGGCGGTTCGCTGCGGCTTGAGTCCGTGCAGAACGCCACCGATCATGCGCGTTGCGTGGCAGCGCGGCTCACCGGCGACGACAAGCCCTATGACGGCCAGCCCTGGTTCTGGAGCGATCAGGGCGACGACAAGCTGCAGATCGCGGGGTTGACGACCGGTTACGATCGCGTGGTGCTGCGCGGCGATCCCGCGCGGAAAGCGTTCTCCGCGTTTTGCTACAAGGGCGACAAGCTCGCCGGCATCGAATCCGTCAACCGCGCAGGGGATCACATGTTCGGCCGCCGCTTCCTGCCGATGGGCCGTTTGCTCGCGCCGGAGCAGGCGGCGGATCAAACCTTCGACCTAAAGCGCGCGCTGGCTTAAGTGACCGCCGCAACCTCCGCCGCCGTCGGCATCGACGGTGCCGCGCCCATCCGCTGCACGCAGATCGATGCCGCGACGTTGGCGTAACCGAGCGCATCGCGGAGGGGAGCGCCCAGCGCAAGCTGCGCCGCGAACGCGCCGACAAAGCAATCGCCAGCTCCGGTGGTGTCGACGGCTTTCACGTTGCGGCCGGGCACGATGAGCGGCTCGCCGCTCACAAGCGCCAGCACGCCGCGCTTGCCCAAGGTGACGCAGATGATCTGGTCGTCGGAAACACACAGCGATTTGGCCGCATCGGCGAAACGGGCCGCATCGTCCGCGTCGTGAAGCGTCATTCTCGCCAACAGGCCAAGTTCGGTCTCGTTGAGGACGAGAATATCGACGAGGCCGAGCAGACCAGAGTCGAACACGCGCGCTGGCGCCGGGTTGAGGATCGTCGTCGCGCCTGCCGCGCGGGCGCGCTTGAAGAAGGCGCTGATCGTGGGCAGCGGAATCTCGAACTGGCTGACCGCGATGTCGCCTTGCGCAAGCTTAGCCGCCGCAACATCGTCGGCGCTGACCAGCCCATTGGCGCCCGGCACGACGACGATCGTATTATCGGCATTCGCAAGCGTGATGATCGCCGTGCCCGTATGAGCCTCGGCGGTCTCCCGCACAAAACTCTGGTCCACGCCCTGGGCGGCGAGAAACGCCTTCAGTTCTTGCCCGAACGCGTCCGCGCCCAACCGGCCGATCAGCGTGGTCGGCGCGCCAAGCTTGGAGGCGGCGACCGCCTGGTTCGCGCCCTTGCCGCCGGGAAAATAGAGCACGGCCTGGCCCGCGACCGTCTCGCCGACCTGCGGATGCCGGTCGGCCGTCGCCACCACATCCATGTTGATGCTGCCGGCGACGACAACGCGGCCCATGTGCTCGTCCTGAAAAATGCGCCGTTCCAAAAATCTAGACCCGAACTTCGAATTCCTGCCTGACCTTCTCGATGTCGGGAAGGGTCGGCAGGCCCGCTTCGTTGCCGAGGCGCTGGATCTTATAGGTTGACGCCGCGCGGGCGAAATCGAAATGCTCGTGCCAGCTCTTCCCGGGATTGGCGAGATAGGAATAGATGTAGGCGCCGTGGAAGACGTCGCCGGCGCCGTTGGTGTCGATCACGCGCTCGCGTGGAATCGGAAGCGCGGGCAGGACATGCACCGCGCCGGTCTCATCGTACCAGAGCAGTCCCTTTTCACCCATGGTGATGCCGCCGACCCGGCAGCCGCGGCTCTTCAGATAGTCGAGCATCTTTTCCGGCGTGAGGTCCATCTGCTCGCACAGCCGCTCGGCGACGATCGCGACATCGATGTATTCCAGCAGTTCGTGGGTGTTGGTGCGCAGGCCGCCGCCATCGAGCGAGGTGAGAATTCCGGCTTCGCGGCACAGCTTCGCGTAGTGGATCGCGGCGTCCGGCTGGTGGCCGTCGACATGCAGCGCGCGGCAGTTGCCGAGATTGAGCAGCGGGAACGGATGAATATGCGCGTCGTCGCGGCAGCGCACGATCGCCCGCTTGCCATCCTTCGGCATGATAAAGGACAGCGACGACGAGCTGACCTTGCGCGGATGGATCGAGATTCCATACTTCGCGCTCATGTCCTGAAACATGCGGCCGAGCCAGTCATTGGCGACGGTCGCGATCAGGTCCGGCACGATCCCGAGCTTGGCGCAGCAGAACGCCGCGGTGACCGCATTGCCGCCGAACGAAACCGCGTAGGCCGAGGCCACGTGCTTCTCATCGCCGGTCGGCATGTGGTCGGTAATGAAGGTGACGTCGATATAGGTTTGTCCGATAAAGAGGGCCTGCATAAGGTCTTCCGTTATACGCTGATGGGGCGGTCCCGGCCCCGGCGTCTCAGATTAGCACCGGTTCGCACGGTTCAACGCTGAAATTATTCGCAAATCTGCCGCCATAACGCTTGAGATCAGCTAGGGGCGGGACTACCACGCGAGCATGGGTGCATCGGCGCGCCGCGCCTTTAACGACGCTGGCTGGCCGGGGTTCCTGCCCAGGGTTTCTGGGCGGGCAAACTGAAAAGGGGGATCGATGACCGTTTATTCGGGGCCGGTGTTCGACATGGCGGCTCGTCAGTTCAACGTGATTGCCAATCATCTTGATATCCCGATGGATGAGCGCGACCGCCTTCTGATGCCGAAGCGGGCGATCACGGTCTCCTGTCCGATCCACCGCGACGACGGCACGGTCGCCGTGTTCGAGGGCTACCGCGTGCAGCATCTGCTCACAATGGGGCCAACCAAAGGCGGCACGCGGTTCGCGCCGTCGGTGGATATCGGCGAGGTGGCGGCGCTTGCGATCTGGATGAGCTGGAAATGCGCGCTGGCCGGTCTGCCCTATGGCGGCGCCAAGGGCGGGGTGAACGTCGATCTCTCCAAGATATCGCCGCGCGAGCTTGAGGTGCTGTCGCGGCGCTACATGCAGGAGATGATACCCTTCGTCGGACCGCACACCGACGTGATGGCGCCTGACATGGGTACCAACGAGCAGGTGATGGCCTGGTTCATGGATACGTATTCGATGTACCAGGGCCAGACCGTGACCGAGATCGTCACCGGCAAGCCGGTCTTTGCCGGCGGCACGCTGGGGCGGCGCGAGGCGACCGGCCGCGGCGTCGCGCATCTTGCCAAGCGGGTGATGGACGTGCTTGCGATCAGGCCGGCCGGCGCTACGGCCGTCATCCAGGGCTTTGGCAATGTCGGCTCCTATACGGCGTTCGGCTTGCATCAATTTGGGTTGAAGGTGACCGCGGTCAGCGATCATACCGGCGCGCTTTATGACGCAGGCGGGCTCGATATTCCGACGCTGATGCGCCATGCGAGCCAGCATGGTAGCATCGCCGGCTTCTCGAACCAGTTGCAGTTCGATCCCGCGCAAGTTCTCACGCTGCCTTGCGACGTGCTGGTGCCGGCGGCGATGGAGCAGGTGATCGATGCGAAGGTCGCCGAAAACCTGAAGTGCCGGATTTTGGCGGAAGGCGCCAACGGCCCGACCACGCCGGAGGCCGATCTGGTTCTGGAGAAGCGCCAGGACGAGGTTTTCGTGATCCCCGACATCCTCTGCAATTCTGGCGGCGTGGTGGTCAGCTATTTCGAGTGGGTGCAGGATCTGCAGCAATTGTTCTGGGAAGAAGACGAAGTGATGCGCCGCGAGTATCAAATTCTCGATCGCGCCTTCGAACACATGCTGACGCGCGCGAAGGCCGACAAGATTTCTCACCGCACCGCCGCCATGGCGATCGGGGTCGAGAAGGTGCGCGCCGCCAAGAACACGCGTGGGCTGTTCCCGTGATTCTCGGGCTGGATCACATCGTCGTCCTGCTCGCAGACCTCAACGCGGGCGCCGCGGCCTACGAAACGCTGCTTGGACGTGCGCCGTCCTGGCGGAACTCCGGCGATGGCGCCGACCGCGTGCTGTTCACGCTCGACAACACGACGCTGGAGCTGATGTCGCCGAGCGGCAGCAGCGTCGCCGCCGACCGGATCCGTACCGTGATCAAGATCTGGGGCGAGGGGCTCGCCAGCATCTGCTTTTCGACCTCCGACATCGCCAAGATGCATCGCCGGCTCGAACGCGTCGCGCTGAAGCCGGACGCGATCGCCGAGATCGACAGCCGCGATGCTGCTTCCGGCGCAACCTTGCACTGGAAGCGCACCCGCGCGTCGACCGAGCTGACGCGGGGCGTGCGGATGTTCTTTCTTGAACTCGCAGGCGAGCGCCCACGCTCGGCCGCGACCACTGAGACGCCGATCCTGGGGCTCGACCATGTCGTGGTCTCGACCGAGGATCCCGAGCGCGCCGCGGCGCTTTATGGCGCGCGGCTCGGCCTCGACATGGCGCTCGACCGCACGCATCAGGAGTGGGGGCAACTGATGTTCTTCCGCTGCGGCGACCTCATCGTCGAGGTCGTGCGCCGGCCGGTCGCGGGCGCGGATCAGGCCCATGACAAATTGTGGGGGGTGACCTGGCGCGTCGCCGACATCGACGCGACGCGCCAGCGGCTGGTGGCGGCGGGGCTCGAAGCAACCGAGGTGCGCGTCGGCCGCAAGCCCGGAACGCGGGTGATGAGCCTGCGCAGCGGCACCTGCGGCGTTCATACGCTGCTCCTGGAGCGGATGGCGAAGGCCTAAGCCGCCGTCATTCGCGAGCTGCCGACAGGTCTCGCCTCTGAGCCCGAGGACCGGCTCCGCGACGAACCGATCCAGCACACTTCGCTCGTTCTCAACTTGCCGCGCGCGTGCTACATCCGCAAGCGGGATCATCACCGGGCAACCAGTTTGGCCAAGACCAAGCCAGTTTCGACGAAGCGCGTTTTGAGATGGCAGCGCGACCCCGAGGGCATGCGGTTGCGCATTCTCGAGGCGGCGAAGCAGGAATTTGCCACGCATGGTCTTGCCGGCGCGCGCGTCGACCGGATCGCGGCGGAAGCCGGCGCCAACAAGCGCATGCTGTATTATCACGTCGGCAACAAGGAAGACCTCTACCTTGCGGTGCTCGAAGGCGCCTATGAAAAGATCCGCGCCGAGGAGCGCGGGCTCGATCTCGAGCATCTCGATCCGCCGGAGGCGATCCGGCGGCTGATCGACTTCACCTGGAACTATTTCATCCGCAACCCGGAATTTTTGGCACTGCTCAATACCGAAAACCTGGCGCGGGCGCGGCATCTGAAGCGTTCGACCAAGGTCAAGTCGATGCATTCGCCCTTTGTCGAAATGATCCGCACCGTGGTGCGGCGCGGCGTCGCGAGCGGCGATTTCCAGGTCTCGGTCGATCCGGTGCAGCTCTATATCTCGATCGCGGCCTTGAGCTTTTTTTATCTCTCGAACAGCGCGACGCTCAGCGTGATTTTCGGCCGCGACCTCCTCAAGCAGGACGCCAAGGACGAGCGCCTCGAACACATGGTCGCGCTGGTGCTGGCGGCGCTGACGGGGAAGTCCTTGGCGGTGTTCGCGAGGAGCGAGGCGGCAAGGGTGCGGATTCCGGTGCAGCAGCCGGTCTGATTGTGGTCGTCCCTGCGAACGCAGGGACCCATACGCCGCGGCCTCTCGATTTTGCGCGGAAGGAGTTGATACCGCCTGCAACATAAAACCCTGTGGTTATGGGCCCCTGCGTTCGTAGGGGCGACGGCTGCAAGTGTGGCTGCCGAATTGGTACCGACTTCACCTGTCAAACAGCCTGCCGTGTTTACAGACACAGCTTCGCGATCTCACCGCTTGTTTGGCGCGAGTTTTGCCCTTTCGTTCCGCCCTCTCACAACAGAGGGCGCAGGGAATGCCGGATGCGCGTTGCACCCGAGGCCGCGTGTGCAGTAAAAAAGCACACGCGTTAGCAACCGCAGGTACACCGCATCAACCGGCATTCCCTGCGCGATGGTGTTACGGCTTATACGTGATCTCCCCGGTGACCGGGCTCTTTTGCCACCGTCATCGGC
>Ga0137377_10002410_pt1 | contig 13907 bp, 15 predicted proteins | sample SagtaG_22_FD_104815 | JGI IMG/M metagenome (GOLD analysis project Ga0137377, IMG submission 104815) | Vadose zone soil microbial communities from Sagehorn Ranch, Mendocino, California, USA - Sage2_L_40_16 metaG | ecosystem: Environmental > Terrestrial > Soil > Vadose zone | place: USA... | reverse complement strand
GTCTGAAGTTTTCGCGTTGATGACAGCAACACAGCACGACGGGCATCGGTCACGCGAGGGCTCACCAAGGCGCCTTTGCCGAAGAGTTCATTGATCCTCTGCAGTTCCTCGGCGTCGGCCTGCACTCCTTGTTCCTCCTTGGCGTTCTGCTCCGAAAGGACCTTGATTTGCTCGTCGCCCTGCGTGATGGAGTGCTGAAGGAAGGTTTTTTCGCGCGCGTAGTCGGCTTGTTCGGTTTGCAAATACTCCGCCTCGACGCTTACGATTTCAGCCTTCCGAGATGGAGGGATAGGCACATCCGCCAGGAGCCTTTGATCGAGAGTGTCCTTCTCTCCCAGTTCGGTGCTCAACCGCGATGCGCGTACCCGTTCCTTGGCGAAATCTGTCCAAAGCGACTCGTATTCGCCTCTCAAGTCCGCCGACAGAAGAATGGGATTCTCCATTCGGAGTCGCAGGATGTCATAGCCGCCCGATAGGGCTATGGCTTGGCGCACAGTCATAAATGGACGAAAAGCTTGCTCACCGGGCTTGGACACGTCACCATTTACATATATCGGCCTATGCTGCACCACGACGGCGGTGACCTCATCGGGCTCTATCGCCACCGCGTTTTCGCGTCCGTCTGACGTCCTCTGCCGAAATATCTTGGTGGCCAATGCGGCTTGAATATTGGCCTCGACCTCCGATGGAGACAGGCCGGCTACGACGAGCGTGCCGAGCAGTGGAAATGAAATGCTGCCATCCGATCTTACCGGGACACGACGCTGCAGCTCAGGCACCCGTGCGACCAGGATTTCGATCACATCTCCAACGTCGACTTGATATTCTGCCGCTGCCGCCGGAACGACCGAGCACAGCAAGGCGCCTGTCACCAGGCCCCTCTTGATGAAACAGGACTTGCCGATTCGAAAAGCGCCAATCCCGCGAACAATGCCCTGATAAGTCCGCATTCGGAAATGTGGCATAGCGATCCCTCCCGCGCGACCCTGGCCGCAGATTCAGTGTTTACTTCCTGGCAGCTGTTCCCGGCCCCGACACTCGCGCAAACTGGTCCGCGGCACGACCGCACGCTTCGCCCCGGTTGCTGGACCACGTGGCGCGCACCACCATTCGGTTTCCGTCGTTGGACGAATTTCCCTTGCACGGCCAGAATTCGAAGTTCTGGGTGAAATTCGTTCCGAAGAGTGGATCTGTGACAGGCTGGAGGTAGGCCGGATTGGGCATCGTCGGAGTAGCTACGACCCGCGTCGCAACCAACGCGTCATAGGCCAGCGCTACATGGCCTGATGGAGCCAGCAGCAACACCGCGCCATACGCCAGCACGACCATCGCCGCCAGCCACGGCGCAAGCAGATCAATCATTTTTCCTACGAATACCCTTGCGGACGAGACGCACGATGTTCGGCAACGCGACATGGTTCGCTCCCTTGAGCGTCGGCAACAGTGTTGATCCGTTCTCGTACCCTGCAGATACGACTTGTGCGACATCTAAGCTGGGGAACGGCTCAACTGGGAGCCGCTCCAAGGGAGGCGAAGCGTCGTCCCTTGCCGCCATGAACGGGCCCGTACTCATCGCCCAAATCGCGGCCTGCGTGCGGTTGTGGACCCGAATCTTCCGAAGGATCGCTTTGATATGAACCTTCACGGTGGCCTCGGCGATGGCCATCTTGCGCGCGATAGTCTTGTTGGAATCACCCTGGATCAAACACCTCAGTATGGATTGTTGCCGAGCTGACAGCTGTGGCGTGTAGCCGGTCTTGGCTTGTTGTACATGCTCATTCGTTCCAAGCTCGGTCCCGACCGTTTCACGATCGTCGTCGTCGTCATCCACTTGTCCGTCGTTAGGGTCATCCTTGTCGTCGGCTGCGTGGCCGTTGTAACCGGCTGCGCGGCCGTTGCTGCTGCGGTCCAACCGGTCAGAGACGAAGGACAAAATTTCAGGCGGCAAGAGCGTCACACCGAGCATGACCAATTCGAGGGATTTGATAAATGTGTCACAGGTCGCGATCTTGACCAGATACGCGTTGGCGCCCACTCGAAACGCCGACACCATGTCGGTCAGCTGCTGCTGATGAGCCAGCACGGCGACGCGCCCGGCTGGATACCGTTTCTTGAAAGACTCGATTTGTCCCAATGCCGTATCGAAATCATCGCTGACGTCGATGATGAGCAAGATGGATTGCTCTTGCGGGATCGAGCTCAAGACGGGATCGTCAACACCGGACGCCGAAGCGAGGATACGAAAACCAGCCGCACTCAAAATCCGAGCTAGACCTTCCCTCAGCAGCGCACTTGGCCCGACAAGAACGGTCCCAATAGGTTCCCGCTTCATTGCAGCCTCGCTGATCTGGGACGGCCTGACGACCGGCCCATGTGGCTTTCCTGCCCATGCGCCCCTCACTTTAATCAGCGAAACGCCACCCACGCTCCGATTAGCTGTGCTTTCCGTATCTTCGGCCAGAGATTGTGGTATTCCCGGACCGCAACCGCGTCATGTGCCCGTCACGAGGTTAAATGAAAGCCCACTACAATCAAACGATCAAAGTGATTACCCCTTTTGTTATACGAGAGCGGACCTTGGTGTTCTGCGCTTGGGGCGAGGTGTGCCAGAATAACGCACCCGATTCCGTTCGCCGCCGGCCACCGTTTGAAATTTTACCGTCATGGTGCTCATCGAAAAGCGGACACCGGATTCCGCCCAGCGACCACGTCACACAGGCCTGCTGTGATGCCTAAGACCTCTGCCGGCTGTTGCGAAGATCAACGACGACCGGACTCGCCGTCTTGCGTTTCAGTCGATCGAGGTCAGGCGCCCGAAACTGCGGTTACGATGACCAAAGCGTCAGCACCGTAGGCGCACTCATACGGATCCTCGGAGTATTGAATCTCCGGCTTTTCGATGCGGGCCAGCTTCATGCCAACAGGATCAACGCTCGAACGGTCGCACCCATATCCTGCAGCGCAGTGTTAAGGGGCATTGAAGGGGCCTCGCGCATATCATCGGTGTTCGGTTTGAATGTAGGCCAGGCACCGCAATGGTCTTGCCGCCCAGATTTCAGCCGAATGGCGCCGCAACCTTTCGCGCCATCACCTGCTTACGGGTATCGTTGACAGAGTTCGAATTCGGCCTCGCGCGCTTACTAGGGCATATCAAAGACTTAGTTTGTCATGTGGCCTTGAAAACTAACAAGATCGGCATGTTTGCGCACAAGTGTCCGCACCCGAAGAGCGTGGATAAGCTTAGGCTCTACGCCGTGCCATCGATTTTGCAGACAACACGCGCAAGCACCGGCCCTTCACGTCCAAGATTGGAGAATACAGCATCTGGCGTGGTCATTCTGCAGTTCATCGGCCTGCCCCGTCTTCTTCCAACCATGGAGCAATCCACAGAGCGAGATCTGCATAGGCGTTGCTGAAGCGTATTAGAACTTTAGCGATGCAAGTTCGCGTCCTTCGGAACGAGTAAGCTTTCGACGCGGACGAGCTTAGTCCGAAATTCCAAGTATTCATGACGGAACTCTTTCTCGCGCTTGATACTTTAGAGCTTCGCTAATTAGAAGCCTCGATGACCAGAGTAATTAAGGAACGCGGTCGGTCTCCCATCCACAGGCTGTCGTCGCAGCCTCACCAGCCAGTACTCTTCTCCGACTCATCTACCATCCGTCGCGTGAGATTTGCGCGCTCAGCACCAGGGCGAGCGCAAATGATGGCCATGCCAGCGAAGACGATGATGAACTATTCAACGTGTTCCCCTTGAGTGTTCTGATTCAAGTGTACGCCGCAGCGTAGTCATGCACGAATATTCGGGTCAAGAACGTTCCGCCACGTGAGTGCGTGATCCACTTAATTGCCGCGATTGCTGCAGCTACTCCATTTTGACTACCTCAACCGCGACATCGGCAAACGACCGGTGAAGGCTGTGCTAACAAGCAATAGAAGTCTAGGCCTTGAGTGCGCCAGCGCAGACACCGCCATCATCCGCACCGCGGCGCTCTCGCGCAAATACGGAATTGTTGGCACGGTCGCATTCAGCTGGAGGGAGCGAAATTTGGCAGCTTGTGCATCTTTTGCTCCGTCTGTTCGGCCTTGGTTTGGATACCGCTACCGACGTCGCCGCGGCCAAGCGGGCCGAGTGAGTCAAGGATTGGCCGGAGGAGGCCTGACTTACGGATATGTTGCCGTTCCTGGTAGGAGTGGATGCGACGTCAATTCCTTGGGGATCTCAGCGGCGATGCGAGCGACGACCTCGGCGTGACACGCTTTGCGAAGCTGGCCCAATATCTTCGGGGGGCGATGATGATGAGCCGATCGAAAAGATTGGCGTGAGCTTGTCGTTTGCAAAACGCTCCTTCGCGATATGATGCCAGTCGACCTCTTCCATCGCTCTTCGGGCAACTGCAGGACTTGCGGTAGATCGTCCGGGACGGTCCGTCCCCTGCTCACGCGTCGCCGGATTATCCTGTTCGAGAATCTGCTCGACGACTAGGTCGACATCCAGTGCACCGCCTCAGTCGCGCAACAAAAGAGCCTTTTGACCGTCGCCGACAAGAACGAGACTGTTATGGGGAATGATGTCGGGCCCCGTAGAGAAAACGTGGAATTTTCGTTCCATAGTCTCTTGCCGATGCTCCAAATGCAAATAACGCGAATGGTTCGATACGCGATACGCCGCCGTTCGCCGTCATCGCGCCACATCTCCATGACGGCCAGAATGTGACGCAAAAACCCGTCGAGAGGTTGTCTGACTTTTGACGCTCAGCGCCTTAGCCCGAAGACGGCTCCCCGTTGATAACGTACCGAAGCAGTGTTCGTTCGATTGCGCTGCGCTTCATTCGAAGCGCCATACGAACCAAAACTATTGGAACAGAGAGCGCTCGACCTTGTTGAGCAGACATGAAGTCGGAAGATGGCTGCAGCCAAGATTTGGTTGCTTGGAAATGCGAATGCACGCCGAATGAGCGAGGGATTGGTGTCATGAAAATCAATAATTTCAGGGACATGTACATCGCGGAACTGCAGGAGCTGGTGAGCGTCGAAAGCCAGCTCTCAGATGCGCTGTTGCGCATGGCGGGAGCGGCCGCTCATCCCTCACTGAAGGACCTGCTGCTCCATCACCGCGGGGAAACTGAGGCCCAGAGGGAGCGACTAGCAACAATCTTGCGAAAGCATGGCGCCAACCCAGCGGCACACACCGACCAGGCCATGCAGGCCCTTGTCCATGAGACAAGGAAAATGCTTGCCATGCTCGGCGGAGATGACCTCCGCGATGCCGGCCTGATTGCCTCTGCCCAAAAGCTGGAGCATTACGAAATTGCCGCCTACGGCACCGCTGCGGCGCTTGCCGGTCAATTGGATTTGCGCGACGAGCAGAGGATGTTGCACCGAAGCCTCGACGAAGAACGAGAGATCGATGCACTGCTGACCCGGATCGCCAAACGTGAAGTCAACCCTGACGCATTGGCTGCCTGAGAGGTGTCCAGAGCGTCACAAGCCGACGGAGCATCGGGACAACAACGCTTCGGCAGGCGGAAACTGGGAGATCGATTATGCTCTTAGACGCACAAGAGACCGTCAGCCTAATCGGCAGTGACAAGGTGCAAGGCACGGCGGTCTATGGGCCCGACGGTCAGAAAATCGGATCAATCGAGCGGGTGATGATCGAAAAGTTCAGCGGGAAAGTCTCCTATGCGGTCTTGAGCTTCGGCGGCTTCCTCGGAATTGGCGATGACTATTATCCGCTGCCCTGGCCTTCGCTCAAATACAACGTCGAACTCGGCGGCTATCAGACGATGATCACCAAGGATCAGTTACGGAAAGCGCCGAAATATGCCCGAAGCTCCGACTGGAATTGGAACGATCAACAGCTTGCGCGCTCTGTAAGTGCCTACTACGGGGTTCCGCTGCCGTAGTCGGTTTGGGCTTGGCGGAACGGTTCAATTGAGCCTTCCTCCAGAGGGATGAGTGTTGGCTTCAGATAGGTGAGTGCTGCGAATTACGCGAGCGTGCGGTACGCCGAACGGAAATCTCTCATGCCCCCAACGATCCCTTCGTCTCGAACTGATCCTGGTGGAGTATATAGCGCTCGAGACAGTGATTATCTTCACGCACATCCCGGCCGGGTTAGGGCCGGCGATCACGCCTGACCACAGGCAACGATGCGATGCTTGGTCGCAACCCGCTACCGGTCACGGCTGTCGCATCCTGCGGAATCCGCGAACCTAACGCCACGCTTGAAAAGCTGTTGTCCAGCTCACCGCATGGGAAAAGGTTCCGTACGCTAGCTGCGTTGCAAACATGCGTAACTTACCTCGGATGAGCGCGCGCTATGCACTCCGTCAATATCCGGTAACTTGAAATCGCCTCTTTGCGTCCCTATGTGATGCTTGTCGAGGCGATTCGTTCAGCCAGCGCTTGTAGTGCAGAACTGTTCACCGCGCAGCTACCGAGAATTCGATTGCTCTCTGGCAGCGCGTCTCCTGATTGTCGCGCCCGACAACATCCCGAAGGAATGAACGCCGCCATGGCAACGCCCCGCGACATACGGACCAACATGAGAACCCCTTCTAGACCTAGGCCAATCGCAGCACAGCCGCGCCTGAATGCGAGAGTTCCTCAAAACCCGCGCATGAAATATGAGCATTACCTGGCCCTCGCCAGCGCCGAAACCCTGGCAGGCGATCTGATCGCCGCGGAGAATTACTATCAGCACGCCGAACATTATTTGCGGTCCATGCGCGAGCGTGCAAATTAATCGCCGCTATGTGGCCTTCCGACGGTCAGGTCGGAGCACGTCCTTTGGACGTTTGATCGGCTCCGTGCGCGGCGGCCTTGGATCCGGCTACTAAGCGGCTTCGCCCGATCAGCTCTGACCCTTTTGTTAGGGTGCGAGCGACGCCAGCCATGCTCAGGCGGTTGAAAAATCAGGAACGATCGCGCCTTTGATGCGTCATATGCTTTGCGACTCAAGTCGTTTGGAGCGGCCGACTTTGGCCTGACCGCCTTTTCGGAGCACGATGATGGTACGTGAAGGTCCAACCGAACCAGCGCCCGCGCCTATCGGAGATACGCCATCGCGCGCGCAAGAGCGAAACTATGGAATGCTATTTACGGCATTGATCGCGACGGCGGCATTGATCACGGCGGCCTATATCGTGCTGATATAAAGAGCAACTCTACGGTCCGCGTGATGCCGACCGACGAGGAGGCGCTCGAGCCACCCATTCAGCAAAGAACCTGCATCGAGAATCGCGAGGCCGATCTTTCCTTCGTTTATCGCCACCGCTCCACGTGTGGATTCCGTATTGGCTACAGTGCATATCCGTCGCGACTCGTAGTTGACGGGCTTCTTGAGAGCCTCGCATCGCAGGGACCCTAGGGTAATTTGCGTGCCTCCGCCGATGCTTCGTCGGTGCACGCGTCCAAATTGTGAAGGATCGACCTGCTTGTGTGCGGTTCCTTCACAGGTCAACTCGGTGGCTTAATGTTACTCACCAAACGGATGACCGCATCGGACGTCAACGGATCGACTGCGATTCTGGTTTCGATGAAATCGCATTTGGGGCATTCGAAGGTGCGTTCCTCCGAGCCCTTTTCCATCTGCTCTATTTGGGCCAACATCATGCGCGCACCGCATCGGGTACATCGCGGTAGCTCAACCGGAGTTAGCAATACATCAGTCAATAACCGACGCCACGGCATGGCCGTTATCTCTGGAAACCGTCGAACCAAAAAGAAATCCGTCAAACAAAAAATTCTGGGACCGCAAAATCCGATTGTCTGTTCGGTATCCGACTCATGAGTTGAAATTAGGAAACGGCCGGATCCGATCACGGCGTTGCTTGCCGCGTTGCAGCGACGATCGACAGGAACATTGAAAAGATTACGGCGGACGGGCAATTTTCCCCATCAATGTCCCGTCGCCGGCGTGCTCAGGTCGATGGGCTTGATGATGAGCGCAAGCGGAAGCATCAATGCGCCTATCACCGCAAGCGTCCAGAATACGTCAATATAGGCCAGGAAATCGATCTGCCCCTGCAGGGTCTTTCCCACTGAGGCGACGGCCTGTGACGCCGCCTCGGACGCGTTCGAGCCCTGCGCCTGGAAATAGCGCGTCAGGGCATCGATGGTCTGCTGGTAGCCGATATCGGAGGGCGCAGCATGCTCAACCAGACGACTCTGATGAAATTGCTGGCGCTGCGACAGAACGGTTTGTGCCAGTGCTACGCCCATCGATCCCCCGATATTGCGCGCGACATTAATCAGCGCTGATGCCTGGTTCGTCTTGTCCGGCGGCACGCCGTCGTAGGATACCGTCGTTACCGGCAGGAACAGGAACGGAAGCCCTAGTCCAAGGAGGATGCGCGACCATGCCGCGTAACCATAGGTGATGTCGCCGTTCAGCCCGGTCAGGTGCCACATCGCGAACACGACGATACACGCGCCTATCATGATCAGATATTTCGGCTGAACGATACCTACGAGCGTTCCGACGATCGGCATCATCATCAGCGTGAAGATCCCACCGGGGGATAGCGCCAGACCCGCCAGCATCGCGGTGTAACCCAATTCAGTCTGCAGCAGCTGCGGCAGCAGCTGCGTCGTCGAGATCAGCACGGCGCCGGTGCCGAGCATCACCAGGAAGCACGCGCCAAACTGCCGCTTGCCCAAGAGACGGATGTCGACGATGGGATCCTTTCGCGTCAGTTCCCAGGGAATCAAAGCCAGCAGACAGAACGCCGAGGCCAGCGCGAAGCCGAGGATCATGTCGGACCCGAACCAGTCCTTGCGCTGCCCCTCGTCGAGCACGAATTCGAGCGAGCCGAGCCCGATCGCGACCAACACGAAGCCGATATAGTCGATCCGCATACCGCTCCTCAGGAGCTTTTCTCTCTCCTCTTCCGCACCCGATGGCTCGCTCACCAGCGTCCCCACCAGAAACAGCGAAAGCAGCCCCATCGGGACGTTGATGAGAAATACCCAATGCCAGGAATAGGTGTCGGTGATCCAACCGCCGAGCGTCGGACCGATGACCGGTGCCACCACCACCGCCACGCCGTAGATGGCGAACGCCTGGCCGCGTTTGCCCGGTGGAAAGGAATCGGCCAGGATCGCCTGCTCGCTGGTTGCCATCCCTCCTCCGCCAAGCCCCTGGAGGATACGGAACAGCACTAGCGACTCCAGACTCCAGGCAAATCCGCACAGCAAGGAGGCAACGGCGAAGACCGCCACACATATCATGTAGAAGCGCTTGCGGCCGATCACCGTGGAGAGCCAGCCCGATATCGACAGAACGATCGCATTGGCGACCAGATAGCTGGTGATGACATAGGTGCTCTCGTCGATGCCGACCGCCAATCCGCCCGCGATGTGACGCAGAGCGACATTGGCGATGGTGGTGTCAAGAACCTCCATGAAGGTAGCGATCGAAACGACGAAGGCGATGAGATAGGGGTTGTGTCCGCCGGCTGCGGAACGTTCCGGCGACCAGGACGAACTACCGCCCCGCGCGACGTCCGTCATCGCACCCTGGTCCAGGGCACGACCGACATGCCGGGACCCACCGGAATATCGGACGGCCAGTTGTCGACCACGATCTTGACCGGGACACGCTGCACGACTTTCACATAATTGCCGGTTGCGTTTTCCGCCGGCAGCAGGCTGAAGGCCGTGCCCGAACCGGGCTGCACCGAGTCCACATGGCCGTTGAGCTTGCGGCCTGGATAGGCATCGATCCTGATCTCGACTGGCTGGCCCGGGCGCATATCGGCGAGCTGCGTCTCCTTGTAATTGGCGGCGATCCAGACCTCGTCCGGCACAAACATCATCAAGCTTTGCCCAGCCGTCACGAACGTGCCTTTTGCCCCGCTCAGCTTGACGACACGGCCGGATTGTGCTGCCCGGACGTTGGTGTATTCCAGGCTCAGTTTGGCCTGATCAAGCTGTGCCTGGGCCTGCTGCAGCGCGGCTTCGGCGCTCTTGTGCTGCGTCTGCAGCACCTTGATGCCCAACTCGGCGCCGATCACTGCGGTTTTTGCGCGGTTGGTGTTGGCCCGTTGGGCCTCGAGATCGGATTTTGTCTGTTGGGCGCGCTGGAGCGTTCCCGCACCCTTTTGAACGAGATCCTGCGCGCGATCGGCCTCCTCCTGCGAGAATTGCAGTTGGGCTTCTGCCTGCGCGAGCTGCGCCTTGGCCTGATCGATCTGCGCCTGCTGGCTGTCGATCTGCGCTTCGATATTGGCGATGTTGGCTTGCGCGGCGGCGACCTGGGCCTGCGCCTGATCGACCGCGATCCTGTAATCCCGGTCGTCGATCCGCGCCAGGACGTCGCCTTGATTGACATGCTGGTTGTCGGTGACCGGCACCACGGTGACATAACCGCCGACTTTTGCCGCGACCGAGAAGCTGCGTGCGGCCACGAACGCATCGTCCGTCGATTCGTAATGGCGAATATTCAGCCAGTAGGTGAAGCCACCAATCAACGCGATCAGGAGAATGCCCGCAACTGCGGCCGCGGCAATCCAATGCTCGCGCAGACGATCAAGCAGCGAGCGTTTCGGAGGCGTCGTGGGCGCATCGCCTGAGCCTTCACGGACAGTGTCAGGCTGCGATTCTTGCTCCTGTCTGCGCTCAGCTGTCCGCGTCTTTTCCGCGGATGGCCCACGCTCTCGGGTTTGGGCATCCAAGGCAGCACCTCAACACGGAAAATTGCCGACATCGAAGCTAACGGCGCAGATGGAGCTTTGGTTCCCGCCTCGCGCGCGTCGGGAACCCAGCCCGGACCCCAGGCTGATGTTCAATGACTATCGAGGGTCGAAACGGTGCCCTGACTGAGCTCACTCTATCTGAGTAAGTTACGGCAAATGCTCGGTCGTTTCGCTGATCGATACAGTCAGGTATCGGACAGACAGAGCAACATCTGAGCATTAGAATCGAGGGTGGGGCAGTCTTCGAAGTGAGAAGGATCGCGCAGATGAAACGACAGCGCGTCAAACACAAAGCGACCTTTGCTGAACGGCTGGCGGGCGAAGCGGAGCGCTTGAAGGAACAGGCTAGACGAACGCCGCCGGGGCCCGATCGAGAAATGCTCCAGCAGAAGGTCCGGCAGACGGAGACCGCTTTCAATATCAACGCATGGCTGACGTCTCCCGGTAGTAATCTCCGGGAATGAGGACAAGCGGGTTTCGTTGGCTAAGCTCTGGGCGAGCCAGGACTAGCCCCATCAAATCGTCGCGATGGCCCTGTGTGAGGCAGGAGGATGGAAGTCTCGCGTGGAACGGCTTTGTGTTTGACGGATGGGGAAACGTTCTGGGCGGGTAGGCAGCAATGCCTGGGCGGAACCGACCTGCGTTGCCCGCAGCGAAGGAACTTCGGGCGATCGGGTGATTTGTAATTCCAGATCAGGGCTTTGTCGCGTCGGTGACGAGTATGAATCAACCTAGTTCATTTGTGAATTCGCTGATGCAGTTGCTATTTATGACCACGCTCATGGTTGGAAGCGCAATGGCGCGCGACGACGGCCGGTATTCCGGATCGCCCTTGAAGTCGTGGTTCGACAGTCTCAAGAGCGGCAAGGGCCCATGTTGCTCTGACGCGGATGGAATGGCCATCGCGGACCCCGATTGGGAATCCAAGGAAGGGCACTACCGTGTTCGCCTGGACGGGGAATGGATTATGGTTCCCGATGATGCCGTCATCACCGAGCCGAACCGCGCTGGCCGGACCATGGTGTGGCCGGTCAAAGGACCGCTCGGCATTTCGATCCGCTGCTTCCTGCCCGGCAGCATGACCTGACAAGGTCGGGTGCCCGGCGAAACCCAAGTCGTATGGGAACGGCGGAAAGCCGCAGCCTCCTCGCCGCTCCACGCAACAATGGTGTACGATATCCGGTCATGAAGGATTGCCGGTTCCGAAGGATCGAAGTCTTTCATCGGACGAAGGATATTCGGCGGCTTCCGGAGTGGCATGGGATTACACATCGTTCCTTTTTTCGAGAAATAAAACTCGGTCTATAATCCTCGGCCGAGGACCTGCTGAGAATTGGAACCAACGCGCGTTTTCCTGGTTCCCGATTCAAACGCCGGGAGAACAATGATGTCGACATGGTTCAAGGACGACGGCCCACCGTTCTTGTTGGAAGAGACGATTCAAATCGCCTGGAATTTTCTCGAGCGCAGCGGTGAGATCGACGACGCCGCGGAAGCCACCAAGTTCCTGGTCGACAAGATCGAATTCATGATCGGACAGGGCCAACGCAACAAACTGCTGCTCTCCAACCGCGCCATCGCGGCTTTCCGGGAATACCGCGATGCGCGAACCATAGAGCTCGCTCTGGTCTCGCGGTGATCCGCGGCTCCGGGTTCTAGTGGATTCCGGGTTCTAGTGGATAATGTCCAGGGGCAACCGGCAAACTTCGTCACCGTCATCGTTGGTGACGAGGATCGCATAATGCCGGTTCTTGAGATCGGGCCGATTGCCCAGCAGGCGCCGTGCAATCGCATCGGCCGAATCCATTGCGGCAATATCATCCGAAAGTTCCCTGCCGCCTTGATTGGCAATGGTTCGCCAATTCACGAGGTCGAAGTGATATAGCGGCATTTGCGGCTCCTGCGCGTGCACCGGCCTTCAATTCAGATCGTTGACCCTCCGGGAGGCATTGTTCCGCTCTTCGCGCGGAATTCGGCTCGGCAACTGCAACGGACTACAATCGTTCCAATAACACGCCCGAGGTATGCCGACGCCGCGGATCTGCATTGCAATTGATGCAGCTTTGTAGTGCTGGGAAAACGGCAATTTGTCGGAACCGTAGTGCGGGGTAATGCCGACTTACCACTCGTACGCTTACAACTCGTGGAGTGGATTTGACTAGTGCGCTCTATCGATGCCGGAGCTAACGGCGCGGCATCCTCTTGTCACCCCTGCATTTGAAGATCAAACGCCGCCCTTGCGTCCGGAACCTAGGTCCACTGTAGCGTGTTGGTTCGCGGTCATGACTGCGCAACTTGTCGAGTCCCTTGCCCCATTTGTGTTCCGTAACTTGGTGTTCCGTAACTTGGCGTTTTGGAGAAACGTAAAGAGCCTTGTGGAGGAGAGAATGAGCAGAACCGTTTTGATAACAGTTTTCGCGCTGATTCTGGGATGTTGCAGTGCACGAGCGGAGACCGAAAACGGCACTCCTCAAGAGAGGACCGCTTGCTCGCGCGATGCGTCACGGCTTTGCAGAAACCAATTGGCAGATGGCGACAACGCTGTCCAGCAGTGTCTCCAGCAAAACCGCGAACGACTCAGCCGATCATGCCGGAAGGCTTTTCAGGACCGCGGAATGTAACAACCTTAGCTGTTTCATAGCGGGATTGAACGCGCAGCCGGGATCAAGCCACACCGTGCCTTGGGCCATCAACGACATCTTACGAAGGCTGGAGCTTCTTCCCGAGCGGGTGATTCTTCTCAACTTCCGCAATGGCTTTGTTGGCGAGAACGACCCTGTCCCTCACGCCCCGCCGCCACTCTGCCATGATTGCTTCCCCCGCGAAAGATTCGACGCTGGCATACTGCTCTTCGTCTGAGGGCAGGTCGAAATAACGCATGGCGATATCCAGCGCGTTATTGAGGATCAGTTCATCGACGGGCCAGGGGAAACTCATCGCACATCCCTGCAAGTTTCCATTCGAAACAGGAAAACACGTGCCGAAGCCAAGCGTTCCGCGCAACAGATCGCTCGATCCCCCCGACCAGCGCGGCGCTGGCCCCGAGCGAACGGGCCATTGATGCTCGCATCGCCTTCACGGGGTAATGTGCCGAGTAGATTGGCATCACCCGTTTCATCGCTCGATCGTGCCTGCTCGGCGGATCTTCTTTTGCAGGAGCATGATGCCGTAGAGCAGCGCCTCGGCAGTCGGCGGGCAGCCCGG
>Ga0137377_10002407_pt1 | contig 13915 bp, 15 predicted proteins | sample SagtaG_22_FD_104815 | JGI IMG/M metagenome (GOLD analysis project Ga0137377, IMG submission 104815) | Vadose zone soil microbial communities from Sagehorn Ranch, Mendocino, California, USA - Sage2_L_40_16 metaG | ecosystem: Environmental > Terrestrial > Soil > Vadose zone | place: USA... | reverse complement strand
CTGAGGTCGCGAGAAACGAATGAATCCGCACCCGCCCGGACCCGGTTACCGCACCCAGCGTTCTCCGGACCCGGGCGAGTCAGCCCGGAGGTCGCAGGAACGAATAGGCTCCAGATCGAGCAGGGCCCGAAATTCGCCGCCCGGCTCCGCTCGTTCCTCACCGAGAAGAGCGCCAGGTGACAGTGCTACGAGGAGCGCCGGGCTCGCCGGGTGGAGGTTCCCCGCTGGCGGAGGCGCCAGGCCGTCTAGATACCGTATCGGTATAGACGCGGCCTTTCGTATGGCATGCTGCGACTGGCACACTGCGACCATGCGTAGTCTCCGCCGGCCGGGGCTGCGTCAGGTATCGGCCGCGCTGGCGGTGACGGGATGCCTGATCCTGGGCGCCTGCGGGGGTGGTGGCAGCCACTCGGCGAAGTCAGCCAGCCCCAAACCGACCGCGAGTGCTACCGCGCCGGCCGAACCAGTCAGCGGCCCAGCGGCCGTGACCGCGATCACGGCCAACTGGAAGACGGTCTTCAACGGCAAGGCGCCGATCCCGCGGCGGCTTGCCCTCGTGCAGGACGGGCCGCAGTTGGCGGCGTTCATTGAGGCCCAGGCCAAGACGTCGTTCGGAGCGGCCGCGACTGGGTCGACCGCGACGGTCAGCTCGGTGACGATTACGTCACCGTCGCAGGCCACCGTGCACTGGGACCTCTTGCTGCTCGGCACGCCGCTCCTGAAGAACCAGGTGGGCACCGCGGTCTACCTGGACGGCACGTGGAAGGTAGCCATCGCAAGCTTCTGCGGGCTGGCCTACCTGGAGTACCCCAAGGGGAGTCCCAAGCTGCCCGCCGCTTGCCGGAGCTAGCGGGGTGGCCGGTGCGGTCGCGCATGGCGCGGCGGGCAGGCTCACCTCGCGCCGCCGCCCCCTTGCCCTCGCCTGCCTGTGCACGCTGCTGTTCCTGACCTTCCTGGACAACACGGTCGTCAGCGTCGCGCTGGCGAGCATCCAGTCGGACCTGCACGGCGGGGTCTCCGCGCTGCAGTGGGTGGTCGGGGCATACGCCCTGACGTTCGCCAGCTTCATGCTGGCCTGCGGGATGCTAGGCGATAAGTTCGGCCGCAAGAAGATCATGCTGGCCGGAGCGGGTGTCTACTGCGTCGGCGCCGCACTGGCCGCGGTCGTTCCCAGCATCGGGATGCTGATAGCGGCACGTTCGGTCATGGGGCTGGGGGCGGCGGCGAGCGAACCCGGCACGTTGTCGATGATCCGGCACCTTTATCCAGATGAACGCAGCCGCAACCGCGCGCTCGGGGTCTGGGCTGCGGTATCGGGGTTCTCGCTCGCGCTCGGACCGGTTCTGGGCGGGGCGCTGGTCGGGGCGTGGAGCTGGCGGGGGATTTTCTGGTTCGACGTGACCTTCGGCCTGGCCGCGCTGGTCGTGGCGGCCCTGGTCCTGCCGGAGAGCGCCGACCCGCGAGCGGGCCCGGTCGATGCGCCAGGCACCGTGCTCGGAGCCGGCGCGCTCGCCGCCCTGATCTTCGGCATCATCAGTGGCGAGAGCGCCGGCTTCACCGCGCCCAGCGTGCTCGCGCTGTTCGCCGTGTCCCTGGTCGCCGGCGTCGCTTTCGTGCTCTGGGAGCGCCGCGCCCCGTTCCCGCTGCTTGACCTGAGTTGCCTGCGGGTCGCGCGGTTCACGACGCCCAACGTGGTGGCGTACTGCACGTATTTCTCTACGTTCGCGATCTTCTTCTTCACCGCGCTCTACCTGGGCGTGATCGCCGGCTACTCGGCTTACCGCATCGCAGGCTTGTTCCTGCCGATGACCGTGACGATGATCATCGCGTCGCTGCTGGCGGGCCGGTGGACAACCGCGGTCGGCGCACGCTGGCTGCTGATCGCCGGCTGCCTGCTGTTCGCAGCCGGCCTGCTGCTGACCAACGTGGTGATCAACCCGAACCCCGCCTACCTGCCGCTCGCCGCGGCCCTGGGACTGACCGGCGTCGGTATCGGCACCTGTGTCGTCCCGGTCACCTCGTCAGTGCTCGGGGCGGTACCCGCCGAGCGGTCGGGGATGGCCGCGTCGGCCACGAACACCAGCCGGGAGTTCGGCGCGGTCACCGGTATCGCCGTCCTTGGCGCCGTCGTCAATGCCGAGCTGCGGTCGGGGGTCGTCAGCCGAATGACGCATCTGGGTGCCTCGCCCGCGCTTCAGCAATATGTGCTCCAGGTGATAGAGACGGGGTCGGTGCCCCTTCCTCATGGCGGCTCGACCGGGGGAAACAGTCCGCTCGACCAGATCGTCCAGGCGGGGTACGCGGCCTTCACCAGCGCGCTGCACGGTGCCCTGTATCTGTCGGCCGCGCTGCTAGCCGGTGCCGCGCTGCTCTCCGCCGTCACCTTGCGCCAGCGCCGCCACGCTACTGAAAGCAGCTTACGGAGAGCAGGCGGCTGACTGCGACTTGCGCGGGATCAACTGGCCCGGCGGGCCGTTTCCTTCTTGTCACGCCATGTATCAGCCTGTGTCACAGCGGGTCGATGCGCGCTGGCCCGTGAAAGCGCGAGCGGCCCGCCGCCTCCCTCATGCGGCCATGCGCTGGTCGAGTGGGACCCGGTTTTGCGTGTCTGCTCGTCGGCTGAGCCTGACCGCGATCAGGACGTGGGTCACGAGCAGCGCTGGCACCAGCACCGTAAAGATGTACCAAGCTACGCCAAGGTGGTACCGGGCCATCTCGACCCGGAGGCCTTGAACGAACGCGTCGATCAGATCCCCTGCGCCCTCTAGGGTGAAGATCCATACCACTACCGGCGCGAACCGCCACCCGGTCCGCAACGCCACGATGGAAAGCAGCGCGAGCGCGGCGGCGATCAGGTCGCCGTAGGCGGCCGGGACCGCGAAACTGCGCGGGAGGCTGGGATCCACCACGGTGGGAACAAGAAAGGTCAGACCCAGGACGCGGGAAAGATGCAGCAGGAGCAGCGGGGTGAGTGCGGCCCTGAGCGGCAGCCGCGCCAGCCGCGGTGCCCAATACCACTTGGCTATGAGCGCGAACAGCAGGACGCCGCCGACGACTTGCACCTGGAAGATGGTTCCGACACTCATGAACGTCCTCCGATCTGGGGAAGCTATTAGCGGTCCGGCGAGGGGTGTGAGGCCGGCAGGGAAAGGATCAGCTGGGCCACCTGTTCGGGTTCGTCGACCTGCACGTAGTGCCGCGCGGTAGGCAGCAGGAACATCTCCGAGCGCGGGAACAGCGCGTGGAAGCGCCGGGCGACGTGCACGTTGAGGTAGGGGTCTGCCGCACCGAACACGATCCGGACCGGGGCCGTGAAGCCGCGCGCTTGGGGCGCCTTCCGGCGCCTGGACCATACCGTGCCGAGCAGGTCGTCGTTAAGCCGCCAGAAGGCCGGGCGGGCCGGGCGGAACTGCTCGTAGAGCAGGGGGACGAGTTCGGCCCGGACGTTGTCGTCGCGGATGAACCTGCCCACCTGCCAGGTGTAGAGCCGCCGGTCGAGGCCCGGGGCCCGCCGCATGACGGCGCGGGCGAGGTTGCGCATCAGGGGTGTGGAGTACAGGAAGATCGCCTCGGGCCGCCGCAGCCGGGGCATCCAGTGGTAGTAGGTGTTGAGCAGGACCAGGCCCGCGACGCGCTGTGGGTGATCCAGGGCCCAGTCGATCGCCGGGGGACCCGAGGCGTCGTGGGCGACCAGCAACACCCGGTTCAGGCCGAGCTGGCCGAGCACCGCGTCGAGGTCGCCGGTCTGGTTGGTGGCGGTGTAGGGGTAGCCGGTCGGCTTGTCCGAGGCACCCCAGCCGAGGAAATCGAACGTGACCACCTGCCGTGTCGGGCGCAGGTAGGGGAGCAGGCGATCGTAGAGGTGCAGGTTGTCCGGGAAGCCGTGCAGCAGCACCAGCGGCGGCTCGTCGTCGGCCCGGCCGCGCCCGGCTGGCCCGGCCGTGCGGGCATAGATCCGGTGCGCTCCTCGCCGCACCCAGGTCTCGGTGTAGTCCGCGGCGTCAGCCGCGAGGTCGCGTTCTGCCATCAAGGGCTCCTCATGTTCCGCCGTGGAAGGTTCTAGCGCCGCCGCCTGGGGCGCCGGTGACGACTGCGGTTTGCTCATTGCGAGCCTCCGGTCTGGGCCCAAGGTTCTGGCCGGCGGGGGCCCGGGCCGCTGGCTGAGACATATCTGGATCAGAGTCCGACCATAGATCAAGATCTAAATCTAGATTAGAGTCTAGAAATGGACGTGAGTACTGTCAATAGGTTGTGATGACAGCGGATCCGGTGGCGGCAGATTCTCCGGTGGATGCCGTAGCCCGGCCCGCTGAGGCGGCCCAAACAGCGACTAAGCGGCCAACGACGCCATGTTCGCCGCTTGCTTGCCGGTGTTACGCGGAGCGCAGGCCGTTGATCAAAATGTCAAGCACGGTGCCGAGCTGGTCTCGCAGGGACGGCGCCAAGGGTCCTTGATCGTGATGAGTGGCCCATCGCACGAGGGTGCCGAGGTACGCGTCGAGGAGAACGCGGCCGGCGCTGTCAGCGTCTACGCCGGGGTGCAGTTGCCCGCGGGATTGGGCGTACCGCAGGGTATCGGCGAAGACCTTCGCGGTGGACCAGGCGTCAGGCAGCAATGGGCCACCGGCCTGGAACCATGCCCGGGTGAGCGCTTGATTGCTGGTTTGGTCCGCTTCCAGGTTGTCACACAGGTTCATCAAGGCATGCCGGAGCCGGTCCCAGACATCCACCGAGGTGGCCTGCTCACGGGCCAGCAGGTCCGCCATGACAGTCCGGCGGCGTTCTGCCCAGGCCAGGAGGAAGTCCTCCTTGTGGCGGTAGTAGTTGAACGCGGTCGCCCGGGCCACATCCGCCTTCATGGCGATGTCATCCATGGTGGTGTTCTCGTATCCGCGCTCGGCGAACAGCGACAGCGCCGCGGTGAGCAGGCCTTCACGGGTGGCGCGCTGCTTGCGTTCTCGTCTCGTGGGAGCGGGACTGGCCGCTGACATCTACTGAACTCCAGTGTAGATTTAGTTTATCATCCACTTATGAACTCTAGTATACATTTAGATTTGAATCTATCAAAAGCTCGAGGCCGGCGGCGCGTGGAGCCCGAAATGGGACAAAGGCGGTCTGGCCTGCGGTTTTGCCTGTAGTGCTGGTCTGGTGGCTGGCCGCGTGCTGATCGAGCGGATGGCGCCGGAGAATCAGGCTCGCGGCGTTTACCGGCAGCGGGGCGGGTGACCCGGCCCGTTCGGCATGAATATGTTCCGAACGGGCCGTGTGCCTGCCTCAGCCGCCGAGGTCCTGCCAGTGCACGGTCAGGTGCTCGCGCCGGCCGAATTTCTGCAGGCGCGCGGTGAGCAGATCCTGGATCCGCCGCAGGCTCTCCTGGTCGGCTGCTTCGGCGCGGACCGCGAGCCGGCCGGGGAAGGCCCGCATGGTCCACTGGCCCCAGTCCAGGCTGACGGTCCCCTCGGTCCCGGAGCATTCCACCCGCCGCACCCCGGGAGGGACGTCGCCGTACGCGCGGGCCGTTCGCCGGTGGCCCAGGCGGCGGCCGGCGGTGGCCATCTTGCCGGCGTGGCCGCAGAGCCGGGCCAGGTACGTGGCGGCGTGTTCGGTGCGGATATCAGCTTCGGCTGTGAGCATGGCGTTTCCTTTGGTCATGCGTCGCGGCGCCCGATCAGGACGAACCCGGCGGCGAGGGCAGCGGCCGCGTACAGGCAGAACACGCCGAGCAGGCCGACCGCGATCTGCGACAGGTGCAGGCCGCCGAGGCTGACCCGGACGGAATCGATGGCGGCCTTCTGGTGCGCGCTGAGGTGGCCGGGCAGCAAGGCGCCGAGCAGCGCCGCGGTCACCACGTTGAACGCCACGGCCGCGAGCAGCGCCCAGAACGTGGAACGCACTGTTCCGAGCTTGCGGGCCTCGGACCGGAGGACGCCGGCGAACAGCGGCACCGGGCCGGCCGGGGACTGCGGCGCGGTCGTGCTGGCGGTCATGGGCGGTCCTGAAATTTCCTCGTCGCGACGGGGTCGGCGAATGCGGCCCGGTAGTCGGTGGCGTCCCGGGTGAGGTCCATGTACCTGTCCTCGAGGGTGGCCTGGTGCGCGGTCAGCCCGGTGAGGGTGAGCCCGCCCGCGCCGGCGAGCTCGCCGATGGCCTCGGCGGTGGTCCCGGTGACGGCCAGGGTGTCCGCGTCCTGGCGGGTGATCGTGGCGCCGCGTGCCGTCAGCAGCGTGGCGAGCGCACTGGTCTGGGGTGAGCGGACCGTTACCGAACTGCCGGACCCGTCGGCGAGGAACTCCGCCATCGTGGCCTCGGCGATCAGGCGGCCGCGGCCGATGATGACCAGCCGGTCGGCGGTCATCGCCATCTCGCTCATCAGGTGGCTGGACAGCAGCACGGTACGGCCTTCGGCGGCCAGCGTACGCAGCAGCGTGCGGATCCACACCACGCCCTCGGGATCCAGGCCGTTGACCGGTTCGTCGAGCATCAGCACGGGCGGGTCGCCCAGCAGCGCGGCGGCGATGCCGAGCCGCTGGGACATGCCCAGGGAGAACCCGCCGGCCCGCCTGCGCGCCGTGCTGCGGAGTCCCACCAGATCCAGCACCTCATCGACGCGGGCGCGGCCGATCCCGTTACTCAGCGCCAGGCACAGCAGGTGGTCGCGGGCGCTGCGGCCGCCGTGAAACGCCTTTGCCTCCAGGAGCGCCCCGGCCTGGAACAACGGGCGACGGCAGGCCGCATACGGCCGCCCGCCGACCGTGACCGATCCGGAGTCCGGCGCATCAAGGCCGAGGATCAGCCGCATCGTGGTGGACTTGCCGGCGCCGTTCGGCCCGAGGAAACCGGTCACCTGGCCAGGCGGGATCGTGAAGGACAGGTCGTCGACGGCCACAGTGCCGCCGTAGCGCTTGGTCAGGCCTTTCGCCTCGATCATCAGCGGGCCGCCTTGCTAGCCATGGCTGCCCGCGCCGAGGGCGCCGGTCAGGTGCAGGATCACCATCATCACCAGCAGCGCGATCCCGATGATCACGATCGTCGCGGTTCTCCAGCGCGGCCACCCGGCGCGCCGCCCGCCGTCAGGCGGCGTCCCTGAGTCCTGGCCGGTGGTGCCGGTGTCTGGGTACGAAGGCGGGCCGGCCATGCGGATGTCCTCTCCGTTGGGCGCTCATGACCGTCACAGTCTTATCGAGACAAAGTGTCGCTGTCAATGCAAATTGTCTCTCTATCAACACCATGTATTATTGAGGGGTGCCGAAGCTGTGGACCGAGACGATCGAGGAGCACCGGCGCGCGGTCCACGACGCCACCCTGGACACCACCGCGGCGCTGGTCCGCGAGCACGGCCTAGCGTCGGTGACGATGTCGCAGATCGCGGCCGCGGCCGGCATCGGGCGCGCCACCTTGTACAAGTATTTTCCCGACGTCGAAGCGATCCTGGTGGCCTGGCACGAACGTCATATCGCCCTCCACCTGCGCCAGCTCACAGCGGCCCGGGATGCCGCCGTAACTCCCGCCGGGCAGCTCGAAGCCGTCCTGACGGCATTCGCGCTCATCCAGCACGAGCACCACGGCACCGAACTGCCCGTATCGCTGCTGCACCGCGGCGAGCACGTAGCCCGGGCGAGGCATCAGCTTAAGGACCTGGTCGCCGACCTGCTCGCCACCGGCGCCCAGGCCGGCCAGATCCGGACCGACATCGCACCCGGCGAGCTCGCCGGCTACTGCCTGCACGCCCTCACCGCCGCCGGGAGCCTGCCGTCCGAGGCGGCAGTCCGCCGGCTCCTCGCCGTCACCATGTCCGGGCTGCGCCCGCAGGCAGCCGGGTAGCACGGAAGCAGCGAAATGATCCTGGCCGCTGGGCCTCCGATTTACCTGCCGTATACCTCCGGTGTACCCGCGTGTCGGCGGCGGCACCGCTGGGCGTGTCCTGCAGCGAGACCGGCCCGGCGGCCTCATCCGCCAATACGTCCAGGTCACATAGGTGGCATGGTTTTCGCACCCACAGGTTCACGCTCGGTTCTGCGAGGGCCCTCGGGCGCGATTTCCCGGACCACCCGGCCAGGACGCGGTGTCAGGCGAAGTGCGGCATCACCTCGGTGGCCAGGAGTTCGGCTGACTGCAGCGCCTCCTGGATGGTCATGTCGCCGAAGCATGTTTCCAGTGCCATGTAGTTGATCCCGCCGATGTCGCGATGGCGGGCGACCCATTCGCGGGCTCCTGCCGGGTCGCCGGCGTAGAAGTGGCCGGCCGCGTGGATGCCCTCGAACGTTTCGGCCGGGAAGAGCGGCGGTATCGGGATGTCGTATTTCTTCCACAGGTAGTACAGGCTGTCCTTGAACCGGGCGAAGGCCCGGTTGGCGATCTTCATCGCCTCCTCGCTTGTCGGCGCGAGCACCATGTTCCGGGAGATGCCCAGCGGCGGCAGGGCAGCCGCGGAGCGCCCGAGTGACGTCCACTCGGCCTTGTAGGTGTCGGTCAGCGCCCGGACGGCCTGCGACGGGACCAGCGCCATCATCGGCATGCCGAGCCGCGCGCACCATTGCGCCTTCGCCAGCGTCCGGGTGCCGTACCACAGCGGCGGGTGCGGCCGCTGCACCGGGCGCGAGGTAACCGGCGCGTCCAGCAGCTTGTAGTACTTCCCGTCGAAGGTCACGCTGTCCGACGTCAGCCCCTGCCGCAGTATCGCGAAGGCCTCGTCGAACCGGCCTTGCGCCTCCTCCTCGCCCGACACGCCGTGGAACGCCAGCTCGGCCGGCGAGACGCCCCGGCCCACGCCCAGGTCGAGCCGCCCGCCCGACAGCTGGTCCAGCGTCACCGCCTCCTCGATGACGCGCATCGGGTGGTACAGCGACAAGATCGTGATGAGCGTCCCGAGCCGCAGCCGCGAGGTCCGCTGCGCGGCCGCCGCCAGCATCAGGTGCGGCGACGGCGTGACAGCCAGCGGCGTCCCGTGATGCTCGGTCAGGTGGTAGGCGTAAAAGCCCAGCCGGTCGTAAGCCTCGATCAGCTCCAGCCGCTCAGCGACCTGACGGACATGCGGCCGTCCCGTGTCATCGTTATGGTCGATGATCCCGAAGCGCATGCGCTGAATTTAGCCCCGCGATCCTCCCCGCACCAGGTTCCCGGGGATGGGAGACAACGCCCACGGCGGCTGACCGGCCGCGGGACGATGGACGGCCGCATGGTCAGCGCGCGGGTGAGCTGGCCGCGGCTTGCCCCGGCGCGTCCGGTGGGACTCGCTGCGGCTGTTCACCCCCGCGCACTGGACGCACCTGCCCGGCATGAGGTTTCCCGCCCGCCGGCATCACCTGCCATCCAAGGACGAGATGGCCGACTACCTGGGCGACTCGCCGCCCGGTTCGACCTGCCGGTCAGGATGGGCACGTGAGCGAGCTGAGCCACGCCGCAGCAGCCGCTCCAGCCGCCGCGCCGTGTACATCCCGACGTAACCGCCACCCACAATCAAGATCTCCATGACGAGCTCCTTCCGTACCGCTCACCCGCTATGACTCGTGCACGCCGCCGGACGTCACATCATGTGAGGTGCGGCACTCCGGGGAATCGGCCGGCTCAGCGCGCGGGGCGTTCCGCGCTCCGGCGACGCGGGAAAGCGCGCTGGTACGTCAGGGCGGCGAGGCCGAACATCGGGCCTTCGCACCCGGTCAACGCCGAAGAGACGCACACGGGCGTAGTGTCGATTCGATCGCCGCCCTGATCTTCGATGCCGGTAGTGCCGCGATCGCCGTCATCTCGATCACCGGGCGGTCGGGACGGGTGGACGCGCACCGGCCGCGTAATGCGTGCTAGCCGCGCCCCGGCGCCCGGCAGAAACGCGTGTCACGGTTGGTAATCCCGCAGGCCCTGGCGGTGTCCTGAGCCTGACATAGGGTTAGCGTTCGCTGTCGGCCTCAGTCTGCTGTCTTCGGGGCGGTGCGTACTGACCGGCGGATGTCGTGCCTTAGCTTGTTTCGCAGGTCGTCGTACTGCGGCTTGTCTGGCAGGTGAGATGCCAGGCTGCGGCGCACGTTCCCGGATGGGTCGGCAGCGAGGCGGCGGCCGACTTGGGGTGGCTTGCCCTCCGCAGCACACCAGAGTCCTGCGGCGAGGGCGCGTATCCAGTTGCTCTCGTGTCCTGCGAGCCGTTACGAGGTCCTGGCCGCTCGCAACGCCAAGCTTCGCCGCACCAACCGTGCGTCGGCCAGAAACCTCAAGCTGGGCGCCGCCCAGATCCAGCGACTGGGCGCCGAGAATGCCCGCCTGCGCGAAGCCCTCGAAGCCAGCAGCAACATCACAGGCATCGGCCGGGTCGGAAGCCGCTAGCAGGAAATATCTATCAGGACCGCAGGTAGCGCAGCACTGCGAGCACCCGCCGGTTGTCGGTTTCGGAGGCCGGCAGGCCCAGCTTAGCGAAGATGCTGGCGACATGCTTTTCCACCGTCCCGAGGGTAAGGACGAGGGCGGTCGCGATGCCGGCATTGGAGCGGCCCTCGGCCATCAGGGCGAGCACGTCGCGCTCGCGGACGGTGAGCGGGTCCAGCCCGCCGGTGCGCCGGCTGGCGGCAAGGAGGTGGCGGACCACCTCGGGGTCGAGCGCGGTGCCGCCGGCCGCGACCCGGGTCACGGCGTCGGTGAACTCGTCCACGTCGGCGACCCGGTCCTTGAGCAGGTAGCCCACGCCGGACGGGCTGGCGCTCAGCAGCCGGGCCGCATACACGGTCTCGATGTACTGTGACAGGACCAGCACCGCGGTGCCCGGATGGGCCCGGCGCAGCTCGACAGCGGCCCGAAGCCCCTCATCGGTATAGGCAGGCGGCATGCGGATGTCCGCGATCACCACGTCGGGGTGATGCTCGTCGGCCGCTGCCAGCAGGGCGGCGCCATCGGCGACCTCGGCGCACACCTGGTGGCCCTCGTCTTCCAGTAGCCGGGCCAGCCCGGCCCGGAACAAGGCGGCGTCCTCGGCGATCACGATGCGCATCGGCGGGGTGCTTTCATGCGTGCAGCGGCATCTCGACGGTGACACGGGTCGGCCCGCCGGGCGGGCTGGTGATCGTCAGGCTGCCGTCAACGACGGCGGCCCGCTGCGCGAGCCCGGCCAGGCCGCTGCCGCGGGCCGGGTCCGCCCCGCCGCAGCCGTCGTCGGCGACCGTCAGCATCAGCCGTCCTGCCCGCTCTGACAGGTCAATCTTGATTGTGCTCGCGGCGCTGTGCTTGGCGGCGTTGGCCAGCAGCTCGGCGGCGCAGAAGTAGGCGATGGCCTCGATCGCCGGGGCCGGGCGGGCCGGCAGGCGACAGGCCAGCTGCGCTGGGATGGCGCTGCCGGCGGCCAGGCCGGCCAGGGCGTCTGGCAGGCCGTTGTCCAGCACCGCCGGGTGGATGCCCCTAGCCAGTTCGCGGAGCTCGCCGAGGGCGTCGCGGGCGCCCTGCAACGCGGCGTCGACCAGTTCGCGGGCCGCGTCGGCGTCCGGCGCCGCGCCTGAGTCGCCGAGTTTCTTTTTCGCCATGCCCAGGTTCATCGCCAGCGTGGCGAGCCGGATCTGCGCGCCGTCGTGCAGGTCGCGTTCCAGGCGCCGCAGCCGGGCGGCGGCGTCGTCGACCGCCAGCGCCCGGGTCCGTTCCAGGTCCGCCAGCCGCCTGGCCGAAGACCCGGGGCTGAGCAGGCCGCGGATCAGCCGCCGGTCGGCGGCTACCACGGCCCGGGTCACCCACGGGGCGGCTAGCAGCATGCCGACCCCGGCCGCGAAGGCGGCGAACGTGCCGGGGAAGGTCGCGACGGTGAAGTGGCCCTGACCGAACCAGTCGAACGGCGTGATGACCGGCACTGCGCTGAGGTGCGCGCCTGGGGAATGGTTGCGGAACGACTGCCACCAGAACGGGTACGTCAGGTTGGCCAGCCCGGCACCCCAGAACACCGCGACAGCATACAGCTCCAGCAGCATGACGGGCAGCTTCAGCAGCAGGTACGCCAGCGCCCGCCAGCCGGGGCCGTCGGCGAGCCGGGCGGCGAGCCTGCGGCCGGGCAGCGGCGCCGGCGCGGCGACCCGCTCGCCGAGCAGCCAGCCCGCCAGCCTGCGGCAGGCCGCGGTGAGCCTGCGGGCGGCGCCGGTCGTCACCAGGAGCACCGTCAACAGCGCCGCGACACCCACGGCAGCGGCCACCGCCTGCCCGGACGGGTTCCCGTCCGCCACCCACGGCGGGCCGGAACTCAGCAGCAATCCAGCATCCACCGTGGCGAAGAAACCCGCCAGCGGGATGAACACGCCGAACGGCAGCGTCAGGACGCAGAACGCCACCTCGCGGCAGGCACGGCCGGTGAACGGCCCGCGCAGGACCGGGCTCACCAAGCGGCCGGCGTCCATAATCTCATTGTCCCGCTCACGCGTCCCGGCGGCTCAGCAGCCAGCCGCCGACCATAAGCGGCACCACGGCATAGCCGCAGATGATGCTCAGCCCGGCCCACGGCGACAGCGTGACCCCGCCTGCGGCTGGTTAGCGTCCAACGAGTTCGCGTAGATGAGCTCGGGCGGGACTTCCTCGCCCCAGTCTGTGCCAGCCCGAACAGCGGCGCGGCGAACACCAGCGCGAACAGCACCGCGATCGCGGCAGCGCCGTGGCGGACGATCGCGCCCAGCCCGAGCCCGATCAGCCCGATCCCGGCCGTCCCGGCCAGCGCCACCAGCAACGCCCACTTCACCGACCGCAGCGTACGCAGCTTGATCCACTCCATCCGCGCTGCCTGGCGGAACCCGCAGTGCCCTGACGGAACCCGCGACGCCGCCCGGGAGCCATCCAGCGGCAGCAGCCACAACGACACCACCGACGCGGAGGGTGACATGCGCAATAGTTTGCTGTTGCGTTGGGGCGTGACTAGTGGCCCCTGCGGGAGACGGGCCCCCATCGATACCTCGATGATCCTCGGACAACGCGGCCATCGAAACCATTCCAGCAGCGCAGCTCGTCATGGTCTACATGCTCCAAGCAGCTCCGGCGGCGGCCAGCCGGACGACAGCTGGCTGCGACGCAGCTCATTGACGGGCAGGGTTTGCAGCTTGCCCACCAACCGGCACTGAAAGTAGTCCAGTTTGGTAGGGCAGGACCTCGGTGCACGACAGCACCGGGGTCTGGGATCAGGGCGCGGCAAGCCACTAGGGCCAGCCTGCCGTACCACCAGCCGCCGAGCGGACAGGGCAGCAAGCGTCTGCGGACTACCTCACGCGTATCGCAGGCTGCAAGTATCGGAACCTGGCCGAGCCAGGGCCCGAGCGGCAGAATGGACGGGTGTATTCCGCCGGCTTCTTTGAGGATCGGTGGCGCCGCTACCTGGACCCGTCGCTCAGCAGGGGCTGCTGGCCGGCGGCGGGGTTCGGGTCGTCTCGGTCGTAGCTCGCCGGGAAGGGGGTGTCCCGTGCAGACCAGACTGATCGATGTGGCCGGGGCGGAACGCCAGGCGCTGGCCCCACAGGCCGCGTGGCACACGCTTAGCGCCGAGGAGGTGCTGCGAGCCGAGGAGTCAGACCCGCGGCACGGCCTGAGCTCGGCGGAAGCGGCGTCGCGGGCCGACCGGTTCGGCCCCAACGCGCTCGCCGCAGGCAGGGCAGAGCCTCGCTGGCGCGCGTTCATCCGCCAGTACTCCGACCCCATGCAGATCGTCTTGCTCGTGGCCGGCCTCCTCAGCCTCTATCCCCTCAATCAGCTGGGAACCGGCCTTCTGCTGATTCTGCTGACACTGGCTAACGCAGTTCTCGGCCTGCAGCAGGAGGGCGAGGCCGAGAGCGCCGTCGCCGCGCTCCAGCGGAGGTTGATCGTGACCGCCCGGGTGCGGCGCGATGGCCAGGAGGCGGAGATCCCCGCTGAACAGCTGGTCCCCGGCGATGTCGTCTCGATCGAGGCGGGTGACGTCGTTCCGGCTGACGGCAGGCTG